>Ga0190272_10000013_pt1 | contig 162616 bp, 134 predicted proteins | sample Popmic504T_FD_133746 | JGI IMG/M metagenome (GOLD analysis project Ga0190272, IMG submission 133746) | Populus adjacent soil microbial communities from riparian zone of Shoshone River, Wyoming, USA - 504 T | ecosystem: Environmental > Terrestrial > Soil > Riparian zone | place: USA: Wyoming... | reverse complement strand
CTGCTTAAAACTGCAGCCGGACAACGCCTCCACACCGACAGAACCTACTCAAGCGTTGTACTGTTGACTTCAGACTGTAGTCCGAAACCGGAAACTATAATGATCCGGTGTTTCACTGTCAAGTTGGCCCCGCCACTCCTGACCATTCGAGCTAAAACCATAGCCGGGCGAAATACCAAATCGCGGCTGCTATGCCTCCCACAACCAGCAATAAGAGGACGATCGCCGCGCCCACCGCTAATTTGAATTTCAAATAACGGTTCTTATCTGCCGGGGCCAGCGAGCTTTGCGGGAAATATGGTGGAGGCGTGTAAGTTGCCATTAACTCTCCTTTAAATACTTAGCAAAGCGTACCTCAATAACGGCGCCGCCCATAACGGCCGAACTCTCTGCTCGTCCAAACGAGAGCTATTGTCCCGTCGTTAGCGGCTTGCGCGTCGGCTTTGGTTTGGGCCTGAGTTTTGAGTTTGAGTTCGAATTGGCCTTTGAATTCGATTTGGAAGAGCCCGAATTGGTCGAGTCGCCGTTAGAATTTTCCGGCACGTCGTCTTTCTTCTGCTTCTTCAGGAGGTCTACCTGATGCTTCTTCCCGGCCCGAATTCGCTTCGCCCCCTCGCGGGCCTCTTCGAGTGCATCCTCGGCGCGGTAGTTTTCGGCATCTATCTCCAGCGACTTCGAGAATGCCGCAACCGCCTCGTCATAATTTGCCAACCTGGAGAGCGCTACGCCAAGGTCGTAGTAAATGTCCGAATCGTCGGGCTTCAATTTTGTCGCCTGGCGATATTCCCTGATCGCTTCGCTGTAAAGATGCAAACCGGCGTAGGCCTGTCCGAGGTTGTAGTGTCCCTCTGCATCCTTATCATTCGACTGGAACTGTTTCTTGTATTTTTCAACTGACTTCTTGTACGCCTCTTCAGCTTCGTCCTCTTTGCCGACCGCGTCGTAAGCTAAACCGAGCCGGAAGTGGGCCTCCGCCAACTCCGGATCCAAACGAGTTGCCTCTTCAAAAACCTCGACTGCTTTTTCATCCTGGTCGGTGCGGTAAAATTCTCTCCCACTTTCGACCAGGGTTTGCGCGCGCGACCTGTCACCTTCGCTGGTGGCGACTGTGCCGGCACTAGCATTAGCATCCAGGGCTGCAGGCTTTTTCTTCCAACAAGCACCTTGACTGAAAAGCACCGCAGAGATAACGATCGCAGCGATAACGAATGGTGGCTTCATTCCGGTTTTCGTGGCTTGAATTCAGCGGGGAGTTTTTAGACGCCAACCTATCTACTTGAATTTGGTTAGTGAGTCAAACCGACTTCCACCGGACCGTGATAGGGGTAAACGGAAAACACGATCGGCCATTAAGTCTAAAGTGAACGGCAACTTGTGGAAACAACCTCCTATTCCCCTTTTTTCCTATCACGAGCAACTTCTGTGAGAGCTCAGGCCATGAAGGTTCCGAGGGTTCACAAAGCATCGAAAACAGTGTATCGCCCGCAAAAGGAGTGGAAATGTTGAGAAACGAGCCCCGAATTATTAGATTATTCCTGCCAATTGCCCTGGTAGGACTTTTTCTATTCGCCTCCACGGCTTCGGCCCAGAGAGCCAGGCGTGAGGCTGTGGCCTACACGCCGCCAAACTTGAGCCTCGTGGCCGACCAGCAAGTAATCACCGTCTGTGAAGGCTCCGGCCCGGCGGTGGTGAATCTCAATGCGCGGGTCACGTCAAACTACCCCATCAGTTATCGTTGGAGCACCAATGCAGGGCGTGTGACCGGCGACGGCGCCACCGTCACCTGGGACCTCTCAGGTGTGCAACCCGGCTACTACCGCGCCAATGTAGACATCGACACCGGCAGCGGCGACGAATTATGCCAGGCGTTTTCGTCAACCGCTGTCCTGGTCAAGCGTTGCGCGCCGCCAAAGCCTGTGTGTCCGAATGTGGTGGTCAACTGTCCTGATGATATTGTGCTGGGCGAACCGGTAACGTTTACTTCAAACGTCACGGGCGGATCATCAAACGTTAGACCTACCTACAATTGGACTGTCTCGGCCGGAAGAATTATCGAAGGCCAGGGCACCGACACAATTCGCGTCGATACAGTTGGATTGGCCGGTCAAACACTAACTGCAAGTCTTTCGATGGATGGATACGGTCTCGATTGCTCTACGTCGTGCCCGGTGCAATTCCCCGTCCCGGTTGAGTGCAAGAGATTCGACGAGTTTCCTGACATTTCACGCAACGACGAGAAAGCTCGCCTCGATAATTACGCGATCGAATTAAACGATCCGACCCTGATTGCCTACGTGATCGTTTATCCAGGTCAGCGCGGCCGTCCGGGCGACGTTCAGAGACATATCACGAGAATCGTCGATTACATGGTCAACTCGCGAGGAGTCAGCAGCCAACGCATTGTGACACTGGTTGGTCCCGCTCGTTCCGAACTGACCGTGGAATTATGGACTTGTCCCCAGGGTGCGAAGCCTCCTGCGATTCCGCGCTAACAGTCACGTAGCACGCGCATGTTGCGCGTGACATCACGGGCGGGACGCCCGTGCCACTTAGACCAGGGCCGGTGAGAGTAACAACTTTCGCCGGCCCTTTGCTGTATGCTGGCGAGCGAATTGCTTGGGACCAAAGGTGAAATGAGCGAACCTGAATTTGACGTCATCATTGTCGGAGGTGGACCAGCTGGTCTTAGCGCTGCGCTGGTCCTGGGCCGTTGCCGGCGGCGAGTGCTCGTTTGCGACGCGGGCCAGCCAAGGAACGCGGCCTCACACGGACTTCACTTGTTCATCACCCGCGACGGTATAGCACCGGCCGAATTCCTAAGCATCGCTCGCGAACAACTTCAACCATACGATTCCGTCAAACTTCGTAAGATTCGTGTCACTGAAGCAAAGGGCATGACCGGCGGCTTTGAGGTCACGCTGGAAGCGCAGAATGGCGAGAAAGAAGAGCACGTTACGGCGCGCAAACTGCTGCTGGCTACTGGGGTAGTCGACAGGCTACCAGAGATTGCGGGATTAGCTGATTTTTATGGAACGTGTGTCTTCCATTGCCCATATTGTGATGGTTGGGAGATGCGCGATCAGCCATTGGCGGTCTATGGAAACGGCGAGAACGGCTGCGGCCTGGCCCTTGAACTGTCGTTTTGGAGCGGCGAATTGGTGCTCTGCACCGATGGGCCATCCAAACTGTCTAAGGAGGATCGAGAACGCTTAGGGAACCGAAAGATTAAAGTTCGCGAAGAGAAGATGGTTCGTCTGGAAGGTAACAACGGCCAGCTCGAAAGAATTGTGTTTGAGACAGGTGAACCGCTACTCGTGCGTGGCATGTTTTTCAGCACGGGGCACGAACAGGGCTCGGGACTCGCGAAGGAGCTTGGCTGCAAGTTTACTTCGGAGGGCTGTGTGGACACCGGCGAGTATGAGATTACCAGCGTTCCCGGAGTGTATGTCGCCGGAGACGCCTCGCGACTGGCCCAGTTTGTAATCGTTGCCGCTTCGGAAGGTACGAAAGCAGCGCTGGCTATCAACAAGGAACTGATGAAGGAAGATCTCGATTGAAACTGGCATTTCTTCGGCGCCGGTTAGAGAGCTCGGTAATGTTGAGGTTAAGTGCGCTGAATGTTGCTGCGTAGAGCGCGCGTTGATCCGGTCTCTGCTGATCACACTTCACCTGTTTGAAACCAAGTGCCTTCATTAAACGCTCACCTCTTCGTGAGGCAGACAGCGCATAGAAATTTTTAAGTTTGCCCGGATCGCATACCCTGCGTATCAGTGGAACAAAGTCGATCGCCAGTTTGGTGAGAGCCTTGATTGGAAGTTTGTAATGCCCGCCTTGCGGGCCGAGAATAATGCTTTCAACGTACAGGTTTCTTACAAGGTGTTTCTCTTCCGGTGCATGAATACAATCCTCATGGATCTCATTCTCAACTAATTTCCCTAGAACCAAACTCTCTAAGGCACTTGTGTGTAGAGGAAGAAGAGTAAGGTGCCCGATGTTTTGTCCGTTGATTCTAACAACAGAAAAACCGTCGGGGTTGCGATTGAACCACTGCTCGAGCTTCTGTTTCGAGATCGCATATCGCCGAGAGTAGGCATCTATTTGCAGCTGGAAAATCCAATCCAGGTCCGCGCGTGTCGCCGGATTAACTTCGCATCGACTGCTGCCTTCTTCGCTCAACCAACACTCCTCGCTTTTTCAATTTTCGTATGGTTGATCGTTCTCCTCACGAGCCCGCCGGTTCTTCCCGGATTATGTCAGTTGCCTTCTTATCCTCGCGCAAACCCTGGAATGACGAGTGTCGGATCGAGCCATCGGCAGTCCATTCTGTAAACGCCACCTCAGCCACCAGCTGCGGTTTGGCCCATTGGGCCTGTCGCAGTCCGGGGTCTTTTGGTTTCACCTTGAAAGGCATTGCCGTTTGAGCCATCTGGTCCAGTTTCTTTTGAAGTTCGACGCGTTGCTTGATGGAAAATCCGGTACCGACCCGGCCGCAATAAACCAGGTTTCCTTTCTCATACACGCCGAGTATCAACGAGCCAAACCCGGGGAAGTTGTTCTTCGAAGGGGTGTAGCCGGCAATCACAAATTCCTGCCGCTTGATGCATTTCGACTTCAACCAGTTTCGATTCCGCGTCGACTGGTAGGGCGAGTTCGCGAGTTTGGAAATGATTCCTTCGATCCTGTATTCACATGCTTGCTGGAAAAAGTCTCGCCCGCTTCCTTCCACATGCTCGCTGTATCGAAGTGGTGTTTTCCCTTTAATCGAAGCCACTAATTCCTCGAGCAGGACCTTGCGTTGGACCAGTGGCACCGCACTCAGATCGTAACCGTCCAAATAAATCAGATCGAAGATTTGAAAAACAAAAGCCGCCGCTCCGCTCTTTCCCATCGCTTGTTGCAAATCCTGAAAACTACTGCGGCCGGCTGTGTCCACAATGACGATCTCCCCATCCAGAATCACGCTGCCGGCGGGAAAGGCCTTGACGGCTTCGATCAGATTAGGAAATTTTTCGGTCCAGTCCTTCTGGTTACGACTCCAAAACCGCACCTCTCCGCGACTCAAATGGCAAAGCATTCGATAGCCGTCAAACTTCAATTCGTGCAACCACTCTTCCCCTTCCGGTGGTTCCTGCACAAGGGTCGCCAGCTGGGGCGCGACAAACTCCGGCATCGAACGCTTGCGCGCTCCATCGAGTTTTCCCGGTGCAATTTTCTTTTTGCTACTTCGAACCATTGGTTCAGTCTCTGTCAGAACCGGCCGGATCTACACGCCTCGAAAATCTTCTGCATTAACCCTGAATTCGATCGCTAACGCTTCCCGTTCCGACAGTCTACCGCTCCCGGCACCCAGCTTGCAGTTCTGCTTATGAACAACAATCTGGTCGGTTCTGATGGTCTGGAAACAGACACTCTACCCAACAGCGCGTACCGGAAAACTACATCGATTATGGCCGGCTGCCGCAAGCATAGCCGGGGAGGTAAAAATGTTGAAACTAAAAATCACTTTTTTGATGGTCCTCTGGGTGGTGCTCTCGAGCGCTGGCGTTCTTCCGGTTCAAGCGCAGGAGAAAGACAAGGACAAGAAAAAGGAAGTCTACACGGGCACACCCGTCATGTGGCGGGAGCCAACTGATGTCGAATCGCGCAATCTTCTCCTGGGGGCCGGCGGGGAGGAAATGAAACCAGATCTGCGCAGCGTTACCTTCATCGAGCAGAAGACGGGCGGATACTCCACTAAGTATCTCGTACGCGATGCGGCCGGTAATGAGTGGGTGGCAAAGATTGGCAAGGAAGCGCAACCCGACACGTCAGCTAATCGGTTGCTGTGGGCCGTAGGCTATGAAACGGAAATCGCCTACCTTGTGCCGAGCCTGAATATCATCGGCAAGGGCACTTTTGAAAACGTGCGACTCGAAGCACGTCCGAAAGATGTAAAGCGAACCGGTGAGTGGAGTTGGGAACAGAATCCATTTCGTGGCAAACCGGAAATGCAGGGCCTCAAGATTATGATGGCGCTGGTCAACAACTGGGACATGAAGGATTCAAATAACGAGATCCTGGCAACCAGGGGAGAAACGCAAGGCGGCGAACTTCGTTATATCGTGAGCGATTTGGGAGGGACCTTCGGAAAGACCGGTGGTTTTATTGCACGCAGCCGCAATAACCCGTCTGATTATGTGAAGGCCGAATTTGTGAAAGCGGTAAAAGGCGACCTGATCGACTTCAACTATGGCGGCAAGAACCTAAAGTTATTTGAGGACCTGACGGTGAACGACGCGAAGTGGATCTCAGGCTTGCTGAGTCGCCTCAGCGACGCCCAGATCAAGGATGCGTTTCGTGCCGCAAATTATAAGCCGGAGGAAATTGAGTCTCTGGCGCGAGCGGTGCGCGAGCGTATCAGCGCGCTCACTAACGTCGCCCCGAATCAGACTGCTGAGAAACAGTAAGTTCAGTTTGGGCCGGACATCGAAGCCAGTAACCGCAAAGGACGCAAAGTAAGTCCGCAAAGGGGCGCAAAGATCATCTGACCTCTGCGAAACTTTGCGACTGACTTTGCGTCCTTTGCGGTTTAGTTTTGACGAGTGGAGTTAGCGGGCCTCCCGCGCCTCTCCGGACTGCCCACTGCCCACTGGTCTAATCTAATCACCCGTCGAAGGAACTGGGTTGACTGCTATGAAAGCTGATGACGCTTTGGAGAATTCCATCCAGCATCATTTCCGGCTTAAACCCGACCAGTTTGTTGATCTTTGACGTGTCTGGCACACGACGCGGCATATCTTCAAAGCCTTCTTCGTAAGCTTCATCGTAAGGCATGAAAACAATTTCGGATTTTGATTTAGTCAACTCTTTGACTTTTTCCGCGAGCGCTACAATCGAAATTTCTTCGGTCGATCCAATATTGAAAACCTGGCCCACAGAGTCTTCATGGTCCATCAATTTGATCAAGGCGCCGACCACGTCTCCTACATATCCGAAGCATCGCGTTTGTTTCCCGTCGCCATAAACGGTAATTGGACGGCCGGCTAACGCTTGTCTCACAAACGTCGGAATCACCATCCCATAGCGCCCGGTTTGCCGGGGGCCGACGGTATTAAAGAGTCTGACAATAGTGGTCGGCAGCTTCTTCTCGCGCCAGTAAGCCAGCGCCAAAAACTCATCGATTGCTTTAGAGCACGCGTAACTCCAGCGGCCCTTGGTGGTGGCTCCCATCACCAGATTCCCGTCTTCTCGAAAGGGAACATCCGCGCTGAGGCCATACACTTCCGAGGTGGAGGCAATTAAAACTTTCTTCTTCTTTTTGTTGGCCAGGGCGAGCACCACTTCAGTGCCACGCACATTCGTTTCAATCGTCCGCACCGGGCTCTCCACGATCAACTTCACGCCAACCGCGGCAGCCAGATGCACAACAACGTCGCTCTGATCCACTAATTCGGCAGTGACAGGTTGATTGTGGACTGAATCGATCGTGTAGCTGAATCGGGGATTCGTTTTTAGGTGTCGGATGTTTTCGATTGTCCCGGTTGAAAGGTCATCTATCACCGAGACTTCGTCGCCACGCTCCAAATAGGCATCAGCCAGATGCGATCCTATGAAACCAGCGCCGCCTGTTATGAGTACACGCAAATTGTTTGAACTCCTCTATTTCAGTGTCACTTCTCTTTTAGCAAGTCCGCATAAAGCAGCTTAACATCATTCAGCAAACGTTCTTTGGAATAGTTTGCCTCAATGAATTGTAAACCACGCTCGCCGATTTCGCGACGCAGGGCCACATTGGTCATCAGGTGGTCCAACCCCTCAGCAAACGCCGCGGCATCTCCCGGGGTGACGCTGATACCGCGTTCACGCACGACAAAAGATTTGTCCCTGACGGTTGAGATGGCCGCTCCCAACAAGTCAATCACTCCGCCCACCGCCGTGGAGATTGTGGGTCGCGCATTGGCCATCGCTTCGATTAGCGTCAAGGGTGTGCCCTCGTTTCTTGATGTCAGCGCCACCATATCCAAAGCGGGGTAAACGTTTTCGAGGTCACGACGAGTTCCCAGGAAAGTGACGCTGCCGCTCAAACCCAGCGCCGCTATCTGGTCGGTTAACGCGCTTTTCAAATGACCATCTCCAATAATTGCGAAATGGACCGACGCCCCGGACACGTTTTGTGAAAACGCTTTCTGCCAATGCGCCGCTGCCTCGAGAAACAGCTGGTGGTTCTTCACCTCGGTTAGCCTGCCGACGATGCCAACCAGAATATCGCCCTGCTTTAATCCCAGCTCGGCGCGAAGTTTCTGACCGCGCTTTTGCCAATCAGCGAAGGGTTTGGTATCGAGTCCCAAAGGAACAATTGCAAACTGATGTGCCCGCCCCACTCCAAATTTTCCGTGAATTTCCTCGAGCTGTTGATTGCTGATCACGACGATACGATCGGTGCCCAGGCGCGCCAGCGTCTTTTCAATCATCAGGAAGAGCCGGGTCTTCATCTGACCGTAGTAGCTGTGGAATATATGGCCGTGGTAGGTATGAACGAAACGACAGTGCCGTGGACGTCCGATTAAGATGGCCGGCGTGAACCAGCGATAGAGCAGACCGGCGAGCCGGCCCACTGTTCCTGCTTTGGCGGTGTGAGTATGAACAATATCAGGACGTTCGCGTAGCAGCAGGCGGTAGAGTTTCCAAACTGTGAGCGCGTCCTGTGGCGAGATTTCGCGGCTCATCTCCGGAACGATGACAGGTTCAACGCCCAGCTCATTGGCGAAGTAGCCCATGTCGTCCTCTTCCGGAGGCACAGTGCCGGCGACGAGTATTGAGTCATACTCAGGCGCCTGCAAACCCTGGCTAAGCCAGACTACGTGCCTTGCCGGACCTCCGACGTTAAGGCGGGCAATTATGCGGACGATCTTCGTGGCCTTTTTCAACTCACCTCGGCGGCCAGCCCAAACTCCAATTTATTTGCGCCCGTCCTGGCGACTAAATTCGAAGCATGTAGCAGGCTTTCAAATGTTCCGGCATCGGTCCACCAGCCAGTGAGCTCCTCCCACGTCATTTCATCTCGCTCGATGTATGCGTTGTTGACGTCGGTAATCTCCAGCTCGCCGCGGCCCGACGGCTTCAAGGTGCGAATGATGTCAAAGACATGGTTGTCATACATGTAAATCCCGATGACCGCGAATTCCGACTTGGGTGAGCCAGGCTTCTCTTCAATCCGCACGACGCGTGAACCATCCAGCTCTGGAACTCCGAAACGATGTGGGTCCGGGACCTTCTTGAGAATGATCTTGGCTCCGCCGCCTTGATGCCGGTAAGCACGCACTGCCCCCGCGATGTTGCCCTCAATGATGTTGTCTCCCAGGACCACGCAGACCGGTTCGCCGGACGCAAAATGCTCTACCAGCGAAAGGGCTTCCGCAATTCCACCTTCGCCCTCCTGATAGGTGTAGTTCAGGTGTTTGAGTCCAAATGCTTTTCCGTTTCCCAGCAGCTTGAGAAAGTCGCCGGCTGAATTGCCACCTGTGACAATCATAATGTCGGTAATGCCCGCATTAACCAGCGTCTGGATCGGATAGTAGATCATCGGCCGATCGTAAACCGGCAAGAGATGTTTGTTTGTTACGGAAGTTAATGGCCGCAATCGCGAGCCTAACCCTCCAGCTAAGACAATGCCCTTCACTATTATTCCCCTCCGCCTGCGTCTAAAATTTTCCCGGTTCCCCCGGCTCGACTGGTACCAACCTCACACTCATCAAAGTTTCGGGACGCCTAATCAATAAAACGTTGAAACCACAACTCAAGCATTAACAAAGTCCAGAGCTGGTGCGAATGATCACGCTCGCCCCGGGTATGTAACTCCACCATCTGCTTTACGCTTTCCGGTTTGAAGAGGCCACGCTTCAAGGCCTTCTCGGAAAGTATTGTTTCGCGCAAAAATGGCTGCAGCTGACCGCGAAACCAGTGACCGATGGGAACGCCAAACCCCATCTTGCGCCGATCAAGGTTCTCCTGCGGCAGCAACTTCTTCAAAACCTGCTTCAACAAATACTTCGTGGTAAGCCCGCGTAATTTGTACTTCTCCGGCAAGCTCGCTGCAAACTCTATCACCTTGTGGTCCAGAAACGGTGAGCGCGCTTCGAGTGACACCGCCATCGTGGCAATGTCCACTTTCACCAGCAGATCGTTCGGCAGATAGGTCATGATGTCTGTTAACAATGCTGCGTCAACAATGCCCGCACCATTTGCATGGGCGAACCATGGACCAAGTAAGTCGGCAGCACGCAGGTTTTCAGTCTCCTGCCAAAAACTTGTCGAATAGAGATCGCGTTTCGCTGTTTCGTCGAAGACGCTGACCCAGCGCATGTAGCGTTCGACCTTTGGTAAAGATGCTGCTCCAAGAAACCTTTGCACGTCTCTGACCCGGCTGCGCGACGTCGCTGATGTAGGAATTAATCCGATTGCCTGTCTGACAACAGACTCGCGCAGCAGTGCCGGAACCCGGTGATAACGCTCGGCCAGGCGCATTGCGGCATAACGCTCGTAACCGGCAAACGATTCGTCGCCGCCATCGCCGTTGAGCGCAACGGTCACATGCTTGCGCGTTTCACGGGCCACATAGTAGGTGGGAATCGCGGATGAATCTGCGTAAGGTTCGCCGTAATGTTCGACGAGCGTGGGTAACACTTCGAGCGCGTCTGGCCGCACGATAAACTCGTGATGATCGGCGCCAACGTGTTCCGCTACTCGCCGCGCATGATGCAATTCACTGAAGTCCTGCTCTTCAAAACCTATGGAAAATGTCTTGACCGGCTCCGCGGAAACCTCACTCATGAGGGCTACTACGGCGCTGGAGTCAATGCCACCCGAAAGAAAAGCGCCGAGCGGAACTTCGGACATCAGCCGTACCTGAACCGCGTCGCGAAGAATCTCAATCGCCTGCTCGCCCGCTTCTCGTTCGTCAATTTTCAGTTTCTTACTGAAATCGGGCTGCCAGTAACGCTCAATTCTGATCTCACCCTTTCGCCAGCGTAACGAATGGGCCGGTTCCAATTTTCTGATTGCGCGGTAGGCCGTGAAAGGAGCCGGCACGCACATGAAAGTCAGGTAGTGATGCAAGGCCTCGCGATCAACGTCTTTGGTGATGCTCGGATGTTGTAAGAGAGCGCTGAATTCCGACCCAAAAATAAACTGACCGTTTACCTGGGCATAGAGGAGAGGTTTCTTACCCACTCGATCGCGAGCGATGAAAAGCTCTTCTGTGCGCTCGTCCCAAATAGCAAACGCAAACATTCCTCGCAGATGCTTTGGGCAATCGGCTCCATACTGATCGTAGGCATGAACGATCGCTTCGGTATCGCTATTTGTATAAAACGTGTGGCCGAGCTTCTCGAGTTTTTCGCGCAGCTCCCGGTAGTTATAGATCTCGCCATTGAAAACTATCCAGGCGCTGCGATCCTGGTTGTGAATCGGCTGATGTCCGCCCTTTACATCAATGATTGACAGGCGGCGCATCCCGAGGCCGGCTGGACCGTTAAAATAAAAGCCATCGTCGTCCGGGCCACGATGACTTATGGCGTCGCACATTCGGGTCAGCAGTGGCTGATCCACGTCCGTTCGATCGCTATTTACTATGCCGACAATTCCACACACGTTAGTTAAACCTATCTCGACGAAAATCGCGGGTGCTTTGGGAAAGCGTTATCTTAGCGGAGCTTCGGAAGGCTGTCCAAAGCGAGGAATCAAACAGCGGATGTGCCCCAACTCCCTGGAGTGCGCCGACCTGTCGGCGCTTTGGCCTGCTGACCGGGTAGTACTACTCTGGAAATTTTGCGGCCTCGTCAGTTAGTCCCTACTGCAATCTCCCCGCGCGTACGGCGGCAGTCGCAGTTTGTTGCGCCACCAACAACTCCTTGCGTTGACGCTTTCGTTCCTCTCTCTTCTCCTTGACCAGAACAAACCCTACGGCGACGAAGATGAAATAGAACACCAGCAGCTGGGCCCGCTGACGATAGGCCGTTCCTACGTTGCCCTGAAACACAGAGTAAGAAAGCGTAAGCATGAAAGTGAAAACCAGTATCGGTGAGATCATTCGTAGTCGATACTTGATCGCAAACCAAAGTCCCAGCACCAACAGCGGAAATGATGCCCACCAGATAATCATCTCGGGCAAAGTTATACTCTGGCGCAGCGAACCCACTTGCCAGGGAAAGGGTGCAAAAAGCAGATACAGCACTCCCAGCGGAATCGTAGACAGCGCTCCCGTCGTGGTTGAGACGTCTACGTCGCGTCCGAAGCCTGAATCTGCCGATTTGGCCAGATCAATTCGACTGCGCTGCACGCGCTCCAGGTTTGCGTACTCCTGAAATTGGACACTCGCGGAACGTGTGACACCAAAGTAAGTCAGTGCCAGTCCTGCCAGAATCACTGCCGCAAGTTGGCGCGCAAAACTTGTGGCCGTGACGGTTTGCATCCCAATCACAAAAGCCCCGGCGATGGCGACGCAGATCATATAGAAAACGTAAAATCTTAAGCTCAACAATGCCAGTAAGGCGAACACCAGGGCCACGAAGTACCGAACGCTGAGTTTCTCTCCCAGCTTTAGTGTGGCGAGTATTGCCAGCGCCAGACAGAAAACTATTGGCCCATCTTTAAGTCCCTGCGACGACCAGAGCACCAGCGATGGATAAAACGCGACGGCGATTCCGGCCACTCGTGCCACTCTGCCGTTTTTGAACACCTGGTGGGCGCAAAGAAAAATGATCACTGCTGTGACTGCACCCAGAACCGAATTCAGCAGTTGCACCGCCAGCATGTTGCGGCCTACGAGCTTATAAATTGCTGCCACCAGGTAGACCATGCCCCAGCCGGATCCTGAGTTCTTCAGAAAACTATCGGCCGCGCCCGCGAGGTATTTGTCTCCGCTCCATCCCTGAAGCTGAGCGAAGCCCACGAAGTCGTAAGTCAGTGCATCGCCTCCGAAAAACTCCTGGCCCTGAAACACAAAAATCGCCGTGCCGAGGATCATCCTCACCAGCAGCGCGGCGACGAATAGCTTCAGTAGGAAGCTTCCATCAGAACCTTGTTTATAAGAAAAGTATCCGGCCAGGCCCGCAGCTACGGTGGTTAGCAGCACAGCCCGTGAGGTATCGAAGACAGAAACTACGCCATATTGAGCAACGTAAGGCTGAACCAGCACAGGCACGAAGATGATTATTACGCCGCACAGGACCAGATATAACAAACCAAGTAAAGCATTCATGTTTAAAGCTCGTCGGGTAACTCTTCGTTCATTGTCATGAAGGTCTTGGTGGCCAGTTTCTCGACTTTCTCAAAGCTACACTTTGCGCTGCGATCGCTTCGCGCTCAATCATCTCAATGCGCTTACGCTCTTCTCGCTTCTCCTTGAGCAGCACAAACCCGACGGCCACGAATATGAAATAGAACACCAGCAACTGTGCTCGCTGGCGATAAGCTGTTCCTACGTTGCCCTGAAATACTGAGTAAGAAAGGGTAAGCATTAGAGTAAAGATCAATATTGGCGAAATCATGCGCAAACGATATCTAATCGCATACCATAGCCCGAGGATGAGCAGAGGAAAGGATGCCCACCAGATAATCATCTCCGGCAACGTGATGCTTTGGCGGAGTGAACCGACCTGCCAGGGAAATGGCGCAAAAAGCAGATAGAGAGCACCCATTGGAATTGTGGACAGCGCCCCCGTCGTGGTTGAGACATCCACGTCGCGACCGAAGCCTGAATCAGCTCGCTTTGCCATATCCAGGCGGCTGCGCTGAACTCTCTCGAGGTTCCCGTATCGCTCTATTTGAATACTGGCCGAACGCGTAACGCCAAAATACGTGAGCGCCAGTCCCACCAGAAGCACCGCCACAAGTTGCCGAGCAAAGCTTGAAGCCGTGACTCTTTGCATACCAATTACAAAGGCTCCCGCAATCGCGGCACCCAGCATGTAGAAAACGTAAAATCTCAAACTCAGGATCGCCATCAACGCAAGGGCCAACACCGCTATATAACGGGGGCTGAACTTCTGTCCCAACTTCAAGGTAGCCAAAATTGCGAGGGCCAGGCAGAAGACTATTGGGCCATCCTTAAGACCCTGCGACGACCAGAGCACCAAAGATGGATAAAATGCGACGGCGATGCCTGCCACTCGCGCCACTCGGCCGTTCTCAAATACATGGTGAGCACAAAGGAAGATGATTACGGCAGTTACCGCGCCGAAAACCGAATTCACCAGTTGCACGGCGAGCATGTTGCGACCAATGACTCCATAGATCGCGCCCACCATGTAAACCATTCCCCAACCGCCCCCGGGGCCGTTAGTAAATCGGCGCGCGATGGACGCGGAATAGGTGTCTCCGGCCCAGGCCAGGGCTTGAGCGTGACCAAATGAGTCGTAAGTCAGCGCATCCCCACCGAAAAAATCCTGGCCCCTGAACACAAAAATTGCCGTACCCAGGATGATTCTCACCAGCAACGCGGCAATGAACAACTCGAGAAGAAATCTGCCGTTAGCGCCTTGTCTGTGAGCATACAGTCCGGCCGGCAGCGCCAGCGCAGTACACAATACGACCGCTCGAGCCATATCAGCGGCATCGACCGAGCCATAATCCGCAGCAAAGGGGACAACTAGTGGCGGTACAAAAATGACGATCCCGAGACAGATGATCATGTACAATAATGTCAGCAGGGCGTTCATGTTTCTTGAGCTGCTATACGTAATCCGGGAGGTCTTCTCGGGTTTTCTGTTTAATCAGGAATTGGTCTTCTTCACCCAGATCTTTCACTGGCTTTGCTGGAATGCCGGCAATTAGCTGGCCTTCAACCGTCAACTCGCTGGTGATAACTGAACCGATGCCCACGATGCTACGTGACGGCACGGTGCCTCCAGGGGCAATCCGGATTTCCGATCCGATGTAAGCGCAGGAGCCAATTACGATCGGCCGGGTTCGTTGACGGTTGTGTGTCCAAAGCGAAGAGTTTCGGCCACCAAGTATCGATCGACGGCCAATGGTAACGCGATCAGTAAAATCAATCTTATGGCCGGTGGTAATGACGCTTCCATCGCCGAGCGTGAATCGCGGGTCGACGGAATTAACCACGATCGGGTCAACAATTGAATTGATTTCATTAAGACGAATAATTTCTGCGTAACGCCCCAGCACCACTTCATCGCCCCCGCGAATGATGTTCAGGTGTCCAATCCGGACATGATCGCCAATGACGATTTTCTTGACGCGGATGATTGCGTTTAAGTGTCCGATTGAAACGTCATCTTCGATCTGGCATTCCCCGGCATCGATTATGCTGAACCCGATGCGAACGCGTTTTCCGATCTTGTAGCCAAAAAAGAGACGGTACGAGGGCCGCTTAAGAAAGCCTGGAAGCAAGCCAACACAAGCGAGCATGAGGAAGCGAAATTTACTGATGCCCTGCATTTGATCGGTCGATTCGTTTCACTAAGAGTTCTGGTTCTGCTGGACGGCCTCGCGCAGCGCGCCGGCTAGTTTCTCCGCCTGGTCACCGAGCGAATAGTTTTCGATCACATGCTGGCGGCCCGCCGCGCCCATCTCATCACGCTGGCTGCGCTTTGTCAGCAAGCCGGAAAGAGCCTTTTCCCAATCTGCCTCCGTTTGCGCGTGGAAGTGTGTGACACCTGGCTCTCCGATATCTTTCATGGCGCCCACAGGCGCTGCAACGAAAGGAATTCCAACCGCCATATACTGAATTGCCTTAAAACCTGATTTTCCCGCGGCCCACTTCTCAGCATACAGTGTCGGATCAATTGGATACAGCCCGACATCAAATGATTGAAAATCGGCTACCTCCCGATCGAGTTTCCATTCCAGATTCTCAACGTCCACTCCGGGGAGCTCTACGCTTTCTCGACCGGCTCCGACGATTTTTAACTTAAACCGATGTGTCTCCGCCAGCCTTCTTAAAACCGGAAAGATTGCTTCCAAATATGGGAACGTAGAATGGGTGCCAATCCATCCCAGTACAGTTACGTCGTCGCGATTCCTGTCGGCCGCAGGTGCCGGAGAAAAAATATCTGTGTCGACCACGGTCGGAATTATGCGCGTGGTTGCACCTTTGCTTTCAGCATACTCGGCGATTGAGCGATTGCCGCACGTCACAATCGTCGCCCATCGGATCAGATCGTCAGTCTTGCTAAACCATTTGAGCGTCTGCCCCAGTCGTCCGTAGGTAGGGCTAGTATAGGAAACGTAAGTTGCGTCATCCAAATCGAGGACCATGGGACGCTTCAATACCCTTGTCGCCAACCACTCAATCAAGGGCGGACCAAAAATCATCGCCTCCCGCTGAACCAGGATCACATCAGCCTGCTTCATCATCAGCAAATCCGGTAATCGCCGCACACCAGAAGTAGCAAGCGTAATACCTTTACCCGGCAGGCCGCCGGGACGATAGAGTTTTTCGAAGAGTTTGGAATCGAGAAACGGTCTGATAGTGAGGCTGATTCCGCGATCAGCGAGGGGCCCAACAAATTGGGCCAACCGGTAGCGTGTGGCCGCGGCTTCAATTGGATAAGAGGCCAGTCCCAGAACTTTCATGCGGACGACTCTCGACGAAGAGTTGTTGTGCGTTTTGCTTCAGACGTGTCTTCCAGCACACGCTCATATAGGCGCGCGTACCGTTCGATGCCCACCGTGCGCAGATTGAATAGCCTGACGGCGATTTCGCGCATTTTCCGACGAGTGTCGGGCAGGCTGGCTAAGCGATAAATTTCAAGCGCCGCCGTCGCGTACCCCGCCTGGTCCAGGTCGTGAATCAAAACTCCGGCTTTCTCTTCCGTAACCAGCGAGTCGGAATCGCCGATACCTGCATTAATAATCAAAGGCAGCCCACACGCGAGATACTCTGCGGTCTTCGTCGGCGACGACGCGAGTTTGGAAAAACACGGCTTGATGAATGCCAACCCCGCATCACTCGCCGAAAGATAAGAAGCCACCTCCTGCGACCCCACACCGCGAATTGTGAAATGATCGGGAGGAATACCGCGCTCCTTCATCAAATTTTGAACGCGCTCATGACCTGCGGGTATAAGCCACAAAAAATGGGCCGCTCGGTTCTGCCGTAGAAGCTCCGCAAAGAAATCTGCCATCTCCTCCGTTAAATACCATCCGTCAATCGAGCCACTGTAGACCACCAGGAAACGATCGCCAACCTCCAGTTCCTTTCTGCGCCGCTCTCGATCCTGTTCACTGAACTTGAACAATTCCAGATCTGCGCAACACGGCACCACTTCATGGATAACGTTCCGTTCAGCAATCGCGGGCCACGATCTGAGCACCGGCCAGATCTTGTCCGTCAACGTAATTACGCCGTCGGCAGCGGCCAGTGCGCGGCTTTCCATCGTTTTAGTCAGACGATAGGGGATGTTGTTTTTGCGCCAGTGGCCCGCATCTACATATTCTTCAGCCATCAGTCCGCGAACATCAAAAATTAACTTTATGCCGAAACGTTGTTTTAGCCTGAGCGCAATCGTGGCCGCGATTTGCGCGCGCGCGTGAACCATCTCAATCTGGTTGCGCTTTATCAACTGCGCCGCGTAACGAGTTCCAGCAAGAACATCGAAGATAGTCGCCGGGAGCGAAGGACTTTGATGATAACGAAGCCAGTGCCACTCGATGTTCTCCGTCGCGAGTGATGCGCGCAGTTCACTGCATCTATTCGTGCCATCGGCTTCGAAGGCTTTCGCGCGCTCAAAGCTGAGTAAGGTAAATCGAACCCCTCTTGCGGCCAGCTCACGCAGGTAAGGAAGCACCTGGCTCTGGCCGAGCGGGTCAAGCATTCCGTTATAAGAAATGTAGAGAACGCGCCGTCCTTCGAGTGCTGAGGGCTTGGATGTCATGTGCCACTCCGCACCGCAGTGGAGTAAGTGCGATCGGTGAGTAACCACTGAAAAGCTCCAACTATCGCGGCGAGATCAATGACCACCAATATTGGCGCCAGCAATGTCAGACGAGAGAGGTTTCGTCCCAGGCCGGCTGGGTAGCATTCACTGTTTCTCTTAATAGCTACAACCGATCTGGCGAGAATCATTGCTAACCACAGTGCGATGTCTAACGACAATCCAATCACCCGCCAGCGTTGACTCAGGAAAAGCGCAGCGACGCCCAGAAATAGCAACAATCCATATCGCCGGAAAATTGTGCTCTGCCATTGCGCCCACAATCCCGCTCGGATGTTACTTCGCGAATAACTGACGAAACGGTTGAAAGTTTTTCCGAACGTCGCCTGAATACTCCAGCGAACCTTTGCTTCCGGCGCATACGCGAGCTTGAACCCGGCTGCCTCGATCTTGTCCATGAATAACAAATCTTCAGCTGACCGCAAATCCTCAGGAAACCCACCGGCTTCCTGCCAAACTTTCTTGCGCATCAGCGCTGAGGCAATGGACCGCGTCCGCATCTTGTTTCCATTTACATCCGTCGGAGGCGGCACGAAAGCGATTGCGGCACACTCCTGGAATAGCGTGTCAGTGACCGGTTCGAAAGATCCATAAACAATGTCTACGTCGGCGAAATTCCTCACTGGTTCGCCCAGCGCCTCCAGCCAGCCCGTGCCAGGCAGCACACCAGCGTCGATGAACGCCAGCCATTCATTCCCGGCCTTAGCGGCACCCAAATTTCGACCGCGTCCCGGAAAGCCGTGACCGGCGCGAACCAAAATCAGCGCCGAATCGCCGGCATCAAACCCTTCCACGATCCTGACTGTCTCATCAGTCGATCCCGTGTCAGTTATTATTATTTCGGCCGGTTTTTGACTTTGGTTTTTAAGTCTCTCCAGGAGTTCGCGGATTGACGACGCTTCGTTTCGAACCGGGATGATGACGCTGATGTTCATGTGATCGAGCCTGCGCCTAACCCGCCGCCGGCCAGTATCGATACTCAATCCAGTTTGAATTGGTTTTTCCAGTCTTCGCCTTCTGTCAGGGCGGGCTGGTCCTTTTTATCAAGCACGCACGTCTCCAGTACCAGGAAATCCATCTCGGTCCTCATGAAGCATCGATAACTGTCCTGAGGCGTGCAGACAATCGGTTCGCCCCGAACGTTAAAGCTGGTGTTCACGATGATTGGACAACCGGTTTGCTTTTCAAAGGCGTCAATGATGTCCCAATAGAGTGGATTTGTCTCGCGCCGGACGGTTTGAATTCGCGCAGAATAATCCACGTGGGTGACCGCCGGAATTTGTGAGCGCTTAACTTTCAGCTTGTCTATTCCCCAAAGCGACTCCTCTTTTGAAGTCAGCTTGGTCCGGCGCGGTTCGTTTACGTTGGCGACCAGCAACATGTAAGGGGTATCTGAGTCCAACTCAAACCACTCGGACACATGTTCACGCAGGATGCTGGGAGCGAAAGGCCGGAAGCTTTCCCGGTATTTGATTTTCAGATTCATGGCCGACTGCATTTCCGTCGACCGGGGATCGCCGATGATACTTCGCCCGCCTAACGCGCGTGGGCCAAACTCCATCCGGCCCTGATGAAGTCCGATAATTTTTCCCGCCGCTAGGAGCTCAGCAACTCGCTGCGGTAGCTCCGCACGCGAGTATTTCGTGTAGGAGGCATGCCTGGATTTTAAGAAGGCCTCGATCTCTTCCTCGCTGTGTTGTGGCCCAAGATAAGATCCTTTCATCGCATCGGCATAGGGCAGTAAGGTTGTGCCACGCGCATCTTGCGCGTGAACCACGGGCGGGACGCCCGTGTCACTCTTTGCTGCGCTGCTTTGCCAAGTCCCGGTTTTTTCTGCACTTTCCCGTGACTTCCCCAGGTAGCGATGCCAAATCGCGAGCGCAATTCCCAAAGCTCCGCCGGCATCGCCAGCGGCCGGCTGAATCCAGATGTCCTCGAATGGCACCTCCTTCAACACCCGCCCATTAGCTACGCAATTCAAAGCGACGCCGCCGGCGAGACAAAGCTTTTTCATCCCGGTTTCGCTGTATGCGAAACTAGTCATCTTCAGCATCACCTCTTCAGTTATCACCTGAATACTGCGGGCGAGATCCATCTCCTTCTGAGTTACAGGCGACTCAGGCTTTCTGGGCGGAGAACCAAAAAGTTTGTCAAACGCGTGGTTAGTCATCCGCAGGCCCTGCGAATAACTAAAAAACTCGTGATTCATTTTCAAACTGCCGTCGTCGCGAATCTCGAGCAGCCTGTCTTTAATGAGTGACACGTATTTCGGTTCGCCGTAAGGCGCCAGCCCCATGACTTTGTATTCGCCGCTGTTAACTTTGAATCCGGTGTAGTAAGTGAAGGCGCTGTAAAGCAAACCGAGGCTGTCCGGAAAGCGCAATTCCTTCAGCAAGGTAATTTCGTTTGACTTGCCAATTCCGATGGAGCTGGTAGCCCACTCACCCACGCCATCGATTGTCAGGATGGCAGCTTCTTCAAATGGCGAAGGATAAAAAGCGCTGGCGGCGTGACTCTCATGATGATCGCCAAAGAGCAGCGGCCACTCAAACTTCTTTCCCAGTTTCTTCGCTGCTCGCTCGTCATCTTCGCCAGTTGCCTTCCCCATTTCAGTTCGGATCAGGTCAGGCATCCAAAGCTTCTCTCTCATCCAGAGCGGAAGCGCTTTCAGGAACGAACTAAATCCGGAAGGAGCGTAGTCGAGGTAAGTTTCCAGCAGGCGATCGAATTTTAGCAATGGCTTGTCGTAGAAGCCAACGTAGTCGATCTCAGCGGGGGTGAGGTGGGCTTCGTCAAGACAATAACGAACTGCCTCGAGAGGAAAGTTATAGTCGTGCTTGATGCGGGTGAAACGTTCTTCCTGAGCCGCAGCGATGATCTCGCCGTCGACAACCAGGCAAGCGGCGGAGTCGTGATAGAACGCGGAAATACCGAGGACGGATACCAATCTAAACGCCCTCCAGCCTAGAACAATGTATAGATGAACGGCGCAATCGCAGACCCCTTGGCAAACGCAAGCAAAGCTCCAACCAGAACCAGTGTGATTACGATCGGCGCCAGCCAGTATTTCTTATTGTTTCGCATGAACTCCCAGAGTTCGCTTACCACTTGGATCTTTGACATCCGCCAACTCCTCAATACATCTTTTCGTAATGTCGCGTATCGCGTTGACGCTCGGGATAATCTTTCCAGTAAGACGACCCGCGCGCGCTGCGCCGGCTCAGAGGATCCCAGCCCATCAATCTCTTGGTCACACCAATCGGCGTAACGATCAAAAAGAAGACAATACCAAGGATGACCCGCGTCATCACATACGACAGCACTTCAGCCAGCATCATCCAAGCTTTGTTCGGATAGACCAAAGCCCGTGGAAATAAAAGGCCGAAGCCGACCAGCAGTGTGCCAACTACCAGGGCCACGGAAGCTACTTCGAAAAACTTGCCGCGATAAACCCACCAACTGCCGAGCAGCACGAAAATGCCCCCGACGATTAACCCAAATTCCCGTTCGGCACGAAAGCGACGTTTCAATGGTTCTCTCAAGCTTAACTCGTGTAACGCAAACTAATAGTTTGCTTGGCTTTGCCTCAAAAGTATTTTCGGCCGTGAACTGCGACGCGTGGCGTCGGCAGAAGTTAGCCCGGCCTTTCAAGGCCGGGGTTGGCATTTCGCAATCAGTGTCCGTCGCGTAGTGACGGAATGAAATAACTAAACATCTTTCACTGCGTCGCTGACGCGCCGCTGTACTGAATGCTCGGTTTGATCCCAGCCTTGAAAGGCTGGGCTAAATTCATTTCAACGCTACGCGTCCAGGCACTGCGCACAACTTTTGAGGCAAGCCCAGCCCGCATCGTAATTCTTTGCCACCCTGACTAAGGTCGACTAACGGTTCGCAAACTAACAGTTTGCGTTGCACCATCCGCTAGGCCTTAAACTTGGTCAATACTTCCACCACGTAGCTTTGTTGCTCGTCAGTTAACTCAGGGAAACATGGCAGCGCCAACGTTTCCACGGCCGCACTTTCAGTTCCGGGAAACGCCCCGGCGTTATACCCGAGAAAAGCAAAACAATTTTGCAGATGTAGCGGCACCGGATAATAGACCTTGCTGCCGATATCGTGACGGGCCAGGTGTTCTATCACTGCATCGCGATGCTCCGGAATGCGCACCACATACTGATGGAATATATGACGTACTTCCTCGCCAACAAATGGGGGCACAATTTCAATCGCGAGACTGGCTGCCCGAAAAAGCTCCCCGTAGATCCTCGCCTTCTGTCGTCTCGCTTCGGACCAGTCGTCAACATGTTTGAGCTTCACCCGAAGGATCGCTGCCTGCATCGCGTCCAGCCGGCTGTTAATCCCAACTTCGTCGTGATGATATTCGGTCGCTCCGCCATGAACCCGGAGGCGTCGCAATCGCTCAGCCAGCGCCTCGTCATTTGTCACCAGCATGCCGCCGTCCCCGGCGCCGCCGAGATTCTTGGTGGGATAAAAACTGAAACACCCGACCTGGCCCATTGACCCGGCACGCCGGTTACGATCCTCGGCGCCGATCGCCTGGGCCGCATCTTCGGTGACGGGGAGTCCGTGACGAGCAGCAATGGTGAGGATCGCATCCATGTCCGCACACTGGCCATATAAGTGGACAGGCAAAATTGCGCGTGTGCGCGAAGTTATGGCGGCCTCAATCCGGGACGGGTCTATGTTGTAAGTCAGCGAATCGATATCCACGAATCTTGGGATCGCGCCCAGACGTGTAATCGCGCTGCCGGTGGCAAAGAATGAAAACGGGGTGGTAACAACTTCGTCGCCCGGCTGCAGATCAAGGGCCATCAAGGCAAGCAGCAATGCGTCCGACCCCGAGGCACAACCGATAGCAAATCCCGTGTTTGAATACTGAGCAATCTCACGTTCGAGCGACTCGACCTCAGCGCCCAACACGAATTGCTGTGAATCGATCACACTCTCAACTACGGCCAGCAATTCGGAACGCAGCGCCTGGTGCTGCCCTCGCAGATCGAGTAGAGGGACCTTCATTAGTTATCTCTGTCGTGTGGAATTAAGAAAAGAGATGAGTTAGTTCTTGATGCAGCTATTACGAGTGAACCCGATGGATATCCCAACTCTCCTGCGTTCTCAGAAGGCAGGCGCGCAAAAATTATGCGCAGCCGAACATCACTAGTTGGGGTCAACGCGTTTCAGCAGTTTGGCCCGGCAAATCGTCCGATTTCTCGTCACCTTCAGCGTAATAACTCGAATAGTAACCAGAATAATAGTAGTCCTGGCTTTCAATCTTAACGTTGTTCAAGACTACGCCAAAGATGTGGGCGCCCACGTCCAGAAGCTGCTGCTTGGCTCGTCGAGCAACGGCTCGAGAAGTCTTGCCGCCGTGAACCACCAGCACCACGCCGTCCACCATCGTCGAAAGAATCGATGCATCGGTAAACGAAATGGCGGGGGGTGAATCGATCACGATATGCGTAAACCGCTCGCTCAGCATGCTGAGAAGTTTTCTCATTTCGTCTGAACCCAATAGCTCCGCCGGATTCGGCGGCACGGGACCAGAATTCAAAAACTTCAGATTCGCTTGTCCTTCATAACTTTGCATCAAGCCGTCGATATCCGTTTCGCCGGAGAGCCAGTTCGTCAGACCCTTGGTATTCGGAACGTTAAAGTGTGCGTGAAGGCGCGGCCTGCGAAGATCACAATCGATGATTAGCACCTCGGCTCCGGTCTGGGCCAGCATGAAGGCAGTATTTATTGCCGTCGTCGTTTTCCCTTCGGAGGGTTGGCTGGACGTAACCAGAATCGTCTTGGGCGGCTGGCCGGCTGACGAAAGCAAGAGCGAAGTACGCAAATGTCTGTACGACTCTGCAACCGGCGACCTCACATCAGTGATCATGGCGAGGGCGGTGGTCCCAGTAGGCGCGGGTTGTGGCGCACCCCCGCCGATCCCGATGAGACGCCCACGATCCTGGTTCGACGGAATCATTGCCAGGGCCGGCAGGTGCAGATAACGGTCCACATCTTCCACTGACTTCAAAGTGTCATCGAGGAAATCGAGGAGAAACGCCAGACCAATTCCTGCCACCAGTGACAGCAAGAATGCGATGAAAATATTTCGAAAGCGCGGGGGGCCAATCGGGGACTTTGGCAAACGACTGAAGTTGGCAATGCTAACCTCGTTCGACCTGTTTTCGCTGCCGACCTGCAACTCACGATGCCTTTGCAGCAAGGTATTCAGGCGCTGCCGGTTGGTTTCCAACTCCTGACTCAGAGCCATTAAGTCGATCTGATCGCGCGTTTTTTGGGTTGTGGTACTTTTCGCTTGTTCATACGATTGCCTTAACAATCGTTCACGCGACGCGGCCGCTTCATAACGCCTTTGTATGGACGTAACGATTTCCGTCGGCGCTTTTTCCAGTTCGAGCTCCAGGCCCTCAAGTTGAGCGTCTATCTTTTTAACAGCCGGCCACTCGGGTGTGTAGGTCGTCAGGAGAGCGTCGCGGGTTTCCTTGAGCGCCGAGATTCGATCCCTGAGTTTCTCAACTCGTGCCGAGGTGTTTACATCGGGTATGGAGAACCGATCCTTCTCATTTCGCGCTGATTCCAGTTGCGACTGAAAATTCTTGCGTTCGTTCTCAGCTGCTAACAATTGTCCGCTAAGCGTTGCCAGGCGAGTAGCGTCAAGGTCGCCGGCGGCGCCGGTTGACAGCGGCAAGCCCTTGGCTTTGGCGTAGTTAAACTGTACTTCCTGATCATGCTTGATCTTGGATTGCAAGCTCGCGATTTCTTTGGCGAGTACAACTTCGGCGTTCGTTGACCCGACCGTAGCACGTTCGAAATTATTGTTGACGAAAACCTCTGCGAGGGTGTTGGCTACGTTCTGAGCAATCACGGGATCGGAATGGATAAACTTGATATCGACCAGATTCGTGCTGGGCACGGCCTCGATAACTTCTCCGGCGATCACGGCGTCTTCATAGGGCTCGAGCTTGGTAAGCTCCTCGGGAGTCAGCGCGCCTCCCGAAACCTGGCTTTCCCCCACCACGTTAAGTCCGGAAGAAACTGCCGGTGAGTCAGCGGGTCGTTTCGCCTTGGAAAACACTCTTCGCAGCGACGCAAATACTCCGCCCTGTGTCTGTCCACCAAAAAATGCAGGATTGTTTTGCAGGTCAAGGGTGAGCACAACCTGGCGCGCGAGTGCGGGATTCTCGAGAAGTTTTAATTGGGTGCCCCAAAAACTTGGATCAGTCGGAGCATTAATCACAACCTTCTCAGTCTGCAAAACGCTCATTGGCTTGTGTTCTATCCGAATGGTCGTCTTGCCTTCATAGATTGAAGGCGCGCGGAACGACTGGATAGTCACCAGCGAAGTGATCACGAGCACCAGGCTCAGGATCAACCACTTCCTTTTCATGACGACAAAGAAATAATCGCGGATACCGGCGGGTTCCGTATTAGAAACACCGTATGGCTTTGATTGGACCAGATCCGATAGCGGGCGATCGATTCCGTGGTCAAGCGCGGTAACGGGCAGGAGGCGATTATCTTGCGACATCATTATCTATACCTTTAATTCCAGACGAAAAAGATACGCGAATAATAACAGAAGGTGGCTCTCTGGCAAATCCCGAGACTACATCTGGACCGTCACCGTGAGTTCGGGCGGGTTGGTTGAGGCCAAATCAAAAGACACAAAATCCTCAATGAATCCAGCCAAAAAAGGGAGGGGGCAGGCCCTCACTGCGATTGCGCCAGGAATTCAAACCGACTTCGAGACGCGGTTGCACCTGCCCGGGAAGACGGCATCCCGGAGAACCACCGAGATTTTCGAGAGATATCCAGCCGCATCTGGGCAGAGCCTGGTGTGGCAGTTAAAATTTATCCGCACAACAGAAAACACCAATGGATCTAGAATGCTTCAACACTAAGCGAACTGAAAAGCTATACTCGCTCGGCTTGTGTCGGAGCCAACTTCTGGGGAGACTGATGCATGAAAGAATCATGTTGCGTTGAGACTGCTACGTTTGGCCGGGTGACGCCGGCAAGAATCGCAATCTAAAAAGCTGTGAGCGGCGAAAAGTCATAGATGGATAACTACACTTCACAATTCTCTGAACTGCTTAAACATGAAGCGGCCTCAATCGAGTCTGCAGCGCGGCGTCTTCCACCTGCGCAGGTGGATGGCGCAGTGAAACTGCTCGTCGAATGCCGGGGCAAGGTAATCCTCACCGGAATCGGGAAGTCTGGTTTCATCGCCAGGAAAATAGCAGCAACTTTGACCAGTACCGGAACACGGGCTGTGTTTCTCCATCCGTCCGACGCTCTTCATGGCGACCTGGGCATCGTCGATTCCTCCGACGTCGTAGTGCTCTTGAGCAATAGCGGTGAAACCGATGAAATGCTCGCGATGTTGCCATATCTGAAGCATCGCGCCGTCCCGCTTATTGCCATCGTTGGTAATGTTAATTCGACCCTGTCGCGCGCTGCCGATGCGGTATTGGACGCCTCGGTCGATAAAGAGACTTGTCCGTTTAACCTGGCCCCTACCGCGAGCACGACAGTCGCGTTGGTCATCGGGGATGCGCTGGCGCTCACCGTGATGCAGATTAAGAGGTTGACGCCGGAAGACTTCGCGCTCAACCACCCCGCGGGAAGGCTGGGCAAGCGACTGTCATTGAAAGTGGCAGACTTGATGCGCACCGGCGCGGACAACCCCAGGGTTTCGCCCAAAGCATCATGGCTCGAAGTAGTTTCTGCCATCACAAGCGGAGGACTCGGAGCAGTTAATGTTGTGAACGACGAAGGCTTTCTTGATGGGATTATTACCGACGGCGACCTCAGGCGCGCCATCCACAAGGGTAACCTGGCGGCCTTCGCAGATTTGACGGCGGAGATGTTCATGAGCCGCAACCCCGTTACTGTCACGCCAAGCGAACTTGCCTACGCGGCGCTTCAGTTGATGGAAAATCGGCCGTCGCAAATCTCCGTGCTGCCCGTCGTTGATGAAGCAAATCAGTCTCTGGGTCTGCTCCGCCTTCACGACCTGGTGCGCAGCGGGCTTTAGTTTCTTATCGCGCAAATTAAGAGGGCCAATGATCCAAACACAGATTACTGAAAACCTGACGGTCGGCGACGGTCAACCATTACTTCTAATCGGTGGGCCATGTGTCATCGAAACCGCAGACTTCACTGTCAGGATGGCCGAGAGCATTAAAAAGATTTGCGAGAAGCTTAAGGTCTCTTTCGTTTTCAAGTCATCCTTTGATAAGGCCAATCGAACTTCGATCAGTTCATTTCGCGGATCTTCAATGGAAGACGGGCTGAAAATACTCCAGCGGGTAAAGGATGAGGTCGGCATACCGGTGCTTACCGATATCCACGAAAGCTACCAGGCAGCGCCCGTGGCGGAGGTCGCCGATGTATTACAGATACCAGCCTTCCTGTGCCGGCAGACGGATCTGTTAAGCGCCGCCGCGCATACGGGACGCACGGTCAACGTGAAAAAAGGACAGTTCCTTTCTCCATGGGAAATGAAGCATGTGGTTCGAAAACTGGAAGATTCCGGGACGCGTAAAATTCTGCTAACGGAGCGTGGATCGAGCTTCGGATACAACACACTGGTGGTTGATTTCCGCGCGCTGCCTCAAATGCGCGCATTTGGTTACCCGGTCGTATTTGACGCAACCCATAGCGTGCAGATGCCGGGCGGACAGGGTGACACGTCTGGAGGTCAGCGCGAGTTCATCCCGTTTTTGGCGCGCGCCGCGGCCGCAGTTGGGATAGATGGAATTTTTATGGAGATTCACGAGAACCCGGATATCGCACCCAGCGACGGTCCCAACATGGTGCCGCTCGATAAACTTGAAGCAGTGCTACAGCAGGTGGTAAGTATGCGCGTCGCGTTCAATGAGGTGGGTGCAACAAATCCTCTTTCGAAGTAACCACATTCGCTTGCGACCTAAACCTTAACCGCGGCGCCGGGCGACGCCATTGCCGCCGACTCCAACGACACAAAATCTTTCAATGAATCCTTCCAAAACGGCAGCGGCGACAGACCCAATACTGCCGACCTTAAGCACTTCAACCGCGAATTCCGCGGACGCTTCGCGGGTCTGGCCAGGGAATCCGTTTCGATGCCTTCCACGACATCCTCAATACCGCTGAGTTCAAGAGCTTCCTGCGAAAACTCCTGATAGCTCACTCCTTCACCCTCGTTTACCACATGGAAAACTCCAGGCTGCTTCAGAAGCGCCAATTCGCGCAGGCGCAAGGCGAGATCCCAGGCATAGGTTGGCGTTCCCGAGCTGTCGCTGATGGCTTTCAATTTGTCGCCGCGACGTGCCCGCTCCACCACAGTGCTCAGGAAATTAGTGCCCCCCACGCCAAAAATAAAACCGGTGCGGATTACAATTGTGCCGTTCGGATGTGCGGCCCGGGCCAGAATTTCGCCTTGAAGTTTTGAGTCTCCATAGACACTCTCAGGATTTGGAGCGTCATCCTGCGTATAGAACCCCTGCTTCTGGCCATCGAAAACGTAGTCAGTAGATATTGTCACCAGGACACTACCAACCGCAGCACATGCTCTGGCGAGATTCTCCGGGCCTATAGCATTTGCGGCAAAGGCCCGATCGCGATTCAGCTCACAGCCATCCACATCCGTCCAGGCGGCACAATTGATCACCGCGTCTGGATTGATCTCGCTGACCCTGCGACCAACCACCTCAAAGTTGCTAATGTCGAGGCTCCGATGATCGAAAGCGGCTACTAGATCACCCAACGATTCGCAACGCTCCCGGACGGCTCGTCCCACCATGCCGCCTGCTCCTGTCACCAGTATCCTCAAGCCGCACCCACCTCCGAACCATATTGTGCGCGATAGTAGTCCTGATAGGCACCGCTGCGAGTGCGTTCGATCCATACGGGATTTTCGCGGTACCACTCAATCGTCTTCGCCAAACCGCTCTCCCAGGTCTCCTGAGGGCGCCAACCCAATTCCTGTTCGATTAAGGTTGGATTGATCGCATACCGGCGATCATGACCGAGCCGATCGGTGACAAAAGTAATCAGAGACTCCGGTTTGGCAAGGGCTGTCAGCACCGATTTTACGACCTCCAGATTTTGCCTTTCGTTTCGGGCGCCGACGTTGTACACAGCCCCGGGCCGCCCCTTTTCCATGGCCAACCAGATAGCCCTGCAATGGTCGTCAACATAGATCCAATCGCGCACGTTGCGCCCGTCCCCGTACACCGGAATTGGGCGGTCAGCCATCGCGTTGGAGATAAGGAGCGGCAGCAGTTTTTCGGGAAATTGTCGCGGCCCATAGTTATTTCCGCAGCGAGTGATCACGGTATCGAGGCCGAAAGTGTGATGTGCCGCTCGAACAAGATGTTCGGCAGCCGCTTTGGACGCGGCGTAGGGGCTGTTCGGTTCAAAAGGCGACTCTTCACTGAAGAAGGCGTCTTCCTTTTCCGGCAGACTTCCCATCACTTCATCGGTGGATATCTGCACGAATCTCTTTACTCCTCGCTGCCGGGCAGCGTCCAACAATATCTGGGTGCCGAGAATGTTGGTGTGAAGAAACTCAGCCGCGTTGGTGATACTCCGATCCACATGAGATTCAGCTGCAAAATTCAGTATGGCGTCGCAATCCTCGGGCAGCGCCTTTAGCACAGCCTCTGAGCTTGTAATGTTGCCGTGAACAAAATGATGCCGATCCTCATCCAGGCCCACAAGGTTATCCAGGTTGCCGGCATAAGTCAGCGCGTCAAAATTAATAATCCGACACGAGTCGAGTTTGTCGAGAAGTAGCCTTACGAAGGCTGATCCAATGAAACCCGCGCCACCAGTGATGAAAAGATTAAGCATTTTGAGTGTTTCTCTCGCTCCAACCGGAAGTTCTAAAAAATTTTTGCCTTCAATTTGCCTTCAAATAGCTCTGATAAGTCAAAATCTCATATTAAGTTGGAAGACTGCAATTATCAAAGCGAATGGAACTAACGTGTAAAATGTCACAAATGGTGCAAGATTTCATGTTGACAAATATTAAGGAATGAATTATTAAACCACCTTCGTTTTTGACTCCGCCAGATTTGGTTCTCACCTAGTGGAGCCGCAGGACTTTAAGCGACCCGGTTGACCAGCAAAGTTGCGGCCCTGTCCGCTATCCCGGCTCACTTGAGAACCCAACATGCAAGGATGTTCGTGTTCCTTCTAAACCCCGCCAACGCCACCACTAGTAGCAAGCGGTTCGAGGAGACGCCCCATTCACTGCCCGCATACGAAATTTTCAGAAAAAATAGAGGTTTAAGCCTCTCGTCTTTTGGCACTTAGCCCCAGAACTAAGAAGCTTCGAGAATAAAATTTTCAGCCCATCCCAAGGGTCATAACGGAGAATCCTATGAAGACTGACAGCTCCGCGATTGTTTCCAAGCGCGCTCGGTACCCCCAAATTAACCAAACTTCCAGGAAAGCTTTTCGGCTTGCAAGGGCCAGCTCGATGCTAATCGTATTCGGATTATTATTGATTAGCTCTCTCTGGATTTCTTCTGCATCTCTAGTGAAGAGGTCCAACCCCCAACCCCCGGTAGCTCCAAAGGCGCCGGCGACCGCCATCGAAAGTTCGAAGAGTTCCACAACACCAGCGCTCTCATCATTATTGAAGACGCGGAGTCTTTTCACGCTGCCCCTGCTTCAGGCGCCACCACCAATAACCGTTACTACCTACGCCGGGGACTGCACTACGCCGAAGTCGGTTTATAATGTCCAGGATACTGATACAACCGTCTGCGCAAAAGTGACCGGCGCACAGCCCGGTTGGGTAATCATTTGGTCTAACGCGAAACTTCAGGCTGTCCAGACCGCCCCGATTGGTGGAACAAACACGTTCACGCTTTCGACGGGCTCTAACCTGGGAGACTGGCGAGCTATCGCTTACGAACCATTTGGTGGTTCGGTTTATGCGCTTAGCACCTTCACAGTAGTAGACGCCGCGAATCCGAGCGCTGATCTTTCGATTTCAGCCAGTGCGGTTTCACCTACCGTCGCGAGCGGTGGCAACGCTGTCTTCGGATTCCAGGTTAACAATTACGGACCTAGCGACGCTGCAGCAGAGTTGACTAGCGCAGTCCCGGCCAGCGCAACATTTGTCTCTTTCAACCAGGTTTCTGGTCCGGCTTTTAACTGCACCACGCCCTCGCTGGGCGATTCTTCGGGAAGCACAAATTGCACCATCGCAAGTTTGGGTCGCGGTGAATCAGCCACTTTCCTAGCCACCTATGAGGCAACTGGTCCTTCAGGTGGCTCAATCGCGACCAGCGGGAGCGTGACCAGCACCACAACCGATCCCGCGAACGATAACAATTCGTCCACGACCCAAATGCCTATAAAAGGCGTTGAAGGAGAAACCTGTACCGTCGATTGCCCTGACGATGAGACTTGCTCCCTGGTTTGTCCTGTGAACATCACGGCAAGCGCGAACGCAACGTCTTCAGGTGTGTTAGGAGCGTTTGTGACTTATGGCGCCGCGTCGGGTCTGGGTAACTGCGGTGCGATATCTAATAGCCCGGTATCCGGTTCGTTTTTTGCCGTTGGCGTTCACACCATTACTTCAAGTTCCGTGACTGCGAGTTGTACGTTTACCGTCACTGTCCTTGAAACGCCGGCACCGACCATCTCCTGTCCGCCCGACATAACTGTCACAGCTGCGGATGGAGAGACTGAAGCGACCGTCAATCCTGGCAGTCCTACTTCTTCTCCGAGCGGTCTAACCGTCACCGGCGTGCGCAGCGACGGCACCCCGGCGACGTTTGACGAGGAAGGCAATCAAATCACTCCGGCCGTCATCGTCCCACTTAATGCTCCATACCCAGTGGGAACCACGGGCATAGTCTGGACGGCCACCGACGCCAATGGCCGCCAGGCGTCATGTACTCAGAGAATCACCGTAAACGGCTTCTGCGGTGCAAATACTGCGGCTCCGGAAATGACGTTCCCGGGAAATATCAGTGTCTCAACTGGTCCGGGCAATTCCAGCTGCAGTGTGGCTCTGGACGATGAGTTGGGTCAGGCCGAGCAAGTGTCCGGCTGTCCGGTCACAGTCACAATCGCAGGTATTCCTGCTGGCAACCTGTTCCCGATTGGGACCACCACGCTGACCTATACGGCTACCGACGCGTCGGGTCGCACTGACACCGGTACTCAGACAGTCACCGTGATTGACGATACTCCGCCTTCGATTGTGGCTCCTCCGGATGCTGCTTACGTTTGTGCGAGTGAGGTGCCTGCAGCACATCCGTCGCAGGCGAAGCGAGGAGAGGTGTTGGATGAGAACAACAATCCTCTTCCGCCTGGCCCTCCTTTCGACAATTGCGGAGCTCCAACCGTGACTGTCACTGAAACATCCAGCGGCGCTGGATCAGCCAGCAGCCCGAGGGTAATAACGCGGACATTCACCGCAACGGACGCTGCCGGCAACAGTGCCAGTGCTACTCAAACGATCACGGTGATCGACCCTGAAGCACCGACTATTACTGCACCGGCCGATGCCTCTTTCCAATGCGCCAGCGATATTCCGGCAGCTAACGCGGCAAATGCGACGGCCTCAGACAACTGTGGTTCGCCAACCGTCACGGTCAGTGACTCGAGTAACAACGGCGCCGGCTCAACCGCCAGCCCGCTTGTAATCACTCGGACCTTCACCGCAACTGATGCCGCTGGGAATTCGACCAGCGATATTCAGACAATTACGGTGATCGACAACACGCCGCCGGTAATTAGCTGTCCAGCGAACATAGTGGTAAACCTGCCACTGAATTCGCCGGCCACTTCCATGGCAGTAAGTTATCCTGCGCCTACGGCTACCGATAACTGCTCGTCGGCGACTGTTACCACCGACGTGGCATCTGGATCGGTCTTCCCGGTCGGCACTACCACTATCACCGCAACCGCCACTGACTCGAAGGGTAATACGAGTTCGTGCGCGTTTACCGTGACGGTGCTCTACAATTTCACCGGGTTTTTCTCGCCGGTTGGAAACCTGCCGACGTTGAATAGCGTCAACGCGGGCAGGGCTATTCCGGTGAAGTTCAGCCTGAGCGGCGACAAGGGACTAAACATCTTTGCCGCCAACTCGCCCTATACCGTTTCTCTCAACTGCAGCTCGTCAGATCCTGGGGTTGATGTGGTAGAGACGTCTACGGCTGGAGGCAGTAGCCTCAGCTATGGCGGGGGCCAGTACAATTACACATGGAAGACCGAGAAGTCGTGGGAAGGAACCTGTCGTCAATTGGTAGTAACACTAAACGACGGCAGCGAGCACCGCGCTAACTTCAAATTCAAATAAGGGAACTGACGTTGGGAGCGTCGTTGACCGGCGCTCCCAACGTTCCTTTGTTAACAAAACATGTCCTATGCTCTATCACAATTGAGACCCGGTTCGGGCAATGGACTTAACCGCAGCTTTCTAGGCAGTGCGACTTTGAGAAAACTGCTTAATAACAGCAATTAAGCTCAACCCCAAAAGGAGAATGCATCATGAGTAAGGTTCGTTTCACTTTGAATATTCTGGCCATCGCAGTTTTTACTATGGCGATTGCCTCTGTGGCCCAGGCCCAAGCTACTAGAACGTGGGTTTCAGGCGTTGGCGACGACGTTAATCCCTGCAGCCGTACGGCACCCTGCAAGACCTGGGCAGGCGCCATTTCCAAGACTGCGGCTGGCGGCGAGATTGACGCCCTCGATCCGGGTGGCTACGGCACGCTGACCATCACCAAGTCCATCACGATTGACGGCACAAATGCGGCCGGATTCGGAAGCACCCTCAACAGCGGTGGCATCAACGGCTTCAACATCAATGACTCAGCCTCGGGCGCGCCGAACACAGTCCTTGTGACGTTGCGCAACCTGTCGATTCAGGGAGCGGGTTCGACGAAGGGTCTAAACGGCATCCGCTTCATCTCCGGCAAAGAGCTGAACGTGGAAAACGTTTCCATCGAAAACCAGAGCCAACACGGCGTTCTGGTCGATCCAAACTCGGCCGTTATCGTTAACGTAGCCTTGCGTAATGTTCAGGTAAGGCGCTGCGGCGGTGCCGGAGTCAGCCTGACCAACGCAAACGCAGGCGGCCAGATCAAAGCGAGCATCGAAAGCAGCAGTTTCACCACCTGTGCTAACGGGCTGCACGCTAGAGCAAACTCCAGGGTGGTCGCTCGCAACAGCGTTTTCTCCCTGAACACCACCAACGGGATCTTCTCGGATGCTCTCACGGTCGGTACTTTCGCGTCAGTGATAGTCTGGAGCAGCCAGATCTCGCAGAACGGTGGTAACGGCGTCCGGGCCGGCAACGCAGGCAACTCCGGTGCATCCGGCGTCGAGATCGCGCAGAACCAGATCAACCGCAATGTTGGTAACGGAGTGCTCATCAGCACAAATGGTGCCGTTGATACATTCACCAACAACTCGATCCGAGGCAACGGCGTAGACGGCTGCGCAGGCTGCACCCCAGTTGGCCCCGGAACCTAAAACAACAACGGACTTTAATGGTCTCGAGCCCGCTTAGCTCCATCCGGGCGGTCGAAACAATTAAGGCGAGTTTTTAAACGAGGCGGCGAGTTGCATTAACGAACTCGCCGCCTCGTCTTATTTTAGTGGTGTCCTAATTCCGCTTTCTCTGTGCCACCTGTGCCTCTGTGGTTAACAAACCCAGGCAAAGCTTCAACCAGAAACACGAACGGCGCAAATGACCACAGAGGACTTCAAGTTAGGACACCACAGTTACTTTGGGCTGCTTGACGCTAATGCTTGCGGGGGCTAAACTGCGCTTTCCGTTCTAATGTTGGTATTTACTGCCGAAGAACTCCCAAAGTCATAAAGTTGAAGGGTCTCGAGAAGGGGCACGCGCGGCTGCTCCTCAGATTTTGAATGAAATGAGCACGATTACCGGTGACAGTCCGGACGCGCTGGAGTCGTCCGCCACCGACGTGAATCGGCCCACGCCGGAGCCCCCACCTCGGAACCTCCCTGACGAACCGCTAATCACTATCCAGCCCAGCAAATCGTGGGCACCTATCAACTTTCGCGAGATATGGCAACACCGCGGGTTGCTCTACTTTCTGACGTGGCGCGACCTAAAAGTTCGTTACAAGCAGACCGCGCTCGGCATGGCCTGGGTCGTTCTGCAACCGCTCCTGACCACCGCCGTATTCACGGTCTTCCTGGGATATCTGGTTCGCGTGCAATCTGACGGCATTCCGTATCCATTGTTCGCCTTCGCCGGACTGTTGCCGTGGACGTTCTTCATGGGGGCCATCAACTCAAGCAGCAACAGTCTCGTAGGCAACGCGCACCTCATCACCAAGGTTTACTTTCCTCGGCCAATCGTACCAATCGCCGCCGTCACAGCTCGGCTCCCTGATTTCGCGATTGCACTCCTCGTTCTGTTTGCGCTGGCCATTTATTACGGAGTTTCGGTAGGTTGGAACATTTTGATGATGCCGGTTTGCGTGGGGCTCTTAACCCTCCTGGCACTCGGAGTGGGAATGACGACTTCGGCCCTCAACGTCAAATACCGCGACGTGGGCGTCATGATTCCTTTGCTGCTACAGGTCTGGATGTTTGCTTCGCCGATCGTCTATCCCGTCAGTCTCGTTCCCGCAGGTTTTCGAAAGTGGTACTCCCTGAACCCGCTGGTAGGGATCATTGATGGCTTCCGCACTTCCCTGCTGGGCGGCCAGTTCGATTGGTCCGCACTCAGCATCTCCGCGCTTATCACGTTCGCCATACTGCTATTAGCGATCTTTTCATTCCGGCGGATGGAAAGGTATTTCGCGGACATTGTGTGACCATGAAACCAATCATCAGGGCTGAAGGCCTGAGCAAACAGTACAGCATCGGGGGACGACGCGGCGCGACTCAGTCGTTGAGTGAGGTGCTGGGGGGAGCTTTACGCTCTCCACTCAGTGCACTGCGCCGTAGTCGAGTCAAGAACTCAACAATTTGGGCGCTTAAGAACATTAATTTCGAAGTCGTGCCTGGTGAAGTAGTGGGATTCATTGGTCATAACGGTGCGGGCAAGTCCACGCTCTTCAAGATCCTGGCCCGCGTGACTGAGCCAACGGACGGTCGTGTACAACTCTATGGAAGAGTTAGCAGCCTCCTCGAAGTCGGCACCGGCTTCCACCCGGAACTGACGGGTCGGGAGAACGTTTTTCTTAACGGCTCCATTCTGGGAATGAGCCGAAACGAAACCCTACGCAAGTTTGACGAGATAGTAGCCTTCGCGGAGATCGAAAGATTCATTGATACGCCGGTCAAGCATTATTCGAGTGGCATGTATATGCGTTTGGCTTTCGCCGTCGCGGCCCATCTTGAACCGGAGATCCTGCTGGTGGACGAGGTGCTCGCGGTCGGCGATGCGGCCTTCCAAAAGAAATGCCTGGGAAAGATGGGCGATGCGGCGAGCGAGGGCCGAACGGTGCTTTTTATCAGCCATAACATGACGGCCATCCAGTCAATGTGTAAGCGAGTGCTTTGGCTCGGCAATGGCGAACTCGTTGAGGAAGCAGAGGCCGGCATCGTGGTTTCAGACTATCTGAAGCGAGGCGCTGCTTTCTCGACAGCGAGGGTTTGGAATGATATCGACTCGGCTCCAGGCAATGCGAAGGTCCGCTTGCACCGCACCTGTATTCGTCCCGCGAGCGGCTCGCCCGCGGATCTTATAACCATCCAGACGCCTCTCACGCTCGAATTCGAATACTGGAACCTGGAACCTGCTGTGAGACTGAGTCTCAGCGTCCATCTCTTCAACGAGCAGGGTAACATTGTGTTTGCCACAGCCCCCTTGCGCGAACAAGCCTGGCAAGGCAAGCAGTTCCCCGTCGGGCTCTTCCGAAGCAAATGTTCTATTCCCGGAGGCTTACTCAACGACGGGGTGCACCGCGCTATGTTGTACGTAGTCAGGGAGGGAGTAAAGCCGATATTCACCTTCGAGGATGCTGTGACATTCGAGGTGTTAGACTCGGTCGAAAGGCGCGGGGACTGGCACGGCAAGTGGCCCGGCGCCGTGAGGCCCGATCTTAAGTGGGAGACGGAATACCTCGGAGATGAGCGGGGCCGATCATCCGTTTGATTTGCCGATCTGCCAATCGAATTTTAATATGAACAATTCCCTTGTTCGAGTTGAATCGACCAGCTTCTGAAGATTCCAGACCATGTTGAATATTGTCCTATTTGGCGGGGGTGTACAGGTTCAATATTGCATCGACATCATCGAAAGAATGAAAGATGCAAATGGAGAACGAAGCTACACGATTGCCGGGATAATAGACTCTCAAGCAGAGCTCGGCACCGAACTATTTGGATACAAAGTATTGGGACGGCAGGAGAACATCGTCGATTTGGCGCAGGAATTCCTGGTCGAGGGCGGAGTTATAACCATTGGGGACAATTTCAGTCGGGATATCGTCAAGAGAGCTGTCGAAGAGAAGATTCCGAACTTCAACTGGGTTAATGCCATCCATCCGTCCTGCATCATCGGTAACAACGTGTTGTTTGGAAACGGCGTAGTGGCAATGGCCGGGTGTATTTTCAACACGGGGGCGAAGTTAGGAGACTTTACTTTCTTTGCGACGGGCGCCCAGATAGAACACGATTGCACTATCGAGGATTTTGCCAGTGTGAGCGCAGGCAGTGTACTGGGTGGATTTGTGAGGATTGGGAAATACAGTGCTGTAACCTTAGGATGTACGATCATTGATAGGCTTAGTATCGGCGAGAATAGCGTTATAGGCAGCGGTAGTTTGGTCAATACAAACGTCCCCGATAATGTGTTGTGTTACGGAAGTCCGGCCAGGGTCGTGAGGAATAGAGAGTTGGGCGACAAATTTCTCAAGGGGAAACCTGTAGACAAAGTGTAGTTCCTCCAATGACAACCCCTATGAAACAAGAACTTGGAGACCAGGGTTATTACGTCTATAGAGGCAAAGTGAAGGACAGCTGGTTGACTATCTTACGGGCTTCCCTCGATAAGGCTTTCAGTGAACACAGAAAAATACAGGAGCAGAATGACAGCGAAGTGACCTCAGGTGGAGTCGCCCTTCATGCGATTGTCAGCGTGCCCGAATTAGTTGATTTCCTGGGTGAAATGAAGGACCTGGGGATTCTAAAGGATATCGAGGAGAACTACTTTGAAAGTAAGTTCATCCTTAATTCGTTTAGCGCTCTGAGTAACGTTCCCGACCAGCAGACGTTTAGTGCTGAAGTCCATCGAGACATCAGATTCTATAGTGGAAATTTGAATTTGATGATCAATTGTCTTGTCATGCTGGATGATTTCACGGAAGAGAATGGGGCGACTTGGATACTACCTCGCAGTCATTTGATGAAAGACAAGCCGGACGACGACCATTTTTTTACCAACGCTATTCAAGTTACCGGAAACGCCGGTGATATTGTGATCTGGAACAGCAATGTCTTTCACTGTTCAGGAAAAAACACTACTAACAAAGTCAGGCGGGCGCTCCCGATAGTATTTTGCAAGTCTTCTCTGAAACAGTTATTGGACTATCCCAGAGCTATTGGACCGAAAGAATTCAGCCCCGAGATTCGACAACTATTAGGCTTTGATTCGCGCGTGCCTTCGAGCCTGGACGAATGGTATCAACCTAAAGAGAAAAGATTCTATAAACAGGGCCAGGACTAGAACTCCTGCATCTCTTCGCTTATCTCCGCGTGCAATAGTTAATCTGCACCGGATGCCTGCAGCGGCGTGAAAGCCGACAATGACATTAAACGGACGGATGTTTCATATTGATCAAAGATAATCTCAACGATCTGGCCACCTTTGGGGGCCAGCCCGCCTTTGGTGAAAAACTGCATGTCGGTCGGCCCAACATTGGTGACCGTGATCAATTGATGCAACGCCTCAACGACATCCTCGACACCCGTTGGCTTTCAAACATGGGCCCCTATGAAAAGGAGTTCGAGCGGAGTATTTGTGATTTGACCGGAGTGCGGAATTGTATCGCGATGTGTAACGCGACGGTTGCGCTGGAGATCGCCATCCGAGCCTGCAATCTTACGGGTGAAGTGATCATACCCTCCTTTACTTTTATCGCTACTGCCCACGCGCTGCGGTGGCAGAAGATTAATCCGGTCTTTTGCGATTTGGATCCAGAAACTCATAATCTCGATCCCACGAAAATTGAAGAGTTAATCACCGACAAAACGACGGGCATCATTCCCGTTCACCTCTGGGGTCGAGCGTGCGACACCGAGGCTATCGAAGAAATTGCCCGCCGTCACAATCTTCAAGTCGTTTACGATGCCGCCCACGCCTTGGGCTGCTCATCGAAAGGAAAAATGATTGGCGGCTTTGGACGCGCAGAAGTCTTCAGCTTTCACCCAACGAAATTCATAAATTCGTTTGAAGGCGGGGCTATCGTGACCGATGACGACGACCTGGCCGAGAAGATGCGTCTGATGAAGAACTTCGGATTCGCCGGCATTGACCAAATCAGCTACATCGGAACAAATGGAAAGATGAGTGAAGCTTCGGCTGCGATGGGTCTCACCTCCCTTGAAAGTATGGATAGGTTTGTGGCGACGAACCGTGACAATTACCAGGAGTATCGAGACCGGCTGACGAGTATTCCCGGACTTCGACAGGCTTCCTATGACGAACGAGAGAAGTGCAATTATCAATACATTGTTGTCGAAGTGGAAGAAGCGATTACAGGTATCAACCGGGATGAACTGATACAAGTCCTATGGGCTGAGAACGTGCTCGCCCGGCGGTATTTCTATCCCGGGTGCCACCGTTCAGAGCCCTATCGTTCTGATTTTCTTCAAGGCGGACCGCTCCTTCCCGAAACTGACAAGATTGCCGGGCGGGTGATGACTTTGCCCACGGGAACTGCTGTCGGCCGGACCGAGATTGAAAAAATCTGTCAAATAATTGACTTTACAGTGAGGCAGGGAAAAGAAATCCATGAAAGGCTGGTTGGTGGTCCCCAACAAGAGTCATCACCGCGCACTCCAACGGTCGCATTACCCTCGGTCTAGCGTGAAAAGAATCCCCCGATATGGGTCTTGATACGATTTTGTCGCGGATCGAAGCGGGTCAAAGCGTCTCCTCAGAAGATCTCCTGCCCTATCTGTGTCTGGAGCGCAAGGAAGCCCGCGCCGATGTCAATCGGTCGCTCGCCGAGTCGTTCTGGAGGTCCGGGCGCGAAGACTACCGCAACCTTGCTAAAACATTCATTCAACGTGCCTGGGTACTCAGCGAATTCTCTCCAGAAATTCTATCGCTCTATACGCAGATTTTCTCCGTGCTCGGCGATGTCGCTGGAATCCGCGATGCATATAAGCGGCTGGGCATGAAGATGGCGGCACAAGGCAACGTTTCTGAAGCAATTAAATATTTCGACTTGTGGCAATACGCCTATCTCCATTTTAAAAGCATCGACAAATACGAATTCGATTTTGACATCCTGGACTCAATGGATCGACTTGCAGCACCGTACAGATTTTCGACGAAGCAACGTGGTGGCTCCCGCAAGAGAGACAAGATTCGTGTTGCTTACCTCGTAAAAGGCATCACCGAAACAGGTGCGGTTCTCGTCAGGATCAACTTAGAATTAGCACGGTTCCACGATCGCTCCAGGATCGAGCCATTCTTTTTTGTTCCGGAACCTGAGCCTGAGGTTTTCGCTTCAGAAGCCGGTCGAGAACATCTCAGGCTTTTCGAAAGCTACGGTCATCGAGTTCGGATCCCGAAAGGGTCTACCGCGAAAAATATTCTGTTGGATGTGGCCCGTCAGATCCATGATATTGACGCCGATATACTGGTAACTGATGCGGCGCTGGCTTCCTTCAGTCACTACTTTATTACATCGCTCAGGCCTGCGCCCATAACCGTGGCTCTGGTCCAGGGAGGCCCCGCACAATTTGCGCCTCCGGGAATGGATTGGGGCATATCATGGTCCAAACACCCCCTGCTGGACACACCATTCGATTGTTCCCTTACCGTCCTTGAACTTGTGCCTGAGCGAGTCGACTTTCCAGACTACGCCAAGCAAAATCTTGATATTCCCGAAAACGCGATTGTCCTCGCCACTGCGGGCCGGCACCACAAATTTCAGGAACCGGCGCACTGGCAGGCTATTCTAGATCTGCTTGAGGAACATTCGTCTGCATACTATCTTGCGATCGGACCACAGGAAAGTCAGGTGCCTTTTCTGACTCCAATGTTGCGTGCCGACCTCAGGGCCCGAATTCGGTTTGTGGAGTGGCGCGGCAGTGATTATTCAAGGGCCCTTTCGCTGACCGATATCTTTATCGATACCTTTCCGTCCGGCGGCGGTGTAGTCGTAACCGATTCAATGGCTCTTGGCATTCCGATCGTGTCTTTCAGAAATAACTACATGCGAATTTACGATCAGACCGATTGGTCGCCAGCCGAAGAGTTATCGAATGCGAGTGAACTAATCGTGCCACGGGGAGATTTCGATCAAATGAAACGCGTAGTTGGGCGTCTTATTAAGGATCCTGCTTATCGCGCAGAGATTGGGCGCCGCACTCGGAGTCATATGGACGAGACACAGTCGAATCCGGAACGAATGACGCGCAACTGTGAGGACATCTATTTTCGCGCTATCGCAGAGAAATCATCGGGGAACATCCGTAAAGAACGGTCAGCGGACCAGGAACAGTTTAAGCAGAAACCTGATCGCGCACATATGGCGCCACAGTTTGTAGTGAATATAGCGCGTCAACTAGAACGCCCTCTGCGGCTTGCCGAACGAATGCTCGATCGGATCCGGTGAAAGAGTACTTAGGAGAATCCAAGTGCCTCACTTCTGATTCTGGAATGCATGTCGGTGGAGACGGCGGTGATTGTTGTTGAGAACATGAAAATTTCTTCAGACACTCGCGGCTACTCCTGGTGAGTTACATCCTGAATAGTACCTGTTTGACTACAACTCCTTAACTCTCGTACACTTCCAAATTCTAATTTCAACTGCAAACCGAGGAAATTTTCGGATCGGATTAGCGCCTTAGTGATGGCCGACGGCATGGAAAAATGGGTTCGAGAACTCTACAGCGAGGAGCTTGACGGTTCGCATTCAACGTCCCGCACGCGCGAACAAAACGAATGAGACTGCTGATCTTCGGCGGCTCAGGAATGCTGGGCCACAAACTCTCGCAGACTCTCGCGCCGCATTTCGATGCCTACGTCACCGTCCGTGGCGCAGCAGCTGATTATGCCAAGTTTGAAATCTTTGACGAGACACGCCTGATAGGTAATGTCGTCGCGGAAGATTTTGAGACCGTCGTTAGTGCCTTCACGACTGTACGTCCTCAGGTCGTCATAAATTGCATTGGTGTAGTGAAGCAGGCCGCGGCCGCGCGTGATCCGATCAACAGCATTACAATCAACTCACTCTTACCACATCGTCTTACAAATGTGTGTCAACAATTCGGCGCGCGATTGATTCATCTTGGCACTGATTGCGTCTTTAGCGGCTCCAAAGGCAAGTACTCTGAAAACGATTTACCCGATGCTGGTGATTTATACGGGCGCAGCAAACTGCTGGGCGAGGTGTCGGGCGATCAGACCCTGACCATCCGAACATCCATGATCGGACGCGAACTGACGGGCTCGCATGGACTGCTCGAATGGTTTCTGTCCCAGGCCGGGCGAGTGCGTGGATTCCGTCGGGCGGTTTTCAGCGGCTTCACGACTGAGGCATTGGCCCACATCATCGGCAAAGTTATTGTCGAGCAACCCGAACTGAGCGGAGTGTGGCACGTCGCAAGCGAGCCCATCAGCAAATTTGACCTTCTGAACTTAGTAAAGCAGACTTACGGACTTGCCACTGAGATTGAGTCAGACGATGAGTTTGCATGCGATCGCAGTCTCGACGGCTCACGTTTTCGTAACACCACCGGGATTCTAGCCCCGAGCTGGCCCGATATGATTGAGCGCATGCATGCTGATGCGACACCCTACGAACAAATCCGGAGGAACAATGCTTCTTGAAGACAAGCGGGTAGTGGTAACTGGAGGAACGGGCTCGCTTGGCAAAGTTTTAGTGAAGCGTTTGCTCGGCGGCGAGATGGGCTTGCCGCGCCAGATCACTATCTTTTCCCGCGACGAGGCCAAGCAACATTCGATGCGTTTGGCCTTTCAACACCTGCGCGCGCCAACAGACGAAGTCATCTATCACAATTTTGAGCGGCTGCTTCAGTTTCGCATCGGCGATGTGCGCGATTTGCATAGCGTCTCAACTTGTCTCAGAGACGCTGACGTTGTTTTCAATGCCGCCGCGTTGAAACAGGTCCCATCCTGCGAATATTTTCCATTTGAAGCTGTGCAGACAAATATCGTCGGCGCCGAAAATATTATTCGAGCAATCCGCGAACACAACCTCGCAGTTGATACAGTTGTCGGTGTCTCCACGGACAAAGCCTGCAAGCCTGTCAATGTGATGGGCATGACAAAAGCCATACAGGAACGCTTGTTCGTTCGAGCAAATCTGGATGCCGATCACACCCGTTTTATCTGCGTCCGCTATGGAAACGTGTTGGCCTCTCGAGGCTCAGTAATCCCGCTGTTTCATGAACAGATCCGGCGGGGTGGTCCGGTGACCATCACAACTACCGAAATGACGCGTTTCCTTTTAAGTCTGGAGCAAGCTGTCGACACGATCTTCGCGGCACTACGCGAAGGTTCGCGAGGTGAGACCTATATTCCAAGAGTACCGTCCGCCAAGGTCACTGACGTCTCAAACGCTCTTATTGGTGAACGCAACATCGAAACTCAGGTTACTGGTATTCGGCCTGGAGAGAAGATTCACGAGATCCTCGTCTCAGAGGAAGAGGGCTACCGCACAATTGAACGCGGTAACCATTACGTAATCCAGCCAATGTTGCCGGAATTGCTATCAAGCGAGAGTCAAGGTGAACCGATCGACCGCGAGTACAGCTCGGCGGATAATGTCATGAGTTCCGATGAGGTCGCTGAACTGATGCGTCAGCACAATCTGATGGTTGGCGACCGTTTCGTTTATGAGGAAGACATGCTCGCATGAAGATAATGACCGTGCTCGGCACGCGGCCTGAAATTATCCGGCTGAGCCGAATCATTGAGAAGCTCGACGCGTTGGCTGCATCGCACATTCTCGTCCACACCGGGCAAAACTATGACCCGGCACTTTCGGATGTCTTCTTCGAACAACTGGGCATCCGGCGACCGAACCATTACCTGGGTGCGCGGGGTGAAACTTTTGGCGAGCAGATCGGCCAGATAATTACACTTTGTGAGCGCATCATGCGCGAAGAACGTCCAGATAGGCTCCTGATTTTAGGCGACACCAACAGTGCGCTGGCGGCAATAGTCGCGAAGCGGCTCGCCATCCCCGTCTATCATATGGAGGCGGGAAACCGCTGCTACGACGATCGCGTGCCGGAAGAGATTAATCGTCGCGTTGTCGATCACAGCAGCGATGTGCTCATGCCTTATACCGAGCGAAGTCGAATGAACCTGTTGCGTGAGGGCATTGCCGGACATCGCGTTTTCGTAACCGGCAATCCGATCCTGGAAGTCATCGAGCATCACAACGAACAGATTGAGCAGTCAGATGTTCTGGAACGGCTCGGCCTTACTCGGGAAAAGTATTTTCTGGTAACGATGCATCGCGAGGAAAATGTTGATGTTGAGTCCAGACTTCGCTCGCTGGTCGAATCCCTGGCGGCCCTTCACCGTGAATATAATCTGCCGGTGATAATCAGCACGCATCCGCGGACGCGTAAGGTGATGTCACGATTTCAAGTGGCTTCGGATACCGCCAATGGCCTTCAGTTTCACGAGCCTTTCGGCCTCTTTGACTTTGTTGCGCTGGAACGAAACGCTTTGTGCGTGCTTTCGGATTCAGGGACCGTGCAAGAAGAGTGCTGCATCTTTGGTGTCGCGAACGTGACTATCCGCGACGTCACCGAGCGTCCTGAAACGCTGGAATGCGGCAGCAATATGTTAAGCGGACTTCAGGAGCAGGAGATACTACGATCTGTGCGGACCGTGCTCGACGAGAAGAGCCAGTGGGTCCCGCCGCCGGAATACATGGTGCGGAACGTTAGCGCGACCGTCGTAAAAATCCTGCTGGGATACTTGCATGCACCAGGCGCTAAGAGCCTGAACAGCACGGTGCAAAATAACTTACAAAACCAGAAAGCGGGGCAATCAGCCTGATGAGTAAGATGATCGTAACCGGAGGGGCCGGTTTTATCGGGTCAAACCTCGCCCATCTACTTCTGGAAGAGGGGCACGAAGTAGTCATCTACGACAATCTTTCGTCGGGCTATCGCCAAAATGTCGAGGCCCTGCCAGAGGCTTCCTTCGTCGAAGGAGACGTCCGTAATCCCGATGTTCTGTTTGAGGCGATGCGTGGAGCTGACACAGTTTTCCATCTGGCGGCGTCGGTCGGAAACGTTCGTTCTATTGAGCATCCAATCGACGATTCGGAAATCAACGTTATCGGAACCCTGCGAGTGCTGGAAGCAGCGCGGGCTGTTGGTGCACGTAAGGTTGTGTTTTCGTCATCAGCCGGCATCTTTGGAGAACTAATACACCTGCCAATTCGCGAGGATCATCCAGTCGAGCCTGATTCGCCATACGGTGCGAGCAAGCTGGCTGCCGAGAAGCATTGTCTCGCCTACGCTAAGCTCTACGAGTTAGAGGCTGTCTGCCTGCGCTATTTCAATGTGTACGGCCTGAATCAGCGTTACGATGCCTACGGCAACGTTATTCCGATCTTTGCGTACAAGATGATTCGCGGCGAACCCTTTACTGTGTTCGGAGATGGCGAGCAAACGCGCGACTTTGTGAATGTAAAAGACGTGGCGCGTGCTAACGTTCTGGCATCCCAGGCGCGCGGCATCTCGGGGGCATTTAATGTCGCGTCGGCGACTTCGATAACGATCAACCGGTTAATAGAAGTGATGAGCGATGCCGGCGACATTAAGCCGCTGGTCACCCACGGCCCTCCGCGCAAAGGTGATGTTCGTCACAGCCGCGCTGATATCACTGCGGCACATGACGCGTTCGGCTTTGAACCTTCAGTCGGACTCCCCGAGGGCCTCCGAGAATACATGGCATGGTGCAAAGTTGACCCGATCTCGATGGCTTTGGATGTGGTATGAAGATCGCCTTGCTCTCTGATGGGCTGCCCCCGGCGCCCACAGGCCAGGGGATGCTCATCTACAGGCTGCTTGAAGGAATTGACCCAGAACAATACTGCCTCATCTCCACGCCACTAGTTGATCCGACTGGTCAGATCGAAGGCTACGCGCAAAAACTGCCGGGTCAGTATCACTACCTGTCCGGAGGGTTCCGGCTGACGAGAGGATACCGCTTCGGTCTTTCGAGGGTGCGCGAATGGTTGAACTTTCCCATCGCCGTCCTCGAACGCGCGCGGCGGATCGCCAAACTTCTCAAGCGTGAGAAGTGTCAGGCCCTCGTGGCCTTCACGGGCGATGTGACTCACCTCCCTGCTGGAATGCTCGCGTGCAGAATGGTCGGCATCCCTTTCTTTGCCTACATGGTCGATCACTATTCCTATCGTGAGTGGCATAATCCGGCCGCGGCTTTCTGGGCGAAGCGACTCGAGCCACTTCTGATGAAGAAAGCTGACGGCCTCCTGGTGCTCAACGAAGCATTACGAGACGACCTGCGCGACCGCTTCGGCGTTCAGCCTGAAGTGATATACAACTCTTTCGATCTGTCAGCGTACGATCAGGCAGTGAACAACAGTGTCGGGCGCGAAGGAGTGAAGATCGTCTTCACGGGAGACATTTACGATGCACACTACGACGCTTTCCGAAACCTGCTCAAGGCCATTGCGCTGCTGCACCGCACGGACGTAAACCTTCATGTGTACACTTGGCGGCCGCCGGCAGAGTTGGCGGATAAGGGGATTAGCGGTCCGGTGATCTTCCACGGTCAGCTCGCTGCCGATGAGATACCTGGCGTGCAGATGGCGGCGGACATATTGTTCCTCCCCCTTGCATTTGACTCACCCTACCCCGGTGTGGTGAGGACTTCGGCGCCCACCAAGATGGGCGAGTACCTGGCTGCCCGCCGTCCCGTCATCGTTCATGCACCGCCAGACTCTTTCGTCGTGCACTACTTCCGCAAGCACGAATGCGGCGTGGTGGTTGACCAGCTTGACCCTTCGCTGCTGGCGGATCAAATTGCGCGCGTGCTCGTTGACTCTGACCTGCGGGACCGTTTGGCCGCGCGAGCATGGGACCGGGCGCGCAGCGACTTTGACATCGTGCGGGCGAAGGCGAAGTTTTGGAATTTTGGTGAACGGGGCGGTTCGGCCGGCGTGAGCCGGATTGAGAGGGTTCGGGATCGAACCACACCACACGATGGGCCGCTCGTGAGCGTCATCGTCCCAACCTTCAACTATGGGGCACACATCGGCCAAACTTTGGAGAGGCTGGGCTCGCAATCGTTTCCTAACTGGGAGTGCTTTGTGGTTGACGACGGCTCGACTGATGATTCAGCAGAAGTTGTAGGGGTTTACGCCGCGCGCGATTCGCGCATCAACTACATCCGCCAAACCAACCGGCGACAAGCAGCCGCCAGAAACGCTGGATTGGCAGCCAGCAGCGGGCAATATGTGCAATTCCTCGATGCCGATGATCTTATCGAACCGGGCAAATTGGAGCATCAGGTTGCGTATCTTGAAGCGCACCACGAAGTGGATATTGTTTACGGAGGCGTAAGATATTTCAGGACGTCACACACGGATGAGCGGCTCCATTCGATGGACGAGGAAAACTTGCCCTGGATGCCTCAGGTGTCCGGAGACGGCCTGGAAATTTTGCGTGCGCTCGTGCGAGCAAATATCATGGTGGTCAACTCGCCGCTGGTACGTCGGAGCCTCGTTGAAAGGGTCGGCCCTTTCGACGCAAGTCTCCCTCCGGCGGAAGACTGGGACTACTGGCTGCGCTGCGCTATCGCCGGCGCGCGTTTCCAATTCGCCGAGATTGAAGACACACTGGCGCTGGTTCGTGCGCACGCCGTGAGTTCCAGCCGGAACCGAATCCGGATGTACCGGGCAATGGTCCGTATCCGGGAAAAACTGGAGGCTTCGCTTGACGACGCAGAACTGTTGACCCTCAATCGCGAGTTGAAGGGCACGGAATTAGCGATACTCGGAATCGAAGAGGCCTCTGGCGGGAGCTCGCTGCGCGGCGCTTGGCACCTTGCCAGGGCGGGACAGTCGGAGCGAAGGTGGCAGTGGCGAATGAAGTTGATGCTCTGTGCGGTCGCCTCACCGTTCGTGTCTCGTCAGCGTCTCGAGTCGATGCTTACTTCTTCCATCACGCAGACGGTCAAACGTCTCGGACAAAAGGGAGATACATTATGATCGCGAATGGAATTTGATGAAATTCACGGAAACAAAACTTAAAGGTGTGTTCCTCATCGAGCCACGACGGTTCCAGGACGAGCGCGGTTTTTTCGCACCTTCCTTCTCGGCGAAAGAATTTTCCGCGCAAGGGCTGGATAGCGAGTTCGTAGAGAACAACATCTCCTACAGCCAGAGCTGCGGAACCACTCGAGGAATGCACTATCAGGCGGCTCCATACGGCCAGTCGAAGCTGGTACGCTGTACCCGCGGCGCAGTCTACGATGTGGCGGTCGATTTACGCCCCCACTCACCAACCTACGGTCAATGGGTAGGGGTTGAGCTCACAGCTGAGAACCGTTCGATGCTTTACCTGCCCGGCGACTGTGCACATGGCTATCAGACGCTCGTGGACGACACGGAAGTCTTCTACATGGTGTCGAAGCCATACGCCCCCGAAAGCGGACGGGGCTTCCGCTGGAACGACCCTGCCTTCGGAATTGAGTGGGCGGACGTGGGAAAGCGGGTAGTTATTCAAAGAGATCAAGACTATCCGGATTTCAAATTATGAAAAAAGCTCTAATTACGGGCATCACCGGCCAGGATGGAAGCTACCTCGCAGAGCTTTTACTGGGGCTTGACTACGAAGTTCATGGTCTGGTGCGCAGGGTAGCGCTGGAAGATCCGACCCGGCGGTTTACGCGTCTTGAACATTTACTTGACCGCCTGACGCTTCACCCTGCCAGCCTGGAGAGCTACCCATCAATCTTTCATGTCCTCAGCCGTCACAACTTCGATGAGTGTTATCACCTGGCCGCCCAGAGCTTTGTGGCTGAGTCTTTTGCCGACGGCTTCTCGACGATGAACACTAACATCAACGGCACTCACTATATGCTGGCGGCGCTGCGTGAACTGCAGCCCCAATGCCGCTTTTATTTCGCCGGCTCGTCAGAGATGTTTGGCAAGGTGCACCAAACTCCGCAGAACGAGGAGACCTCCTTCCATCCCCGTTCGCCCTATGGCATCAGCAAAGTCGCCGGCTTCGATCTAACTCGTAACTACCGCGAGGCCTACGGGATGTTTTGCGTAAGCGGAATACTTTTCAATCACGAGTCGCCGCGCCGGGGCTACGAGTTTGTAACGCGGAAAATTACCTCCACGGTCGCGCGCATCAAGCTGGGCCTGGCGAACGAGCTACGCCTCGGCAACCTTGAGGCACGACGTGATTGGGGCCACGCTGCCGACCACGTGAGGGCGATGCACCTGATGCTGCAACAATCTGAGCCAGACGACTACGTCATAGCAACTGGCGAAACACATACCGTCGGTGATTTTTGCGAGCGTGCTTTTGCGAAGGCGGGACTCGACTATCGCGAGTATGTGAAAGTCGACGAAAAATTCTACCGTCCGGCGGAAGTTGACCTGCTTCAGGGCGATGCGGCTAAGGCAAAGCGCGTCCTCGGTTGGGAGCAGAAGTATACCTTCCAACAGCTAGTGGATGAGATGGTTGAATCCGATCTAGCTGCGGGCAGGGGTTCAGCGGACCAATCGCCATCACTGGCAGAAGGCTACGATGAGGCACGGGCTTAGCCGGCGCTTGAAGTGAAAGGGGCAAAGACATTTCACCGCTGTGAAGATTTCAGTAGCTATGTGCACCCACAACGGTGCCCTTTATCTTAGGGAGCAGCTCGAGAGCATCGCCGCACAAACACGTCTGCCCGACGAGCTCGTAGTCTGTGACGATGCTTCCGCGGATGCGACGCGTGAAATCGTGGTCAACTTTGGCGCCTCGTCACCTTTCCCGGTATCGCTTCACGCCAATCACATAGCCCTCGGTTCAACGAAAAACTTTGAAAAGGCCATCGCGCTTTCCACGGGAGATTTAATAGCACTATCCGATCAAGATGACGTGTGGCGGGCCGACAAGCTGGCAATGATTGAAAAACGCTTCTCCGAAAACCCAGAGATCGGGATGGTGTTTTCAGACGCGCAGATAGTGGACGAACAGTTGGGTGATACCAATCGCCGCCTCTGGGTTGAGAGTGGATTTGACGAGAAAAAACGAAGAGCAATTCGTGGGGGCAAAGCATTTGACGTGCTGCTGCCGGCCTGGTGGGTCACAGGCGCGACGATGGCCTTCGAGGCGAAGTTCAAAGAACTCGTCCTGCCGATTCCCAGTGATCTTCCCATGATCCATGATGGTTGGATTTCGCTGATGATTGCGGCAGTAGCTGAGGTTGGCATGATCGATGAACAATTGATCATGTATCGACAACATGCCCGTCAGCAACTGGGTGCTCCAACCAAACGCGATGGGAGCGTAACCTCCAAGGCAAAGCTGTTGGCCAAAGTCACGGCAGGGCCACGTAATGATTCCTATTCAGATTTGATCAGGACGCTCCTTGCGATTAACGAGAGATTGGAACTTCGAGGCAAGAAAGAAAGAAAGGGAACCGCGCCGATAGAGTATCGGCTTAAGCATCTGAACGCTCGCTCAAACCTGCCCGTCCATGCTTTCGGCAGATTGCCACTGGTCCTGCGCGAACTAATAACGCTGCGATATCACAGGTTCTCGAACGGCGTCTCAAGTGCTGTTAGGGATCTCCTTTACGCACCCACCAATTCGGGCTCAAGGCGTGATGCTGCTGATGAAGCCTCTCCTGCTTCTAAAAAATCCTTTGTGGGGTAATACTTGTCGGAGCGTAAACCAATCCACCTCCTGCTGGTGAGCAATACCGAGCAAGGCCCTTTCGTGGGCGGCGCTGATCGCGATTGGGTAAACTTACTCAACGCCCTGGGCCCGGACCAGGTTCGGGTAACCTGGGTGGGCAATAGTGGTGCCGAGGCATTGCGCGAATGCGTTGATAAACGTGTGTTGGTTCGAACACTCAACATTCCACATCCGTGTTTCTATGATCTGGTTCCCGATAATGCGTACACGCCGAAATCTAAATGGCTCTGGACGAAAATACTCGTTGCCTCATCCGCAAGCCTCGTCCGGTCATTCTTCAAACTTCGGCGCGCGCTCGGCCGCGACCAGGTTGACCTTGTACTGACGAACACTGTAGTCGTCTTGCTAGGGGCCTTTTTTGCCCGACTCACAAATCGCCCACACGTCTGGAACATAAAAGAACATCTGGATCCACGATTGATAGCAAGTCGAAGATTCGCAAAAGTGATTACTCGATTTAGTTCGGCAGTGGTCGTACCTTCACGCGTCATAGGCGAGGCATTTGAATCGCGTCTCCACGTTTTGCCTGACGGCGGAGACATTGAGGCCATCAAGGCGAGCGTGAAATCAACCCGTGAACAGGTATTGCTGGGTTTGAATTTACCTTTGACCTTGCCGATGGTAGCGCAGGTAGGGGCTATTTCCCGGAGGAAAGGTCAATACGTTACCGCAGAGGCGTTCGTGAGACTCGCCGCCAAGGGTGGCCCGCCGAGTTTTTCCCTCGTGTTTTTTGGCTCAGGAAATAAGGAGGAAACGGAACGGCTCAATCGCATCCTTGCGCAGGCTCAACCGGAATGGCGTGCCGTCGTTAAAACCGCGGTCTTTGGAGACGGCGATCTTTCAGCTTTGGCCGCCGCGGACGTTTTAGTCCATCCGTCGACATTTCAGGATGCATTCCCAAACGCGGTGCGTGAAGCCATGACCCTGGGAAAACCTGTGATAGCTGCGGCTATCGGCGGAATGCCCGACATGATAGTGGAAGGTGTAAACGGAGTACTGATTCCTCCGGATGATGCGCCCGCTTTGGCATTGGCGCTGGAACGCTTTTTGGAATCAACGGAGCTACGGCGGCAACTCGGAGCTAACGCGGAGATCTTTGCGAGGCAAAATTTTGATATCCAACTGCGCAAACTCGCCTTCATCGATCTATTCAGGCGACTTACCTCCAAACAGAGGGTTACGACCGCTACGCCTCTGGGACGTGAAGCCGAATGAAGCCCTCTCGAAAGTGCCGGTGTGGTCTGTGAGGGTGGGCGTGGTTAAGGTGCGATTCTGGTGAAAGTCGATCTATCCATCATCATTGTGAATTGGAACGGAAGCGAGCTTCTCCGTCGCTCGGTCGAGAGCATCATTCGGAACCCGCCGGCCGTGGCGTATGAGATCGTCGTCATCGACAATGCTTCGAGTGACGATAGCATCGCATTGCTTCACGCCGGCGAGTTGTGTAGCGCGCTTATCGCGCGCGACTCCTTGCGAATCATCGAAAACGTCGAGAATCGCGGTTTTGGGCGGGCGAACAATCAGGCATTCGAGATGACGGAAGCGCCCTTTCTTTTTCTGCTGAATCCTGATACCGAAATCACGCCCGGCAGCATCGATCGATTGATGAGCACGGTCAAAGCTGGTGCGCGCGTCGGCGCCGCAGGCCCGCGCATGTTGAATGCCGATGGATCGCTCCAGATTAGCGTTTGGCGCAACCCACCAGCCGCATGGGAAATCATTCTCTCGCAGCTTTATTTTTACCGACTGCTGCCGCGGCGGTTCAGAGGTGAGCTACTGCTGGGTGGCCATTGGGATCATAATCGAGAGAGGCCGGTGCCGATGTTGGGCGGAGCGGCTATCCTGGTCCGACGAGCGGTTATCGACGAGGTAGGTGGATTTGATGAGCGTTTTCATATGTATGGCGAGGACAATGAGTGGTGTCTCCGTATCGCCCGTGGCGGCTGGCAGATGGTTTTCCAACCCGCTGCCCTAGTGCTTCACCACGGTGCCAGCAGTTCGTTACAGCGCTGGTCCAAGCTGGGGAAAATGCGGATCCAACTGAAATCGAACTATTCGTTTCAAGAGCAATCGCTGCCTCGCCGCCGCTTGATAAGTAACCAACTCGCCAGCTTTCTCACAGCCTCGGGTCAGGATTTGTGGCGGCGACTTCGCGGTATTCAAGCGCCGGATGTAAGGCTGGCGCGACAAATCCATTGGAAACATCTAAAGCGGGCGCTTCGGAAAACTCAGGTTGAAGACTGAGTTAACAGCTTTAGATTCTCTTTCAGAGTCTCAGTATCAACCACCAGGTCAACGGAGTGTGGATCCTCATCAACGTTGATCGACTGGCACGTTTGGTACAAGTAATTCATGTTCAAGGCCGAGGCCAGGGTGAAGTAGCAATTGTTGACGCAGTCTTTGTGATGACGCAGTTCGAGCACGCGTGAATCGGCCGGCATAAACATAATATTTGTCAGGCCCGCCCCGTGGTTAGAGACTACGTATCTAGCCCGCGAGAAGATCTCAACTTGTTGTGCGAATGAAATGTCCTCGGCGTAGATCGTTTGAAAACCAAACTCCTCCAGCACAGTGAGAATCGCTGCTTCGTTGGAAATGCGCCGCTTGGGTGCTCGCCCCCGACTTATGTAAATGCGGTCATTCCGCATCACCGCGCTATCGTCACCATAGGCCTCCAGCAAGACGTCGCGCACGCCTCGGATAATCCCTTCATTGTAGTGGCCGGACGGAGCAGTGTGCGTCGGCATGAGCAGCCGGCGACACTTGACCACTTCGTTCTTGCTCATGAATTCCGGTTTCACGTCAAATGCAACTAACGAGGCTCGTACAAAATCAAGCGATTCGTACGAACGGGGCAGGAGCAGAAGCTTGTCGTCGAGGAGGGTTCGCACGACCAGGAGTCTGGTAAGCACGTCCGTCAGCCAGTGGAAATAACCGCCGCTCCAGTCGTCAGTAACCCAGAACACATCGTGTTCTATCCTGCGAGATCGCCGGATGAAATTATTCGTAGCAAAGAATTTGAGAAAGCTGCGGCGCTTCCAGTGTTCAATGTTTGTCGGGAAGGCAAACGACTCCGGCAGGATCTTATTGGCTTTAAAGAGAATGCCCTCGGGGCTGATTTTGATGTTATGCAACTCGACCAGGGTGGTTGCAGGAATAACCCTCTCCAGTTCGTGGCTGAAGAGTTTCATGTCTTTTTGATCAAGATTGACGGGCAGTGTTCGCCTGGAGAAACTTTCCTCGCGCAGTACTTGCGATTCGTGCGGTAAGTTTTGGGCCGTCATCGTCAGGTGGGGTGGTAGTTAGTCGGGATGCGCTAGATCGATCTGTCCACTAGAAAATATTCGTTGATTTTGTCGAGAATGATTACGTTCTGGGCGATCAACTCGTAGCCATGGGTCTTCATCAGTTGAATAATACGCGAGTCTGCCGCGTTTATCTCTTCATCCTCCACCACAATAAACTTCGGTCGAAAGCGCTTCCAGTCGTTGGAGTCGAGCACCTCAAAGTCATGGCCTTCAACGTCGACGCTCATAAAATCAATCGAACGCCCCGAGGTGAGATTTTGTTCGAAAACGCTGGCCAGCGGCAAAGTCGCCACAGGAAGCTCAGCCTTAACTTCACCCAGCATGTTGATCTGTTCGAGAAATTCTCGCGAGAAACTGTTCATCGTGGAATCTTCGCCGATGAAATAGTAGGTTAACTCACCGGCCTCGGCCGACACTCCCAATTCGAGGTTTAAATCCCGCGGTCTAACCTTATCAAAGAGCTTTTTGCTGCCGGGCCGAGCTTCAATATTAATCCCGCTCCAGCCATTCAGATAAAAAAAGTAAGTGTTGGAGAAGTAGGTGGGATGAAACGCGCCAACGTCCACATAAAACCCCTCCATCTTGTCAGAGCCGAGGAGATGCCGAAGAATCATGTCCTCGCCTGCCGAAGAAAACGACGGCGCGTGCGAGTGGTAACCCAGGATGGCCTGTTGAAACGTCTTTTTTAAATCCTGCGGCAACCAACTGCGGGTTAGGGAGCGGAAACTAGGCATGCTTAACGGTAGCAAAAACCTCGAATCTGTGCACTGCAGGAAATGGTAAGCTGTTTTGGATTAGTTTGATTAGAAAAATACCGCGGCAGGTTGAGCGATGTGTGTCGTAGCTCTACAATCACCGCTGCGGAAAGATAAGAGCGCACTTCGGCAAACGTTTACATAATGACGAAAGCACTAATTACTGGAATCACCGGGCAGGACGGATCATATCTGGCGGAATTCCTACTCGATAAAGGCTACGAAGTGCACGGAATTATTCGTCGCGCTTCGTCGTTTAATACGGCGCGTATAGATCATCTCTACAAGGATCCGCACCTCAATGGAGTTAGCCTTTTTTTGCATTACGGCGACATTGCAGACTCCACCAACTTGATCAAGTTGCTCTACCGCATCCAGCCTGACGAGGTTTATCACCTCGCCGCCCAGTCGCACGTGCGCGTGAGTTTTGACATTCCTGAGTACACCGCCGACGTCACCGGGCTAAGCACAATTCGAATTCTTGAAGCGATTCGAGAGACCGGACTCAAATCAAAGTTTTACCAGGCAAGCAGCTCGGAAATGTTTGGCCAGGTCAAGGAAGTACCGCAGCGCGAGACGACACCTTTCCATCCACGCAGCCCTTATGGAGTAGCGAAGGTTTTCGCACACTGGGCGACGGTCAACTACCGCGAGTCGTACGACATGTTTGCCTGCTCAGGAATTCTCTTCAACCACGAAAGTCCTCGTCGCGGAGAAACGTTTGTAACCCGGAAAATAACGCGAGCAGTTGCGCATATCAAAGCCGGACTTCAGGAGAAGCTCTATCTGGGCAATCTGACCGCGAAGCGCGACTGGGGTTATGCGAAAGAGTATGTGGAAGCAATGTGGCTCATGCTGCAGCAGGATCGGCCCGATGATTACGTCATTGCCACCGGCTCAACACATTCGGTTGAAGACTTTTTGAGCGAAGCATTTTCACACGTGGGACTCGATTGGCATGACTATGTCGAACTCGATGCAAAATATTTACGACCATCCGAAGTTGATTTGTTAGTGGGAGACGCCTCCAAGGCGAAACGCGAACTCAATTGGGAACCGAAAACTGAATTCAAGGAGCTGGTGCGACTGATGGTGGACGCAGACTCGTCCATGATTCACCAAGGGCAACACGAAACCTTTGGCGACACCGGTTCAGCCGCGCGGATTGGCTAATGGCAGGAGAAGAATTGAGCGAGGGTTTTCCTTACAGGCGTGTCCTCGTGACGGGCGGCGCGGGTTTTTTGGGGCGATTCGTAGTTGAGCGGCTCCGCGAACACCAGGACGTCGACGTATTCGTTCCGCGAAGTGCAGAATACGATCTGATCCGTTCAGAAGACATTAGACGTCTGTACGCTGAGACCCGGCCGGATTTGGTTATCCATCTTGCGGCAGTCATAGGTGGAATTGGGGCCAATCAAAAATCGCCCGGCAAATTTTTCTACGACAACCTGATGATGGGCGCGCAGCTAATCGAAGAAGCCCGGTTGCACGAAGTGAAAAAGTTTGTCGCGATTGGCACCGTTTGTGCCTATCCGAAATTTACCCCCACGCCATTTCGTGAAGACGATCTTTGGAATGGTTATCCCGAGGAAACAAATGCGCCCTACGGCCTGGCCAAGAAAATGATGCTCGTTCAGGCGCAAAGTTATCGGCAGCAATACGGATTCAATACCATTTTTCTTCTGCCCGCAAATCTATATGGGCCGGGCGACAATTTCGATCCGGAAAGCTCGCACGTGGTACCGGCGTTAATTCGAAAATGCATCGAAGCGCGCGAGCGGGGCGAAGAGTTCGTTGAAGCGTGGGGCACTGGTCGCGCTTCACGCGAGTTTCTTTATGTGTCTGACTGCGCCGACGGCGTGCTGCGCGCGGCTGCCGCGTATGATGGCGCCGATCCGGTAAACCTGGGCACTGGGAATGAGATAACCATTGCTGAGTTGTTGGACCAGATTGCGCGGCTGACTAGCTTCCGCGGCGAGATTCGTTGGCAAAGTGACAAACCTGACGGCCAACCGCGGCGACGCCTCGACGTGTCGCGCGCACTTGAAAAATTCGGGTTCCAGGCTAAGACGCCACTCGAAGAAGGGCTGGGACGGACGGTTACATGGTATGAGGAGCATCGGCTGAAGGGTCCTGGCCAGGAAGCCAAGGGAAGCTTACAGGTCAACTAACTGCGAGCGCGCCCCCCCGCCAGCTTCGCTTTCTGAATCCACTATGCACTACCACCTGATCGGAATCTGCGGAACAGCCATGGCCGCGTTGGCAGGAATGTTGCTGGCTCGCGGGCATCGCGTTTCGGGTTCCGACGAGAATGTCTACCCGCCCATGTCGACCATGCTAGCCTCACTGGGCATCTCCGTTTTCCAGGGTTATCGGGCGGAACATCTACAGCCGAGGCCCGACTGCGTTATCGTCGGCAATGCTATTCCCAGGGGCAATCCGGAGCTGGAAGCGACACTAAATCTGAAACTGCTATATCGGTCGCAGGCAGAAGTAGTCAAAGAAGAATTCATTCGCGGCCGTCGGTCGCTCGTGGTTGCCGGGACCCATGGTAAGACCACTACCACCAGTATCGCGGCGTGGCTTCTGGATCAAGGTGGACTAAACCCCTCGTTTCTGATCGGAGGTGTGGCCCAGAATTTTGGCGTCAGTTTTCGTGTAACTGATAGCGACTACTTCATCATTGAAGGCGACGAATACGACACTGCATACTTCGACAAAGGTCCGAAGTTTATGCACTACCTTCCTGAGATCGCGATCGTAAACAACATCGAGTTTGACCACGCCGATATCTACAACGATCTGGCTGCCGTCAAACTTGCCTTCCGCCGCTTGATGAATCTCGTGCCGGCTAACGGAAAGTTAATCGTGGGTTGGGATAGTCCAAACGTGCGCGAGGTTGTGACTTCGATGGGCAATAAATTGTTCACCCAGGTCGAAACTTTTGGCACCACCGCTGAGGCGAAGTGGCGAATAACGGAAACCGATTTCTCTCGAGAGCTGAGCGCGTTTACTGTTACCCGCGAAGGCCAGCCATGGGGAGCATTTCAAACGCCGCTCATTGGCGACTTCAATTTGCTTAATTGCCTCGCTGTGATCATTGCCGCCGACACCTGGGGAATTCGGCGCGAGACAATTGCTGATGCGCTACGAAGCTTCAGGAATGTTCGGCGGCGTGCGGAGATTCGCGGTGAGGAACAGGGCGTTACCGTGATTGACGACTTTGCTCATCATCCCACCGCGGTGCGCGAAACATTGCGCGGGCTTCGCCATCGCTATCAAGGCCGCCGGCTCGTCGCGGTATTTGAACCACGGTCGTGGTCATCGCGGCTGGCAGTTTTCCAGGATGAGTATGCCGATGCGTTCTCTTCTGCTGACTACGTCGTGATCGCGAGTGTTTTCGACAGTCAGAAGGTCTCTGAGAAAGGCAAATCCCTCGATACTCGCCAACTCATTGAGGCCATCGCCGCGCAGAACAAACCTGCTCTGGCGTTTCCTGACGCCGGTGAGATCATCGCGCATTTACTTCCCCAACTTCGCAGGGGAGATGTTGTCGCGATAATGTCAAACGGCGGCTTTGGAGGAATTCACGAGAAGCTGCTGGAAGGGCTAAAGACAAAACACGGAATGTAGTCAAAGGACAGCTATTGTCCAGTTTCGTCGCTCACTTCTTCCGGCACAGGCCGCTCAACTAGCAGTGGTTTAGGAATACTCTTGAGGTCTTCGATTTTTCCTGGCACAACTTCAAGCCTTGAGGTCAGTATTCGTCGGATTCTCTGCGGTAAGAATTTTGCCGCCATCTCGGCTGCTGCGCCGATGAGTTCCACTACGTCACCGCCGCCCGCCCAATGTTCCCGCACGATCTTTGGATCGGTTCGCTCCATCAGTCTGAGCAGAGTGAGCGCGATGAGATAAACGTCATCGATTTGCCCGACGAAAGGAAGCATGTCGGGAATCAGATCGAAAGGAACGATTGCATAGACGACTGCGCCCGCCACCATCGCTCTCTCGGCTGCCGGCACACGGGAGTCGGTCAACAATCGTGCGCAAAGCATTAGTAGGTTCGGAATTATGAGCAGTAAATTTTTTGCTCGGCTTCTTACTTGAAGAGCAGGCATTGTGACTCCTGGAAACTGAACGAAGCAGATTTAAAGTGCCGCTAAAGTTAGCACGACTTCCTACTGCGGCAGTAGCCAGACCATGAGGAAGTGGATACCGCTTGTCCTCTCTTCCCGAGTTCGCTAGACTCCCCTTCTCGATCAACTCTGCACCTAACGCTAGGAAACCTATGGACATTCTGGAACGCATACGCCAGCGCGCTGCCGCCAAGCTACAACATATCGTCCTGCCCGAAGGAAACGATCCGCGAACCGTCGTTGCGGCAGGAATATGCGCCCGCGATCGGCTGGCCCGCATCACTCTCCTCGGCGATGAAACAAAGATCCGAGAAACGGCGCAACAGGAACGGGTGGAACTTGGCGGCGTCGAAGTGGTGGACCACCGGCGGGCGGCCGACTTCGAAAAGATGGTCACTATCTTTCACGAGATGCGACGCGCAAAAGGCCTGATGGCCGATGAAGCTCGCACTCTGATGTCGGATCCGCTTTACTACGGAAATCTCATGGTGAAGTTAGGCAAAGCCGATGGTTCGATCGCCGGCGCCACCAACACCACCTCTCACACTGTCCGTGCCGCACTCCATTGCATCGGCGTACGCCCCGGATTCAAACTAGTCTCCAGCTTTTTTCTGATGGCCTTGAGCGACGCAAGCTTCGGCCATAATGGCGCGCTCATTTTCGCCGACTGCGGAGTTGTTATCGAACCAACAGCGGCTGAACTCGCAGAAATCGCAATCGCCTCAGCCGATTCCTGCCGAGCGCTTCTGGGAACGGAACCGCGTGTTGCCATGCTCTCATTCTCGACCAAAGGCAGCGCAAAGCATCGCCTGGTTGATAAAGTTGTCGAAGCTACTCGAACCGCGAAAGCTCGCGCTCCGCAACTCGAAATTGATGGCGAACTACAGGCCGATGCCGCATTGCTCTCGTCAGTAGCGCAATCAAAGGCGCCGGGATCAACCGTGGCCGGTCAGGCAAACGTGCTGATCTTTCCCGACCTCCAGTCAGGAAATATTGCCTATAAACTGACCGAGCGTCTTGCCGGGGCAACTGCGATCGGGCCAATTCTTCAGGGACTCGACAAGCCCGCAAATGATCTCTCTCGAGGTTGCAAAGCTGAAGACATCGTTGACGCTGTGGCCATAACGGCGGTGCAGGCACAGGCGCGCAAAGAAGCTGGTTGATCCGTCGGAACCCACCTGCGTGAGCAAATGATCAACGTAGTGGCTTCCAGGCTTGAAGCTTCCAGCTAACGTCAGACGCGGTTCTGACAAGGCAGGCAACTCCCAGCCTGAGCGCGTACTCCAACCCCAGCAAAACGCAGTCCCCAAAGAGGCCATCGATTTTGTTCCAACAGTTTTCCAAATCAGCACTGCTGGTTCTGGGCCTGGTGTTTAGCGCCGCGGCGCAAACCACCAACCCTTCGCCCCAACCCGTAGCGAGTCCTACACCACCAGCTCAACAGGAAGAACCGGTCAGAGTGTTTACTGAAGAGGTCCGCCTTCAAGTGATCGCGAAGGACCAGTTTGGCAACTACGATCCGTCGGTCGTGCCGGAAGACATACTGGTACTTGAAGACGGGGTGGCCCAACAAATAAAGAGCGTGCGCCATGTCCCGGCAAATGTGCTTATAGTGCTTGATACCGGCGGTGAGTTGAGTGGGTTAGGCGGATGGACAAAGAGGATCGACCTGACTCGGGAAGTGGCTGTTGCTTTGATTAACCACCTGACTGAGCGTCCTTCGATAGCGGTCATGCAATTTAGTGGCTCGACAGATCTGGTTCAGTCATGGACTAACGATCGCCAGGCAATTCTGAAGGTCCTGGAAACAAAACTTTCTGCCGGCAAACGTGCGCGCTTTTCTGATGCCGTGGCAGCGGCCGCCAAGTTATTGCAAGATCGTCCGGAGGGAAGTCGTCACGTTATCTTTGTAACTGATGGTGTGGATACGCCGGGCGGCAAGGTGGGACGGGCGCAAGCAATCAGTCAGCTGGTAGCCGCCAGAGCAACGGTTCACATCATCAGTTACACTGAATTTGTCAGGCAACCACGGGGCAAGAATTCGAAGTCGAATATTACAGTTGGTCAACTTCCCACCTCTTCCGACCCAATTAGGATAATGGATCCCACGCAGCCGCCAGGACAGAATAGAAGCCCCGCTTTTGGTGTCGGGGTTAGGTTCGATCCGGCGATGAAACGGCAGCGAAAGGCCTATGAGGCAGAAGCTAAGAAAAGCCAGCAACTCCTGACGGACATGGCCGAAGAAACGGGTGGACAGATTCTTTTGCCAAAAACGAACTATGAGATGGTCTCGCAAGCGAAGGAAGCGGCGCGTGACGTGGGCGCAGAATATGTCGTCACTTACCGGCCTAAGCGTTCCCTGGCATCTGCTAAACCGGGAGAATACCGTAAGGTGCAGGTGGCCTCGCGCCGAGTGGGTTTAAGTTTGCGCTCAAGGCGGGGATATGTGGTTCCCTCGTTTCCCGAAGCAAAAAGCCCGACGTCAGTTAACTGACGGTCGGGCTTCTCCATGCTCCTGTTAAGCCGGGATGTTCAACTCACGCTGACGGATTCCAATTGCCTTTCAAGCATGGTAACCATGCGGTTCACATCAAGCTCACCCGTCTTTTTCATCAGCGACTGCGCGTGCAAGCTGGCCCAGTCTTCCTTTGGTACACGATGAAATGCCCGGACTACCTCCGGATCAAATTGTCGTCCTGCCCATTCATCGAGTTCCGTTGCCGCGGCTTCGTAGGGTTTGCCTTTGCGATAGACTCGATCGCTCGTGATCGCGTCAAACGCGTCTGCGACCGAGAATATCCGTGCGCAGATATCAATCTCGCCTTCGCGTAAGCCGAGCGGGTAGCCTGAGCCGTCCCATTTTTCATGATGTTGGCCCACTACCAACGCGGCGCCTGAGAGAAACTCAATACCGCGCAGAATCTGTTGCCCGTGGACCGGATGTTCACGCATCAGCACCCATTCTTCTTCGGTTAACTTCGCCGGCTTGCGCAAGATCAGATCGGGCACACCAATCTTCCCGATGTCATGCAACAGCGATCCGAATTCCAGCGCCTTCATCCTGGCACTGTCGAGGCCAAATTCCTGTCCCAGTCGTAAACTGTAGGTAACGACTCGTTCAGAATGTCCGCTTGTTTCAAGATCGCGAGTTTCCAATGCAGCAGTGAGAGCTTTGAGTGTTGTCCGGTAGGCGTCTTCCAGTGAGTTTAACGCCTTATCAAGTTCTGCTGTCCGTTGTTCAACCAGCTCTTCAAGATGATCTTCATAACGCTGCTTGGCCAGAATTAAATCCTGGTGTTCCAGCGCGCGTTTTACCACGGCTTCAACCTGCCTCAAATCAAAAGGCTTCATCACATAGTCGAATGCGCCAAGCCGGAGTGCGTCAATTGCGCTCTCGACGGTTTGCATACCGCTGACCATCACGACGACGCTATTTGGTGACATACTCCTTATGCGAGGGATCAATTCGAGGCCGCTCATCCCGGGCATCGTGATGTCGCTAACGATCAAATCATAAGTGCCCTCAAAGAGACGGTCGATAGCTTCCTCAGCTGAACCTGCGGTAGTGCACTCATGCTGGTCAGACAACAAATCGTGGAGGATCGAAGTGATCTCCGGTTCATCGTCAACGATGAGAATTCGCGATCTCACGTCACCTGGCATATTTTCGACTCCTAATGTCGGGGGATACTAAAGTGTGCGGCGTCCGCAGAGAATGACTTCGGGGCTGGAGATGAGGGAGACTGGCGTGTTTCGATCACTGCCCCCACCCTCAATGGGACAGGCGAGCATTCTACAGTGTTTACCTTAGCGTGGCAAACAAGTTTTTACTGAGAAGAATTGGGCCTTTTAATGGGTTTAATGCCAAGGGGCTTTTCGCCAAAGCATAAGAATTGTCAGGGCGCCCTCAAAAATGGGAGCGCCCTAACTCCTTTTGTGAGACTAATAACGAGCCTTGGGTCGGCGCTTGCGAATGCCATACGTGTAAACTGCCGCACCGCCGCCGCCGGCCAGCGCCCCAATAGCGGCACCCTTCTTTCCTCCAGCAAGGCCCCCGATAAGCGCACCTGCGCCCACGCCACCCGCCGTCGTTAGCTTATCGCGGTGTTTTTGCCAGAAGCTCCGCCCATGCCGATGGCCGTCCCCAACACAACTCGAGTGTGTATGAGTGGTGTTGTTGTGTCGGTGCCTTAACCTTCCGCAAGTCCTGGCCTCCACCGGAACACTCAAGAGTGCAACAAAAGTAAGTAGTAGCAGAATCGAAAACATCTTCTTCATAGGTTTTTCCTTTCCATTATGGAAAACGCGGGAGAGATCGGTTGTTCGGGAGGGCTATTGCTAATCTTAGTGTTTGGGCTCTCCCTTGTCGAGCAGGGAGCTATTGCTAGTGAGGACGGAATCTAACAACCACGTAATCGCTGGTTACCACCGCCTGCGCAATGTTTAGAGCTCCCTGGGTCGAGCATTGGATTCGCGCTGAGAATACTTAACTGCGACCATTGCGCTCTCGTAGCAATCCGGACATATGCCGTGGGTAAACCTTACATCGGCGTATTCAGCGAGGTAGTCATCAACGCGCTGCCAATAGTTCTTCTCGTCTCTAATTTTCTTGCAGTATGAGCAGATTGGCAGCAATCCCTGCAGCTGTTTCACCTGGGAGAGCGCCGCTTCGAGCTCGCCGATGCGGGCCGCGAGACTATTCTGAAGCTCCAAAACATGCACGCCCACCTGAACTCGGGCACGGAGTTCAGTGCTGTCAAAAGGCTTCGTTACATAATCATTGGCGCCGGCATTTAGTCCGGCAACCACGTCTGCTTTGCCGGTTCTGGCGGTTAGCAGGATCAGATAGGGCGGGTTCTGGGTGGGGGTGGATCTGACCCGCCGGCATAGCTCAACGCCATCAAGTTCGGGCATCATCCAATCGAGGATTGCGAGCTGAGGCGCGTTCGGACTTTGCAGCAAGTTCCACGCCTCCGCGCCATCAGCGGCAACGATAACTTCGTAACCAAACTTTTCAAGAGTAACTGCAAGCACGCGGCGAGAAATGAGGTCATCTTCGGCAATTAATATTTTCATGGTTCTCACGCTGCTTGATGAGAGTCGCAGAGGGCGATCTCGACTCGCGCGAACTCGCCTTCGAGTAACGTCAGTATTGATTGGGCGCCGTCCAACTCTTCCAGCGTGATTTCCTTTTCGAGTTGAGAGCACAGGTCAGCCATCCCGCTGATGCCAAGAGTGCTGCTGCTTCCTTTAAGGTCATGCGCCACTAGTAGTGAACCGATCAGGTCATCTCCGTTTAGTCCAACGCGTAACTTCTCGAGACATTTTTTCGCATCCCGGCTGTATAGCTCGATCAACTCAGTTACGAGATCCGGACTTCCAACTTGCTGTAGCGCTCGCAAACCCGCCAGCACCTCGGGGTTGAATGGCAGTAGCGAAGTGGTGGTGTTCGAGTTGATAGTGGAATGCGAAGGGAGTGCCAGCCGGAGTCTCCACCGGTCGAGTACCCGCGACAATTCATTTGGTTTGACTGGCTTGCTCAAGTAATCGTCCATGCCGGCGCTTAGGCATTTTTCTCGTTCACCCTCCATGGCGTGCGCCGTCATAGCGATAATGGTGGTCTGGCGTGGCAACCCTTTTTCACGACGACGGATTTCGGCGGTCGCTTCGTAACCGTCCATCACCGGCATTTGGCAGTCCATCAAAACAATTTCATAAACGGAGCTCGCCAGCGCTTCGATAACTTCCTGCCCATTGTTTACCGCGTCTGCGGTATAGCCAAGTTTAGCGAGTTGGCTGAGCGCCACCTTCTGGTTCACTCTATTGTCTTCGGCCAGGAGGATTCGCAACTGTTGTGGTTCGTTTTGGAGAGTTTGATAACGCTCGCGAGACGAATTGGAAGTCCTCACCTGAGGTTTAGTTTCGACTTTCGATGATGACTCTTCAGTCTCGTCTGACATGATAATCGCTAACGAATCAAACAGGTGCGACTGCTTGACCGGTTTCGTCAGGCATCGAGCGATCCCGGACTTGCGGAGCGTTTCGCAATCATCCCGCTGGCCCAGTGATGTCAGCATGAGCATGCGAGTGTCAGAGATTACCGGGTCGATCTTGATGGCGTCGGCCAACATCATCCCATCCATCTCCGGCATCTGCATGTCGATGATTGCCAGCTCGTATCTGGAACCGGCCTCTGCTTCGCGCCGCATGACCGCAAGGGCTTCGCTTCCACCCGCTACGCAGGTAGATTGCATCCCCCACGAATCAAGCAGGCGTTCCAGGATCCGGCGGTTGGTATTGTTATCGTCCACCACCAGGACCCGCATACTTTCCATGCTCTCTCGCACTCGCGGCACCACAACTTTGCCGGCAGCCTGTTTCTCAAAACGCACGGTGAACCAAAAAGTGGAACCCTTACCCGCTACGCTCTCGACCCCAATCTCACCACCCATCAACTCTACTAGTTGTTTGGAGATGACCAGGCCGAGTCCGGTGCCTCCATACTTGCGAGTTGTCGAGCCGTCGGCTTGAATAAATGCGCGGAAGAGTTTGCCTTGTGCTTCTTCACTTATGCCGATTCCAGTATCACTGATGGCAAAACGCAAGATCGCGTGCGAGCCGGTGTCGCTTTCCTGGGTTACCCGCAAAATTACTTCGCCGGCTTCCGTGAACTTCACTGCATTGCCGAGCAAGTTAGTTAGAATCTGGCGAAGGCGTCCGGCATCGCCCAGCAGGGTTACCGGCACATCGCTCTCGACAAAGGAAGCGATTTCAATTCCTTTGACATGTGCGCGCTCGGCAAAAATAGCCAGCGGACCTTCAACTGTGGGCAGTAAGGCAAAGTCCACCTTCTCGAATCTAAGTTTGCCGGCTTCGATCTTGGAAAAGTCAAGAATGTCATTGATAACGCTCATCAGAGCATCAGCGCTCAAGTTGATAGTCTCGGTAAAGTCTCGCTGCTCGGCTGTTAATTCAGTATCTAACAGCAGACCCGCCATACCGATGACACCATTCATTGGCGTACGAATCTCGTGAGACATGTTGGCGAGAAACTCCGACTTCAGTCGAGTGGATTCCAGCGCGGCATCACGAGCCTGCCGGAGTTCAATCTCCATCTTTTCGCGATGAGCCAGGTCGGCCTGGAGGGCTTCGTTGGCATGGGCCAACTCTGCGGTACGAGCCTCAACCTCCGCTTCCAATTCAGTTCTGGATACCGTCGTTCTTTGAAGATTGTCAGCCATTTGATTGAAGCTATCGGCGAGCGCCCCAACTTCATCGCGCGTCCGAATCAAGATGCGGGCTTCCAGATTACCCTTCCCAACCTCAACGGTGGCCTCCTTCAGCTGGATTATCGGCCTGGCAATAGTCCGTGACAGAAAATAACCGAGCGCCAACGCGGCCAGCATCGTAACTATCGCCGCTGAAAGAATGCTTTGCTGAATCACCTTCGCTCTGGCGGTGGCCCTGGCTTTGATCTGTCCTTCGAGTTCAGTTTCAAGTAGAGCTAACTCAACGCCCTTTTCCCGGATCGTGGAACCGATCTTGTTCAATCGTTTCATCGACTCAGAGTAAGCTTTAATGTCAAACCTTCCGGTTCTGGCCACGTCGTCGTCGTAGCTCTTTAGCAGCATTTGTCCCAGATCCAGTAGTTCATCAGCCCTGGGTTTGATTTCATTCAGGATCGCTTTTGCCTGCGGGTGTTGAATCTGGTGATCAAGGCTTTGGATTTCCTTCGCGAGCGATGCGTATCTTTGCAGAAATTTCTCCCGATCAGCGGGTTCGTGCATCGCCAGAAACAGAATGAGGTGGCCTTCTGATCTTTTTGCATAACTCAACGCTTCAGTCGAACCCTGCACAATGTCTTTGAAGTGTTTCTCACCACCGCTGTAGGAATCGACGATGCTGTTAATAGCGCCGAGACTGAAGAGGCCAACCACCCCCGCCAGCAGGGAGACTGTGACAAAGCCCAGGATCAATTTATGAGTTATTTTCATCGAGTTAGAATTGTAAGGAATAACGGACGACTGCGTTGATGCCTGGCCCATCAATACCGGAGCCCATACTTCGATAATTCCTGTCAAGAACGTTTTCCAGGATTAAGGTCACTGTTGAGTTCTCGCTAAGGCGGCGACCACCGCGGAGATTGAATGTGGCATAGCCTGGGTTCTTCGTGAACAGCTGGGTTCGGCCAGCTGGGTCAGGGCCCACCACTCGCATCCACACCTGCGTCACGTTTTCGCCGGTGGCAAGCAGAATGCCGTTGCTTACGAGCCCGCGTGCCACCGCACCATTGTTAAAGAAACTAATGATTTCGGCTCTCGTGCGGACGCCTCCGATACGAGCTTGTTGTAAGTCGTTATCTGACAAACGACGCTGAGCTGCGGCAAAGTTTGAATAGGCCTCGAACCAATACTTTTTACCAAGCGGTTCCCACTTAATGCCCAGGAAGCCGTTTAACGGAGGGATGCCATTCTCGAATGCTGGCGGCAGTTTGGTTTCAAGATTGGTGGCGCGAACATACGATGCATTGGAATTGATAGTCAGTCCGCGCTTCAGTTTCAGCAGCGCCGAGGCTTCGATACCACGCATTCGCACGCGAGTCGCGTTAGTGCGCACGAACACGGGAGTGCTCGCGAGAGCCGTGTAAACCGCTCCGGTGGCGTCCTGGCGAATGATGCGTTGCTCGCCGACCAATTGACCGGTCGCCCCTGGCGGTAATAGGACCACGCGTCGCTCAATTAGATCAGACAACTCCGAGTCGAAAACGGCCAGCGTGGCATCCGCCAGCGAAGACCGAAACTTCACGCCAACATCGTAGGTATAACTTTTTTCAGGCATCAATGGCCCGAGCGCGGTTTGCGTGGAACCTTCAGCCTTGCTCGGATCCAGGCGTCCGATTAGTCCACCCAGCCGGACGCCCTCCTCCGGTGTGATTTCAAATCCGTTTCCAGAGATTCCCACCGACCCGAAGTCGTTCGCGTTTGGCGCGCGAAATCCACGACTCACGTTGGCGGTGAGATTCATATGCGTGCTGACGGTATAAACCAAACCCGTGTTGAAGGTCACATCTGCAAGCGTGGTCTCATAGGAGGGCACTGTCACTGCGCCACTAGCGCTCAGCGGATTACCCTCGGGCGACTGGCGATAACGGATTCTGCTGTATCGGAGTCCGAAGGTGCCGGTTAGTTTTTCCGGGACAAGGATGGTGATGCTTTGAGCAAAAACGCCAAACGTTTGATAACCAGCGCCATTGGGATAACGCGCACGCACAGCGGCACTGCTTGTGAAATCATTGGTAGTGGTATTGAAGCTGAGTTCATCTCGGCGCGAGGAGATGTGTTCATCGTAGAACTCAACTCCAAACACGAGTGAGCTGCGATCGCGAATATGCGACGTAACCTGCGCCTGATACCCAAATGAATTTGTGCGATTGGATTCTTTCGTGATCTTGGAGCGCAGACCCTGAGCGCTATTGATGCTCTGAGACTTTCGATCGTCGCGCTGTCCGTTGAAGGAAAACGTGGCTGATAGTGTGTCGAGGGGGCCGATCCCAACGCGATCGTAGCGCGCGGTTAGAAAGTCGAGCGTCTGAGGGTCAAAGGAATTAAGTAGATTGCCCAGCCCGCCATCGAGTTGATCGTACCGGCGCACACCAAATTGGGCGCCATGTAGATATTCGACCGCGAGGGTGTCGGCTTCCGTCGCGCGATAAACAAACTTTCCGCTGCCCCCGAACTGGCTGAAAGCGGTGTCCTGAAGACGGTTGCCGAGGACCTTCGATGAGAGACCGAAAAGACGACTGACAACCGAATGAGAGTCGATGCCGCCGCCGGTTCGCAGATCCCGGGTACGGCGCCCGGTTCCAGTGACGAAGAATCCCCACTTGTCGCCGCCACCGCTCAAGTGTGCCGCCGCAGCCACAGAGAGATCGGCGCTGGCAAAAGTCGTATTAAACCCGCCGTTGAGTTCGGCTGTCTGGCTCAATCCGCCAACCGGACGCGTCAGAATGTTGACCGTGCCGCCGAGCGAGTCGGATCCATACTGCGACGAATTAGAACCTCGAACGACTTCCACCCGGCCAGTAAAAGCAGGATCGATGAAGGCCATGTATTGATTAGCGCCGGGACGCAAGGTTGCATTATTGAAGCGCACGCCGTTTACAAGGGTAACCACCTGCTGTCCGGTGAGTCCACGAATGAATAGCGAACCCTGGCTGGTAGTTGTTTGTTGAAGGTGCACGCCCGGTTCTTCCTTAAGAGCCTGGGGCAGAATCACGAACGCGCGCTTTGAGATCTCGTCGCTCGTTGCGATGCTGATGCTTTCCGGCGTGTCGAAGGTTTCCTGCGACTCACCTCGCGCGGGCGTGACCGTAACGGCTTCAGAGAGTGATTCAATGTCGAGTCCAACCTTAACAGACAGCTTTTCGTTGGACGTGAGCTTGACGGCACGCACTGCGTTGGTAAAACCTGCCTTACCCACATGTATGAAGTACGAGGCTTCCCTCAGTGCTTCGAACAGAAATTGTCCATGGTCGTCCGTTATAACTCGACTTAGTTCCGTCTTGTTCGCATCGAGGAGTTGAACCTCAGCGCCTACGATCACAGCTCCGGTTTGATCGACAACGTTTCCTTTAATGGCCCCCGTGGCCGGGTCGTCTGCTAAAGCGATCGAAGGGAACAAGAAGATCGTCAATAACAGGCAGGCAAGCGTCGCTTTGACAAATTGCCAGGGTAAGAGGGTTTTACTTTTCTTTTGCATATCTTTCCTTGTTTGGATTTGACGCGCTTGCGCGAGATTTAGAAATTAGAAGGCAAACTGGACGCGGCTGAGCACGACGAAGAGACTTTCAGCGCCAGGTTTGGGAGCGCGCAAAGGATCCTTAAATCGTTCGCGACCAAAATCCAGCACGTAGCGAACATGACGGTTGAGATACCAATTGAGGCCAACGTAGATTGAGCCGGCTCGGTTGGATGCTGGTGATGAGTCGTCGATCTGAAGATTGGAATAGCGCATCTTCAATTCCCACGCCCCCAGTCCCCGACGGCTGTTTGTTCGTTCCATGAAATCGCGGCGCGGAACTACATTCTTTGAGTCGAGCTTTGTTTCGCCGGTAAGAACATAAGTGAACTGGGCCATGTAGCCCTTCGCTCCAACGCCGGCAAGATTGGTGCCGCCGGCGCCCAAACCCCGTCGAGCTTGATTAGATTGATCGTATTCCGCTCGAAATGAGGCTGGACCGCCAAGCCAGCTAATTTCGGCATTGGTGTGAGTTACGTTCCCGTTTGTCAAAACCGGTTTGAAGAAGGTAAAGCTGTGACTCTCGGATCGCCCGCGGAAGCTTAATCCGCTTCGATCAGCCAGACTTTGCGAATAGGCCCCACCAAACTCCAGCTTCTTTAAGGGACTGGTGTCGTGCGCTCGCCATGGAGAAAAGCGGAGGCGGATGACGCCCTGAGGAGAGCTATCTTTGCTTCGGAAGAACCGTCCATCGCCATTAAAGAGCCCGAGACTGTAGGCGACTCGCCTTTTTGCCATTGTGCCTGACAAAATAATTCCAGGACTTCGATAGGCGTTCAAATTGGTAAGCATCGAACGCTCTACAAAATCCAACGCAGAATCGGAGTGGAACTCCTCTTGACCCAGGTTCGCTTTCAAATGGCCAATCGACAAATTGGCGTCGTGAGGAAGACGAACTTTGACATAAGCATCCCGAAGCGTCGGCGACTTCGGACTTGAAAAATCAAACTGCAACTTGAAATCGAGGGACCGGCGCAATTTTCCTTCTATGCCCAGCCGAGCGCGTCTGACCAGGAAGGTCTGACCACTCTTTGTACCGCCCTGATCGCCACGTGAATCAAATTGGATGTAGCCTCCAAAAAGAACTTCGAAATTGCCGTCTGCGCTACGCAGGAAGGGGCGGCGATTGTCCCATCCGGTGGTCAGCGAAGCGGTGCTTACGGTTGAATCATTGGAATCCTCGGCAATCTGCTTCGCAGTTTCCTTACTACGAGATTCATTAGCCGGCTCAGTAACCGTCTTACGCAGCTCGACAGGTTTCTTCCCGGAAGTTGTTAGGCAAGTACCCTTTGCCTTAGCGACAATAGCTTCGTTAACAGAGGCTGACTGACACACCCCGCTTGTCGTCAGCGACCTGACTTGAGTCCGCGCTCTCCCGAATGTTGAATGAAGTGGAGAGATCCCAAAAAGCAAGATTACTCCACCAATGTAAATGCCGGCTTTCAACAAGTTTCCGCTCGCGTTCTGTCCCAACTGTTTAAGAAGTATTGGTTGTCTAGTGGGAAGATTGCCCCACATGAGTCTTTGTACCGACGCGGAATGCCCCTTGGGCCCCACGGATGCAGCGTAAGTGACGCTGTGAGGACTCGGATTGCACCATTCATACCACGCGAGCTCCTGGAAGTGCCCACGATTCCTGCTGTCTGGACTGTCTCTATAGCGGCCTGGAGTGCAGCGTCGCCGACTGGTGGAGGTGGCAGAAAAAGCCAAACCCGGGCAGACCCCTAACTGACTATAGGGGAATCCCTGATTGACAGAGCTGGACCTTCCACATATCTTGCCGCCGTTCCAGGTGTTTTTCACGCACACTCTACCGGCTGATCTCTCAACGGCTGCCTCAAGCACCTATCCAGAATCAGCCAAGTATTACCGCTAGTTTCGGGACTCGACTTTGGTCATCAAAGCTGAGCTTCGAACCTCAAATCCCAGGAGAATAATCATGCCAACTGAAGCAGGCGACATGAAGTTGTTGGGTAACTTCCGTAAGCTAATTGAGTTTGTTTCCGCAGATCCAAACTACAACCCATCAAACGCGGCAATTACAAAAATAGCCCTCGAAGCTAAGGATACTGGTGCGACCATCGTCGCTCAGGATGTCCCAAATAAGAATGCTCCATACAAGACGGCGGTCCAGGAGCGAGGCGAGGCTTTCGAGCAACTGCCGGCGCGCGGGCGGCGGGTAAGAAACGTGGCCAAGGCATCCGGCGCGTCTGAAACGGCCCTTGCCAATTTGGAAACGCCTTTGCGTAAGTTATCGGGGGGACGCGCGGCGGCGAAGATTAAGGACGATCCGAACACACCTGAAGACGAATCTGCGAGCCAGCGATCCGTATCGCAACTTAGCTACGACAACCAGGTGGGTAACTTCCGCTCCTTCGTCGCGCTGGTGAGAGAACTGACAACCTACCAGCCAAATGAGGACGACCTGAAAGTAACGGCGCTGGAAGCCTACGCCAACGAGCTGGACGAAAAGAACACTGCGGTGATTGCTGCGTCCGTGCCGCTGAGTCAGGCACGCGCCCTTCGGGATCAGGTGCTCTATACAAACCCTGATTCGGTAGTCAATATTGCCGCTCTCGTGAAGACCTACGTCAAAGGAGCTCTCGGCACTTCAAGTGCCCTGCATAAGAACATCAAGGGTCTGGTGTTCACGAGGAAGAACTGAGAAACAGTGACCAGTGGTCGGTGGTCAGTGGCCGGAATTCGGACTGTAGCCGGACGGTGAGCAAAGACGCAGATGCCGAGACGGGGCACTAGCCCGACCGTCAGGGAGGGCTCAGACTAACATCCGGTCTGTGAGCCCTCCCTAACGGTCGGGCTAGTGCCCCGCTATGCTGCATCAGTGACACCCAACCGCAAAGGGCACAAAGTATCACGCAAAGAGACGCAAACATGGCGCAATGATCCACAGCGTTACGCTAAGGGACGCAAAGATTCGACGTCCTTTGCGGCCCTTTGCGGGTTTACTTTGCGCCCTTTGCGTTAGGTCTCTTAATCGGCTGCCTGCGCCACCCCAGCCTCCAGGTTCAACAAAACAACTTTCAGTTCTGCAAATCCAACCCCTAGCTTTGCACGTCAGACCCTCAGGTTTGCAAGTCAGGCCGTCAGGTTTGCAAGTCAGGCCGTCAGGTTTGCAAGTCAGGCCCCCAGCTTTACAAGTCAGACCTTCAGGTTTGCAAGTCAGACCTTCAGGTTTGCAACTCAGGCCGTCAGGTTTACAAGTCAGACCCTCAGGTTTGCAACTCAGACCGCCAGGTTTGCAACTCAGACCGCCAGGTTTGCAACTCAAACCGCCAGGTTTGCAACTCAAACCTCCAGCTTTACTGCAAAAGGCTTTGCAAAAGTCGTGGTGTCAATGAGGTAGACTTAGCGACCGATGGGCTTTTGAGGCAAATGCAGCAGGTTGTATTGATTTGAGTTTATGGTGCCGGAGGTCGGACTCGAACCGACATGTCCTTGCGAACGCCAGATTTTGAGTCTGGTGCGTATACCAATTTCGCCACTCCGGCAGCGAGCTTAGAGGGGGAAGATAATAAGTCGAGTTATTGCCGAATCGCAAACCGTCGCGTTTCAGTCCGACAAACTTTAGTTTGTCGCGCGACCCGACAAGCTTTGTGAAAGCATTACGACAAGCTTTGTCGGACCGCGACGACAAGGCTTTGTCGCAGAACAACGACAAGCTAAAGCTTGTCGAACAGCTTGTCGGACACTCAGGAGGCGCCGAGGGAAGATCGGTCCGGCCCCGCAGCCTTGTCATTTGCGAGCATGGAAACTGAAGCCGGCTCGTCTTTGGAGTGGCCATTCGAAATGGTCTTGGGATAATTAGGCTTGTAGTCGTAATGGTAGTAGTAGTAATCGCCCGACCGCACTTCTGCTTTGTTCAGCACCACGCCGATTATCTTTGCGCCGATCTCCTGCAACATCTGGCGAGTCCGTTTCACTACCTGGCGCGAAGTCTTGCCACCATGGACCACCAGCAAAACACCATCGACGAGGGATGAAATCAGCACGCCGTCGGTGAACGACGCGATAGGAGGCGAATCAATTACGATGTACTGGAAAAAGTCTCCGGCCAGGTCAAGCAAACCTTTCATCTGGCTGGAACCCAGCAGTTCCGCAGGATTTGGGGGAATCGCGCCGGAGCTAAGTAAATAAATATTTGTATCCTGATACTGATTGATCTTCGCGAGGGTTTCCGCTTCAGTTATCTCACTCGACAGGATCGCGCTCAGACCCGCCGTGTTACTCAAGCCAAAAACGTGATGCAAACGTGGTCTGCGCATGTCCGCGTCGATGACTAAAACCTTTGCGCCGGTTTGCGCCAGCACGGTTGCGGTATTCACTACCGTAGTTGTCTTCCCTTCTGCCGGCACGCTGGAGGTAACCAGCAGTGTCTTCGGCGCACGTCCAGGCGTGGAAAGAAGCAGTGAAGTTCTCAGGTGTTTATAAGCCTCGGCCTGCTGTGACGGCCCGTCGCTGTTAATCAGCAACTCTGGTCCTTTGCCGTTGTCACCGCCGCGATGCAAGAGGCTGGTGATAGGCGATAATTTCGTCGTTAGTTTTCCGGCCAACGGAATTACTGCTAAAGCCGGCAAGCGCAGTCCGCTTTCGATATCATTCGGCGTCTTGATTGTGTCATCGAGATACTCCAAAAAGAGCGCCAGCCCCACGCCAAAGGCGAGCGCGAGAATACTCGCAAACATTATCGCCTGCGTCCGCCGCGGGCCAATTGGTCCCGGCGGGATGGCGCCGTAATCAACCACGTGGATATTGTTTGGAGTCCCGGCCATCGAGACGTCGTTTTCTTTCGACCGTTGCATCAATCCCTCAAGCAGACCTTTGTTTGTCTCAATCTCCTGCTTGAGAATGTTGTAATTGATTGCCGCCTGATTTTGCGCCACGGTCTCAGAGCGTTGTTTATTAAACGATTCGCGCAAGGTTTTCTCACGCGCGAGAGCTTTACGATAGTTTGTTTCCAGGTTGACCGTGAGAGTGGTTTTCGCGCTGCCTCGAGTTTCTTCAAGTTGCTGCTCGATTACGGCAATCTGCTGGACCACATCTTTGACTTCCGGAGACTCATCCGTGTCAGTCAAAAGCAATTGCGAACGCTTCTGTTTTAGTTCGGCCAGCTTGGTCTTAAACTCGGCAATCTGCTTGTCGCTTACTTCCGCGTTTGCCTCCGCGGCTCCGGGCATCATTCTCGTGGTGCGGTAGGCTGCCTCCGCAAGATTTCGCTCGTTCTCAGCCACCAAGAGTTCCTTGTTCAGTCCCGCGAGTCGCTCCACTACAGTGTTCTGGCTCGCGTCAAGCGACAGAATCTCATGGCTTTGCGCGTAGTTGACCAGCTGCTCTTCACCATTGCGAATTTGCGACTGGAGTTCGGCAATGCGCTTCTGCATGTAGGCGCCGGCGACGGTATTAGTCTTCGTCTTCATCTCCAGATTCCATAGCGCAAAAGCATCCGCCGTGGTGTTTACCACCTTGGTGGCTACAGCCGGATCGGTGTGGCTGGCGCGAATATCGATCAGCCGCGTCTTCTTCACTTGCGAAACGTCCAACATTCCCGCGAGCGTATCGACGTAGGGCGCGAGGCGTTCAATTTCACCAGGATCCTCTACGGTGAAATCGGAGCTGGTGGGAATCCTATTAGAGCCTTCTTTGAGAATGCGGTTCGTAGTTTTGGCCGGCTCTTTTACCTGCTGCCGGAAGCCCGCCATCCGCAGCAGACTCTGCCAGGTCGAACGAGACTCAACGCGTGGATCAAGAAACGTACGGTTGTGCTCGAGATCGAGTGTTTTCGCCACCCGTCGCAATAAAGTTGGACTAGTAACGATCTGGACCTGAGTATTGAAGTACTCCGGATCCATATAAGAGTTGTCAACGTAGAACGAGCTGCCTTTCGAGGCGCCCATTGCGGGACTATATGTTTCAGTATCTACCTGGACTCGAGAGCGCGCCTGGAAAATATCCGGTTGATCTGCCTGGCGGATCGCAGCAATGGCAGAAACGATCAAGGCAAGCCCGGCAATCAGCCAGAGACGCTTGCGGATGGTGCGCCAGTAGTCTCGCAAATGGCGCTCGCCTTCCGGCAAAGCTTCTTCGCCGTAAACGACGATGGGCTGCGTCGCGTAACCGTTGCGAATATTCCCGTTGCCGTTGGCATGCTCAGGAGAATTCCTGAGAATGACCTCCAGCGCCTTCGCCAAGTCTGAAGTTTGTTTCATTGCGTCCCTTTGTTTGGCTCAGCGACTACCGCATCCGCATTGCGGGATCGCCGAAAAGCACCCAGGTGCGGCGCACATCACTATTACTGGTTACGGTCTTGGCGTTGCGAATCGCATCACCTAACCTGACCACTTGATCGCCGAACAACTGCCGATAAAATTCCTGGTCCAAAGCAAACTGCGACTGTGTTTCGGTAAACCCTGTCGAGGCCCAGACAGCGACCGCGCCACCGTTTCGCGCCTTCAACGCCGACTCAGCCAGACTATCGACATAGGCGTCATGTCCGTAGCCATTCAAACAAGTCATCATCACGTACAACGAAAGCTTATCGGTATTAGTCAGGCCGCTGGCGAGTTCGGAATCGAACAATCCAGCTCCAGTCCAGACACCAACCGATCCATGCCCGTAGTAGTTCACGATCATCGGCCCCTGGTTGAGCGCCTGCACAATCTGCGAGCGCGTCAAATCATCGGAGCCGCCACTTCGATTTATTATTTCCACACCCATTCCTGACGGCACCAACGTCCCGATTTGCGCACTCTGAGTTTCAAATCCATTGTCCGCCACCAACAATGCATTTCGCAGAGGCTCCTTAAGCTCACGCTCCTGTTCGTAAGACATGATCTTCGCGACCATCAGATCGGCATCGGCCACGGTGCGTGCGGGCAATCGCCCGATCGCCATGTCTGGCATTCCCAGGCCGGTGAAATCGACCAGCCAATCGTCTGAAGCTGTCTCAAGAAACGTGGTGTCAATCAACTTGGTGGGGACAAAATCGTTGGCGCCCTCATTGAGATAATTGCGTGGATCCCAGCTACTATCACCGACCAATAGGAGATACTTCGGTTTCCGACTCCAGCTTGCCGCCGCAGACATCAGGAAACTCTTGATGGCAACCGGAGTGTGCGTTCCATAGCTGTATTCATCGTAAACATCATCAACATCAACGACCTGAACCACCAGACCCTGGCTTCGGCGAAGATTCGCGAGCGGCTCGATTGCCTGTCGAAAATTCTTGTGCGTGACGATGAGCATGTCAGCGCCATTCGTGGGGAGGTTCCAGTTTGAAGGAACGTTTGCGGTGATCGCAGCCGGACTTTGGACCAGGGTGGCAGCGAAAGCCAGCAGTGTGCGCGGCGCATCTGCTGCCTGGACGCGAGCCGAGTATCCACTCTTGGAAGGCTCGACTATCGCCTGCAGTTCAATAGGCGAATGCGGGTTTGTAACGTCAACCACGCGCAGATCTGAGGTTGAGAATCCATCCACTCGGGCAATGCGGCCGGCCGGAGCGCTGAAGGCCAGCTGATTGTTATCGGCCACGTAACGGTGCGCATAGGTCAATCTGATCCAATCGAGCAAACTGACATCGGAATCCCCATTGGTGGAGCGCAGAGAAACAACATTATCTCCGTCAACAACGAGCGACCGACTGATTGCAAACGTCTTGACCGGATGCTCAACACCCGCAAAATTTATCCTGCCCACTTCAGTTCCATTGAATTCAACGCGCACCTCGTGACTCTGCGCGCTTAGCCCTTGCAGGGCGATCTCGAGTTGCGTTTCGGTTTCCTGCCCGGGCGCCTCGCGATCGAAGTGGCTGACCTTCAGACTTTGCGGAACCGGCTCGCTGTAGATCAGCTGGCCAAAAATGTTCTCCTCGTCGCCATTCAAAAGGAAAGACGAATAGATTAGTTTCTCGCGTCGCTCGGTCGTGTAGTTGAAGCTGCGCACGCCGGTGTTGCCGGTCCAATAGAGATCTCCTGTTTTCACCCGCTGCGGTCTGGCAGCAATTCGTTTTCCCTGCGCATTGCCCTGGACGAGCCAATAGGTACTCGAATCGGCGGTGGGCGTATCGAGTCCAACTCCGTAGAATTCGATCCCCTCGATGTCACCAAGGCTGGGCCCTTCACCATTCATGCGAATGGGGACCTCCTCGCCATCAACAAACAACTGCAACAGTCGCGCATCGGAAGACGCGTCAAGCCCCGCTGCGACTATTTCCGGCCTGCTTACGCGATACCAACCAGTCTGTCGAATCTGCATTTTCACCGCAGCACCGGCGGCAATGCTCTGTTGCGTCCCAAGGATCGAGGCAGCGTGCGACTTCCGCCGCAGGCTGCGTTCCGCCTTCTTGCTGGGCGTAATCGACGCCGGCCATCCAGTCTCAGATCGATGAACATCGCCACGAGAAGCGCCGGATAATTCAGTCAATAGCAGGGCGCGATTCTCTCTGCGTGAGCTTGTCCGGCCTACTTCACTAGACGAGACGGCGAATGGATAAACTGGGCCCACGAGCTGCCGGCTGCCGTCTAAGTCGATAGCTTCAAGGTGATAGCCCGTATCTGCCGTCCCCTCGCTGTCAAACCAGGAATATGAATAGCCTGCCGTCAGATGGTTACCCTGCCCAACTGTAAGAGCTGAACCCGCAACTACTGACGGAGTGACGCGCGAGCGCTGTCCATTCTTTTCTCGATAGAGGTTGAAGCCCAGGTTGTTGACTTCATAACCGCTGGCCCAGGTCAGCCGGACGCCATCTGCCGAGCTCCAGGCGTTGAAGCTGGTGAGTCGTACTGCGGTTGGGCCAGGACCAGAGGGAGAACCACCCGCCAGCGTCCAGGCCGAGAATTGTGTGACGCCCGATTTTTCTGCCCAGTTAGCAGTGTCGGCTGTATTGTTCGCAGTCTTGACCTGGCGTTGCCACATGTTGACACCGTTATGCCGCCAGAGGTCGAAATCCGCGCTGCTTTCGTTGTTGCCATTAAGCTCTGAATTCAGATAGTGAAGGCGAAGTGTTGCCGAGTAACCGCTGCCTGCTGTGGGGGTCACTGTGTATGTACGCTGAATGGCGGTGGAGAATCCGAAATCGACTCCCGTCGGTACCGACTTTGCCAGATTGATGGTAAGGGAAGTCGGCTTTGTTCCCGCCCCCGTGAAGTTCAGACTTACAAACTGATTTCCAAATGCATAGGTGGTGCCGGTAGTAAATGTGTGTGTGCGTCTGACGTTGCCGACCACATCGGTTCCGGGCGCCGGAGTTCCGGTTGATGTGGCCCCTACGGCCATGTTGAGTGCATTGGCACCTGTGGTCAGGTCACCGCTGTTGAGCGCGAGCACGGCATTCACGGTTGCGTCTACGCCGCTGAGGCTCACCCCTGAGGAGTTATTAATTGTCAGACTACTGAATGCTGTCGTGCTTGATCCGCTGATGGTTTGCGCTGCAGTTCCGTTAAGAGTCGTGATTTGTGAACCGGGAGTGAACACTCCGTTATTGACCCAGTTTCCGGCAACGTTAAGGGCCATGTTCTGCGCTCTAAACTCAGCTCCGGCGTCAATTGTCAGTACGCCCTTGACCGTTAAGGGACTGATGGCCATGGCCGCATACGGCGAAGCGGTGTCCTTGATTGTGAGGTTGAAAATTGGTGTGGTACTCGTCATCAAGTACCGATTAGGAATTGTCGTGCTCGCATTCCCAAATTGGACCAGTCCACCGGTGACGCTGCCCAGGGTGGCGCCCACAACGTAATCGCTTGGAATGGCTGTGGGATTTTGAAGAATGATCGTCCCCGCACTCATCGTGAATGATGAGCCGGTCGCATGTATGTCAAACGAGCCATACGATCGGCCGCTCGCCGTGATGCTGGAGTTCACACCCACCATGGCCGTGCTTACCGTTCCGCCGCTCTGGCTATAGGTGGTTGTGTTTGTAGTCCCCAGGGAAGACACCGTCGTGCCTTGAAGAGGACCCGCGATATTTAGCGCACCGCCTTGAATATCGATCGTGGAGCCAGTTGCGTAAATCAAACCCAGATCGTTGGCGTTACCGATGTTGTAGGTACCCTGCGAAACTCGCAGCAAACCGCTGAGGTTCATGTCGCCACCCTGTGCGGTGACAGTAGCATTCGGATTGTTGAGCCAAATGCCCTCATCTGAATTTATTGTGTAAGGCGCCGCGGGAAAGAATGTGTTGCTCAGCGTAAATGATCCGGAGACCTTGAAAATGCCGTCGGTCAACGTCAGAAAACCCGCCGGAACGGTGAAGTTTGTCGAGGCTATCTCGACGATGTTGGCGTTGACTGCACCAGTGTTGTTGATCGTAATGAGATTGAAATGGGTAGTGCCACCGGCTCCGCTGACAGTCTGATTGGCGCTGCCATTGAAGGTGGTATTCATGGTTGCACCGCCGATAACCGCATCGAAGGTGCCGGCGTTTGCGAGGCTTCCGCCGAGGGTGAAAATGTTGCCGCCGTCCCCTGCGGTCTGAAAAATTCCGCCAGTGTTTATGGTTACGGTTCCAGTGACGGTGATTGTCCGGTTCGTATTGCTGTTCCCAATGGTCAACGTGCCGCTGATCGTTAAACTGAGGAGACTGTTTGTGTTGGTGTTGAGGGTCATCACGGACCCGGCTGGAATAATGACCGCGTCTCCGTTCGCAGGGACTCCTGTAGTGCTCCAATCGTTAGCATCGCTCCAGTCACGAGCTCCGGTGAGAGCCGTCTTGGTGGCAGCGTGAGTCGACAAAACGGTGAAGAACAACGCGGCAACAACGGTCGCGACAATAACAATGGACTGTTTCATCCACGCTCGGCGCTTCGGATTCTGCATCTTTGTAGTTTCAGGCCGATCTGAGCTGAGCTCTAAAAGCACGGCTTGTTACCTCTAGCATTCGCCGCAAAACGTCCATTCAAAATGAGTTCGTCCCGCCTAAGCGCAACGTCTGGTTCCGGAATTGCAACCTGATGGGGTATCAATGCATACCCCTGAACAGCATTCCGCGCCCGTGCTGCACGGCTTACATCTGGCGCTACACGAAACTGCTGCCTGTACCGGCGTCGGCGCGCTGATCGAGATTACGAGAGGCAGAGCGATCGCAGCTCCCATCCCGATTCGCCTGACCGCTTCACGTCTCGACATAGACTTGGGAACTACCGCCGGATCGACCGGATCGACCGGATCGACCGGATCGACGTTCTCCAACAATTGGTTACGTCCTAGATCCGTTAGCCCCAACACAATCACTCTTGGGTCGGGCTCGGTGCCGGCTTCATGACCAAAGGCCACCGCCAGCTGCGCGACAGACGTCTTTCCGTCACATAACCGCCAAATCAAAGCAGCAGAAGCATTTAAGCAATGAGCTTGATCGCGCGCGAGGTCGTACACAAGTACCTCATCGTCGACTTCCTTGATGACCAGCCCTTCCTTCCGGGCGATGGGCAGCAGGGGCAGCAGGGTCAGCACCTGTCGAGGGTCTGTTTTCATAGGCGTCCCCCTGCCGCACAGATAGAAAACGCGCTGCTCGGACAATGGGGAGTCCGATAAAATCGCAAGATCATGTTCGAATTGCGCTTATGTAGTGGGGCCATAGGACTTAAGCAATCTCGATCGATACCAGCTCAATCTCGCCAACTACGCTAAACAGCCACGGCGCGAAGACCAATGAATACCAGGTACGGAAAGCATTTGCCCTAGAAACCAAGGCGGAAAGCAGGCCAGAACCGCCGCAAACTATCACCGTTCTGTTACGCATGTCAAGTAAATTATCAAGCTTAACGGGCTAACTGTTTATATAGCACGTCTTGTGCGCCTAGCCCTGTCGGCAAATCAAAAGCGCTTAAGCAACTTCCGTCAGGGCCCGATTCTACAAAGCCCAGTCGCCCATCAAACATCTGGCATCTTCCGCGTCGATGTTTTGCTTGTTTGTTAGAAGTTTAACACAGCTGGAAAAGTTCTTACAAATGGGAAACTGAGACTATCGTGAGCGGGTCTGCGATGTTGGGAGAGCCCTGAGCAGACGACGTCCCAATATTTAAAAAGAAGATCTTTGACCAGTGCTGTGCAGTGCTGTATTTTCGGTGCGGACACGTGAAATCAAGCAATCCTCTGGTAATCGAACATTCCCAAGCGGGCGTCGTCGAGCAACCGCCAGCACCCCCGACAACTCTTCGACCCCCACTTAAATGGGCCGGGGGCAAGCGCTGGCTGCTTCCGCACCTTGAACCTCTCTGGAAACCGTTCCTCTCAACGCGTTACGTTGAACCCTTCTGTGGAGGACTTGCCTGCCCTCTGGGCCTGAAGCCCGCTAGCGCTCTTCTGAATGACATCAATCCTCACCTCGTAAATTTCTACACTGCGCTTCAGAAAGGCTTGAAGATCAGCCTCCTGATGAAGAACGATGAGGCGACCTTTTATGCTCACCGCAGCCGTTTTAACGAACTCGTCAGCACAGGTAAGTGGAATGGGCCTGAAGCCGCTCAGCTCTTCTATTTTCTAAACCGAACCTGCTTTAATGGGCTCTGCCGCTTCAATCAGAGTGGGGAATTTAACGTTCCGTTTGGTCGCCACACTTCAATCACCTACGCTGCGGACTTCAGTCCGTTCAAACGCACGCTTAGAAACTGGAAATTCACCAATTGCGATATCGAATCGCTGGAGTTAGACGACGAAGATTTTATTTACGCTGATCCGCCATACGATGTTGAGTTCACTACCTACAGCGCTGGTGGCTTTCGCTGGGTGGACCAGGTACGCACCGCGGAACGCCTGGCGCGGCACCCGGGGCCAGTTGTAGTGTCGAATCAGGCAACACTTCGAATTATTCAGCTTTACGAGAAGTTGGGGTTTGAAGTCAGTTATCTCGACGGGCCCAGACGTATTAGTTGCACCGGTGACCGGTCCACCGCAAAAGAAGTGTTAGCGGTGAGAAATCTAAAATGAGATGCAAGGTCGGCAGTTAAGATTCAACTCTCGATAGTCAACGCAGTTTCTTCTCGCTGGAGATCACTTTTATGAGTTTGACGCCAAAGTGTTTAGTCATGATCGCACTGGTAGTTTTCATTTTCGGTTCCAGCGTGTTGGCCCAGGATGCCGCCACCACTAAAGTCCTTCACGATCTTTTTACTCGCGAATGGGACTATGATCTTCGCGAGAGTCCCACTCGGGCCTCGCAAATGGGAGATCGGCGTTGGAATGATCGGTGGACTGACATGAGCCTTGCCGCGATCCAACGCCGGCATAATCACGATCGACAGGTGCTCGCCGAACTTGAAAAGATCGACCGCGCCAAACTTTCGCGCTCCGAGCAACTCAATTACGATCTCTTCAGAAAATCCACCGAATTAGCAATCGAAGAATTTAAGTACCGGTGGCATCTGGTGCCTCTAAACCAGCGCGGGGGTATCCAAACGCAGAACGAACTGGCTGATTCGCTTCGCTTTACGACCCTGAAAGACTATGAAGACTGGATCGCCAGACTGAAGGCTTTTCCGGCGTTGACGGACCAGAACATCGGCTTGATGCGCGAGGGTATCCGCGTGAAGATGTTGTTGCCGGAAGTGATCATGCAGCGCATACCGGCGCAAATCGATCGTCAAATCGTTAACACTGCAGATGCGAGCCCATTCTACAAGCCCTTCAAACGTTTCCCGGCGTCTATCGCAGTTGTTGACCAGGAACGCTTGATGAAGGAAGGCATGACGGCTATTGGTGCGAACATCATTCCTGCTTACCGGAACTTCAAAAAGTTTTTTACCGAAGAGTATCTTCCCGCAACTTACAAAGAAGTGGGTGCATGGCAGATGCCCCAGGGCGCTGCCATGTATTCCTTCCTGGTTCGCAAGTACACGACAACAAATACGACGCCGGAGGAAGTGCACGCCAGAGGTCTCAGTGAGGTAAAACGAATTCGCGCGGCGATGCAGGAAGTGATGGACCAGGTCGGCTTCAAGGGCACGATCGCAGAATTCTTTGCGTTTCTCAGGACTGACAAGCGTTTCTATTACAACACTCCGGAAGAGTTGTTTGCCGCTTATCAAGCGATTTCAAAACGTATCGATCCACATCTGGTAAAAGTTTTTAGAACATTGCCGCGGATGCCATACGGCGTGGAACCGATCCCTTCGGCAATCGCCCCCGACACTACTACCGCCTATTACCGTCAACCTGCGGCAGATGGATCGCGCGCCGGCACCTATTTCGTCAACTTGTTTCAACCCCTATCCCGCCCGAAGTGGGAAATGATGGCCTTGTCCCTTCACGAAGCAGTACCGGGTCATCACCTTCAAATCGCATTGGCGCAAGAGCAAGGTGACATTCCAAACTTCCGACGCTACGGCGGCTACACCGCCTTTGTCGAAGGCTGGGCGCTTTACGCTGAATCTCTTGGTGAGGACATGGGGCTCTACGACGATCCCTATGCAAAATTTGGCCAACTCGCCTATGAAATGTGGCGGGCAGTCAGGCTTGTCGTGGACACGGGCATTCATCAAATGCACTGGACGCGAAAGCAGGCCATTGATTACTTCATGGAAAATTGTCCTAAGCAGGAACTGGACATCATCAATGAAATCGATCGCTACATCGCCTGGCCTGGTCAGGCGTTGGCTTACAAGACCGGTCAACTAAAGATCAAAGAACTCCGTGAACGCTCAAGTCGTGACCTTGGAAACAGATTTGACGTGCGCGAGTTTCATGAAGTCGTACTCGGTTCCGGCGCAGTGCCACTGGATGTTCTGGAACGTAATGTTGTCGAGTGGATCGCAGAGAAGAAGAAGTAAGCCCGCAAACTTGGACAGGATTTACAGGATTCATAAGATTTAGTACTGCAAAACAAAGGGCGTCCTGTAATCCTGTCAACTTCCTTCCAAACCCGAGCTATTAATTTTGAACAGTTCCAAGCGAACAAGTTGGTTGCCAGAATTGATTTATGGCGATCGCGGCTTTCAACGCGACTCTATCCTAGTCTGCGACGAGGACGCTCAGACTATTGTGCTCCAGGATTCCAGCGAAGTTGCTAACACAATTGCGCTCAAGGATCGCGCGATCCTACCAGGCCTGGTCAATGCACATTCTCACGCCTTTCAACGCGTGCTCCGCGGCCGAACCGAATACCGCACCTCGCACAGCAAAGACAGTTTCTGGACCTGGCGCGAAATGATGTACAGCGCCGCCGCGCGACTTACACCTGAGGACGTTTACGATGCGTCGCGAATGGCGTTTCTCGAGATGGCCCTCGGTGGTATCACTTCGGTGGGTGAGTTTCATTATTTACACCACGGCCCCGACGGCGTTGCTTATGACGACCCTAACCTCCTCGCCAAGCAAGTGGTTCGCGCGGCTGGGGATGTTGGGGTGCGCATTGCGCTGCTGCGGGTGGCTTACGCGAGGTCCGGTTTTGAGACTGAGCCAAACCCGCAGCAAGCGCGATTTATTGAGAAGGATCCAGCAGCTTTCCTCAAGCACGTTGATCAACTCGTTAATGATCTGAAGCACGACGGAAGGGCAGCACCAATGGCCTGGGCCGGCATAGCGCCTCACAGCGTGCGCGCAGTGCCCCTGGATTACCTGAAACAAATTATTCCCTTCGCCAACCTAAAACAGATTCCCATCCACATGCATTTGGCCGAGCAGCCGGCCGAAGTCTCGGCGTGCATTGCGGAGCACGGCAGATCACCTGTTGCCTTGCTTGAAACGGAAGGTTTGTTGAGTGAGTGGTTCACGGGCGTACACGCCATCCATGTAACTCCAAAAGCGATTGCACAACTTGCCCACGCGCGGGCAATGGTCTGCGCTTGCCCAACCACCGAGCGTAATCTTGGTGACGGAGTGGTGCCGGTTGATGAGTATTTCAAGCAAGGCGTACGCGTTGCGCTCGGTTCAGATAGCCATGTGGAAGTCGACCTATTAGAAGATGCTCGCGAACTCGAATACCATCTGCGACTGCAAAAGCTTGAACGTGCGGTTTTGGATAAAGGCGGAAGCCCGACCGTCAGGGAGGGCCTCCTTTCTGATCCACAGGATAATCATGAGCCGAGAAAGGTCTTCGCCGGCGGTCGGACTTCTGCTTTAGCAGCGCGCTTGTTTGAGTGTGCGACTGCCATGGGCGCTGCCAGCATTAATTCTCCCGGCGGCTCATTAAGTCCGGGCCGGTCCGCAGATTTTTTTACAGTTGATCTGAATGATCCATCAATCGCCGGCTCTTCAACTGAATCCTTGCTTTCCAATATCGTCTTCTCAGTCTCGCGCGCCGCGGTGAAAGATGTCGTCGTTGCGGGCAAGCGAATTGTCGAGGATGGGAGACATGCTCAACAAAATGAGATTATTGAAAAGTTCAAGACTCTGCAGAAAAAGTTGTGGGATTGATTCCGAATGACTGTCCAGCAAACACTCGCAGAACTAGTTGGTATTGATTCAGTTTCAGCGCGGTCGAATGTCGTCATTACCGATGCTCTCGCGCAACAGTGTGAACTGCTTGGGCTACGCACAAAACGTTTTCCCTACACGGATGAAAAAGGAATAGAGAAAGTAAACCTGATCGCCGTCGCTGGTGCAGAGTTTTTAGACGTCACCGAGGTTGAGCTCGCGCTCGTGGGCCACACAGATACCGTTCCTTATGATCCGAATTGGCAGGATGCTCTCAACCTCACCGAGCGAGATGGCAAACTCTTTGGACGTGGTGCCTGCGATACAAAGGCGTTCGTTGCCGCTGCACTCAGCGCCGTCGCAGCGGTCAAACCCGAACAATTAAAGCGTCCATTGGCGTTGATATTCACCGCCGATGAGGAGGTGGGCCTGATTGGCGCAAAGCGTCTTGCACAATCAGGTGCGATTCGGGCGCAGTACGCAATCGTCGGCGAACCCACTTCACTGCGACCCATGCGCGCGGGCAAGGGCTATTGCCTGGCGGAGATTCTCATCAAAGGTCGTGAAGGTCACAGCGCATACCCGGCGTTGGGAACGTCTGCCGTGTTTGGCGGGGCGCGGCTCGTCGCCAGAGTTGAACAAATTGCTGAACAACTTAAGAGCGCAACGCATGCTGCGTTTGACCCGCCCTGCACCACCCTCAACGTTGGATTGCTTCGCGGCGGGACGGCGAAGAACGTGATCGCTGGTGAGTGTCGTTTCACGCTTGAGTGGCGGCCCATCCCCGGCCAGTCGCCCAGCCACGTTTTGGATCTGCTCAACGCGGCGATTGAGGTAGAGATGGCTGAGCACACTGACTTCGTTTGCGAAGTGGATGCAGCCCGGGCCGACGAGGGATTCGAGACTTCGCCCGATTCTCGTTTGGTCAAGCTGCTTCAGGAACTTTCGGGCTCAGAGTCCGGCACGGTCGCATTCGGTACCGAGGCCGCTCAAATGGCCGAACTCGGCGCCGAAGCCGTAGTTATCGGGCCGGGAAACATTCGAGTCGCGCATCAGACTGGAGAATTTGTGCCAGTCGCTGAACTTGAACGCTGCGTGGGGATCCTGACCGAAGCCATTCACCGTCTCTGCGGCTAGGTTGGCTGGGCGCGGGGCATCCTGAGCTCTCAGCTCGGTGGTCGGGTTAGTTTGAGGGTTTCGCACAACTTCCTAACTGGGAGCGCGGGCGTCCCGCCCGCAATGAGCGCGAAGCGCGAAAAAAGACTTGAAAGGCGGGTTTCGCAAGACTCCGCGCCTGCGGCGCGTTGCGGGCGGGACGCCCCGCTCCCAAAGGAGCTGCTCTTCGCAATCAAACTAAGCCACAACCCCAGCCCACCTTCTTTGGTCACTCAATCGGATTGAGTTAAGCTGATAAAACCTTGCTGAGGCAACTAGCTGTGCGCTGGGTCCATCGGAACAGTTCGCAGCTCCAATCCTTCTTTTGATATGAAACGCATTAACAACTTCGTTCTGGCTCTCGCGCTTGCTTTTGTCCTGCTTCCGACTGCTTCATTGATTGCTACTGCGCAATCACAACCGGCTCCGCTTACCAGCAAAGAGCTCGTCGCACTTGTCTACCAATTGCCCACCCACCCCGAAAAGCGAGAGGCGATAGTGGCTGAAGTTCGCCGGCGCGGCATCGGTTTTCCGCTCACTTCAGGGATGCGGTCATTGGTCGCAAGCAAAAGCGGCAATGATGCTTTGCTTCGACGCACGCTGGAAGAAGCTGAACGCAGAAGGGCGAACCCGACGGCTTCGGTCCTGCCGCCCGAGAAAGAAGCTATCGACCTGCTGGAGCGAACTCGCATAGCAACACTCGCGGCCGCTGATGCGATGCCCGACTTCCTCGTCAAGCAACTCATTAAGCGTTCGGAGGCTCATGGAACAACGAACAACTGGACGGTCCAGGATAATCTGACTATCGCAGTTGGCTATCGCGCCAACTTGGGCGAGCAATACAAAGTACTCGCGATCAATGGTATGCCTGCAAGCCCCGATGCGCAGGAGACCAACGACTACAGCAAGAAAGTAGGCGGTGGTGTAAGCTCTCGCGGCGTTGAGTATATTTCAGCACTTGCAAATCTCTTTAAGCCAGAGTCCAGGGCCGAGTTCAAACTAGCTGATACTGATTTAATTCGCGAGCGGCGTACATTAGTGTACGAGTTTGAGGTTGCAAAACCGTTTTCAAGTCTTACCTTGAGTGCGGGCGGCGCATCGACCGGTGCGGGTTCGCGAGGTCGCGTCTGGATCGATCGAGAAACCAATCGCGTCTTGCGTTTCGAGCAGATTGCCACCGAAATTGAGCCTGGCTTCCCGATCACCGCAGCGCGGTCACTTATCGACTACGACTGGGTCACTATTAGTGAAAAGAAGTATCTACTGCCCACCAATTCCGAGGTCGTGCTCTCGAGTGTAAACCGGCAGATGGCGCTGCAAAGCCGAAACGAGATTCGCTTTCGAGGCTACCAGAAGTTTAGCGCCGAGATGAAGATTATCGATGTAATCGAAGATGACGATTTTCCGCCGGAAAAGCCGTAGGGGACGGTCCACGAAGCCACACGAACTAACACCAAAATTCCTTTCGTGTTGCTTCGTGTTATTTCGTGGATCGCTTATCAAGTTTGGAATCTCAGCGCCTCACGTGAATGCTAATACAAACTATTGGACAGCGACGTGCTTTAGTCCTTTAATTTTCTTCGCAATCTCCTTTTTTGTCACTGGTTTCACAGTCCTGGCCCAGGACAAGCCCGACAAAGATTATCTGGTTTACGTCCTCTCTGAAGCTGCCGACAAGATTTCCCTTGTGCGTTTCGGCACTGCCGGCGCGCGCGTGGAGCGCGAACTGCTGACGGGCGACATGCCAATAGACATTGATGGGCCACACGGTATTGCGGTGTCGCGTGATCAGAAATCGTATTTCGTTTCCCTCGCGCATGGCCGGCCGTTCGGATCAGTTTGGAAGTATTCGGCAAAAGACGACCGCGTGGTCAGACGCGTCAGGCTCGGCTTGTTTCCCGCCACAATGGATTTGAACGCTGACGGGAGCTTGCTCTACGTGGTCAATTTCAACCTGCATGGGGACATGACGCCTTCGACGGTTTCGGTAGTTGCCACTGAGCCGATGTTGGAGGTGGCGCGGATTCCGACGTGCACAATGCCGCATGGCTCACGACTGAACGCGCAGGGGACGAAACATTATTCAGCCTGCATGATGGACGATATGCTGGTTGAGATTGACACTCAGACGTTGAAAGTGTCGCGCCATTTCCTGCTCACGAAAGGCCGCGAGCAAGGTAACCTGGGCGCGATTCAGATAGTTAAGCCATCAAAGCCGGCCACGGGCGGACATCGGCACTTGGGAGCCAGTGACAAAATTGGCCACCCAAAAACCGGTGACCATGGCATGGAACCTCCGAAGCCAGGCGACAATTCCTGTTCGCCAACCTGGGCACAGCCATCCGCAACGGGCGCGTCCATTTTCGTCGCGTGCAATAAGTCGAGTGAGATCGTCGAAGTGGATGCAGCAGAATGGATTGTGATCAGGCGAATCCCGTCACGCGCAGGCGTTTATAACCTCGCCATAACCCGCGACGGGACCAGACTGCTGGCGACCAACAAACGGGATCAATCAGTAACCATTATTGACTTGAAAAGCGGTAGCGAACTCGCGCGGATTCCTACGCGTCGCAGTGTGCTTCACGGAGTTGTTATTTCTCCGGATGATCGCTACGCGTTTATTTCCGTGGAGGGCGTCGGCGCCGAACCTGGCACCGTGGAAATAGTAGATCTCTCCACGCGCAAGGTTGTAGCGACGGTGGACGTCGCGGCAGGTGCTGCCGGAATTGACTTCCTGCGGACCGAGCCCTCCCATTAACCTTCAACGCTATTACTGACTTCTCTTCGGTCGTCTGCGATAATCACTTCGCACTACCTAACTAATCGAATCCAGAAACTGACGCCGAGCCAACTCGACAGCGTCAATACAATTAATGAGCGAAGCGAATGAAAAAGTTAATGGCGTAAGCGAACTCCCGCTCTTCCCTCTACCAATGGTTTTGTTTCCAGGCGTGCCTTTGCCGCTGCATATATTTGAACCCCGCTACCGCCAAATGCTCGGAGACATCAGCGCCACCAATAATCTTTTTGGTCTTTCCTATTTTGACGACGCGCAAAACGAAATTCCACCGGCGGGTCATATTGGATGCGCGGCCGAAGTCACGGAGATCCAGGCCATGCCGGATGGTCGTTCCAATATTCTCACCGTCGGCCTAATCAGATATCGCGTGGAAAAGTATGTCGAGCGCGAACGAGAATATTTAACCGCGCAAGTAAGTTTCTTTGAAGACGAACCTGAGGACAGCGAGGCTTTGCGCGCCAGCGCTCAGGAAGTTGCCGCTACCTTCACCCGCATCGCGCGGTCGGTGCGCAAAATAAACGATGAGCGGACCAACCTTCCCGACATTTCAGACACGGAGCCGCAGCGACTTTCGTTTCTGGTCGCGGCCGCAGTGGAGCTGGACATGCAGACGAAACAGGCATTGCTCGAACTTCCCTCCACTCAGGAGCGTCTCGTCCGTTTGCGCGAGATCCTTGCTCTCGTGGTGGACAATTATGAGGAGCGCGCCCGGGTACACGATTTGGCCAAAGGCAACGGCCATAGCGGTAAAAAGTTTGAGATGGAATGAAGTAGGACAGACATTCCTGTCTGTCCATCCCGTCATCAAAAAAGCTTCAGTGTGCAGGAACCATCAAACAAGAAAATGGGCTCGTCAGTGAACAGCGATACTGAGAACAATGCCGCGGCGGTGAACAAGATTCACGTCCGGCTGCTTTTTTTTGGCGCAGCGCGTGATGCAGTAGATCATGATGAGGTGGACTTTGTCCTAAGCGCCGGCGCGACGGCGTCCCGCGCTTTCGAAGACGTGCTGGAGAAATATCCCGCTTTGGGTCGCTTCGGCCGTTCACTCTTGTTTGCTGTGAATCAGGAATATGCCCGCGGCGATCGGCTAATTGAGAATGGCGATGAGCTCGCGGTGTTTCCTCCGGTGAGCGGCGGCTCGGCTCAGGAGCCAAAGAGGCCGGAAGACTCCGAAACGCTATCTACTGGGACCGCGGGCGTCTCGCCCGCATCGCCTGACTTCTTCGAACTTACTACGGAACCAATCAATGTCGGCGCTGTCGCCCGTCGAGTAGTCCTGCCCGAATGCGGCGCCACCGTAACGCTCGACGGTTACGCGCGGGAGTGGACCCGTGGACGAAGAACACTCTATCTGGTCTATGAAGCTTACGCGCCGATGGCTTTGCGTGAACTTCAGCGGCTCGGTCGTGAAGCACATGAGCGGTTCGAGATTGCCCATCTCGGAATAGTCCATCGCACCGGCAAACTGGAAATTGGCGAAACGAGCGTGGTGATCTCAGTCAGCGCTCCACATCGACGCGCTGCGTTTGAAGCCTGCGAGTGGGCCATCCGCGAATTAAAGCGCACCGTCCCTATCTGGAAGAAGGAAGTATTCGAGGACGGAGAAATTTGGGTCGAAGGCGAGGGCGGAGCAAATAGCCCGCCGCGGTTAATCTCACAATCATAGATGAACCCTGGCGCCGACTATTTCGTTAGAGTTGGTGACGGAGGTAAGAACGCAATGCATTGCACAACCTGCGGCAGCCAAAGTGAACAGCACGAACGATTCTGCCGGAAATGTGGGTCCGATTTGGGCGGAACGCAGAACCGATCTCTGGAATCCCCACGCAGCGGTCTCGCCGGCGCTCTGGATCGGGGAGCAACCACTGCTCAGCTCGTTCAGCAAACGGAGAAGGATCCGGATGAGTTGATCGGTCGTGGTATGGCGAGTTTCTTTATTGGCGACGGCTTCTTTATAGTGGGAATTCTTCTCAGCGTGATGGAAAGTTCGGTTACCAGCCTTTTGTGGTTGTTGCTGTTGATTCCGGCTTTCCTCTTCTTTGGCAAGGGCGTGTCTGACGTTTTCCAGGCAAAGCAGATCCGTCGTCGCCGCAAACAAAACCAGTTGGAGCCCGCGTCAACCACGCAGTCAGCCGGTAACTTATTCGCGGCAGCTAGCGTAACTGAGCGAACAACAAGACAGCTCAAGTGAGTGCTCTTTGGTGCTTGATGATTGCCGGGCCAAGTGACTAGAATCAACTTGGAGGGCAGGCAAATGAAAAATGAATACGTCAGCGTGGTTGGCGATTCCTATAAAATCACAGGAACACGCGTCTCGCTTGATTCAATTGTCTTCGATTATTTGAGTGGCGTATCTCCGGAAGGAATTGCCGAAAATTTCGACACCCTGTCACTTGAGCAAGTTTACGGTGCTATAACCTATTATCTTTCCCGCCGGCAGGAAGTTGATCGACATCTAACGAGTAATCGCGTCAAGTTTGATGCTTTGCGAAAGAGTGCGCGGGAATCTCATCCGCTGCTTTATCGGAAGCTCGAAGAGATGCAAGAGGCCCTCTCTTGAAGCTTCGTTTTCAAGAAGTCTGTATAAGAAATACCGTCACCGCCTAATTTCGCCACTCCGATAAGTGTAACGATGCCTTGATACACCGATTCGAGCCATTCAGATTCCTTCAGACCGAATTTCTCCCACGAGTTTCCCATATCTGCATCCTAGATCGCCGGCGCGTCTTCAGTTTCCTCTTCAGCCGCAGCTTCGACCAAAGAAGCGCTGGTCACTCTGTCACCACCGTCGATCTTTATGAGCCTGACGCCCTGAGCGCTTCGGCCCGTCTTGCGAATCTCCCCAGCTTCGAGCCGAATGAGTTTCGCCTGTTGGGTGATGATCATGATTTCCGAATCAGCGTCTACCGGAAACACTGCTACCACTTTACCGGTCTTCTCCGTCGTCTTCATATTTATCACGCCCTTGCCGCCGCGCGACTGCAAACGGTAGGTAGTGATCGGCGTCTGCTTGCCATAACCCATCTCGGAAACGGAAAGCATCTTCTCAGTATCGTCCGCAGAAACTGGACACACCGAAACCACGTAATCTTCGGCCCGCAGGTCGATGCCTCTGACGCCGCGCGTGGCCCGGCCCATCGGTCTAACGTTCTTCTCGTCAAACCTGATCGCGAGACCATTATGCGTGGCGATAAAGATTCGTTTCGAACCGTCGGTCAAGACCACGTCGAGCAATTCGTCACCCTCGTCGATGTTGATCGCGATGATTCCATTTGTGCGAATGTTCTGAAAGTCCGCCAATGAAGTTTTCTTGATCACGCCTTTGCGCGTAACCATCAACACGTATCTGCCTTCGGCAAAATCTCGAACTGGAACTACGCCGGCGAGCTTTCGATCCGAGGGAATGTTGATCAAATTCACGACAGCCTTGCCTCTCGCAGAGGCGGCAGCATCCGGCACTTCATGAACTTTGATCTTGTAGACCATGCCGTCGTCGGTGAAGACCATTAAATAGTCGTGTGTGGAGGCGATGAACAGATGCTCGACAAAGTCCGCGCCTTTCGCCGCCGCTCCAAACCGGCCCTTGCCGCCGCGACCCTGTCGTTGATAGGTCGTGATCGGAGTGCGCTTGATATAACCGCTGTTGGTTACCGTGAGCACGACATCTTCGTCGGCAATCAAATCCTCGATCGAGAATTCGACTCCTTCCTCAATGATCTCGGTGCGCCGGGCATCGCCAAAGTCTCTCTTTACGTCTTCCAGCTCGTTGCCAATCACCCGGCGAAGTGAACTTTCATTGCCCAGAATCTCTTCCAGCTCGGCAATGTGCTTGATGATTCCTTCGTACTCATCGGTGATTTTCTGCCGTTCCAGCCCGGAAATACGGCGCAACTGGAGATCAAGAATCGCCTGGGCCTGTAACTCGGAAAAAGCCAACCGTTCAATTGTTTTTTGCAAACTCGACAGGTACGACTTGAGGGCTTTGTCGCTCGGAACACCTTTCCAGGTCTTCACCTCAGCCATCGTTTTCATCTGGCCGGTTAGCCATTGGCGGGCTTCGTCCACAGATCGGGAGTTGCGGATCAGAGTGACGATGTAATCAAGCGCATCGATTGCCTTCGTCAGCCCTTCCAAAATGTGAGCGCGGGCGCGGGCCTTGCGGAGATCGTATTCCGTTCGACGACGGACTACCTCGCGGCGAAAATCGATGAAGCACTCGAGGGTCTCGTTCAACTTCAGCACGCGCGGCTGTCCGCTGACGATCGCCAGATTGATCACGCCGAATGACGACTGCATCGGCGTCAACTTATAAAGCTTGTTAAGGACGATCTGCGGCACGGCGTCGCGCTTGAGCTCAATCACGATGCGCATTCCGGTGCGGTCTGATTCATCGCGCAGATCGGAGACGCCATCGAGTTTCTTCTCGTTGATTAGTTCGGCGATGCGTTCGATGAGGCGCGACTTGTTAACTTGAAACGGTATCTCGGTGATTATGATGGCATCCCGCTCACCTGAGCCGCGGCCAATGCGATCGATTCCGGCACGCGCGCGCATTTGTATTATGCCGCGACCTGTCAGATACGATTTCCTGAGCTCTTCGCCGCCGTAAATAAAACCTCCGGTGGGAAAATCGGGTCCCTTAACGATTTTTAGCAGTGCTTCCAGGGCGACATCCGCAGGCTGGCCCGGGTTACGCAGCAGGTAAAGCGTCGCGTCAATTATCTCTGTCAGGTTGTGCGGGGCAATTTTGGTGGCCATGCCCACCGCGATTCCGTCTGAACCATTGATCAGCAGGTTCGGGATACGCGTCGGCATTACCTTCGGCTCACTCAACGATTCGTCGTAGTTTGGCTGGAAGTCCACCGTTTCCTTTTCAAGATCCGCCAGCACCTGGGTGGCAATTTTCGCCATGCGCACTTCCGTGTAACGCATTGCAGCGGCGGCGTCGCCATCAACCGAGCCAAAGTTTCCCTGGCCGTCGATTAGTGGGTAGCGCATCGAGAATTCCTGCGCCAGGCGAACCATTGTGTCGTAGACCGCGGTGTCGCCGTGAGGGTGATACTTACCGATCACGTCTCCGACGATGCGCGCGCTTTTCTTGTAAGGCTTATTAAACGTATTACCCAACTCATGCATGGCCCAGAAGACGCGACGGTGAACCGGTTTCAGTCCGTCACGCACATCCGGCAACGCGCGGCCGATGATTACCGACATCGCATAATCAAGATACGAACGCCGCATCTCATCTTCGATGTTTATGGGTTTGTGTTCAGAAGTCGTTTCCATCCAGTTGGCCTTTCCAGTACAATCCGCCCGCCACCGGCTCCTTTATTAACTCGGGAGTCAGCGCAGATCGGCAGCTAAATCAGGGCATTCTCGTTTTAGTATGACGTCTCAGAAATGGCCTCGGCGGCCGGGGATTCAGGCTTTGTTTGTTCGCGGTAAGCAATCCACCATCGGACAAAAAGTAAGGAATATTGTAGCCTATTTATGAAGTTTCTGGCAAACTGCGGAGAGTCGAAAACCCTATTAAAATCAATGGCTTCGCCCCAGATCATACTTTCAGAACCGACCGCCCGGAGGGCCACGCCCGCGACGGGGTTAACGAGTGAACTGAAAGGACTAATCTTTGTAATTTCAAATGGCTGAACCGGGAAAATTCAAGCGAATACGTCAGCGCCTGGAACTAAGACTGCCAGTGCGCGTGCACTGCCAGGAAACGGAGAGTGTCGCGTGGACAGAGATCACGCGGCTCATTGATGTCACACCTTTCGGGGCTGGATTTACGCTGAAACGTCCGATTGAAAAAGGCCGGCTGTTACACATGACGATCCCGATGCCACGCCAGCTCCGCGTTTTCGATCACGTCGAGGATCAATATCGAGTCTGGGCTCTGGTGCGTTACGTCAAGACGGTTGCGGCGACGTCAGGAACACCGCAGGCGTTTGAGGTCGGTGTGGCCTTTATTGGCAAACACCCGCCAAAAAGTTATACAGAGAATCCGGCAAAGCGATATGAGATTGGCAACGCACCTCCGGGAAACCTAAGTGAGGTTGAGGATTGGGTTCCCGCCGAAGTAACCACATCTGACAAGCGAATTGCCACGCGGCATAACATTCCGGTCGACATGCTAATCGAAACGGTCAACGAAGAGGGTGGTGTAGATCAAAGTGAGCGGACTGTCACGGAAAACATCAGCCAGAAGGGCGCAGCCTTATACACAACGCTGGATCTAAGTGTCGGCCGTTTTATCCGATTGACGAGCGAGCAGTTTAGGTTGACCGTGCACGCAGCCGTAAGAGGTCACAGTATGGGTGCTTCAGGAGTTCCCAGGGTCCACGTAGAATTCATTGACCGCGATTGGCCATTGTAGCCCAACACTGATGGGAAGCTGATTCGCCTAATATTCAGCGGCCCGTCTTCATCCGCGCATCATCGCCCCACGATTAACTTAGCGCACCTGCTGAAAACCAACCTTGAGCGGAAAAGAAAAATCAGCGACAGACCGGCAGACCGCTGGCGGCAGATCCGATGACGATGCCGCCCCGGACTGGCTGATGGGCAGCCTGCGCTCAATGATCAGCGTTGGCTGCAGACTCGTTTGGACCATCAAACTAAAAGGCATCGAGAATATTCCCGCAAACACCGGCATGATTATCGCCGCAAATCACCAGAGTTACGGTGACCCTTTCTGGTTGTCCATTCCCATTAAGACCCCCACCCGCTACCTCGCCTGGAGCGAAGCGTTTCAATGGCCCGTGGTGGGAAAAGCGATTGGCGCACTAGGAGCCTGGCCACTTCAACTGGAAGGAAGCGACCCGGCTGCAATTCGTCGCTCGTTAAACTGGTTACGCGACGGAGGCGCGGTGGTGATTTTTCCCGAAGGCGGCCGCGGTCGGCCTGACGGCTCGATGATTCGAATGAAGGGGGGAGCAGTGCGAATGGCGCTCGAAGCTGGAGTTCCGATTCTTCCGGTAACAATTACCGGCGCTCATAAGGTCTGGCCGGCAAGAAACCGGCTACCGCGGCCAGGCAAAATTGAGATTACCTATCACCCTCTGTTCTACGTCGAGCAACAGCCGGGTGAGGACGCCAAGCGCTGCGCCCGCCGGGAAACTGACCGCCTTGCAGAGATCATCCGATCGGCGCTGTGACGTGGCACACGCATCTTGAGCGTGATTCTGATTCGTAAACTCTGCTTTGATTGAGCAGGCATGGGCGGGTCTCCCCGTGCCACTATGAAGGCACTAGCTTGTGCCCAACACTCTCATCATCGCGTTGTGAATGAGGCCATTGCTTGCGAGCACCTTGGGCGTGTAGATGTCGAGTGGGCCGCCCCCAAAATTGGTTACCAGCCCGCCTGCTTCTTCCACCAGCAAAACTCCCGCGGCCGTATCCCATGGTTTTAGACCGTCTTCCCAAAAGCCATCGAAGCGACCACAAGCAATGTAGGCAAGGTCGAGCGCAGCCGATCCGTCGCGCCTGACTGCCTGCGCTTCCATCGTAAAGTTTGCAAAGTCGCGCGCGAAGTTAGGCCGCTCTCGAACGTTGTAGGGAAATCCGGTGCACAGCATCGAGCTGTTCAGATCATCTACCGTGGACACGCGCATGGGGCGATCGTTTAGGGTGGCTCCCTGACCTCGCTCAGCGGCAAACAGTTCATCGCGCATCGGATCGTAGATCACAGCAATCTCAATCGCGCCTGCCCGCTCAACCGCCATTGAAACGCAGAAGCAGGGATAACCGTGAGCGTAGTTTGTGGTTCCATCAAGCGGATCGACAATCCACTTCCATTCACTCCCCTGAGCAGTTCCCATGCCCTGAGTGTCGCCCGACTCTTCAGCCAGAATTGCATGACGCGGGTAGTGGGATTTGATCCTCTCGATGATTAGTCTTTCCGAAGCCAGATCAGCTTCGGTCACCAGATCGATATCGCCTTTGTTTGACACCTGGAGCGCACGTCCCATGCGATCCACCAGAATACTGCCCGCATCGCGTGCCGTTTGAATTGCAAAATTTAGCAACCAGTTCCCTCTTCATATTTGAGATGTGCGGTAAGAATATCTCAAACCGGGATTACTCGCGAACCGGTGCTAAGGTCTGGTCCAGTGACGAAGTGATTGGCCAAAGCCCGCACACTTTCGTCACATAAATGAAAGCTCTTGCAAATTGGATTTCTGATACTATCCGGCGGAAATGAGACTGTCCCGGCAATCTAGTTTTACGTTTACGTGGATTAGCGTCCTCTTGGTCTTCTTCTCCGTGAGCGCGGATACCCTGGCGCAACGAAAGAAGCCGGTGCCGCGGCCGAACGTACAGGCCCCGGCGCGGAACACTCCAGCGAAAACTCGCCAACCTGAGTTAACCCTTCCGCCCGTCGCAGAAGATCCCGCAGTTGCAGCTGCCGACATTGCCATCACCGCTCGCGTCAGGGCGCGTGAGTTGAGGTTCGAAGTGGTGCCAACTCCGACTGTTGAGTTTCCTTGTAAGCCAAACTGTGCAACTAGCTGGGAAGCTGAACGCGAAAACCTTCCGACGCCCGTCCAGCCCGGTGTCACCTACAGGGACGTCGGCATTCGCTTGAAGATCACCAGCGTCTTCAGCGATATCGATCGGATTGTGGCCGAAGCACTTGGCGAAGTGCCACTGACCGATGACGCCAAACCAGTCGCCATTGAGGCAACCAAAAGGCCCTCCGGCATTAGTAACACCCCGCCCCGCATTCTCCCGGCAGCTACGCCGCATTCCCCTGGAAAGCAGCGCTAATCAATGGTTACCAGGGGGATCAAACACTTCGTCGGCGTCGTACTTCTCTCCTTCGTGAACGTTGCTGCTGTCTGTTTAGGGCAAGCTCCACCGACCACGAATACCGACAAATCCAAACAAATCGCAGCCAAACCGGTGGAGTTGGCAACTATGCAGCAGGCTCCGGATCAAACGTTTGAATTAAACTTCGATGAGCGGCGGTTTTCACAGGCAGGTTTCGAAGCATCAACTGACGTGGGAACAAACGGTTCGCACGGATTGAATGTTCGGGTTGGCGTTTCACTAACGGCCGGCAGGATCGACGGGTTATTGCGAAATGTGCGCGGCAGCGTTCGCTTTCGTGGAAGCCTTGATCGCATCTTCGAAGTACTTGGCAAACGACCGGGGTCCTCCCCCGAAGTTCCTTAGCTGCCCCTACAGTGCCACATCGATTTGAAAGAGTCGTTTTGCGCAGCCCCACTTTTATTTTTGATTTTCACTGCTTGAATAGAATTTTGGGAGGAAACCATGAAACTTTTTCGATCTGGAGCTACCACGCTTCTGATACTCGCTGCTGTCGTTACGGTAGTTGCACAACAGCCGGGTGACACGTCGATCACGGGCAGCCGTACTCAAGCGCGTCCATTGCCGAGGCCGAGTCCTACTCCGATCTCGCCCGTTCGGCCGCTCTCTGAGGAGGATCGCGCCCGCCAGGAAGCATCGAGTGCGCGACGCCGCCAGGAAGCGGCGAGCGGCGATCCAGACGTCTTGCTCGATGTACCAAATCTTTCCGTTGACGAGATCACGCTTGAGGTTGAGAACCTGAAAGCAAAGGTTTCTCTTGATGCTCGGCTCGCGAATCTTTTGGCACTAACCGCCGGTGCTGACGTCACCATCGACAAAGTTAAGTTGCAGATAAAAGGTGTCAAGGCCGAAGTGTTATTGAAGGTTAGACTTGATAATGTGGCCGCGATCATCGACCGCACGCTTACAACCATCGATCGGAATCCGGAAATACTGACGAAGCTTCTGGAGAGCGTCGACAAAACCGTAGGAACAGTCGGCGGCGTAGCTCAAACTGCGCTGCAACCTGGAGGCGTTCTGAGTCAAACCATCAATACGTTGGGCCAGACTGTGCAGCGCACCGTCGACGCTACCGGGAACATCGTCGAGAAGACGCTGGACACAACCGGAAAAGTGGTGAACTCCAATGCCGTCGGCAATGTCACCAACCTGCGCGTACTCAGCGAAACGAAAAACCCCGCAGGCCAAACTCTCCGCCGCGTACAGGACACCGCGGGAGGCGTGATTGAGCTGACCCTCGATGCGGCTGGAAAGGTAATCAGCTCGAAGGTGCTCAGCCAGGGTTCGCAGGACTAACAGCGACTGCGCACCAATCTCCAGGGACGAACAACGGTCGGAGTATCACCGCGGTTCGCCCCTTTTTTTCGCTCGCCGTCGCCCGGTATTTGACAGAGCCTTTTCGAAGGTTATTCTAGGGACAACACTGCTCGTCCGACCTAACCAGGATCCCAGGGGTCTCTTGAGGAGTTTTCATGAGAAGAACGCTTTCGCTTTTACTTGGCGCAATAGTTTTTACCGCTCCGGTTAGTTCCAGCTTTGCCTGGGGCGGCGACGGTCATCAAACTGTCGGTAAAATTGCTTCGCTACGCATTAAGCCACGCACTGCTCAACAGCTTGCGCTGATTCTGAAACCGGGCGATACGCTCGCCAACATCTCGACCTGGGCCGACACGGTCAAAGAGCGTATGGGCAAAACTGATCCCGACGCGGACACGAATGCATTTCTACAGGACCTCGAACACAACTCAAGAAACCGCGAGTGGCACTACGTTAACCTGCCATTGAATTGCCGCAGCTACCAGGCTTGTCACGGCTTCAGGCTCGAGAATGACGTGGTCCAAATGATGGGCGTCGCGATAAGAACTCTGCAGGGTCGCCCCAGCGCCCAATATCCACTCAGCAAACGGAATGCGCTTAGGCTACTGGTCCATCTCGTGGGCGACATTCACCAACCGCTACACGTGGGCGCCGGATACCTTGATCACCCTGGAGGCAACCGGCCCGGAGCAATAGTCAAGGACCCTGCTGAGGCCAGGCGCAGGCGCCTTCCGAACGATAGAGGTGGTAATGATTTGGTGATTGACGGCAATCGCCAAAATCTGCACGGTTTTTGGGATTATAGTTTAGTCACCTCGCTCATGGACGCCACGGATCACAAAACCTCAGAAACGCTGGGTGCCTTTCTCAAACAGGGAGTTAAACCAATCGGCAGCTGGAATTCGCGAGGGCCGGTAACAACCTGGCCGGCGCAGTGGGCCACTGACTCGCTGCACCAATCGCGCAAACACACCTATAACTCCCTGCGAATGACAGGCCTCCGAACAATTCCAGTTTTAAGTGGTGGAAAACCAGTGCTGAATGACGGCCAGCCGGTGATGCAGACGGTTTACGATGTGTCGCGTGCCGGGAACTACGAAACAGTTAGCCGCGAGATCGTTCGTCAACAACTGGCAAAGGCTGGCTTTCGTTTAGCGAAACTGTTGGATGCGATCTATGCAAAGTGATAGGCGTAAACAGCAATCAAAAAGAAGTAAACAGCAGACAGCAAACAGCAATCAGCCGGAGTTTATGATCCAAATGAGCCATTGTGACGGACCACTCGCGCTCATCTGATCTTGCTGACCACTGACCACTGACCACCGACCACCGACCGCTGACCACTGGCTGCTGATTGCTGTTTACTGTTTGCTGTTTACTGTTTGCTGTTTACTGTTTACTGTTTACTGTTTGCTGTTTACTGTTCGCTATCAAACATGGACAAGACGAATCTCCTCCAAAAGCTCTCGCTCATAAGCGACTACTGGAATCCGCGCATCGTAGGCGAACTAAATGGCCAATATCTGAAGCTCGTAAAGTTTAAAGGCCCGTTTACGTGGCACCATCACGAGACTGAAGATGAGATGTTTCTCGTTATCAAAGGACGATTTCGCATGGAATTTCGTGAGGGCCCGCAGTCTGCTCCTGTCCAGCGCGACGTTTGGCTGGAAGAAGGAGAGTTCATTATTGTGGAACGCGGCGTGGAACACCGCCCGGTTGCTGATGAAGAATGCCAGGTTCTACTCTTTGAGCCGGCCTCAACGCTGAACACCGGTAACGTCAAAGACGAGTTTACCGTCCCAAAACTCGACTGGGTCTGACCGCTCCTCCGGAGATTCGGACTCAAGTTCAAAATTCCCAACAACAAAAGCTGACGAAAAACCGTATCCTGTGTGAAGATACGCAAAACCCTGAATGGAGGCTTAGTCCGTGAGAAAATTTTCTACCCTTGTTTTGGTTACCCTGGTCGTTATCCTGGCTGGCGTAAGTGCGTGGGCCCAAACCACGCAAAACGCTTCGAATGCTGTCGCTCAGTCGGGCGCAACCAGCTCCCACTTTGTAGCAGCAAGTCCCACCAACTCCGCGGCAACGCAGGCCATCGTCAATTCCCTTTCGAGTCTGCCGGAAGCGGACACAATCGTTTATATCAATCCGCAACGCATTCTCAATGACCTGCTGCCCAAGTTTATGCCGCCGCAAGCCGTGGAGGAAATGCGCAAAGGCTTCGAGCAGGCCAAACAAATGGCGGGCGTTGACCCGACGAAGATTGAATACGTCGTGCTGGCCACCCGGTTTAGAAAGCCAACCGACGATCTCAATTTTCAAATGCCCGAGTTTATGATCGTTACCAGCGGTGATTTTAGTGCCGAGGCCTTAATTACGATGGCCCGCATGGCTTCCGGCGGAAAACTGCGCGACGAGAAATACGGAAACAAGACCATCGGATTGATGACCATCGATCCACTCGTGAAAGAAGCGGAGAAGAATCCCATTCTCAAATCATTTACTGAGATGGGCATCGTCGTACTCAACGGCAACACGATTGCCGCGGGTAGTCCACGTTATCTCCGGGCTGCGATTGATGCCGGCGATGGTAAGGAACGCATCAACACACAAACCTTGAATTCCCTCGTGCGCGATCCAAACGCGCTCGTCAGCATCGCGGGCACGCCATGGCATTCCTTCGCCAAGAGCTTCGGCATGCTGGGCACTGAAACAAACGCGCGGGCCCCGAAGTGTGATACCAGACAGGGCGACTTCTACATGGCGCTCACCATGGACGCGACAAACTTCATGTTGCGCGGTTTCATGAATGCAGACAATCCGGACACCGCGAAGATCATGAGTAATTTGTTTTCCGGTTTCCTTCGTCACGCAACCAGCTCGATCAAGGACCCAATGGTTCAGCCGCTGCTAAATGGCATCGGCATTGTCGCTGAAGGCGATGAAGTGATGTTCCGCGCTGACATGCCGCAGCAAATGGTCCTCGATATGATGAAAAAGCAGATGCAGTCAAAACCTGCAACGTCAACGAAGGTGGACGCCGTCACGGCTCCAAAGCCAACGACCAAAAGAAAACGAACCAGACGTCGCGGATAGCTTAAGAGTGGATTCAATGTCAGCAGCGGTTGCCGTCCTGACGGCGATGATCACGCCCGCGGTGTTGATCTCCGCCTGCGGCAGCATGATTCTTTCCACTTCAACCCGGCTGGGGCGCGTAGTCGATCGCGTGCGCGCCCTGGCCGACAAGCTTGAAGAACTGGCGCTGAAACCAGCGAGCGAGGCGGGCGAGCGGCAGGCAGTAATCTATGCTCAACTCGATAAACTCACCAGCCGCGCGCGTATTCTGCAACGGGCGATGGTCTCCTTCTACCTCTGCCTCGGTATGTTTGTGGCAACGAGCGTGGCGATTGGCGTCGTCGCAATCGTGGGCCAGCAGCGCTACACGCTAGTGCCGGTGGTCTTCGGAATTATCGGTGCATGTTTTCTTTTTTATGGAAGTATCCTGCTGATTTTCGAAGCCCGACTGGCTCTCAGCACAATTCATGCGGAGATGGATTTCATCTGGAGTCAAACTACGAAGGTCGCACCCGCGGAATTGGTCGACCATCACAAGCCCCACTTTGTGCACTTTCGCAGCCACCGGTAGTCATAAACTCAGTGTTAGTGGCTTAGTCAAACTTTGAATAGACCGCAAAGGACGCAAAGTTTTGCGCAAAGATCGCTAAGCAATCTTCCTTTGCGTTTCTTTGCGAAAACACTTTGCGTCCTTTGCGTTTAAGTCGATGGGTGAACCTTCCTATTTCAAGCTAATCGAAACCGGCGAGCTCGAGCGCCGTGTCAAAGCTCTTGAGGCTTTGTTGGAGAGTTGCACAGTTTGCCCGCGCGATTGCCTGAACAACCGTCTACGCGATGAAATCGCCGCCTGCTATTCGGCCCGGCTCCCCATAGTCTCTTCCTACACCGCACACTTCGGTGAAGAGCCGGCACTCGTCGGCACGCACGGCGCCGGCAACATTTTCTTTGGCAACTGCAATCTGCGTTGCGTCTATTGCCAGAATTTCCAGATTTCACAAACACACAAGCAGCAACTCAAGAATGAGGTCACACACGAGCGTCTCTCCGGGATGATGCTCGAGTTGCAGTCGGCGGGCTGTCACAATATCAATTTCGTCTCGCCCACCCACTTCGCACCGCAGATGGCGCGAAGCATTCTGATCGCCGCGGAAAATGGATTGCGGCTTCCGATCGTTTACAACACCAACGCATATGACTCTGTCGAAGTGCTACGCCTGCTCGCCGGGGTAATCGATGTGTATTTGCCGGATCTCAAGTATGCGGAAGACGAAGCGGGATACCTTTATTCAAAGGTTAGTGGCTACAAGGAAAACGCGCGCCGCGCAATCGCCGAGATGTTTGCTCAGGTAGGTGACGAACTCGTCTTCAACGCCGATGGTGTTTTGCAACGCGGTTTGATTATCCGCCTGCTGGTTTTGCCAAACGACATTGGCGGGATCCGCGAATCTCTTGAATGGATCCGCGATGAGCTTAGCCCACGAGTCGCGATTTCGCTGATGGCCCAATACTACCCAACTCACCAGGCCACAACCAGCAAGCGCCACGTGCTGCTCTCGCGACGAATCTCCGAAAACGAGTGGCTACGTGCGGTAGGTGCGATCGAGGAACTGGGAATGGAAGAAGGCTGGATGCAGGAGTTTGACGGCGCCGCTTATTACTACCGCCCGGACTTCGATAACCCCGACATTCCCTTCAAAGACATCCGCGATTTCAAGGCTGACCCCTCTTAGCCGACCCAGACACAATCCCGAAACACACGTAGCCGCACGAACCGTGTACTCATCTAATTCGTGTTAATTCGTGTGATTTCGTGGATCAGTTTCCTTCTCGTTTTTCAGGTGGTGCGTTGTGTGCTCGGTGACGGAAGTACGGCCCACTCGTTGATCGAAAGAAGTTGTTAAGTCATTCGTGGTGGGCACAAAGGGACGCAGTTGATTAGCCGGAGTGAGGTTTTGAATTTGCGATTCGAGTTCCTTTTGCGACTCAGCTTCCGCCGAGTTGTTCGCAAGCGTTTTGCGCGGAACGGTCAGGAACAGGCCATTGATGAAGACTCCGAATCCAACGAAGAAAGTAATCATACCTAACGCGACAAACGGGAGTAGATCCTCCGACTGACGACTTGCCCACAACAAAGCCAGCGTTACCCCGAGCCCAACCAGGGCGGTGATGACGCCCGCGCGCAACCGTCGCAGTCTCATCTCCTCAGGTGATTCCAAAAATTCTTCCAGTCGCGGCAAGACGTCCCTGGCGACGTGTTCGAGGTCCTTTCCGGTTTCGAGTTGACGGATTCTATCGGCGAGAGCACGGCTAATCTGTTCGCGTGCGGAGACAGCTGAAGCCGTGATCGTGTCGGGCCGTTCGAGGCCCTGACGGACCGCACGCAGATCGGTCCCACACGCACGGCAAAACTGGCTAAGTTGTCTTTCTTCAGAACCGCAGGTGGGACAATACGTGGTGCGTGCTTATACGGGCATTGTTGATGGGAAGTTCCTCAGGAACGAAGCAGAGGGCAGTGGGCAGTGGGCAGTGGGCAGTGGGCAGTGGGCAGTAAGCTACGCGAATGGATTAAAGTATCCAACTCTCCGCGTTTTTTGTGTTTTAAGTCATTCCTTCTTCCTGCTGTCCACTGACCACTGACCACTGACCACTGCTCTTCATCCCCCACTCACTGATGGAAGGATCGTCAGCTCACTACCATCGGTGACGCGTGTCTCAAGTGTTTCTTTCCGTCGTATGTTTTCGCTATCGAGAAAGACATTCACATGCTGACGCAGCTGTCCCTGCTCATTTACCACGCGATCACGCAGGCCCGGATGCAGTCTCCAGAGTTCTGCCAACGCTTCGCGAACAGAGGTTGGGCCAACTTCGACGGCAATTTGGTTTCGTCCTTCCGTGAAATCCGTCAAGAAACCGGCGACGTTAACTTTGATCATGGCTAAGGCAAAATCCCTTCCGGCACGCTCCAGGGGTGCATGCTGATCGACAAGCGTCCGGCCTGCACACTCGGATCGGTTTCAGCAAGTTGTTTCGCTTCTTCAAGTGAGCCAACTTTGAAAACGAAAATTCCGCGAAGCGTGCCGTTGTCGCCAAATGGACCAGCCACGACAAGTTTTTTCATTTCCGCCAGCTTATTGATGTTAGCCAGATGCGCCTTTTGCAACGCTTCGGTGGCCGGCGTTTTCTCCGGCGTCCACTTCGGTCCGCGAGTCAGAAATCCGAGGTAGGCGGTCGTCATCTTTACTGGCAACGTCGGCGTCTTCATCACGTCCTCCGACCACCAGGGATGCATTTCCGCAATCAGGTGTCCGCTTTTTACTCCCGGACTTTCCTCGGCCCACGCGCGCGCCTCCTCCGGTGTCTTGGCTCGCAAAACGTAAACGCCGCGAATTTCGCCGTCATCGGTGAGCCGTCCGACGATCACCGCTTTGCCAGACTGCATCAACTGAGTGACATAGTCTCTTTGCGCTGACTCCATGGCCGGGGTGGCGGGTGTGCTGTCTCCGGTCCACTTCGGGCCCCGCTTCAATAGCGCCATATGAAACTGGATCATTTTATGTTCCGGCTCAGCGGCCTTTGGCGTCTGCGCGAAGGCTGGTCCAGTAACGAATGTGGTGATGGAAAATGCGAGCAATGCAATGGCGAAGAGTCTTTTCATAATTTGTTCTCTGCTGCTAAATTGATTCTCTGTACAACCTCCGTGTTCTCTGTGTCTCTGGTGGTGAGTAATGGATCGCAAAAATTCACCACAGAGACACAGAGGTTACACAGAGCTCGAATTAGAAACCTACCGCGGCATTCCCGAGAGCACCCCACCCGCTAACGCAGGTGGTTCTGACAAGGGGCCACTCAATAAACGTTAACTTACGGCTGCCGCCTTTACGCAAACCACTGCCGGCAAGCCCTCCATGATGGCGTTCCAGGATTCACCTGCATCAGCCGATCCGAAAAGTTTGCCGTTGCGAGTCCCAAAATAAAGGCCCATCGGCTGCCCGGCATCGCCAGACATTCCATCCCTCAACACCGTCTCAAACGCATTTTCCTGCGGCAGTCCATTAGTTAGCGGCTCCCAGGATTCTCCCGCGTTTGAAGTTCGATAGACGCGCAGCTTTGCTTCCGGCGTGCAACGAAACTCGTCCGATTCGAGTGGAATGATGTAGGCCGTGTTTGGATTGTGATGATCAATTTCAAGCGCAAAGCCAAAGTCGGAAGGCACGCCATTGGCGATGTCGGTCCACGAGTCGCCGCCGTTGTCGCTCCGGTAAAGGCCCCAATGGTTTTGCAGAAACATCCGCTGCGGGTTGGCCGGATGGCTCACGATTTTGTGAACACACTGGCCCCATTCCGGATACTGTTGGCCCTCGGGTAAAAACTGCGCCCGCACTCCCTGGTTACGCGGTTCCCACGTCGCACCGCCGTCGTCCGTCCGGTAAACGCCACCGGTTGAGATGGCGATAAACAGCCGCTGAGAATTGGATGGGTCAGGCAAAATCGTATGCAAACAAAGTCCGCCGCCGCCCGGCTGCCACTGCGGACGATGCGGATGATCGTGGAGCCCTTGCACGAGCGACCAGGTCGCACCTGCATCAGTTGACTTGAACAACGCCGCCGGCTCAACCCCCGCATAAAGCGTGTCAGGCTCATCAGGGTGGCCCATCACAAGCTGCCAAATTTGCTTGACGGAAAGATTTTCGCCGTCTGATGCTGATGCATTCGCTTCGGGGTTTGCATCCTGCATTGCTGCCGCAGGCGCGGCTGATTCCTGCTGGGGAAACCTGATTCCGTAAGCCTCGGGCTCAGTCCAGGTTTTGCCGAAGTCGTCAGACGAACTCAGGTAGGAACCCCAAAACGAACTATTTATTGCGGCCCAAAGCCGGCTGCGCCCATTGCGATCATCGTAGAGCATCGCGTAGACCGCGCGGCCGGGAAAGTATGGACCACCAACATCCCATTGCTTGCGGTCTTGATTCGACCGCAGCACAAAGGCACCTTTCATAGTGCCGACCAGGACCAACGTATCGCCAGACTTGGCGTTGACTTGACTTGCTGTAGGCATAGGGGCAACTCCGCAGGGTTAGTTTGATCAGGTACGTTTTTGGAAGCTGCCAGCATTATAAAAAAGCAATGACCTGGCCGCAAAGCGAACGCTCGAAGGAAGCCATATGCTAATGAACCAGCAGGTAAAAGCACAATGCTACGTGGAGTAGTTTCCTAATTTCAGTTTTCTCTGCGTATTCTCAGCGACCTCTGCGTCTCAGCGGTGAATCATTCCCGCAACAACATTCACCGCTGAGGCGCAGAGAATGCAGAGGTGGCGCAGAGAATTCCAAAATTAGGAGACTACCCTACCTATTGTCCGCGGCGACCGGAGGGAGAGCTCAGTAGCTTTCGAATGCGCAGGAAATCATTTGAAATTTTCTTTGCAATGTAATATGTAGAGCCTGCGAACCACCTCGAATTTTGTTAACTGCATCGGGAGAAGTTTCGCGTTGTCACCCACTGGGTGCTCTCCGCCGAATTCAAGGTCTCTTATTAGCGCGCACCCGTAACTCAAACTTTGCCAATTGCTCTTCCTCAGGAGGTTATATGGGACTCTTCAATTCAACGGTTCTCGACGTGGCCGTCGGTCTTATTTTTGTTTACCTGCTGCTCTCGATTCTCTGCACCGCGGCGAATGAATGGGCTGCCGCGTTAACAAGGCGACGAGCAAACATTCTCAAGAAAGGGATTCAGCAACTACTGGGAAATCAGTCTACGGCAACTGACAATAATCCCGATGCCTTTGTGGAAGAGTTTTACAAGCATCCGCTCATCAAGAGCATGAAACACGATAAACACCACCCAGCTTACATCTCCCCTCGAACCTTCACCGCAGTCGTTTCCGATCTGATGAAACTGGAGACAATTCCCGAATCTGCCAGCGACATTCCATTCGCGCTCGAAGATTTGCCCCCCGGCGAAGTGAAGCAGGCCTTGATGCCTCTCATAACACGCGCGATCCGGGAAAAAAAGAATCCGCAGACTGCGGTCGAGGGTTGGTTTAACGACGCAATGGATCGCGTCACTGGCTGGTACAAACGTCGCACACAGATATGGACCATCGGCATCGCCTTGGCATTGACGGTGGTGGCAAATGCCGACTCGATTCAAATCTCGCGCCGTCTCTGGGCTGACCCTGTATTGCGAAGCGCGGTTGTCGAAGGGGCAAAAGCGAGAGCGCAGAAGCCGCCGCCAACCATCTCGGTGGAGTATGAAGACGATGCCGACCCGACTGACCCGGTCATAATTCGAACCGACGGCGAGGGTAATGAAGTGTCGGAGCAGGAACGCCAAATGTTGGGCCAGTTGCTCGGGTGGAAAGGCATACAAACCAATGGCTGGAGTTGGCCGGAACGCCTGCTTGGCTGGCTACTCACACTATTGGCGATTTCGATGGGCGCTCCATTTTGGTTTGATCTGCTGAACAAATTTATCAATGTGCGGTATACCGGGAAATCACCGGATGAGGCTCCCAAAACACCTGAGAAAACCGGTGAGCCAGCCCGCGTCTAACTGCAGAGGAGGAGACATGCGCATCTCAAAACAGATTCAAATAATCACCGTGATGGTCGTGCTGATCTTAGCACCAGTCTGTCGCGCGGATATGGTCCTTAGTCTCGAAAGGGAATTCGTAAAAAAGTACAGAGACAAAGCGACGATCACCACACTCTTCAATGTCGATGCCTTGCCAAAAAGTCGGTCGGCTCATCAGGTCAGCGAAGGAGCAGAAGATGGCGACATTCACATGGCTGGGCGCGACACTGTGATCCAGGTGCCCCTGGTCGCCGAGATCATCAACGCCCGCATGGAAAAAGAGGCGATGGACTTTATCAAGCGACTAACCCTGGGCCAGGCAGTGGACATGACGGGCGTCTGGCGGATTTGGTTTGAACATCTCGATCCGCAACCGCACATTCAAGGTGATCCGTTTCCCACACCATCCAGTTCAAATATCAAGCATGCCTTTGAGCTGCACCCGGTGACAGTTTTCAATTCTTTTAACTGTTTGGATTCGTTCCTGCCCATCGTAAATAAAAACACTTCGCCGGCGAAGAAGTTCAAAGCGTACGACACTGATAAGGCCTTTACCCATTACGAAAAGCTCAAAGCTGAAATCGTGAATGACGGCTCGAAAATCTCGCTGAGAGCAGGCCTGGGTCAACTAAATTATGCCGAGTTTGTGATGGAACTGGCTGGCGAACCCAAGGTCGTGTCGGATGGATTGATAGTGCCGGCAAAAGTTTACGAAGTGGGAGAAGGAGACGCTCCTAAAGTAGCGCGCAATCGCCGCATGATTTTCGCAAAAGGAAGCCCACCCGCTGATGAGGTGAGAAAACGGGTGAAAGGTGATCGGCTCCGTGTAATTGGAATTCCGCGGGTAAACCTGAATAAGGTTTATTCAATCGCCCAGAGCCTTGCGCCAAACGAAAAGTATCTTGGCGCCCTGCCATACGAGATGATCATCGTAGCGGTAGTTCCCGAAGAGTAAGACGCTGATCCGGCGTGCTGAACGAAAAGAAATGCGCCGACGCAAGGGACGTTTGAAAAACAGGTTACTTGCGCCACAAATTTGTTGGTTACTCCCGCTTTTCTGGCATCAAAGCAGGGCAGAGCAATGAACCTTCAAGGAGTGGCCAAAACGTCAATGTTAAATATCGTGACCGAAGCAGCACAGCGCAGGAAAACATCTCGCCGGGTATGTTTGAGGACCAGCGCCTTCATTTTATCGATTGGGATTTTGTTCTCAGCGGCGGGCGACTTATTTGCGCAAACGAGGCCCCGTCAACAAAGCCGGGGCCGCAGCGTATCGGCTAATGAGTTTCCCGGTTCTGACCTGGGAGCGAAAATCAATGCCGCCGGCAAGGCTCTGGGCGCCGCGCCCGGCGAAATCCTCGTAAGGGGTGGCGGGACCATTTCCACTCAGGTGATTATCTCTCCGGGCCACGTGCTGAGTTTTCAAAACGGAACCTATGCTACGAAAACTTCCAACATACCAATTCTCTTGAAGCCGGGTTCGTCCGTGATCGGCGCAGGGTGGGACGCGATTATTCTTGAGTCGACCGCGGAAGGTCAGTACACAGTTATCAGCGCTTACAACCACTCCATTGAGAACGGCACCGCCGATTCTGATCTAACTATTCGCGACATCCAGATAAAGGGCGCAAACGCCGGCTTTAACTCTGCGCCGCAAGCCATCTCACTCGGGAACTGCACAAATTGCGTCGTCGACAAAGTCTGGATTAACGCTACTCGCTCAATCGGAATTCAGTTAGGTGGGTCGGCCCGGCGAGGCCACTTCGCGTCCAATTCCAGAGTTACCAATTGCCTGTTTACTCGCGTTGCCTCCCAGAATTTGGCCCTCGTCAATGGCAAAAACATTCTCTTTGAAGGCAATCGTTTCATGACCTCCGGACAAGTTGGCGGGCCCGGCAATACCAACATCGACCTTGAAGTGAACGAGGGTGAGGATCGCCTGGAAGACGTGATCATTAGAAACAACCTGATCGACGTTCGCAACTCTGACAGCAGCCCTACAGGCAATGGCATCGTAATCCAGGCGACTTCGGGAACTCCGCACGTCGGTCCAATTCTGGTTGAGAAAAACACGATCATCGGCGGCGAGACCGAAGGTGTAATCACAAACGTTTTGAGCAACGGAATTTATGTCTACGGTGCGACCATGCGCAATGTCACGATCAGGGATAACACCATCCGTCGCACCGGACAAAGCGGAATCAGGATCGAAGGCACGCGCTTCCTAGTCACCAATAACCAAATGTTTGATGTGGGCGGCGGCGGTACGGCGGGCTTCGTGGTGATCGCGACAGATAGCCGGATTGTGGGGAACTCCTTCGCCTGGAGCGGGCGCGGTCCGTCAGACGGTCGGATGACGATACTCGAGGGCTCGCGCGGAAATACCTTTCAAAACAACACCGGGTGGTTACTGGTCGGAAACACTCGCTGACCGGCGCCCCGGTAAATGGTCGCTACTTTTAAGCGCGCTGACGAAGATAGGTGCGCACAGCCGGAGGGCTCGCTTTCCGCATGAGTGCAGCCTTCGCTTTCCATTCCATCGCCCGGCTCATCTCCACCAGGAATTTAGTTTCACCTGACTCCAGAACTGCCGCAGGCTCGCCATTGTGGTAGAGAATCCGATTTGAAGTGAAGGCAGTTAGGCGGCCACCGGGCGTGATAATGCCGACGAGGTTCAGAGGATCCGCGGCGCTCACGGAGATCAGGCTATCCTGCGCAGTTCCGCCGGGGGCGACAGCACCAAGCGGAAGCCCGACCGGGAGAGAAGGCTCGTTCTGAGATGAGCGCAGTCCGAAGTCCACCGCTCCGGTTCGAGCACGGCGCATGGCGCGCAACATTCCCACAGCTTCAGGCAGAGCAAACTGTTCCCCGGAAATTCCCGCAACAAAACGACCACCGCGAATCTCTCCCCGCGCTTCCAGACGATGATAAATACGCAGCAGCACGCGCCATGGAATGGTGATGCCTTCGCGCGGCAGCAAGCGTTTGAAAACTACGCCGTATCGTCGCAGGAGTATGCGAGCCACTTCTTCAGCGGCTTCCTGATCCGTCTGTTCGACAAACTTAAGTTTGTCGGACTGCCGATTCAGCAGTGACCAGCGTCCGGCGCTCGACATTTCATAAACCGGCTGGCGATGTTTTCTTTTGGCGGCTGCCTGCGTTTTGCGGCTGGCAGGTGTCAGCAGCGCGCGCAAACCTGCGAAGCTGTCCGAAACGACCAGGCCATTCGCTACCAGTTCACCCAACGATTCTTCCACCTGGGCACGAAGGAGTTTTGTGCCTTCGACAATATCCGAGAAAAACGAAGCGCCACGGGTAGAGAGATATTCATGGACTGTGCGGGTAGTTTCCGAAAACTCAATCCCATTCAGGGAAGGTTGTGGAAAGACTGAATTCCAAATCGGAAAATTCCTGCGTCGCAATAGAGCGATGGGAGTGTTGCGAACAGGCGCGCCGCCACGGGTTCGCTCAACTCCGTTTTCGTCTACGCGCGCGGCCGACGCCGGCGGCGTTAACCTGGCCCAGACCACTTCACCCGAGAGACACAAAGCGTCGAGCCATGCCGGGGCGTAGTCCACCATTCGGCTTGGTAATAACTCGCTTTCCCAGGCCGCGGCCGGAGCTTCAAAGCCCTCTAACTGCTCAATAATCGCGCGCACACTCTCCGGTCCTTCCATCTGGTGCTCAGGCGCGACCTTTTGCCACGCCAGCAGGTAACGCATGAAGTCAGCCGTGGAAACCGGCTCGATTTCCTGTCGCAAGCGGTTCAGTGTGTAACTGTGAATCCTGGCCAGCAGCCGGCGGGCGCTCCACTCAGTTTCGTTTGCGCCCGGTGAAAACTGTCCGCGAATTACAAAACCTTCAGCTTCCAGTTTTAGCAAACCCACTTCAATTTCGGTCTTCGACAAGCCAAATGAGCCCGTCAGGTTTTCAACAGTGGTTGGGCCGATTCCTTCGAGCCTGCCCCGCAAGATTTCGACCAGCGCGCTTTCAAACGTCCATTCGGTTTGGGCGTAACTGTCCGGCGCGACGATCGGCGGCGCGAGCGAAGCCGACGGATAAATAACTTTCAATTGCGGCAGCCGCTCTGCCGCCACCCAAATATTCATTGGGAGCGCGGGCGGGACGCCCGCGGTCCCAGTATTAACTTGAAGCACGGCCGCGCGGCGATCGCTTTTCAGTTCAGCAAAAAATTCATGCCATTCACTGCCTTCCTCTTCTGCAAGGAAGCCGAGCTCAACTAAAGCATCGTGCAACTCGTCGGCATTTTCGACCCGCGGCCAGGCCTCGTCTCGAACGCGATCAATGGCACCCTGGTCCAGTTTGCCCATGTCTTTGGCGGTCTGTGGATCCAGCCAACGACGTTGCTGCACAGCTCGAGTCCGCCGTTCTTCGAGCGGAGCATCATCCAGAAATGCATATGGACGGGCGTTGAGAATCTCCTGCGCCAGAGGCGAGGCCTCGATCACGTCGCGCGCAAAAAGCTTTTTCTCGTTTAGTTCAATCGAGGCCAGCAGCGCCTCGAGCGATTCGATATCCATCGCCTCTTCCAGACAATCTTTCACGGTCTGGTCAACGAGCGGGTGACTGGGAATTTCGCGTTCTCCGCCGCCAAGGTTTTCCACGCAAGCCACCTGATCCGGAAAAACTGCCGTCAGGAGGTCTTCGGCGTTCATGCGTTGAAGCTGCGCGGGGATCTTCTTGCCGCCGCGACGTCGCAAAACTGCGAGTGCGCGCGTGACATTCCAGCGCCAACGAATGTTCCACATGGGTGCATCCAGCAGCGCCTGGCACAAAAGCTTACGCACAGTTTTTGAGTTGAGATAATGAAAAACATCCTCGAGCGGAAAGCTGTGAGTCGGCCCCAGCGAAAGCACGATTGCATCTTCAGTGGCGGCGGCCTGGAGCTCGAAATTGAACTGGCGGCAGAAACGTTTACGCAACGCTAAGCCCCAGGCGCGATTCAGACGGCTGCCAAAGGGCGCGTGCAACACCAGTTGCATACTGCCGCTGTCGTCAAAGAAACGTTCGAGGACCAGATTTTCCTGCGAGGGCATCACGCCGAGCACAATCTTCGCGCCGGCAAGGTAATCAACGATCTGTTCGGCCGCCGCGCGCACAATGCCGACTTCGTTAACCAGATAATTAATCGCGGGCTCAAGATTGATGTGAGTAAGGTGTGCAGTGTCGAGCGGTCCATGCGGGTTCTTGTCAGAACCGCCTGCGTCAGCGGGCGTGCCCCCCACCGAGTCATCAGTCCCCCCGCTCACGCAGGGGGTTCTGACATTGCCCGTTGGGGTTCTGACATTGCCCGTTGGGGTTCTGACATCGATCCGGTCCGCTACGTCTTCGCGCAGACGTGAAACAGAAACCGACAGTTCATGTGTACGTCCGGGAGCTTCTCCCAACCAAAATGGAATCGACGGCGGCTGCCCGGCCGCGTCTTCAACCCGCACCTTCCCCTGCTCGACTCGCAGCACTCGCCACGACGCATTACCGAGCTGGAAAATGTCACCTTGCATACTTTCGATAGCAAAGTCTTCGTTAACACTCCCGATTACGAGCTCGCTCGGCTCAAGCACAACTGCATAATCCGCTGTGTCAGGAATCGCGCCGCCCGAGGTAATTGCCGCCAACCGTGCGCCGCGCCTGCCGCGCAAACGTTTATTGACTGCATCGTGATGCAAATAAGCAGAGCGCCGGCCACGCTTGGTTGAAAAACCTTCAGCCAGCATGCGGATTATCGAATCAAATTCTTCGCGATCCAGATTGCGATAAGGATATGCCCGCTTCACCATCTCGAAGAGTCCGTCTTCCGTTAACTCTTCCGGCGCCGAGGCTGCGACTATCTGTTGGGCAAGAATGTCGAGTGGCTTTTCAGGAATGCTCAAACGATCGAGCTCGCCGCGCCGCACCGAATCCAGAAGGGCTGCACACTCCACCAGCTCATCGCGCGAAAGTGGAAAGATTCTTCCTTTGGGAAAACCTGCCACTGTGTGATTCGAACGTCCCACGCGTTGAAGAAAACTGGAAATCGAACGAGTGGAACCAAGCTGGCAAACCAGGTTGACGTCGCCGATATCGATACCCAACTCCAGGGATGCCGTCGCCACCAGCGCGCTTAGTTCGCCGGCTTTCAAACGCTGCTCGGCAGTCAGACGTTGTTCGCGCGCCAAACTCCCGTGGTGCGCCGCGATGTTTTCGTCCCCCAGCCTTTCGCCCAGATGACGCGAGACACGCTCAGCCATACGACGTGTGTTGACGAACACCAGCGTGGTCTTGTGTTGCCGGATTAGTTGGGTAAGCCGATCGTATATTTCCTCCCAAACTTCGCCCGACATCACGGCTTGGAGAGGCGAGTCTGGAAGTTCGATTGCCAAATCAAGCCGGCGTGCGTGTCCGCTGTTAACAATCACGCAATCGGGCGTTCCGTCCGGATCAATGTTCTCGGTGCCCACCAGAAATCTGGCCACCTCCTCGATGGGACGTTGCGTGGCTGAGAGGCCAATACGAACCAACCGATTTCGGATTCCGGGTTTCGAATTGGGGATTTCAGGAGAAGGAAATAACAGGCCGTTCCCTTCAGGCGTCGAAGTCTGAACAGTGGCTTCCGCTTCAGCGTGTTGCCGGATGAGTTGTTCCAGACGTTCGATCGAGAGTGCGAGGTGTGAGCCACGCTTGTCGCCAACCACTGCGTGAATTTCGTCCACGATCAGCGTGCGGGTCGTCTCCAGCATGCGTCGACCACCTTCGCTGGTAAGCAGAATGAAGAGCGACTCCGGCGTGGTTACGACAATATGTGGCGGCCGCTTCGTCATGGCCGTTCGATCCGCCGCGGAGGTGTCGCCGGTGCGAACAAACGTGCGTATGTTCACCTCAGGCAGGCCGAGAGCGCGCAATTCGTGCTGAATACCTTCGAGCGGAATCTGGAGGTTCCGCTGGATATCATTGCTGAGTGCTTTCAGCGGAGAGATATAAACTACATGTGTGGTGTCGTCCAGTTTCCCTTCGACACCCAGCCGCACCAGGTCGTCAATTGCAGCCAGAAACGCAGCTAACGTCTTACCGGAACCGGTTGGGGCGGCAATCAAAGTGTTTCGCCGCTGCTTGATCGCCGGCCAGGCTTCTATTTGCGGCGGCGTCGCCGAGGGAAAGCTTTTGGTAAACCAGCGCGCGACTGCTGGATGAAATACTTCGAGATTCATGGGAGGGAAATTATAACGCAGAAACCAGCGAGTTGCATAGATGAAACACTGGCCCGAGCCCGAAAGCCTTTGCGGTCCAAAGTCCAATGTCCAACGTCCAAGTCCAATGTCCAGAACGCGGGCGGTAATCGGCAACTGTCGTTCAGAAGCTTTGGACTTTGGACTTTAGCCTTTGGACTTTCTAGCCTTCGCAGGTTGCTTTGAGTTGTTCAAGGGCCTGTGCCCAGGCCGCGCGAAGGCCATCGGCTTCTGCCCGCGTTTGAATCCTCGTGTGATTTACCAGCAGGCCCGTCTTCCCTTTTCCCTTGTCCTGAAACTGCACGTCGACCTGCGTCGGAGCGGAAAGACCATTTCCTTCAAACGTCATGCGGAGATCTTTGTTCTCACGCACTCGCAGAAAGGTTCCCTTGTCGCCATCCTTGTTTTGGAAGGTGCCGCCGGCCTTGACGTCGGCTTTGGTGGCATTGCCAAACCACTTGCTCAAGTCAGCGTTGTTTGTCCAGGCTTTGTAAACGTCGGCAGGGGGTGCTGCGATTGTCTTAGTTGCGCAAACAAAATAACCCTCGTAGAGCCCATCCTTCTTGCGAATGTCGTGGTGCTTCTCAAACTCAACTGCGATCGTCGTGCACCACCAGAAATCGACTTTCTCGCCCTGAAGCCGGTTACTGATTTCGCGGCGACCGAGCTTTAGACCGCCAACCTTGTCGAGTTCAGCAAACCACTGATCAAGCGTCTTTCCAGTGGCAGCCTTTGCCGCTTCGTTGGTGACGGGGTGGTCCGACTTGAGACTGTTCTTCATTTTTCCTTCGCTCCTTTAGAAATCCGCTGACTACCCGCCGATTGCACAGATTACACAGATTTCAAACCCGGGTTTTAGAGTCCTCAAACTGACTCTTCCTAGAGTATTCCTGACAGGTTGAATTGTAATCTGCGCTATCTGCGTAATCTGCGGATAGTGCTTTACCTCCAGGCGCCGATAATTGCACCCATGATCACAAAGGCCAGGGTCATGTAACCGCCATTTATCCAAATATAGGCCCACGATTTGTTTTCAAACAAACCAACAATCGCGATCGACATGGCCACCCAACCAAAGCCAGCTAGCGCCCCGGCAGTCATTCCCCAGGTTGTATTAGTTGTGGGGCCTGCCAGAAACATTGCGAGATTCAATGCCATGATCAGTGAAAAGACAAACGACCAGCCAAACATTCTAGCCTTGCTGAATGTTTGCAGATCTTCTTCAGTAAAGTTGTTGAGGCGCATCCACGCCTTGCCAAAAAGCATAGGCGAATACCACAGCCCGCCGAGTATGAATGTGGCGAGGGCAGCCACCACCACGGCGAGATAGTTTATCGAACCAGTGTCCATCTTCTTTTCTCCTCCAGCAGGGGTTTTTGACTGGAGGAGTCTAGCGGCACGCGCATCTACCGTATTGTAAAAAATTAACCTGCGCGGGGATTTGTAACGCAAGCTGTCAGTTTGGGTCTTGATCCTGTAACGCTAGGGAATCGGGATGAAGTTCATGTATTCGCCGCGCTGGGCCAGGTAACTGGAAGGGTTGAGACCGGAGAACGCCTGAAACTCATGAATGAAATGCGCCTGATCGTAGTAACCACAATCCACGGCGATTGCTGACCATTCAATTTCGTTTTGCTTTTCGATCAGTTTGACTACTTTCTGAAACTTACACACGCGGGCAAAGCTTTTGGGCCGCAGTCCCACAACTTTCTCAAACTGCGAAATCAAGTGTTTCTGAGTAATCCCAATGGTATTGGCCAGGTCGCGAATCGCCAGGAATTGCGGCGAATGCTGTAATTGATGTACAGCGAAAGTAACGAAACGGTTCGCTTCGAGAGACCGCCGCGCCTGACTCAGGAGGAATGATTCCAGCCACAGCAGCCTCGCCTCAGGTGATTCTTTTTCAGCTAATTGGTTCCGCACTTCGTCTACCAGGCCGCCCCAAATCAGGTCAAGCTCGGTAACTGATTCACTCAATTCCGAAATTGGGAAGGCGAAGAAAGGATAGGCGCCACCGGGCCGAAACCGTATCCCCACCATTGATTGGTTTTTCTCGGCGCCTATCACGATATAGCGAGTGCGCTCGCCGGAGATCCATCCCTTCGCAACCGTGCGAAAGCTTTCAGACGCTTCGTCTTCGAATATCATCTTGGGCGAGTTATCGAGGTCGATAATAAGCTCGATAGCGCCGTCCGGCAGGATCTTCTCCCGCGTGTACTCCGCAGAGAACCCTTCAACCAGCCAGATGTTTTCGACAAACTGGGAAAGCGGTGGTTTAGGAAAGTGTAGTTTATGAATCATTGGGTCAAGGTCCCCAGGTTTTGCAGACTACACCAATTTCGCTGAGGCGGAGGTAGCAGTCCGTTTGCAATCAGCCTGATCGGATCTTTGCTGTTCCTTTGCGGCCTCTGCGAAATCTTTGCGACCTTTGCGGTAAAACAACGATCGACCGCAGAGTACGCAAAGTTAAAGACGCAAAGTTACGCAAAGTGGAGGCGACGGCATTCGAACTCATTGTTACCGCAATTGGCAGAATCGGGCGGATGGATCTATTCAAATTGTTTCTTGAAAGTTTCAAACTGCGTTTTCAACATTCCCACTTCCGCCTTAAGAGTCTCCACTTCGGCTTCGAGCGTCTGCACCCGGTCACCCTGGCTCTCGCCTCGGCCGCGGCCGCGAGTGGATGCAACGGCATCGTGTGATGTATCGACCGAAACTTCGCCGCAGAGCAGATGGGCAAAGCGCGCTTCCTTCTGCCCGGTTTGGCGCGGTAAGCGCACAACCATCGCGTCTGGTTCGCGCGATATCAGTGAATTGAGCGTTGTCTCAACTTCTTCCAGACCCGAAAACTCGTGCAGCCGGAAAGCGCGGGTGGCAAGCTCGCCCGTGGTTTGCGGCCCGCGCAGCAGCAATACGCAGATCAATGCCAGTTCGGGCGGGCTCAAATGCATTACTTCCGGCAACACGTGTTTGTATTTCGGCACCCGGCTGGTGCTGCCGTAAAAAACATACGCGAGGTTCTTCTCGCGCAAAGTCTCAAGGGCATAAGACACTGCCGTTTCGTCGTATGAGGTAACCGGAGTACGGTTATTCTTTTGATTACAAGCGAGCGTCAGTGAATTCAGCGTCAGCGGATAATACTCCGGCGTAGTCACCTGCTTTTCCACGAGTGAGCCAAGTACGCGCGCTTCGGTTTCGTTCAAGATCGTGATCAATTGACTAATTCCTTCCCAGGTAACGCCTGTCGGATTCGTTCCGCTTCTTCAAGTAACTTTCCGTTTGCCAAATGTGTAATCGTATCCAGAGCTTTTGCAAAACTAAACCAGCCGAGGCGACGCGTCTCTTCCGGCTCAACTCCATCGAGCGCTTCGATCAAGTAATAGTCTGTAATGATCTTCTGGTTCTTCCACTCAAACTCATCGGATCCCACCAAGCCGAGCACGCGACCGGTGAAACCTGTTTCTTCGCGAACCTCGCGCATTGCTGCTTCCAGCGCTTCCTCGCCCTCGTCGATGTGGCCTTTGGGAAAAAGCCACTCGCCGGCCACTTCCTTATGCGGCCCCACCAGCAGGTATTCAACGTCACCGCCGCTCTTGCGGAAGACAATTCCGCCGGCGTGGGTCGCCTGTTGAGAATACTCGTCGACATTCATATCCCGGCCGCGCAGCGAAAACCTGAGATCATCCAGCGCTCATGCGCGTGAAAGAAATTGCGATAGGTGGAGCGCACGTGCGACTGCGGTGTCGCATATGATCCCCCGCGCAAAACCTTCTGATTGACGAACCACTTATCGTTGTACTCGTCAAACTCCGATTTGAAACCGGGATACGGCACGTAATCGGAAGTGGTCCACTCCCAAACGTCTCCGATCAACTGGTGGCAACCATAAATGTTCTGGCCGGCAGGAAAAGCGCCGATAGGCGCAGGCGACCAGAGCCCATTTTCAAAGAGATTCGCCTTCGCGGTGTTTGGCGTTTCTGCTCCCCAGGGAAACAAACTTCCGTTTTCCGCGCCTGAGCGTGCAGCCTTCTCCCACTCTGCTTCGGTCGGTAGTCGCTTACCGGCCCATTTCGCAAATGCGGACGCCTCAAAAAAGCTGACGTGCGAGACCGGTTCATTTCCTTTGCTCGCAGCCGCGTGCAAACCGGCAAAATCACGGATCATCCACTCGCCGTCGTGAAACTCCCAATACATTGGCGCCAGCCAGTGTTCCTTGTTGACCATTTCCCAGCCTTCTGAAAACCACCAGCGAAAATCCTGGTAGCCGCCGCCGCGAATAAACTCGAGGTAGTCTGCGTTCGTGACGAGCGCGCGGTCGAGTCTGTAGTCTTCCAGGAAAACCTGGTGGGCGGGCTTTTCGTTGTCGAAAGCGAAGTCGTGGTTTGATGTGGCATGCGCATCTTGCGCATGAATCATGGGCAGGATGTCCGTGCCACTTTCATCACGAGAACTTTGGACTTTGGACTTCGGACTTTGGACTTCGCTCGGGCATCCCAGCCAAAATAGCCCGCCCTCGATTTCGGCCATCCCCTCGATTTTCACGGCCGAAGCCGGCGCGGGTTCCATTGGTGCGTCATACTGGTCGCAAAGCAGATGCTTGATGTCGTAAACCAGCAACTCCTGATGTTGCATCTCGTGTTCAAGCCCGAGCCTGACGAGTGCCAAGGTTGTCGCGGCTTCGGGCTTGTCCTCCATCCCATCAAGAAACGAAAGCATCTCGTGGTCGACGTGCTCGCGATAAGCGACGGTTTCCCTGACAGTCGGCCGCGAACGAGTACCGCGTTTAGGTCGCTCAATACGCGCGCCTAAACCTTCGTAGTAGGAGTTGAAATAAAAGAGATACGCGTCCGAGTAAATTTGGTAGCCAGGCTGGTGCGCCTGCAGAAGAGTCTCAAAAAACCACGACGTGTGACCGATGTGCCAACGCGGTGGGCTCATAAACTCGGCCGTCTGAATAACGTAGTCTTCAATCTCGAGCGGCGCCACGATTTGCATAGTTCGCGCGCGGACGCTGCGATAGAGACCGATGATCGACGCCGTTCTTGATTCAGATGGTGATTGGATTGTGGAAGCCATCTTCTGATACTCGTCACTGAACCGCGTGTCGCACAACTATTGCCCGCTCTCCGCCTACTTCAACCCTGCCGATTATCGCCGCCTGCGGGTAATTCTCGCGCAAACGCGCCAACAATGCATCCGCGCCCTCAGGTGCAACTGAAATCAACATCCCGCCGGCGGTTTGTGGGTCAAAAAACAACTTCATTAAATTCTCGTCCACGGCCGCGTCGATTTCAATGTCTTCGCCCACATATTCCCGATTGCTCTTGTCACCGCTGGTCAACATCCCCGCCGCCGCTAGTTCCAACGCACCCGCCAACAACGGAACCGCAGCGGAATCCATTCGAATGCTCACCTTGCTCGCCTTCGCCATTTCCCATGCATGACCCAACAGCGCGAATCCGGTTACATCCGTCGCACCTTTTACGTCAAACTCGCGCATCGCTTCTGCGGCATGAATTCCGGGGGTCAACATTGTGGCCACTGAAGACGCAGCGATTTCGGGCGTCGCCTTTTCAAACTTTATTCCCGTCGAAATCACGCCCGTGCCGATGGGCTTCGTTAAAATAATCATGTCGCCGGGGAACGCGCCAGAGTTCGTCGCCAGCTTTGCGGGATCAATTACGCCCGTAACCGAGTAACCAAACATTATGTCCTTGTTATCAACACTATGACCGCCGATGAGTGTGACGCCATACTTGTTCAGCGTTTCCATACCGCCGCGCATAATCTCGCCGAGTATCGCCGGATCCACACCCTTTTTCGGAAAGCAGGTAATCGCCAGCGCGGTGATTGGCGTTCCGGCCATTGCCCAAACGTCGTTGATGGAATTGAGCGCTGAAATTTGTCCGTAAACAAAAGGGTCGTCGACGATTGGAGTGAAGAAATCGACAGTTTGAACGATAGCCAGGTCGTCTCGGAGGCGAAATACTCCCGCGTCGTCGGCGGTGTCAAAACCGACAATCAGATTTTCGTTAAAAGGCTGTTTTGGTAGCCCACTCAAAACTTGAGCGAGTATGCTCGGCGGCAGTTTAGCCGCTCAACCAGAGCACGAAACCATTTCGGTCAATCGCACGGAACGGTCCTCCCTTCATTCGTGTATTTTTGAGTGCCTGACCTATTGAAGCATCACTGGCGGTTGGTCTTCCATTTCTTCATGCGGTCGCTGAATGCTCTTTGAGAGATAGCGGCCGCCTCAGTCATGTCGTAACCCAAGAAGGAGTCCAAGGGTGTACAGGAAAACGGAAAGAACTGGGATCAAATATACATTTCTGCAAACCCCATTCAGGGCTTCGCACCGGTCTCAAAATAAAGTCAGGACACCATTCACGGCATCAGTGTCTAGCGCCTCGATGTCCTTGTAATGGCGGCGCAAGATATTCTCCACGGCTTTTGCTGAACAGTTTCCTCGCCGAATCCAAATGATGTTGGGCGGAAATCCTCGCATCACGCATAAGTCGCTGAAATCGGCATCTTTAGTGACAATGAAGTAGTCGCTCTGCCGAGCATAATCGCGAATCTCAAGATCGCTCGCCCGATCCAAGCCTAGGGCAAAAACATGTTGCGATTGTGGGAAAAGATCCGCTAACCGAGAAACTAGAAGCGGCGGCAAATTGTGGTCAAAGAGTAGCTTCATTCCGTGGCAACGAGAAGGTGCTTCTCGCGATCAGCGGCATAAGCCAGGCAAGCGAGAATGTCTTTCTGAGTGAGGTAAGGGAACTCCTTCAAAACCTCTTCCTGGGACATTCCGGAGGACAGATATTCAAGCACGTCGTAAACAGTAATTCTCATTCCGCGGATACATGGCTTTCCTCCCCGCTTGCCCGGTTCCAACGTGATGATGTCCTGGTAATTCATGGCCTGATGTTAAAGCCAAGGTGGCACATCGGCAAGCTTCGACGGACATAGAAATTGAAAGACGACACACAAACTGGCCCGACTGCAAACTGCCTCCACGCCTTCTTAGATCCGCTTTAACCGGTGGCGGCCTGGTCAATCAGCTGCGCAAACGACACCGGCAAGCCATCGGGGTCGATGGCAACTGCCAGCCTGATTCCCTCGCCTTCCCTTTGCGTGGGCGGCATTACGAACCTAATTCCTTTTCCCTGCAGTTCAGCATGAGTCTTGTCGACATCCTCAACATTGAAGCCTATCGAGCAATGCCCCGCCTGCTTAGATGGATCGCCGGCGGGCGGACCGGTGGGCGCGATGCCCCCGCCGTGCAGAGCGAGCGTCGTGGCGCCCGTTTGAAACTCAGTCCACTCAGGCGATTCAAATTTCAGGGGGATCCCGAGCTTGTCGCGATAAAACTCGATTGATCGTTGCATGTCGGATACGACGACCATCGTGTAGTCAATTTGCTTAAACATTCGTGACCTCCAAATCATTTGTGGCACGGTCGTCCCGCCCGTAAACACGCAAGATGCGCGTGCCAATGTTTACTTCGCACGACTCCGTCCAGCGCCGCCACTCAGCGTGATTATCACGTCAAACTCGTCTTTGGTGAGCGGCATTACCGATAGCTGTGATTGTCTGATTAAGGGCAACTGGCTAAGTCGTTTGTCATAACGAATTGCTGCCAGGGGCACAGGATTCTTGAGCGCCCGTACCGGTTTCAAATCAACTGCGACCCATTGTTCATCATCCGCAGTGGGATCCGGATAGGCGCTCTTGACCACTTCGGCCAGGCCCACGACGGCTTTGTCTTTTCCCGAGTGATAGAAAAGAACGCGTTCGCCGGTATTCATTTCGCGTAGGTTGTTTCGCGCTTGGTAATTCCTGACGCCGGACCAATCAGTCACTCCGTCTGATACGAAATCGTCCCACGAATACGTTTCCGGCTCTTGTTTCACCATCCAGTAATTGCCTTTGATCTTTTTCTTCATCAATTTGCTTCTCGCTTTGCGCCGCCAGAGAGCAACGGCTTAGAATGCCCAGCCTGAGACTTACCCACCCGGGTCCGATAGGAGAAACTATGGTTAAAGAAGGAAAGGCGGCGCCGGCTTTCACAGCGACCAACACAGACGGGGCAACCGTCAGGCTGAAAGACCTACGCGGCCAAAAGGTAGTGCTTTACTTTTATCCAAAGGATGATACACCCGGGTGCACCAAAGAGGCGTGTTCATTTCGCGATTCATTTGCCGCCTTCAAAAAACGGGGCATCGAGGTGCTCGGCATTTCCCCTGATAGTGAGGCTTCACACAAGAAATTCACGGCCAAGTACAAACTTCCTTTCACGCTCCTTGCGGACGCGAATCACGCGATCGCAGATGCCTACGGAGTGTATGGCGAGAAGAAGTTTATGGGCCGCACGTACATGGGTGTGAAGCGGATGACCTTTTTGATCGATGAAAATGGCAAGATCAAAAAGGTTTTTGAAAAGGTTAAGCCTGACCAGCATGCGCAAGAGGTGCTGGATGCTTTTGAAGCCTAGAAGTTTTCCTCTAAGCAAATTCGAGATCTGAGATCTCAAATCTCGACTAGGCTGCCACCCAGCCGCCAATCTTTTCCGGTTCCCCTTCCGGGTTCTTGCCCGGCATTAAACCCTGAAGCGCGCTAAACGAACTTGGCACATCCCGCATCCGTCCGGGAATAGCCGACTGCTCGCGAAGCTGCGTCGCTTCAGTCTCGTTAAGGTAATAGTGACGCGTGTTATCAACAACTTCAGTTCTTATTTCGCGAGTCCAAAGCAAGAGGTTTGCGAGAGCGTCTCCAATTTCATCTTTCCCCAGGCGTGTTTCCTGCGCGATCTCCCTCTGAGTGCGCGATCCTTTGCGGATCGCTTCCCTCACCCGATCGGCGGGTGAGAGTTTGTTAAGCATTCGGGGATAATCTGCTGAGGGCGAGTTTCCTTCCGCATGTTCCGAAGTTACCTGAGACCCTCGTTTTCGGGCTGATCTGTATTCCTTAAGTGCCCGTCGACTGTCAGTTACTTTTTTGCGAATACAGCTTTTGCAGTAGAGGTTTCGTCCGTCGTGCCGCGCTCGGCAAATTCCAAACTCAGATAGGGGCAATTGCTGGCAACAAATGGGGCAGTTCTTGCCAGAGCCATCGAATTCTTCCGTCATTTTCACGCTCCAACCAAAGTCTTCGTGCAATCGCTTGAAGAAACGGATGACCGCAGCCGGGGATCGGGGAATCCCAGCTTTTAAGATTGGCGCTGAGTTGATTGTGGCAACAAAATCAGAATTGTTGCCGGCGATGTTCTGAGCACTACTGCAGAATTTCTGCTCAGATTTTCCTGATGGAGACTAGTAGCAGGTCAGCGGGGCCTAACAAGAATTTATAAGAGCGAGTCAACCTACAAACAACCATCAACATCAGGGTCTCGAATCATTCAACGCTTCGCATTTTCCGATCAACGCTTTCAGCGAGGGAGTCGCATTATAGAGATCGAAAAAGTTTTTGCAACACCTATTTCGACATTTGATGGTCCATGTCTGCTTAAGCTTTTCTGCACCCGCTCGGATCAACTGCTATGCGGTTTTTTGAAAACATAAACAACTCAATCGCGTGAGGATAGGTGATCACATGAAGCAAATTCTTAATCGACGATTAACACAGCTTCCAATATTTTTTTGGTTTTCCAACTTCAAAATTCTTTCGCAAAAACACGCGCTTTAAAAAATCGACAAAGCGTTCGCCCTCTGTTTGGCGCAACGTGTTCCATTCGCACTGTGTTGGTCCTACCAAATGTAGGAGCAGCAATTCAATGTTCGTTACAAACATTTTTCGCGAAGTCGGGTTGAGAAACTTTTTACAGCTGTGAGTGTGAGTGGCTGCTGTAACGAATCGAACAACGCAGTAGCTCTCTTGTGCCGCGATGTAATGACACGTAAAGCACGATCGCAATAGGATCGTTAGCTTCCCAGTAGCTGCTTGCGATCTTTCAAACGGTACACAAACTTTAAGCCCGACCAAATTTCATTGACCGCGCAAATCTTCACGTCTACCAAACCGGCATCCAGGCCAATTCGTTGAACATTGGCGAAGGTTAAATCGGTTGAAACCTTTGAGCTCTTTTTCGGCCAGGCAATCCAAATCATTCCATTCGAGGCCAGCTTCTGCGTTAATACAGGAAACGAGGGCCGCAGCACCGTTTCTTTATCTACGAAAAAAATAATCAGGTCGATTGGTTTGGTTAGGTTGGTTACTAAAACCTTTACACCCGGCGGCAGCGGGCCAAGTTCTTTGTTGAAACCCTTTGGCGAGTTTAAGAATCCGACGCGAAACCCTTCCTTGATTCCCAGTTTCTTAATTAATGGAGTGGTCGAGTATCCAGCCATTTAAGTTCTCCTGGATCTTGATTGCGTTCGCTATGCATCCGCAGTTACACCGACTACGAAGATTTCAAGAGATTAGCCGACTCGAGCTACTTAAGCTTTGAGCGAGATCCAAAAAACCTTCGTTGCGCCACTCCTGTAAGAACCGTCTGCGTCAGCGGGCGCTGCCTCAATCGCAACCTTGCCCCCCGCTAACGCAGGGGGTTCTGACTTCAATCTGTGTAATCTGCGGACAGGATTTCTACCACCAGCCGAGAATCTTCCACCAGCCAAACCCGAATATCGTCCAGATCAAAATGTTTAGCACGGATACAAGCAGTCCCAGCAACCACCAGTTTTTTTGACTTACATAACCGGCACCAAAAAATATTGGTGCGGGCGTTGTTCCATAATGCGTCAGCCCGGCATCCAGATTCGAAAAGTAAGCAAGCGATAGCACCGCGAGATACGGCGGCGCGCCGGCTGCCAGTATCACTACCAGAAAAGGGGTGTACATCGCGGTGGCGTGTGCTGTGATGCTTGCGAACCCGTAATGCGCGTAGAAATAGATTAGCAGTAACGCTCCGAGCGCGAGCCACCAGATCCAGCCCGTCGTAAACGCTGCCGCAGTTTCAGCAAATCGTTTGGTGATCCCGGTTTCGCCGAGCGCTTCCGCCATTCGCACTAAACCGCCGTACCAGATGAACACGTCCCATGCAGCGCGCTCGCTGATTATGTCGTCCCAGCTCAGCACCCCGGTCAGCAGCAAGGCGCAAACTCCAAGCAAGGGCGGGATTGAATAGTCTAGTTTCGAGAGATAGGTAACAAATTCGAGGAATCGCGCTGAAGGAATGGCGCCGGCCACTGACGGGACAGCGCCGGCCAAGCCGCGGATCATCCACAGAACGGCGACCACAATAAACACCGCCAGCAGAATCTTCTCTTCCCGTTTCATTCGGCCAAGCCGCTCCAGTTCACGTCGGGCAAACTCAGCAGCGGCCGGCGTGCGTTTAATTTCCGGCGGGAATACTCGATAAAGGAATTGAGGAACAACGATCAGGGAAATTAATCCGGGAACGATTGCTCCTAACAGCCAGCTCGAGTAGGTCAATTCAATTCCGGTGACTTGTTGGGCAAACTTGGCAATCAGCACGTTTGAGGCCTGCCCGGTCAGAAAGGTCGCGCAAATAATCACGTCACACTGGTAAAGCAGCACCATGAGAAATGCGCCCAGACGACCTGCACTCGCACCTGGCCTCGACTCATAAGCTTCCGAGAGGCTCTTGGCAATCGGAAAAACTATTCCCCCCGAGCGCGCCCCGGTTGAAGGAATGATGCTGGCCAACAGAAAGTCCGTTGAAACCAGGGCATAGCCGAGTCCGAGCGAGTGGTGACCGATGGTTCGAATGAAAACGTAAGCGATGCGGCGACCGAGCCCCGTTTTGATCATGGCTCGCGAGATGAAGAAGGCGGCTAAAACAAGCCAGACGATTGGATCTGCATATCCGCCAAGTGCATCGCGAATGGGAAGAGCGCCGGAAATAGCTATCGCGGTGAGGCCGAGCAAAACGATTGCGCCTCCTGCAATCGGCCTGAGAACACAGCCGACAATCGTCGCGGCAAAAATCGCCAGCAATCGCCACGACTGCACCGTGATGCCCGAGGGAATTCTGCTGAAAGCGATCGCGAAACCCACGAAGAGTACGATTATCCACTTGAACATCTTCCGGGAAAACCAGGAGGAACCCTCCGCCTGAGGCGGAGAAACTTCGTCAGTGGGGTTTGGTGGCGCGGGATCCATGGCGGCAGCAGGTCCTCTGGCGTTTCATGAAGGAAAAAGTCCGTGGGATACTAGTCTTTCGGAGCCGAACGACTCAAGAGATAAAATAGGACAGACGTTGCTGTCTGTCCCAAGCGGAAGCCCGACCGTGAGGGAGGGTTCAGGCTAGGGCCCCTTGCTGACGCGCGAACTTCTGCTTGGAATCCAGAGTGCACAGGCAGGAATGCCTGTCCTACAAACCAATGGGGGGCCGGCAGACGTAATTGTTCCTGGAGCACCGCGAAGGCGTTTAGTTGAAATGTTGATTAAGAAGCCAGAAGACATCAAGTCCAGCGAGATCACGGACAAGAAGGATTACTTAAACCGCCGTCTGTTTCTGCGAGGTGCGGCGTTAGTAGGCACAACTGCGGTCACCGGGCTCCTGTATCGAAAACTCAACGACGCCACTCCCGAAACCTCAAGCGGTGAAAAACTGGTCAGTGTGGCGCAAACCCCATCCGTCGAAGCCTCGCGCCAGGGGTTCACTACCGACGAAAAACTAACGCCGCTGGAAAATATTGCGAATTACAACAACTTCTATGAGTTTTCCACTGACAAGCAGGGCGTAGCGCGCGCCGCGAAAGGTTTCCAGACAAATCCGTGGAACGTTTCCGTGGATGGATTGGTTAACAAACCAACGACATTTGGATTGGAAGAGTTGTTGCAGTTTCCTCAGGAGGAGCGGATCTACCGGCTACGGTGCGTTGAACGATGGTCCATGGTCATTCCCTGGGTAGGATTTCCACTCGCGAAACTCATCGAGAAAGTCGAACCAAATTCGCAGGCGAAATACGTCGCCTTTCAAACACTGTTCGATCCTAAACGGATGCCGAATCAGAATACCGGCGTGCTCGACTGGCCGTACGTTGAAGGGCTCCGACTCGATGAAGCGATGCATCCCCTGACTATCCTCGCTACCGGGCTCTACGGCCAAACCCTGCCGCCGCAGGACGGTGCTCCTATCCGATTGGTGGTGCCCTGGAAGTATGGATTCAAGAGTATCAAGTCAATCGTGAAGATCAGTCTGGTGGCCAGCATGCCGCCCACAACATGGAACATTGAGGCGCCCAACGAGTACGGGTTTTATTCGAACGTCAACCCGGATGTCGCGCACCGGCGTTGGAGCCAGGCAGAGGAGCATCGCATCGGTTCATCGAGTTTTAGCGCGCGACCGACACTGCTGTTCAACGGTTATGCCGATCAGGTTGCGCATCTTTACAAGGGAATGGACCTTACTGCTAATTTTTGATCCGGATTGCAACACTTAGAGCCGCAGGAAAGGGAAGATTTTCCATTTCTCATTTGCCATTTCTCATTTGCCATTTCTCATTTGCCGTTGGCAGGGTCAAAGGCCATGGTCTGCGGAAAAGAGAATAAAGAGAGAGAGAGAGTGTGTTTGTGTATGTGAACCTTCGCCCACACGCCGGTTTTGGCGATGAAAAAGAAAAATGACAAATGGAAAAAGTTCGAAATTCGACAACCTCGTCAGCGATTGATCAAGAACCCGCAACTCGAATGGCCGATATCCGTTTCCCAAAGCTACTCATCTTCATAAACGCTCTCGTTCCATTAGCGTTGATGCTGTGGGATGTCTACCAGAAACGCGTGGGCGCCAATCCGCTCGAGTTTGTAACTCGCACTACTGGAATGCTCACCCTTGTATTCCTTATGTTTACCCTCGCCGTTTCCCCACTGCGCCAGATCACGGGCCTAAACTCCACAGTGAAGTTTCGTCGCATGCTCGGCCTGTTCGCATTCTTTTACGGGGCCCTCCATCTCATCACCTATGTCTGGTTTGATCGCTTTTTCAATTTCCGTAGCATTCCGGGCGATGTTGTACAGCGTCCCTTCATTACCCTCGGTATGCTGGCATTTTTCCTGATGGTTCCGCTCGCCATAACGTCCACCAACAAGATGGTTAAGCGACTGGGTGGAAAACGTTGGAGCAGGATGCATCTGCTGGTTTACCCCGCCGGAATCGCCGGGGTGCTCCACTTTTGGCTGCTGGTCAAATCAGACGTACGACTGCCCATAACCTTTGGCTTTGTCCTGCTTCTGCTATTGGCGCACCGCGTCTTCGTCAAGTTTTATCCACCAGCCAAGCCGATTTCCAGTGTCAACCTGTCGCCGCGTGAATAGCCGGGATTTTTGTCAGAAGCCGCATGTTCAGATTTCGAAAAACAAAGCCCGGCATTCGATCGAGAAGCCGCAAAATAAATCCTCATGTTTATCGGCCCTAATCCGATATCTGCGAACCTATGAACCTGCGGATAGTTTCCTGAGCGGTGATTCGGCTACAATCTCGGTCCATGAGCAACGCAGTCGGCCGCTTCTCCAGTCGCGTAGAGCCCTACGCCAAATATCGTCCTACATATCCGCCCGCGCTAATTGAAATCTTAACCACAAACTGCGGACTCGGTCCCGACTCGGTAATTGCTGATGTGGGTTCGGGAACAGGTATTCTCTGTCGCCTGTTTCTCGAATATGGCAACACGGTCTTTGGTATCGAACCCAATACCGGCATGAGGCTCTACGCTGACAAAACGCTGTGGCAGTTCAACAACTTCCTGAGCGTTCCGGCGACTGCCGAAGCCACTACACTCAAGGCTGGAAGCGTCGACTTAATCACTGCAGCCCAGTCGTTTCACTGGTTTGACCGCGCCAAAGCGAAACGAGAATTCGCGCGCATCATCAAGCGCGGTGGATTTGTCGTGCTGATCTGGAACGAACGCCGGGTGGACTCCACCCCGTTTCTGAGGGCTTACGAAGATCTTTTGCTGCGCTACGGCACCGATTACGAACGGGTGCGACATGAAAACGTCGAGGGCGAGTTAGCGGAGTTTTATGCCCCTCATTCATTCAAACTGGAAAACCTGGAAAATCGGCAACGCTTTGATCTGGAGTCGCTAAAGGGCCGGACCCAATCCGCTTCGTACACGCCCGAACCGGGAGACAGCAACTATGAACCCCTATATTCGGACTTGGAGAAAATATTCCAGACCTACGCAAAAGACGGAAAAGTAGTTTTCGAATACGACACGAGGGTCTACTATGGACGCCTCACGACCTAACCCGCGTTCTACCCGGATCTCTTTACACTTGTATATTGCAGACTTTTTCTACTGGCGAGTGCTGACCTCGCGGACGGACGTCGCTTAAGAAACCTGCGAGCGGATTGACATGCAACTAACAAAAACCGCCCAGGACTACGCCGGCCGACTTGAATTAAGCTTGCAGCGATTTAGATATTCGCTCCGCGGGCGTTATTCACACGCAAACGAGCAGCAGATTCTTCGCAGCTATATCGACAAGGTGCTTCCCGAAGACTATCCCCGCACCGTTGTCGATATCGGCGCTGGAAACGGCGTACGTTGGTCAAACAGTTACGCGCTCGTCCTCGAAAACTGGAAAGCTCTCGGCATTGAGGCCGACAGTAGTAAACATGCGCTTTTGGCCCGGGCCTACCGGCGTTTTCCGGAAGCAGTAGCTTGCCACGCGCTAGCCTCACCAGAAAACATTAATGAGTTCATAGCTGATTTTGGAATCGACAAGGAGTTTGGCGTCCTCAGTCTTGATATTGACGGAAACGATTTTTGGGTGCTGGAGGCAATACTGTCTCGCTTCCGCCCGGGGCTGGTAGTAACGGAAATTAATGAAAACATTCCGCCACCGCTTCGTTTTGCAGTGAAATACAACCCAGACTTTCAATTACGTCACCATTTCTTCGGCCACTCGATCTCGGCGGTAGAAGATCTTTGTCACCGATATGGTTACGGTATTCTGGAGTTGGAATACAATAATGCGTTTCTGGCGCCGAAAGAGCTCGGGTCCCAGTATTTCCGTGAGGCCCAAACCGCCTATCGGGATGGCTATCTGAATCGTCCGGACCGCAGGATACGCTTTGCTTCAAATCTGGATATGGAAGAGTTGCACTTACTTGAGCCGGACGCCGCGATGAAGTTTGTGCGAGATTTTTTTGCCAGGGACGAGGGAAACTATTACCTGGCAGGCGATGAAGCATCATTTCGCAAGCTCGTGCCGGGCACCTGATAACTCATGAGACGAAAACAATGACTCAAGAACGACGCACGGACGAACGTATCCCCCTGAATCTCGGTGTCCGCTGGGACGCCGGCGCAGGAAACAGCGAAGCACGCCTCGAAGACCTCAGCCTGGGAGGCTGTTTTGTGAACACGAGCGGACGCGTAGACGTGGGCGACCTCGTTGGACTGGAAATTATGCTGCCGTCCGGAGAAACGCTATTGGTGCGAGGCGAAGTCACCTCGTATCAAATAGGCATCGGTTTTGGCGTGCAGTTTCCTTTCCTCACAGACGAGGAAGAACAAGCTTTGCGCGAATTGATCGGCTAACCCCGACGCCGAAGGTGGATAAGTGCGCGCTGGATGGTTGGTCTGGCATGAGCTTCTAACTCCTAATTACGAGACGCCGCTCGACACTAAAACCTGATTCCCACCACTCATTAGTTCAAAACTGTTTCTTCCGCTATGATTTCCGCGCCCGAGTTTAAAGGTTTCCCCGTCTTAACTCTCATCTCCCAATGAAAGCTCCCTGAGGCCCCTCCCTAGATGAACATCAAATCTGCTTTTTTAGTCCCCCTAATCTCCCTTCTTTCTCTTGTCCCCTCCGTTGCGGCAGCGCCGGACGGCTGTTCGTCAGCCGACTTCAGAGTCGCACGCAGCTTCGATAGCTCGCTAAGCACCTTCCCAATATCGTCCTACGCCGCCGCAGACTTTAATGGGGATGGAAAGCCTGATCTGGCTGTGACTGCGAGCTCCGGCAATAACGTCGCCGTCCTCCTGAATGACGGGACTGGCGGGTTTGACGCCGCGAAGAAGTATCCGGTGGGTGCCAGCGCGTCGGCCGTCACGGCAGGTGACTTCAACGGAGACGGCCACACGGATTTGGCGGTCGCAAACTCGGAAAGCAGCAACATCTCGGTGCTGCTCGGCACCGGCAGCGGGCTCTTCGGGAGCGCGACAAACGTTGGAGTTGGCTCCGGCCCGCGTGGGATTACGGCAGGCGATATTAACGGTGACGGAAAACTCGACCTCGCCGTAGCCAATGTGGGCAACAATAATAACGGTAGTGTTTCAGTGCTGCTCGGGAATGGAGCCGGTTCCTTTGCAAATGTCCCGGGTTCGCCCTTTGCGATTGCGGGCTCCGCAGTAGCGGTTGCGATTGCTGATTTTGACTCGAACTTAAAGCCCGACCTCGTCGTCGGGTCGTTTGGTGGCTTTTTTGTAATTATGGCTGACGGGTCGGGTGGATTTAACGCTCCTGTAGAGATTTACGATCCCTCTGGAACTGCCGTGGCTGCGTCGGATGTGAATGGTGACGGCAAAGCAGATCTGGTGATGGGGTCTCGCGGATTAGTGATCCGCCTGGGCGACGGAGCCGGAGGCTTCTCCGCACCAACAGTCTATCGACACGAAAGCAATGCCAACATTATTTCAGTGGCCGTCGCCGATATCGACGGTGATGGTCATAAGGATGTAGCTGCAGTATCTGAGTCTCCCGGTGGCTTTTCCTTCTTCAAGGGCAACGGCACCGGAGCATTCATCACAACTCGTAGTTATCTTCCCGCCTCAAACCTGACAGCCATCGCTTTGGCCGATTTCGAGGGCGATGGTGACCTGGACGTTGCCGGCGGCAGTTCGATTCTGGTGAATGTAGGCGCTGGGGCTTTCGAAGCTGCGCGTGCTGTCTATCCTTTGATGGACACAACTGGGAATACCATTTTCGGCCCACCCAGTGATATCGCGCTCGGCGACTTTAATGCTGATGGCCGCTCGGACATGGCCGTCATTCATTCTCAGCTCTCACGCGCTTCCATCCTTCTGCGCGACGCCTCAGGCAATTTCAATTTCGCGTCCGCAATCGGTTTCTTCGGCGCCACTCTTAACTCGCTGGTGGCAGCTGACTTTAACGAGGATGGCAAAACGGATGTCGCGGTCGCCGGAACGACAATAAACTTTCAGCACGTCGTCTGGATTAGTCTGAACAACGGCGATGGGACCTTTGCGGCCGCCACGATCTTTACTATCTTCGTCCAGCCCAGCGACATGGTCACCGCGGACTTTAACAGCGATGGGAATTTGGATTTGTTTATTAGCGGGCAAAACGGCACCACCAGGTTTTTGTACGGTAATGGTGGGGGAGGCTTCAACGTACTCTTCGGACCCACTCCCGGCAACAGCCTGTCAAGGATCGATGTAGGTGATCTTAACGGTGATTCGACGCCCGACCTGGCCCTCACTGATTATCATGGGAAACGCGTGGTAACATTTTCCCCCGATTCAATCGGGACCTTGCAGCAATTTAACTTGCAGGCTTCACCCCGAGCAATCGCCATCGGCGACTTCAATCTGGACGGCAAACGCGATATCGCGATCGTGAGTGATGCGGCGACCGGCAGCCCTTCAGACAGCGAGGGTTCAGTCTCCGTACTGCTTGGAAATGGGACCGGAGGGTTCGCGCCCGAAGTCGTCTACCCCGTCGGGATTCAACCCGTCGCACTTGTAATCGCGGATTTCAACGGCGACGGCAAACCTGATCTCGCTGTCGCTAACTCGACTTTGTCATCAATTTCAGTTTTGACCGGCGACGGTACGGGGATCTTTCGTGCTCCGCAGCATTTCCCGATCTGGGGCGCTCCCAGGGAACTAGCGGTCGATGACTTTGACGCTGACGGCAAACCCGACATCGCCGTAACCCTGTTTGGCCCACAAACTATCGGTCTTCTTTTTGGCAAGGTTCCGACTTCCGAGCCCTGTGTCTTCGCGGACGACGCCGCCATAACCGAAGGAGACACAACAACCACAGACGTTACGGTTCGTCTATCAGCCGTCAGCGGTCAGGTTGTTAAGGTGAACTACGTGCTTACCGGCAACCCCGCCGCGATCGAGGGCCAGGACTTCACGGGCGCCAGTGGCACACTGACGTTTCAACCCGGCGAAACCAGCAAAACCGTTACGGTCACAATATTCAACGACACACTCGACGAGGGTACTGAATCCTTTAAGCTGAATCTGACCAACTCCAGGAATGCGCGAATTAGCGACGGCGTTGCGCGGATCAGTATCACTGACAACGATCCGCCACCAACAGTTTCCATCAATGACATCTCTGTCACCGAAAGCGACTCAACATCCAATACCGCCACTTTTACGGTGAGTCTTTCGGCACCCACTACTTATGCCGTGACACTCAGCTATGTGACCGCGAACGGCACAGCGACCTCCGGAGTAGACTTTGACCAGGCACAGGGTGGATTGGTTTTTGGCCCGGGTGAAATATCCAAAACGATAAACGTCAACGTGCGCGGCGATCGCATACATGAACCGGACGAAACTTTCTTAGTGAATCTCAGTAATCCCGTGGACGCCACCATCGCAGACGGTCAGGGACAGGGCACTATTCTTAACAACGATCCACTCCCCACGTTTGAAGTCTTTGGCGGTTCGGGCACCGAGGGAAATGGTGTAGATATCGTCAGGGATGTGACTGTCAGAATTTCGAATCCTTCGTCAACTCCAATCACTCTGGATTACGCGACCGCCGACAGCGGTAGTGCCACAGCCGGGAGTGATTACATTGCGACCTCGGGAACTTTGACGCTGGCTCCGGGTGAAACCCAGAAAACGTTCCAGATCACAATCAAGGACGACGCTTCCGACGAGGCGCCAGAAACCTTCTTTATCAACTACTCGAACCCGGTCAACGCCACTCTCCCGACTTCGCAAGTCTCATTCACCATCATCGACAATGACGGGCCGTCCGTCTCGATCAACGACGTCAGCATCACTGAAGGTCAATTCGGGCTCAGCTTTGCCAGCTTCACGCTTAGTCTATCGGCGGCCAGCCCGGAAATGGTCTTCGTACAGGCCGCCACGGTCGCCGGAACTGCATTTTCGCCCAGCGACTTCAGGTCATTCATTAGTCGAACTGTGGCAATCCCTGCCGGATCAACTTCTGGCACCATTACCGTCACGATTGTTGGTGACATGGCGATCGAGCCGAACGAGACCTTTTCAGTAAACTTGTCTCAGCCGCAGGGTTGCACCGTCGCCGATGGACAAGGAATCGGAACAATTCTCAACGATGACATCACCTCCGTGGAGTTCAGCACAAACCCCATGACGGTGAATGAAGCAGACGGAATTGCTCTGGTGACCGTGTTGCGGGTCGGCGATTCATCCCAGCCATTCACAGCTTTCTACGGAACCTTCAATGGCATCGCCTCCGAACGATCTGACTACAATGCAGCGATTGGCTGGCTCCAGTTTGCACCTGGCGAAACCAGCAAAACGATCCCTGTATTTATCACCAATGATGTTTTTGTCGAAGACTCTGAGTCGTTCAACATAATACTGAGCGGCCTCAACGGTGCTCCAGTAAACACCCCCTTTGCCGAGATCATAATCAACGATGACGACGCGGGGGGCGCTCCCAACCCGATAAACGCATCGTCGTTCTTCGTCCGACAACATTATCGAGATTTTCTTGGCCGCGACCCGGACGCCTCGGGCCTGGCCTTCTGGACCGATCAGATCGAGTCGTGCGGTGCGGACCTCGGCTGTCGTGAAGTCAGACGAATAAACGTGTCCGCCGCTTTCTTCCTCTCTATTGAATTTCAGGAAACGGGTTATCTGGTCTACCGCACATACAAGTCGGCCTTTGGCGATACCACTTCGCCAAACGTCGCTGGCACTGTTCCGGTCATCAGGCTGAGTGAGTTTCTGAGTGACTCGCAGCGGGTGGGCCAGGGAGTACAAGTGGGCATTGGCAATTGGCAGCAAAAACTTGAAGACAACAAGAACGCTTACCTGCTTGAATTTGTTGAGCGGGCACGCTTTCTAACGGCTTATCCTACTTCGATGACCGCACAGGAGTTTGTCGCGAAACTCGACTTGAGCGCCGGCGCCGTGTTGTCAGCCGAGGAGCAGGCTCAACTTGTAGCAATTCTGGGAGCCACACCCTCAGACCCGTTAAAGCGCGCCGAGGTGCTGAGGAAAGTTGCTGAAGATGCTGATCTTAACCAGAAGGAGTTTAATCGGGCTTTCGTGCTGATGCAGTTCTACGGCTACCTGCGGCGAAATCCTAACGACTTCCCTGATTCAAACTTCGGCGGCTGGAAGTTTTGGCTGGACAAGCTCAACGAGTTCAACGGCAACTTTATTCGAGCCGAAATGGTGAACGGCTTCCTCGTCTCTACGGAGTACCGCGGCCGGTTCGGCAACTAGATTAGAAATACGCGACCGCCTGCTTCGTTGGTTGGGTTGTTTATGAAGGGAAAAATTATGCTACGACTTCTTCCGGCTCTGCGTGTGGGAGCCATTCTTCTGGCTTTGGTCTTTCCGCAACTGCTGTTGCCGGCAAAGGCTCAAGACTCTGATTTCAAAATCTCAACCCTCGAGCAGATTAAAGAAGACTTTGTCACTGTGCCGTGTGCAGACAAGGATCGCCTTGGAGCGGTCAAGTCTCTCTTCGAGCGCGCGGGCGTACCGCCCTCCGAGATCACGAGCGATAAGCATAAGAGCGTGGAGAATATCGTCGTCACGATAAAAGGTGCGTCTGCCGAAAAAATCGTGATTGGGGCCCACTATGACAAAGTCGCCGATGGCTGCGGCGCATTGGACAACTGGACCGGAGTAGTCACCTTGTCGCATCTGTACAGGACGTTTAAGGACATCCCGCTCAAGAAGACCCTGATGCTCGTTGCGTTTGGAAAAGAGGAGAAGGGGTTGATTGGCTCACGCGCTATGACTAGCGCAATCACTAAAGAACAAGCCGCGGAATACTGCGCGATGATTAATATCGACAGTTTAGGCCTCGCGCCGCCCCAGGTGGCAGACAACATGTCGACTAAAAACCTATTAAAGTTTACTGAGGATTTGGCGAAGGAGATGAAGTTACCTTTTGGCCACGCCAGCATCGAAGGAGCTGACTCAGATTCCACTCCATTCAAGGAAAAGAAGATACCTGCGGTGACGATTCATGGTATGAGCAAAGACTGGCCGAAGTTTCTCCACACCAGCCTGGATCAGTCCTCCAAGGTCAATCCCATGAGCGTGTATATGGGATATCGGCTTACCCTCGCAATGATCTTTCGCATCAACGAGGCCAGCTGCGCCGCTTACCGCTGATTGCGGCTTCGCTACCGGTCCTGATAGCGTCGCTACTTCGCCAACTCATCGGTGAGGATAATCACCTGCGCCGGATCCTCAAGCCCATATGCTCGGCGGTGGGTCTTCTTCGCATCGTTCATGATGAACAGTAGCGGATGATGGAGATCCTTGTTTAGGCCGTCTCCCGTTAGAACTTGCAGCAAGTCGGCGACCTGATCCTTATCTCCAGTTATCAACGTCCAACCAGCCTTCGCTTTGAACTGTTCACCCCAGGCTTTGAGTCTTGCGGGAGAGTCTGTTTCAGGGTCAGTAGAAACGGAAATTAGAAACACGTCCTTGCCCAGTCGCTCCCCAAGCAGGGTTTGCAACTTTGAGAATCTGGCACCCAACATTGGGCAAAAGGTCCTGCAGCTGGTAAACACGAAATTGATTACTACTACCTTGTCTTTGACCAGGTCCGTATAGAAGTTTCGGTTCCGCCCATCCTGATCAAGCACCTTCACATCAGGAATCACGAGCAACGGTCGCGGCTTTGATTTCGCGGTAGCGGCCGCCGGCTTCGTTTTGTTTGCCGCAGGCGACGCATGCACATGGTTAGCAGGATGGTTCGCAGGAGGCTGGGTCTTTTGCGGCGCCGGGACTGTCTGCGCGGCCAGCGTGAAACTCACTCCTATGCAGCTCAGGACCAGCATCACGCCGAACGCGCAGCACGTGGCGGCATTCATTTTAATGAGTATGGTTTTTAGAGGCATTCGGATAATCCGGGGCACTAGCCGGTTTTCATGGTTACTCAATCTTGATGATCTTCGCGACCGAGGGGACCCCTGCGTTGTTAATCACAAAGAGCATGTAGTGTCCTGGGGGGGCCAGATTGGCGTGTGCGGGTGTGTTCACTCTTAAACCATACCCGACGCGTGAGAAAGTCAATTTGTTGATGCGCTGGTTAAAATTGATGGAGTGTGTCGTGGACGAGAGCCGCACCATGTTGACCTTGTCAATACTCACCGCATTCGGAGCGAGCAACAGAAACTGCGAATTATAATTCACCACGTCGGGCGCGTAACTGATAGTAGGACGCGTCGCTGGAGTGCCATCGGAATTAAAGAGATACGGCGGCGTGAAAATCTCTTGCTGATATTCGGGATTGTTTGCCGGACACAGCTTCGTTGCGTCCGCTCCAGTGTTGCCGCCAACCAGAACTCTGCCGTCAATCAGCAAAACAGCGAATGAATGGTATGCCCTGCGCCTGGTCATGCTGGCGAGAGGCGACCAGGTACCGTTTGTGCCGCTGTCGGGGTCCCATAACTCAGCTTCGTAGATTATGTTTTTGGGACAGGGATTATTGAACCCGTCGCCCTGCGTTCCACCGGTGGCAAGCACTTTTCCATCGGCAAGGATCGTAAGATCCAGGTGCCGCCGCGCATGCTGCATTGGTGCGGTTGGAGTCCACGAGCCAACCTCGTTCGTCAAATCGATTGTTTCGCAAAGTTCAGTCGGAGGCTGACCACCGCCGGCCATCAAGATCTTATCAACGTCGTACATCACCGAAGCACCGTTGGAGCGATCCGTGATGAGGTCAGGAGGCGCGGAGTAGTAGAAAGGCTTGATCGTCGTGCCCCAGGAGCCCGTTCCGGCGGTGTTCAACCAACGAGACGGAGAATTCGGTTCCGCGTAGAAGAGCCTGCCGTCCGCAGCCAGGTACATTCGCGGATATAGCGGCAACTGGATGTTGGAGGCCGCTGACAGAGTACGCAAGGTTGTGCCTGCCGGGTTTAGCACTTCCGGCGTGTTGTTGATTGGACAAGGCGGCGACGCAGACTCGCAGTCGAGACCAGACAGAATTGCTGTCTCGCCGTTCCCCAGGGTCACCGTCGTCGGATACCAACGAAAGTTTGCCATTGCTGGTCCACTCGTGGCAGGAGGACCCGGCGAAGGCGACGGATTAAGGTCGAAGAGGGTCGTTGCCCTCGACCCGTCTTTGGGTAATCCAAAAGTATTTCCACCGGCGGCAAACAATCGGCCGTCCGGCAAAAACGAATGCCCGCTGCAAAACAAATCCGACCCGTTGTAGTAAACATTTTGAAGGTTGACGCTGTTCACGTCCGGGTCGCAGAGTCCACCATTGAGAACGCAAGTCCAAAGTCGACTCAAGGTCGGTGCGGTGGGCGGGAAAGTTGGGTTCGGTGACCAATGCAGCACCTTGCCGTTAGGTAATACGGACGCGTGGCTGACCACTGACGCTGAAGTAAAACTTGGTTCCCACTGACCGTATAGATAGGGGTTTGGCGGCGGTACAACTCGCAGCGGTTTGCGCTTGCCCGAAGTGTTAGCGAATGAAACTATTCCGAGAGCGACCACAAGCAAACACGAGGTGAACACGAAGCGCTTCTTAGCGTGAGCAAAGGCAGACATGATTGACCTTTCTTGAGAGAAGAGTTCGGACGCGCGGCAGGTGCGACCGAACTAACACAATCATCTGAAACCGTTGCGAGGTCGGGGGGTGTGGATTATACGCGCGGAGTTTATTTCACATCAAGAAAATTTGGAGAATGCGCTTTGCCTCAAAAGTCATGGTGTCAATGAGGCCGGTACCACCACGCGGTAGCGCTAGTTCGCACTTGGCAGGCGCCAGTTCGACAACGGCATCTAGCACGCACTTAGTATAAGCACTACTTCCGCGGTATTATTTCTGCCTTGCAAGTGAAAACACAAAGTATGGGCTCTCACAATTAACTCCTCGCGATGAACAAGAAACGGCGCACAGCGACAAACTGAAGTTTGTCGGACATTTAGGGCAAATCAAAAAGGCAACGACATCGAAGGAGGAGTTATCCCATGGCTATGAAACCCGCATTCCAGCTGCCTCTCAAATGTGGCGAAACCTGGCGTGCTTCCACTTATGACGGCCACGCCCCGGATCAAGACAGTCTCGATTTGCTCCGGTTCAGCGGCAATACAAACGTCAGCGCTAATGATGACGTGCTCGCCTCGGCGGCGGGCACCGTGATCGACGCGTTCAATACAAATGATCTGGACGAGCCTTATGGAAGCGTCATCACCATCCAGCACGAGGGCGATTGGAAATCGCAATACGTCCATCTGGACGATGCACTCTCGGTAAGGAAAGGCGACAAAGTAATTCGAGGCCAGAAGATCGCCAAAATTGGCGGCAACATCGCGATTTTCGGGACTGCGGACGCGCATCTTCATTACGTCCAGCTCAAGGGCGCAAGCGGCGTGCGTTGCACGTTCAACGGAGTCGACACTGCAGTTCACGCCGGCGCGCCGAAGGATTCGGCCGGCAACTACCCTCTGGAGAATATCGTCAGCGCTAATTGTCCGGTGCCGCCTTTTGGACCACCCGTTTCATCGGTGTCGCGAGATCCCAAATGCCTGGACGTGTTCGCTATCGGGCGAGACGGCCGCGTCAAAGCAGCGGCATGGGAGCGCGGACTACTGGAGGGGAGTTGGCGCGGGTGGTGGCACATACAGACTGGCGTGACCGCGGCGAACGGCCGCATTTCGTGCGTGTCTCGCGCGCCGAAGAAGCTGGACATCTTCGTCGTTGGCGGAAACGGAACCGTTTACACCGCCGCCTGGGACGAGGATGTGAGCAACTCCGCGTGGCGCGGATGGTGGCCCATTGAAGGTTTGAAGGCGCCGCCTGGATCCCACGTCGGGGCCGTGTCACGTCATCCAAACAAACTCGACATCTTCGTCGTCGGCAACGACGGGCGCATCTACACTGCTGCCTGGGACCAAAACGCCAACAACGCGAAGTGGCGCGGGTGGTGGAACATTCAGGATGGTAAAAACTGCCCGCCGGGCGCGCTCGTCAGCGCCGTGTCGCGCCATCCCAGCAAGCTCGACGTCTTTGTCGTCGGCAACGATGGACGCATTTACACCGCCGCCTGGGACAATAACGTCAACGACGCCAAGTGGCGCGGGTGGTGGAACATTCAGGACGGAAAGAATTGCCCGCCGGGCGCGCCCATCGGGGCCGTGTCGCGTCATGCCAACAAGCTCGACGTGTTTGTAGTTGGAAATGACGGACGTATTTACACTGCCGCCTGGGATCAGAACGTCGGCGACGCCAAGTGGCGCGGGTGGTGGAACATCCAGGATGGTAAAAACTGTCCTCCGGGCGCACCTGTCAGCGCGGTAGCGCGAGACGCGAACAAGCTTGATGCGTTTGTCGTGGGCAACGATGGGCGGATTTACACCGCCGCCTGGGACCAGAACGTCGGCGACGCCAAGTGGCGCGGGTGGTGGAACATCCAGGATGGCAAGAACTGTCCGCCGGGTGCACCGGTAAGCGCCACCTCTCGCGATTCTGACAAACTCGACGTCTTCGTCGTCGGCAACGACGGCGTGGTTTACACCGCTGCGTGGGCCCAAAACGTAGCGCAGGCCAAATGGCAAGGTTGGTGGAAGATCGTGCCGTGAGAAGAAACGATCCACGAAGTCACACGAAATAACACCAATGAAGAAACTCTTTTCGTGTTACTTCGTGTGATTTAGTGGATCGCCTTAACTAAGCAATCAGCAGATGTTGCCTACTACTCAGGTTTCTTGCGCGCCTTCACGTCGCTGTGAACGATGTTAAAGACGAGCCCCAGACCGCCGATGGCGGCGATCAGGAAGAAGATCATTGGCAAACCGGGATAGCCCAGAATGCGGAAGGAAGTCTCGACCCGCATCAGTAGCGCAGCTCCCATAATCAACGCAGCGAGGATAAGGCCGAGCGTTATCCGGTTGGCGACTTTCTGAAAACCCTCCACCAGCAGCTTTTCGTCGATTGCGTCAACATTCACCTTCAACTCATTGTTGCCCACCGTGTCCAGAATGTTGTTGATGCGGCCTGGCAGTTTCTCGACAAACTCTTTCAACTCCACCACTCCTCCGATTAAGTTTATCGGGTTAATGGTCTTCATCAGGTTGCGTTGCAGAATCTCAGTTGACCTTTGCCGAATCACCGTCGTCGGTTCGAAGTTTGGATCGAGTGTATAGACCACGCGGTCGAGATTCAGAAGCGCTTTCGCGACCATGGTGAACTCGTGTGGTAACCGGAACCAACAATCGGCGGAAATCTTCGTGATTTCCAGGACGACCTGCCCGGAATTAAGCCGGCCCAGGCTCGTGCCCGAGTTTTCGGCCACCAGGTCAGCAACGCGATTCCTGAATTCCGTCTTCATGAAGCCCGCCTTCGGCTCGCCCATGCGGATGGTGATGTCAGCGGCGTCCTCGCCTTTCCCTTCGGCGATTGCCAGCAGCAGTCGCAGGAGATTGTCCTGAAGCCCCGGCATCAGACGCGTGACCATTCCCAGATCCAATATCGCGATCAAATCGTCATCGGTGAGAAAGACATTTCCGGGATGCGGATCAGCGTGAACAAAACCGTCGATGAGAATCTGCTTCAGATAGGCGCGAAACAGTTCGCGCGCGAGTCCGCCACCATCGAGCTCCATCAAACGCAGCGGAGTCAGGTCGGTAATCTTCTTGCCGTGGATGTAGTCCATCGTGAGCACACGCGAGGTGGTGAAGTGGTCGATGGGCTGAGGAATAATTATCTTGTCAAACTCGCGCAGGTTCTCGGCAAAAACGACCAGATTGTTTGCTTCAACTTTGAAATCCAATTCGCGCAAGAGGCTGCGGCGGAACCCGAGCAGCAAGTTGCCAAATTCATAACGCTTGCCCATCTCGGTGTGCAGATCGAGAAACTCGGCGATGTCGTTGAGTGACTCAAGGTCTTCAATGATCTGTTCGCGAATGCCGGGCCGTTGAACCTTAACTACGACGGTGCGCCCGTCGCGCATGTGCGCGAGATGCACCTGTGCGAGGGAGGCCGCGGCGAGTGGCTCGGGATCGAAGTCGGCAAACGCCTTGGAGATGCGGACGCCAATCTCGCTGGCGACAATTTTGTCCACCTCTTCGTAGGAAAACGGCTCAACACTGTCCTGCAAACGCGAGAGCGCCTCCAGGTAGGGCGCGGGTAATAGATCGGCGCGGGTGGAGAGCAGCTGGCCCAACTTGATGAAAGCGGGCCCGAGTCTTTCGAGATCAGCAGCGAGCTCTTCGGCTTCGGGCTGCGTTTCAGCAAGCTGGTGTTCGTCCAGTTCGAGACTGTCTTCGAGTCCGGCCTGTTTGACGAGGTCGCTGCGTCCATACTTTGCGAGCAGGAGGGCGACGTCTTTGTATCTTTTCAGGCGTTCGGTTTTCAGCGAGAGCATTAAAGGTTCCTCAAGGGTGGCACGGGCGTCCCGTCCGTGAACCACGCGCAAGATGCGCGTGCCACTTCGCATTCTACAAGACCTTGCCGCAGGGAACGCTAGCGTTTATCCTGCAACGAACGGTTGTAAAGCAGCTTTTTGCCATAAGTTTGTCGGAGATTCCTGGTTCGGAGCTTGGGCCATTTCCCGATCGCTACGGGTAATGCAACCAACAAAGATTGATGAAGGAGATTCAAATGATTAGGAGATCGTTGACCCTGGCCTTCTTGCTGGCCGCGCTCGCAGTCTCGGCGCTGGCCCAGCAACCAGTCGCATCGCCGGCGCCTGCAGCCAGCCCTGCACCGCGCCCGGCCGCGCCGAAGACGCATCTGAAAGTTGGCGATAAGGCGCCAGACTTTACGTTGCGCGCGACGGATGGCAAGACTTACAAGTTGAGCGACTTCAAAGGCACGAAGAATGTAGTGATCGCCGCCTATGTGCTGGCGTTCACCGGTGGTTGAACGAAGGAGATGCAGGCGTACCAGGCTGGTATCGCTAAATTCGACGCAACCGACACGCAGGTATTCGGACTAAGTGTGGATAGCGTTCCCGCTAATCGCGAGTTTGCCAAACAGATTGGGGTAACGTTTCCGCTGCTGAGCGATTTCAAACGCACCGTGGTGAAGGACTACGGAATTTTTAACGAAGAGCAGGGCTTCGGCAATCGCGCCACTTTCGTGATCGACAAAGAGGGCATCATTCGTCACATCGACGAAGGAAACACCGCCATCGATCCCAGCAGCGTGGTTGAGGCGTGCAATATTCTGAACCGGAAAAAAGCGAGCTGAAAGGGGTCGGTCAAAGCTGAAGTCCTTTTCTGTGCATCCCTCTGTGCGCTCTGCGTCTCTGTGTTGAGCAAATGGTAAGTAAGATTCACCACAGAGACCAGAGAACAGTACTGGTGCAGTTTGATTCGATCAGACGCATTTCATTGCGGAACTTTGCGTTTGCCTTTGCGACCTTTGCGGTTTCTGCTTACTCTTCAGACATTTACCGCAAAGTACGCTAAGGTTTTCGCAAAGAGCGCAAAGCAAACTGACCAGTACCCAGAGAACACTGAGATTGCACAGAGAAATGAATTAAGACACTGCTTCAGTTTGCGGCAGCTTTTGGAGCAGCGTTTGCGAGTGCGCGATCGATCGCCGCTCGCAGCGCGTCACTGGTCAGCTCGGTCAGCATCACTCCATTGATAAAAATCGTCGGTGTAGCTCCAACACCGTAAAGCTCGCCCTGCGCGATATCGTGTCTCACTTCCGCGGCAAACTTCCCACTGTCCAAAGCAGCATCAAAGCGCGCCCGATCAAGTCCGAGCTGCGTCGCATACTTCTTTAACGAAAGAACGCCGAGCTCTTTCTGGTTCTTGAAGAGCAACGCCGCATACTCGAAAAACTTCCCTTGCGCATGGGCTGCATTCGCGGCTTCAGCTGCCTTTCGCGCGTCGGCATGCATCGCGAGGGGAAAATCTCGCACTACAAATCTCACCTTCGTCCCATACAGCTTGAGCACTTCCTCGATCACGGGATGCATTGCCGCGCACGACGGACACTGAAAATCAGTGAACTCAACAACTGTCACCGGCGCGTTTGCGGGGCCGCGGACGGGATCATCGTCAACGCTAACCGTCTGGACCACGGCGGCCGGCTCGGTAAGCAATATGCGAATGTTGGCCCCTTTTCGCAGACGCGTGGAAAGCTCGGCTTCCAGTCGAAACTGGTTTTGCTCCTGTAAATAAGCAGCAATCTGATTGCGCACGGGGCCAAGCTCTCCCTTAAAGCTGGCTTTGTTCTCCGTGAAGAACTTCGCGACTTCCTCTTCCGTGGGCGGGCGCAGTTTGTCACTCACTTCCGTGCGCACAATCTCTTCCGGACCAACGGCGCGCCGGTTGGCTTCCGCCAGCAGCAACATATTGTCGATCGTCTGATCAAGTGACTCACGCTGCGGGCGGTAGGTGTTCAGTCGCAGGTTGTACACGATGGGCTTGAGCCGGTCATTGATCGTGCCCGCAGTTATCGCCCGGCCTCCAACTGTGGCCAGGACGGCCGAGGCCGGCATGTTCGGCCCACTCAGCGACGCGCCTTTGACCACCGGAGTAGAAGCACGAAGGCGTTTTACCAGCGCCGCGGAGATTGCCGCTTCGCGTTCACTACGCAGATACTCGATCACCTCTTTCCGCGCGTCGGCATGGCTTGCCGCTACGCGATTGTCCTCCATGAACTTTGTGACTTCAGCCGCCGGAGGATCCACAATTTTCCGGGTTACCTCGAGATCGTAAAACTGCTGCGGAGTTAACCTGCGCCTGTTGGCCTCAGTTGCAAGCAGGAGCGTGTTGATTTCCATCTCAAGGATCTGATTTCCCGTTTCGGCAATCCTGGCGTCGAGAGTGTCGGCCAACTGCCGCGCCCGAGGATCTATATCCGCCGTTGTAAGGTTCTGCCCATTCACGATCGCCAGCAGCACCGGCGGCTTTGATCGCGCCTCAGGAGGTGGTGTCGGAACGGGTTGAGGAGTTGGCGTCACGGGTTGCGCCGGCTTCGGCCGAGCCTGGCCCGTGCCTCTTCTCCTGGGAGTTTGCGCGGTAGCTGCGACTGCACCGATGAGCAAGCACGAGACTATCGAGAGTGTTAAAGACTTAGGGGTTTTCATAAGTTGTTTAATGGCACGGGCCCGCGGGTTCAAATGATATTGAAGATACGATTAGAGCACAACTGGATCCATGGCGTTGTATTGCGCTTCCGGCGTTAGGACTGGTCGGGCCGATCTCATCAGCACCGACGCTTCAGCCCGGTGATCATTGACATGATTTACCCCACCCAAGAGGTACTGGTTCAGTTTGAGCGTGGCACGCGCATCTTGCGCGTGATTCACGGGCGGGACGCCCGTGCTACTTTTGAAACTGAACCAGTGTCAAAGCCGATCTAGTTTGTGTTTGCTTCGACCAGTTTTCGCACTGTCTCGAGGGTGTCGATGTCGTCCGGCTTCTTATCGGGCCGGAGTCGCAGGATTCGGGGAAAGCGCAGGGCGTATCCGCTCTTATGTCTTTTGGATTCCTGCACCCGATCAAACGTGACTTCAATGACGATAGTCGGTTCAACCAGACGCACTCTTCCGTGCGCGAATTCCTGAAGGGTATGGCTCGTAAACCATTCAGTCATTTCCGTTAATTCCACGTCAGTCAGACCTGAATATGCTTTCCCGATATTCAACAACTCTCCGTCCTCGGCAGATCGGCGCACTGCAAACGTGTAATCTGACAACATGTTCCTGCGCTTGCCGTGGCCAACTTCCACCGCGGTAACCAACACGTCGAGCGTGGCAATCGCCTTTTTAACTTTAAGCCATTCGCGACCGCGCTTCCCCGGTTTATAAAAGGAAGCCGGGCTCTTAATCATCAACCCTTCATTCCCCCGGGCGCGGGCTGCGTCGAATTCATCGTCAAGCGCGGTCGCATCCCGAAAGCGTTGCGCAGCCGAAAGTCTGAGCGTTCCCGCGAGCGGGATGATTTGCTGCATCAGCTCACGGCGTCGCTCGAGCGGTTCATCAGTCAACACTTTCCCATTCGCGTACAGGAGATCGTAAGCCACGAGGATCACTGGAACATCCCTCAGCAGTTCCTCGCCAATTGTCTTTCGTCCCAGACGCTTTTGCAGGTCGCTAAATGGGAGGATTCTTTCGCCCTTCGCCGGCACTATTTCCCCATCGATAACTGCATCAGTCGCGAGCTGTTGGAGCGGAGCGATGAGTTCGGGAAAGCGGTGGGTGATCTCGTCCATCGTGCGCGAATAGATCGCCACGCGGCCGTCTTTCGTGTGGGCCTGCGCGCGGATTCCATCAAACTTATCCTCTACAAAAAACTCGTCAGGCATCGTCCGGGTGATATCGGCCGGGTCTGCCGCGGGAGTTGCCAACATGAACTTGATCGGATGGAACAAACGCATCTCGACGTTTTCAAGATCGTTTGAGCGCGTGCGCACTGCCGTTTCACCGATATCGCCGAGGAGCATGTTCACTTCGGCAACGCGCGTCAGTTTTTGACCAAAAGCGCGCGCCACAGCATCTTCCACCAGACTTTCGCGCAGTCCGATGCGCAGATCGCCGGCCAACAGCTTGATTAAATACTTCGCCTCGAGCGGCGTGGCCCGCTTCAATGCGGCCACCAATATCGCGATCTTGTTTTTGTTGCCGCGAGTTTCGCTCAGACTTGTGATCAGCCCTTCAGTTTCGGCAAGCGTGATTGATGCTTCGGAAAACAGTTGCGCGGCGACCACCGCTTCATGGGCCGCCTCCCCCGCGTCGCCGAGGCGAACGTAGATAGTTTGAAGGTCGTCGCCGTTCAAGCCGGTGGCTTCGATCAAGGCCGCGCTGATGATCGCGCCGCCCACGTTAGTGGTGCGGGCATCATTCGAGGCGAATTGGTGGCCGGCGAAATAACGGGCCGCGCGCCCCAGGTCGGCGTCGTTGAGTTGCTTCAGAAATTCACCGACCAGAGCCACCTTCTCGAGCTTCTTTGTCGTAGCGGCCACTTGTTCCGCGACTTCGGCGAAACGCTGAAGGAAGCCAGGAAGTGGTGCGTTTTTGTTCTTAGAGCTGGGCATAAGATTTTTATTAACTTATAGGAATTAGGTCTTTGTGGGTAGCGATTGAAGGGCGCCATGTGAGTCTGCATCAGATAACTCTAGCTTTCTGAGCGCTCTCTGCGTTGCCTCAGCGTTCTCGATGTCTCGGCGGTTATTCATACGTTCGTCGGTCACCGCAGAGGCGCAGAGGACGCTGAGCTGACGCAGAGAGTTGAAATCTGATCTCCACCGAACTTAGGCCGCTGCTTCTGCTTTGCAGTGCCACAGGTTACAATCGCCGCCTCCGGAGCATTTTCCGCACGACTAACCTGGGAGCGTCCAAAGAAATTGTTTCTATTGATCTTCGAATCGTTGGGCAGCACTGAGCTGATTTTCATCCTCGTGATAGCCCTGGTGTTTTTGGGTCCGCGCAAACTGCCGCAAATCAGCCGTAAGATGGGTAAACATCTGGCTGATTTCCGTCGGGCTTCTGAAGACTTCAAACGCACATGGGACCGAGAGGTATCGTTGGAAGAGACCGCTGCTCAGAATTCGTCGCCAACGCCCGGATACGAAGTATGGGAAGAAAGCTCCCGCGAATTGCAGCCGCCAAGTATCGAGGCGGTCCCAGCAGACCGCGTGATACCGCGCAATGGTATTGAGTCTACGGACTCGGTCGAGTCGATGCCGCCGGCTGATCTGGCATCGCCCGAGGATGCGGTTTTGAATGATCTCGGTTCAGCGATTGACCAACCTGAAACTCCGCGCAAACGCGACTGGTTATAAACCGCCCTTCGGACGCAAAACATATTAATGTCAACGTTTCTTCGAGCACTCACGAGCGGCAAGGATAAGGATGGCGACCTTGGCGGCCAGATGTCGTTTCTCGAGCATCTCGATGAACTGCGTAGCCGGCTTACTCGTTCCCTGCTGTTTGTTTTTTTGGCCGCTACTTTTTGCTGGTTTGTTTCCGGGCGTATCTATTCTTTTCTGGCCGTGCCGGTCGAGGTAGCGCTGGCCGAAGCTCAACGACGCGAAGTGCCAATCACCGGGCTGACGGGCAGCGAGAAGGTACTGCCGCTCGGTTCGTTGCGCGAAAATGAATCCGGACGCTACATCTTTGGTGAAGAAACGAAGGTGGGCACCAGCCTGATTCCTTCAGGCACCTCCGTGCTTGCAAAGGTAACGATAGACGCAAACGGAAAACTCGGGCTCTTCACGGATGAAGCACTGTATGCGGGCGACACTGTCATTCCCAAGGGCGTTCGGCTGCCCGTCGATTTTTCAGCCCCGCCTGCAGCTTACGCCGGAATCAACGATAAACTGATCGTAACCAGCGCTACCGAACCGTTTTCGCTGTACGTTAAGGTTTCGCTCTATGCCGCCCTGTGCATTTCTGTTCCCTTCTTGTTGTGGCAGATATGGGGTTTCGTTTCCCCGGGTTTGTATCCGCATGAGCGTGGATATGTAACGCCTTTCATCGCGCTTTCATCGATCTCCTTTGTACTCGGCGCGGCGTTCGCGTACAAAATCATCTTTCCCCCGGCCGCAAAATATCTGCTTGGTTTGGGGCAGGATTTCCGCCTCTTGTTGAAGGCCAACGACTACTTCGATCTCATTATCATTGTGATGCTGGGGATGGGAATTGTTTTCCAGATGCCCGCGGTAACCTACGTGCTGGCCCGCATTGGACTGCTGACCGCGCGTTTCATGATCAAAATTTGGAAGACAGCGCTCATCGTCATTCTCATTTCCGCGGCTGTCCTGTCGCCCACAAACGACATTCCCAACATGTTGTTGTTCGCTACCCCAATGATTGTTCTGTATATCCTGTCTATATTCGTGGCCTGGATATTCAACCGCCCACGGCGCATAGTGGACGAAAACCCATAATTGCTTTGGCTGTAGCGCTTATACCCAGTCTTCGAGCCGTCTAAAAGCAACGATAGGCCCTGTTTCCAGCATCTTGACTGTGATCCACCGAGACCTTAGAATCCGAGTCCGCTTAACGCGCCCGATTTGTCCCGATTTGTCCCAATTTTCGTCCAATGGAAGTTAGCAGGAGTTTAGTTATGTCGTATCTCAGACTTTTTACTCGTGAGCCAATTTTCGCCATTATTTTTATGGTCGCAATAGCTGGCTCCTGCCCGTCCGCATTTGCTCAGGATCCCCGACAATCCCAGGACCCGATCGATAAACCTCGAAACATCAAACCCGAACTTAAGAAGGCCTATAAAGATTGGCTGGATAAGGACGTGACTTACATTATTTCGGACGAGGAGAAGAAGGCCTTCAAGAAACTGGCCACGGACGATGAGCGGGAACAGTTTATCGGAGAGTTCTGGCGCCGGCGCGATCCAGATCCTGACACGGACGAAAACGAGTTTAAAGAGGAATACTACGAACGCATCGCCTACGCCAATGAACACTTTGCCTCGGGCATTCCGGGTTGGAAAACCGACCGCGGCCGCATCTGGATTATGTATGGCAAGCCTCACGAGCGAGAGACCCATCCGATGGGCGGCAGTTACGAACGCCCGTCATACGAAGGCGGCGGCAATACATCCACGTATCCGTTTGAAATCTGGTTTTACCGTCACCTGCCCGGCGTAGGCTCGGGTATCGAAATTGAATTCGTCGATCCCACCGGCAGTGGTGAGTATCGAATTGCGCGTAATCCCAACGAGAAAGATGCGCTGCTCCACATCCCCGGCGCGGGCCTGACGCTTTCCGAACAACTCGGTCTCTCCGACAAGGGCGATCGAATTTCAGGAGTTGGCGGCGTGGGCAACGGACAATACCAGCGCGAACAGGATAGTCCTTTCTCCCGCTTGCAAATGCTGGCTGATCTCAGCCGCCCGCCTCAAGTCAAGTTTAACGATCTCGCGTCGGCAGTTAACACTGGCGTGATCGAAGACAATCCCCTTAATTTCGAAATTCGCGTTGACTTCTTTCGCCAGTCAGATGAGCGCGTAATTACCGCACTGACAATTCAAACTGAAAACAAAGATTTGGTCTTCCAGGACAGCGGTGGACTGCAACAGGCCCGGATGAATATTTTCGGCAGGATTACTTCCGTGGCCGGACGTCGAGCCGGGATCTTCGAAGATCCGGTTATCACCACGGCCACGCAATCCGAACTTGCAGAAGCGAAGGACCGCAAGTCTGCTTATCAAAAAGCAGTGGCACTTGCTCCGGGAACTTACAAAGTTGACGTGATCGTTCGCGACGTGGCTTCAGGCGCTACCGGCGTTAAGCACATCGGGTTTACCGTTCCCAGATACGATCCGCAGAAGCTTTCCACTTCAACGCTGGTGCTCGCTACCAAGTTGGAAAGTCTTGTCGATCAGCCGGCGGTGGGCCAGTTTGTGATTGGTCAAACCAAGGTGATTCCAAATGTTTCCGGAGTCTATCGTCGTGGCCAACCAATCGGCGTTTACATGCAGGTCTACAATGCGGGAGTGGATCAAACCACGCTTCGCCCGTCAGTCGATGCCGAATACGTGCTGTCGAAAGACGGCAAGGAACTTGGGAAACAGGTGGAAGACTGGCGCGGTCTGAGCGACTCAGGTCAACGACTGACGCTGGCCCGTTTAATCGACACGCGCGGCCTGGCCCCGGGGGATTATGAGTTGGTGATTCGACTTCGAGATCGCGTTTCCGGTCAGTCTCTGGTTCCTTCAGCGAAGTTTTCCGTCGTGCAGTAGCTTTGCCTCAAAAGTCGTGGTGTCAGTAGACTTGGCGATCCATGGACTTTGAGCATCGTTGAAGCAGAATTCTGCGTCTCCCCTTTGCGGTCGGCTGTTCTTTCACCCGAAGGAGTTGCGCTGGTGTCTTCCAAAAACCTAGCTTCGCGTTCATTAACCCTCGTCCTTTTCCTGTTGGTAGCTTCCGCTTCCGTCCTGGGCCAGCCTCGGCCAGTCAGACAAGCCAAAGACCCAAGCCAAACTCCTGACGATCAACCGCGCAAGGTCAAGACTGAGCGCGGCGATGCTTACACCCGTTGGCTGATTGAAGATGTCGCGCCGATCGTCACCGACGCGGAGCGCCGGGCATATCTAAAACTCAAGACCAATGAAGAGCGGGAACAGTTCATTAAGCTCTTCTGGGACGAGCGCGATCCGGATCCCGACACCAAAGAAAACGAATACCGGGAAGAGTATTACGAGCGGATCACTTACGCCAACGAACATTACAGTTCGGGCAAACCGGGTACGAAGACTGACCGCGGCCGAATCTACATCAAGTTTGGCAAGCCCGATGAAATCGAATCCCACCCGAGTGGCGGTACATATCAACGCATGTCTTACGAAGGTAGTGGGACCATTACAGCCTATCCTTTTGAGAAATGGTTTTATCGACACCTACCTGGCGTCGGCAGCGGTATTGAAATTGAGTTTGTTGATCCAACCGGAAGCGGAGAATACAGGCTCGCGCGCGATGCCAACGAGAAGAATGCCATGGCTCACGGCCGCGTCGCCGCCGACCCGCTTGAATCCACTTACCGCCGCGAACAGGATTCGCCGTTTTCAATAATTGACAAGCTTGCCAGGCTCGAACAGCCTCCGGAGTTTTCACGAAGACTCCTGAACGGCACGGTCGGCGGTCCCGTCCTTGACGACAATCCGCTCAACTTCGATATCCGCGCAGATTTCTTCAAACTCTCAGATGGCCGGGTCCTGACCGCTTTTACCTTGCAAACTGAAAACAGAGACCTGACTTTCAAGGACAGCGGCGGAGTGCAAACTGCACGTCTGAATATCTTCGGTAAGATTATTACAGTTACAGCGCAGCGCGTCGGCGAATTCGAAGACTCGGTCACTACGAACGCGACAATTGCCGAGCTAACTGAGGCAAGGGACAGACGATCCGCCTACTCAAAAGCCGTTGTGCTGGGGCCGGGAAACTACCGCGCGGACGTCATAGTGCGAGATACAGTTTCCGGCGCGACGGGAATCAGGCAGTTCGGCTTTCAAGTTCCCAGGTATGAGGGCCATCGGTTGGCAACATCGAGCATGATTCTCGCTTCGAAGCTTGAGAGCATGGAAGGCAAAGTCGCGGCCGGTCCATTCGTCATCGGTCAGACCAAAGTTATTCCCAATCTGACTGGTACATTCCGTCAGGGCCAGCCAGTCGGCGTCTACCTGGAGCTTTACCATGCAGGCATCGATCAAACCACGCTTCGACCGGCGGTCGATGTCGAGTATCTGTTGCTGAAGGATGGCAAGGAAATCTACAAACAGGCTGAGGACTGGCGAGGCATTAACGACTCCGGTCAACGGCTAACCCTTGCGAGATTGATTGCTACACGCGACTTCACCCCTGGCGAATACGAATTGACCATTCGAATTAACGATCGGGTTTCGAGTCAGTCGCTCTCGCCGGCCGCGAGGTTCACGTTATTGAAATGACGGAGTAATTGAGCGGAGTCTGTTGCGGCGTGATCTCATAGGGGCGTGCTTGTGTGGGCGCCCCTTCTTCATTGCCTGACCAGGGCCCTCGTAAAGACTCGACGAGAAATTTGGGTCACTAGTAGTGTTGGGCTTGATCCTTTGCTGCGCTGCGAAATCTTCGCGACCTTTGCGGTGAAACCCTTAGGCAGACCGCAAAGGCCGCCAAAAAACGCAAAGTTACCCAAAGGAAACACTTTGTTAGCTCTCAATGCACTTAGCTCCCGAATTCGGGTCAAGTGGGAGCTGCTCGCCTCGAATGTTAAGATGTTGGAAATGAGCGAACGATTAAATCTCACAGGTTGCTCTGGCAACGAGCTGGTTGAATTTGTCGCGACCATGGGCGAACCGGCCTATCGTGGGCGGCAAATCTTCGCTGCAATTCAAAATCGGCGCCTGCCAAATTTCGGCAAAATGACGGACGTTCCCAAGGCCTTGCGGGAACGCTTGAATGAGCTCGCGACCGTTTCAACCCTGACAGTTGAATCTCGTTACCTTTCTGAAGACGGCACCCGTCGCTTCCTGATGAAGACCCACGACAATCTACCGGTGGAAACAGTTTTCATTCCCGAGGAGCATCGCGATACGATCTGTTTTTCGTCGCAATCCGGTTGCCCGTTGCAGTGCACCTTCTGCCTAACCGCGCAATTGGGATTGTTGCGTTCGCTTAGTGCAGGAGAAATCGTTGAACAGATTGTTATCGCGCTCAATGACGTGTATGGCGTAGGTGTTGCCCTTCCGCACGGTATAAACCTCGTCGGGATGGGCGCAGGCGAACCTTTTCTTAATTTTGAGGAACTGATGAAGGCGCTTCGGGTGATCGCTGATCCGCAAGGGCTATTCATTGTTCCCAACCGCGTAACGGTGTCAACGGCTGGAGTAGTTCCGCGCATTCTTGAGTTGGCAGAGATTCCGGATCGTCCACACCTGGCAATATCGCTGGGTGCGCCGACCGATAAACAACGCAACGAGTTGATGCCGATTAATAAGAAGTGGCCGCTGGATGAACTGCTGGCTGCTTGTAATGTGTTTCAAATGACGCTTAAGCCCGGCGAAAGGTTCACTTTTGAGTACGTGCTACTTGACGGCGTAAACGATTCAGACGAGCATGCGCGACAACTCGCCAACTTGCTCAATCGCCACGACATGCGCGCGAAGGTCAACTTAATTCCGCACAACCCGGCCGACCCGCTCCCCTATCAACCGTCGCCTGCCGAAAGAGTGACGCAGTTTCAATCGATCCTTGAATCGAAGGGCCTACGCAGTTTTGTTCGCCGTCCTCGTGGCCGCGACATCTTTGCCGCTTGCGGTCAGCTTGCCGCGCGGCGCGAAACCAGTTCCATTCGGGCGAACATTAATTCAATTCTGGCCCACGTAAACTAACGAATAATTATGAAATCACATATCCTTAGAACCACTGCAAAACGTTTCCTATTCCTGCTGGCATTAATCATTCTGACTGGTGGATCTTATGCGGCCGCAGTCAGTGCCCAGCCCAACATCACCATCAACGGCAGTGTTGCTCCCGGGAAAATCGCACGCGGTCGCACCGCGCGGGTAACCGTGACGATGAATATCCCGCGCGGTTTCCACGTTCATTCCAACCGGCCGCTGGAAAAGTTTTTGATTGCTACCCAACTCCAGGTCGAGGCCGGCGGACTGCGGGTCGGGCCGGTAACGTATCCCCGAGCTCTCTTGCGCCAACTGAAGTTCTCAAAAAACCGGGTTGCAGTTTTCGAAGGCCGTGTGACGATGCGATTCAGCGTCATGGTGCCAAGAGATTTCCGCACCGGGTCTGCGGAGATAAAGGCCAAGGTGAGATATCAGAGTTGCGACGACGAGGTTTGTTTTCCGCCGCAAACCAGGGAAGAAAAAGTGTGGCTCCAGGTTGAATAGACCGAGGACGGCCGACCGACGACCGACGGCGGACTTCGGAAGGGGCAATTAAGTGCTCAACTGTCGTCTGTGTCGGTCTGCGCTCGGCCGTCGTCCGTCATCTGTTTTCCGTCTTCCGTCCAATCACCGACATCAATCGCCCAACCTTTCCCTGCGCTTTTTTTTCGCGCCGGTAAGAGAAAAACAGATCGGTGCGGCACATTGTGCAAAGCGGCGCGCTGTAAATGTTTTTGCTATCAACTCCGGACGAGAGCAATTGATCGCGGTTGGCTTTCAGCAAATCAATGCAGGCGTGGTTTTCGCGGGTCGGAGTGAAAAGCGTTTCGGCATCAGCAAATCTCTCGCTGAATCCGTCGATAACTTCCGGACCAACCTCATAACAGCATGAAGCCGCCGCCGGACCGATCGCCACAGTCACATCCTGCGGACGCGCGCCGTATTCCTTGCCCATGCGCTCAAGCGCGTAGAAAACAATTCCGGCAAAGGTGCCGCGCCAACCAGCATGGACCGCAGCAAATGATCCGGTACGCGGGTCTCCAATGAGCACGGGGACGCAGTCGGCGGTTTTAACACCCGCGAGGACATAGGGAGCATTGCTAACGATCGCATCGCAATAAACAGTTTCACCCGTTCCATCCTCGGCCGGTTTCGCATCGCTTCTGTCTTTCACGGCGCGCACGTCCACTCCATGCATCTGCCAGCAACCGGCCAAGGCCCATTCGCCCGGAAAAAGCTTGAGAAAGCGGCGACGATTCTCCAGAATGTTTTCCGCCGCATCTTCATTGAAGCCGGCCAGGTTGAGCGAATTCTCCGGCATTGGGCTGGTACCACCTGCGCGAGTTGAAAATCCATTTGCGAAGCCTGACTGTTCCAGCGGCGCGCAAACAAGTGCAGTTACGCCGTCAGTTGTGCGCCAGTAAAAGCCGGCGCGCTCGAGTTCCCGGTCACTTATGATCATCTCCATTGGCATAGACATTATCGAAGTAGCAAGAATTCGCGAAGTGCTTCTGCGCACTCCGCGATTTGCCGAACGCGTTTACACATCAGCCGAACGTGCTTATTGCGAAAGCCGCGGGGCGGTCGCGGCGCAGCATTATGCCGCACGCTTCGCCGCAAAAGAAGCGGCCTTGAAGGCATTTCAAACTGGATGGCGCGGCGGGATTAGTTGGCAGGACGTCGAGATTGGTTTACTGGAAAGCGGTGCGCCAGTGTTGGCATTTCATGGCTTGGTGGAGCAGTTGTTTCTCTCGTCAGGCGCCACCGTCGCCCACCTGTCGTTATCTCACACAAGCGAACACGCAATTGCGCAGGTGATTCTAGAGAAGCTTAGCCACTAAAAAGGACTAACACAGAGTCGCGGCTTCGCCGCCTGATGTGCGGAAGGTCTCTGACCTTCCGGAAGCAACTCAAAGTGCGGGGCTATGCCCTTCTCCACTGAATCCGATCGATATCCACAGACAGCGGCTCGTCTTCCTCCGAGCGTCTCTGCCAAATCCTCGCGCTAGACCAACGATAGTCAATCGCTCTCTCGACCATTCCGGCCCTGACCGGATTAGAGTGAATGTAGTTCACTTTTTGCATGAAGACGCTTTCGCTGAAAACAGAAAACACATTTTTCTCTTGTTGCCAGAGTGAGTACTCGTGGTTTCGCTTCCATTCCGCATGCCTCAGCTTCGCAAGTGAGCTCTGATACTTCTTATCTTTCAGGTAATCAATCACCCGCCGAGCTGTTATGCCTTTGAGATAACGGAGAACATCAGCGGACGACTTTGGGCAATCCGTGAGGAGGTGCAGGTGATCCAGCATGATCACGTAAGCAAAGAGCAGGAACCTGCCCGAAGTGCGCGCTTCATTAATCGCTTGGCACACGATGAGCTTGATCGGATCGGTTTTAAAGACTGGTAATCGATCTTTAGAGTCGATTGTGATGTACAGAGCTTGCGAATCTCGGGAGATTTGGAACACATCGGTCCTCATTTAATTCAGGGCATAGCCCATAGGAAAGGTCAGCGGTCCGGAAGGTCAGAGACCTTCCGCACATCAGAGGGCTGAGCCCTGGGCCATTGATATTTGATCTCTTGAGGTTTGGAAAGGAGCCGCACGAATGTGCGTGACGCAGTTTAATGCAAGGATCTACTTATCGGTGGGCGAGAGAAGGCAGCTACCGCATTTCACTCACGAGCCTTCGCCTTCCCTGCGGATCCAGATCAACAGCAGTCACGGTCGCAGCAGATTCACCCGGGCGCACAAGTCTGAGCGGCGCCCAGCGGTGTTGGGCCATGATGGTCGTGTCTTCCACCTCGATGGCATTCTGCGGCACGGTTTGCTTCTCCTCCGGCAGATTCCCATGTTCGAAACACTCGAGATTAGGCATTAGGCGCTCAGTAACCGCAATCAACTCGCGGTGATCACAAGTCAGAGTTGAGCGCAGGCCATTGTCAGCATCTATTTCCACGAATTTTATACCTTCCGGACATTCAAAATTTTCCCCACCCAGCTCCGGGCGAAGTTTTATTGTTGCGCTCATGAATTCAGACCAAACCGGCAATGCTGCCGCGGCGCCGATCAGTCCGAGCTGACGGTTATCATCAAATCCGACCCAGACAACGCAAACGAGATTCTGCGAGTAACCAACAAACCAGCCGTCGCGCGAGGTCCCCGTTTTGCCGGCGATGGCTGTTCCCTTCACCGCATCTCGGGCGGCGCTTCCGGTACCGTGGTCGATAACATCCGAAAGCATGTTGGTAACCATGTAGGCCGTTGTCGGACTGATGATCTGCTTTGCTTCCGCGTCAACTGACCCAGACGCTTCCGGTTCGCCCACTGCAGCGATTGCGGTTGGGCGAATTCGGCGTCCGCCATTGACGAAGGTTGCATAGGCAGCCGCGAGTTGCAGTGGAGTGACTTCTTCAGTGCCGAGCGCCAGAGAGGGATAGCGTTCCGGTCTCGGCAAGCCAAACTCCGCGGCCAGATTTGCCACGCGCGCCAACCCCGTCTGCATCGCCACATCAACCGTGACGGTATTCAGAGATCGTACGAGGCCATCGCGCATGGGCACATCGCGCATTGAATAGCCACCACCGTAGTTTGCCGGCCGGTAAACTTTATTCTGATCGTAGACAAACTCACGCGGCGCGTCGGCAAACTGTTGGACCGGCGACATCCCGTCTTCAAGCGCGGCGGCATAAACAAAAGGCTTGAAAGTGGATCCCGGCTGGCGGTGCGCATCGGTCACGCGATTGAGTTGGGAGTGGGCATAATTGCGTCCGCCGACCATCGCCAGGACATTTCCCGTTTTTGGATCGAGCGCAACCAGCGCAGCTTGAGGCTTTGCATTTCCACTCGAGTGAATTCCGTCGAGACGAGCCAGCTGCTTTTTGATTGCCGCCTCAGCCAAGCGCTGCAGATCGAGATCGATGGTGGTGTAAACGCGCTGATGCACGGTTGCGGCATCACCCAACTCGGAATGCGACTCCAACGCTCGATTAACGTAGTCCACAAAATATGGAGCGAGTGCGTCGTTTGACACAGAAGCGGGGGCTACGACAATGGGTTGGGCAATCGCCTGCGCTGCCTCAGCCGAACCGATCGACCCATTCCGCACCATCGCATCGAGAACAATGTTTCGACGTTCCTGCGCCGCCTGCGGATGTTGGGCCGGCGAGTAATGGGTCGGCCCCTGAATCATCCCCGCGAGGGTCGCCGCCTCGCCGAGCGAAAGATCTTTCAGCGCCTTGCCAAAATAGATTTGTGCCGCCTCTCTCACTCCGCGTGCAGCGACCGCGCCTCGCTGGCCTAGATAAACTTCGTTGCAATAGAGCGCGAAGATATCCTCTTTCGAAAGCCGGCGCTCGAGTGCAAACGCGAGCATGGCCTCGGCATACTTGCGTCGCAGCGTTTTCTCAGGCGTCAGGTACGTGTTTTTTACTAATTGTTGGGTGATAGTCGAACCGCCCTGACCTGCCCGTTCATCGCTTGTATTTCGCAGCAAGGCTCGGGTGATGCCCACCGGATCCAAACCCGGGTGTTGGAAAAACCTTTGATCTTCAATAGCCAGGATCGCCTGAATGAGGGCCGGAGGCAGATCGGAGTAGCGCAGGGTCTCATGTTTGCCGGCTTTGTATGAAAGGTCGTTTGAAAGAACCTCGGGCTCGAGAGTGAATGATTCAAGCGGCAGACCATCTCCGGTTAGTTCCGAAATTGTCTCGTTGCGAGTTGAACCGGAGAACATTGCCCGGACAACGCCAGGCCGGTTGCTTCTTCGCGCCAGTTGAATCTCGATGCCAGCGTCAGTTTGACGGAAACTTCCATTCCAAACGAGATTTACCGAAGCGTCAGCCGACTCTGCATAGCCCGCCCGCCGCAACGCGTCCGTCAACGCGGCGCGCGAAATGTTTTGGCCGCTTTTGATCGTGCGCGGCGCCGCGTAGAGTCCGGCGCGGCTGCTCAGGTATCCCGAGGCGAGGCGCGCATCAACTATGCGCGAGTGATATTTATAGGAACGCACGAGGGCGTCGCCGCCTGCAATCAAGACGATCGTCAGCAGGCCGGGAATAGATCGCAAAAGAAGTTGGCGTTTAGTTAAGGGCGCGGAGTGTCTGAACGAGTAGGCCAGCGGGTTGAACAGTGTTCTCAACAGCCGCCGGCCGCGTTTGCGCAGGTCTCGAAAACCAGCCTGCGTGGGTAAGGATGTAACCTCAATGGGCATGAAGAGACAACTGATGAACCAAATACTTACCCAGCCACAGCACT
>Ga0190272_10000012_pt1 | contig 169949 bp, 101 predicted proteins | sample Popmic504T_FD_133746 | JGI IMG/M metagenome (GOLD analysis project Ga0190272, IMG submission 133746) | Populus adjacent soil microbial communities from riparian zone of Shoshone River, Wyoming, USA - 504 T | ecosystem: Environmental > Terrestrial > Soil > Riparian zone | place: USA: Wyoming... | reverse complement strand
ATTATATTATTTTGTGATGCTTTTGGACTCTCATGGTTGCAAATATCGCACCAGTCGGACTCAACAGTGACCCAAAGGCACGCAACAAAATTGACAGAATCGCTAATCGTACCCGTAAACAATGAATGGGCTGGTGCGGTAGCCTTTGCGCACTCGCTGCACACTTCTTGGCGGCGAAGGGGGCGGGGGGCCAGCCAGGAATCCGCCGGTCAGGGCCAAGCCTGAAAGACCGGTACTTGATAGCGGCTAAAGGTGAATTTCGATTACGCGCTCTGTCGCCACAAGTCTTGAAGTCTTGGGAAACGGTAGTATGATCGATGATGCCGATGATGTTTGGGCTTGCAGTCTCTACCAAGCACTTCGGCAGAAGGTTCACAGAGATTTGAAGGCCGGACACGTCGGCATTTCTCTTTTGAACTTGCTCACTAAAGCGATGACGCCATGTGAGCGGTGCTTGGGTAAGACCATGCCTTAGCTACAGTAGGCACTTGAAACAGTTTAAAGAGTCAGTAGGTGTTGGCAGGTCGTTGGCAGCAGACCGTCGTAGTAAATCAAAGACCGTGGCAAAACCAGGTTACGGTGACCAGTATTATGTGGCGGATCCGCCACGCAATACCGGATTTGGTGATCTTATGCCGCTCGGATTCGGACGACGATACGGCGGCCAGCCCTGAGATATCGTCGAAGCAACTCACTCGGGGGGTTAGAGTCCTTTGACGCTACAGCTTGTTAATATGTGGTGGCGTCAAGCCGCTGCGAATTGATGTTTGGGGAGGTAGTGGCCGATGAAACTGTTAGGGGTGCTTGGCCTATTATCGATCTGCTGGGTGGCATCGTTGGCTCAGTCAGTGCAAGAGGTAGATAAGGCGCCCAGCCTCATTGTCACAAAGAACAAACACACCATAAAGTTTCAGGAGTATTTCACACACATTCTGGAGAACCTGCCCGAGGCCCGGCGGGGCTCCACCTCCGCGCCTTCAACCACCGATGACAACAACATCGGCTTGTACTCAATGGAGAGGGCAAGGCCCGTGAGGAAAACGCGCCCGCTCTTCCTTTACGCCGCCGAGGTGAAGAACGTCGGGGCGAAGAAGATCGACGCAGTAGTCTGGGATTACGTCTTTGTCCGGACTGCTGACGGTAAGGTGTTAGGCAGATTCCGATTCCTTAGCAAGTCAAGTATCAGGCCTGACAAGAGCAAGCTCCTAAGCGCACGGACATTGGAGCGCCCGCCGCTAACCGAAGGTTCGATGGTGGTCAATGTCACGGATTTGGGGAAGGGGGTGGTGCTTCAATACAGCGAAAAAGTGGAAATCAAGTGTATTTTGTACGCGGACGGAACGTGGTGGCGACATCCGACGATGCCTATGAGTGATTGTGAAAATCCCATTAAGGACAAGCAGCGAAAAAGCAGATAAAGGCTCGTCAATCTTGCCAGCTGTCTAACAAAGCCTTGCCGCTGACGGCGCGATAGCATGTTTCTCAAGTAACTTTATTCCTTCAGCTTGAATACTGATCGCGCGCCGCAGCTGAAGGCGATCGTTGGGTGGCTCACAGTTGGGAACAAAAAGCCTAACTACACGAGGAAGTATGGACGAAGACAATAAGACATCATTGCCAGTTTCTGAGTCGCAACTTCCTACGATTGTGAGAGAAGAACTAAATCCAGAGCAGAAAATACGCTTCCTTTTGGAGCTTCTTGGACAGATGCATAGCAATCGAAAATTCAATGAAGAGCTTGAGCACAAAGTATCCTTCGCCGTTACGGCTTTGCTGATCCTTCTGGCAGCCTACGTAGTAAAGGGCGAGTATGTTTTGAGCGCCACGGTCCGAGGTAGTCTTGCAGGTTTCAGCATTTTCATGACCCTCATCACAATATGGTTCCTTTTGCGAAACGGATCACGTGTGCGAGTTCAATGCAAGATGATAGTCCGTATCGAACAAGCATTGGGGCTTTACGAAGAGAATCTTTATATAAGCCCAGAGAGGTGTGAGAAGGCTGGCAACAAACCGCATAAAGAAGCGACAATTTACCCGATTGCAGCGCAGAAATATGGGGAGGGTGATTGGGCGCTCGTACTCACACCTCACATACTAGTGGTTTTGTTTGCGGGAGTAATTGCTTGTGCCGTTGTGCTACTGGGCCAAACTGCTGTCCGGGGCTAAGACTACGCTGCGTGGTGCCACTCAACACGCGCCCAACAAAGCCTTGCAGCTGACGGCGCGATAGCATGTTTCTCAATTAACTTTATTACTTCAGCTTGAATGCTGATCGCGCGCCGCAGCTGAAGGCCGAGCGTTATATGCTCCGAGTTCCTAATGTCGACAGGAGGGTGTGATGAGATTTGTGATCCTTTGCCTCTGCACATTGTCCTTGTGGGCGGCTAGTGCGTCAGGCCAAGTAGCACTCTCAGCATGTCATCGCACCCGCAGATAGCATTTTCCTAACGGTAGCTGCTCAGCCCGACTGTCCCCTGAAGATAAAGCTTCAAACGGTAATTGTTCTACTCGTAAATCAAATCACCTTCGATGACGGTTCGAAGTATGATGCTCGGCGCGCATCGAAATCGTTGATTGACTATTTTGCGGATCTGGCAAAATAGTAGCCAAGGAGTGTGGTCACTGTCTGCAGTATGCCGACCGAGTAATTTTGTCAGCGGGATTGAACTAACGCCGGGAAGATAACTCCCATTAACCCCGAAGACTGAATCGAGGTTCCAGTGGTGCGAATGGCCGCGGAGAACGATGTGACGCTCATGGACTTTACGCGCTCACTTCTTTCCGGCAAAGGGTCAGCGGCTGAAGATAAAGAGTAGTAAATCGGCGCCTGCCCTCTTTTAACAGTCTCCTGAAAAGCGGCGGGAGCCTCACGTCCCCCACCGCCCTTTTCGTCTCACGAATCTTTTGAGGATCATGAGGTCACAACAGGACACCCCTGTCTTGTGCGGCGACGGGCACCTGGGAAGCCCGTCATGATTAGAAATTCGCGCTGATGATCATCGCCGACCCGAACTTCACGCACGTACAAATCTGCTGAGCCACTCCCTTCTCGGCCCCGGTCTCATGGCATTTCAAGTACTCTCCCTGGGGGCAACTCTGAGCGCCCGCCGGGGGAGTCTTCTCCGTCATGGTTACCCGACTCCCGTCATGTTTCACCATCACCATGCCGACAAGCTGACCATCTCTCATCCGGGCCTCAAAGCCTCGGGGCTTCATTCTGTCGGGTAAACTGAGGAACACCGTCCGATCCTCTGCGACCGTTGCTGGGGTCTTCCTGGCATCCGTTGACGATGCGAAAACTACTGCCGCCATCAGGGCGATGGCGAACAACAGGATCTTACTCGAGTATTTCATAGTTCTGATTCCTCCTCTGTGTTGTTAGGCTGTTCTGATCAGGCGTACGCTACTTAATGCGTGGGAAGGGCGGAAAACGTATCATTTAATTTCTCGGGTCGCGCGCTTATCTCACGCCTTCGCGCGTCCACGAACAGCGTGCGGAAAATGACTATGTGATTACATACATAGCATCGTTCAGGCGGAGCATAGCGTGACCGGAGCGTTTTCGTCTTCGACAGCATCAAGTCGCCCGAATTGCCTGAGCTTCTCTAAACAACGTGACTAACAAGCCTTGCAGCTGACGGCCGCGCTAGCGTGTCACTCAAATAACCTTACCTTTAGATTGCAGGCAGTTGCCCGGTCAATTCGAGTCAACTCTTTGGAGTGCGCTGACCTGTCAGCGCTTTGGTCGGTCCCACTGGAATGATCATTGATCGCTTGAATTGCGCTTTATGAATCGGCGTCAAGCCGCCGAAGACCAAAGCGGTGACAGGTCACCGCACTCCAAAGAGCGGCTTGCTCGTTTCAGATTGAAAATAATGATTGAGTGCTGGAAAGGATCTCAGGGACGGCGGAGGTTCCTCGCTGGCCCCGCGCCGCACGCTGCTGAGGGTTGGAGGTTAGGCTGTGGGAGCGCCCGCTGATGTCGGGGCGCCGGATGGGAGCTCGCCGGGGTTCTCCGGGTCGGCCTGTTGCGATCGCTCGTGCGCGTGCCGCCGAGCAGTTCATACTCGCTGCTGTCTGAGCCGAATGAGGCTTCGCCGGCAGAGAGAATACGTTTGTTCCACTGAACCAGCTCGCGCTCGTCGTCGTCGATGTTGTTTTGCTCATCGTCGAGTTCGGCCACTTTCTGGTTGTAAGCGTTGAGGCGAGCTTCGAAGGCCGTGATCTTCGCCAGGAAAGCTTCCTTAGTGGTGTTGGCGCCGAAATCAATCGGCTTGGTGATTGAGTTGAGACCCGTTCGACGTAACCGGGCGGTTTCGAGGGCAGCAGATTTTCTTTTGGCTCGTGCCATTGTGATTGGTACGCCTTATTTGGGGTGTAGGTGAGAGGGTAAGGGAAGGGACGTGAGCAATTTACGTGAACCGAATCCGAACACCCGCGAGTTTTCCTCCAGATCGGACCTAATCAGAGACGTCCCGGGCAGCTCCAGCGCCTGATCTCACCTATTTAGGTCGCGACCAAAGTAGTTTCGATCGCAATCTTACCTCTTTGGATCGCGACCAAAGTAGTTTCGGTCGCAATCTTACCTCTTTGGATCGCGACCAAAAGAGTTTCGGTCGCAATCTTACCTCTTTGGATCGCGACCAAAAGAGTTCCGGTCGCAATCTTACCTCTTTGGATCGCGACCAAAAGAGTTCCGGTCGCAATCTTACCTCTTTGGATCGCGACCAAAGTAGTTTCGGTCGCAATCAAAAGAGTTTAGATCGCGACCGGAAGAGTTTTGGTCACGACCGAAAGAGCTTTGGTCGCGACCACAAGAGGTCAGATCCCGACCAAAGTTCCTCCAGTACTGACCCAAGCAGGCGCGGCGTTACAAAAAGTTACACTGACTCGCTCATTAGCGTTGTTTGATTCGATCAGACGCATTTCTTTGCGGAACTTTGCGTTTGCCTTTGCGACCTTTGCGGTTTCTGCTTGTTCTTCAGACCTTAACCGCAAAGTACGCAAAGGTTTTCGCAAAGAGCGCAAAGCAAACTGAACCAGTACCCCCATGCGGGCCTCATTGACGAGATTGGGCTATTCATGAGATGAAGCCGGCAGAAGAAAAGTCCTGAAACTCAAGTGGATTTTCACGTTCCCCAGGAGGCCACGCGAGTCCTCGGCGAATCAATTGATTTTTCAAGCAAGGGCAAGTGGCTTGGCGCGCGTTGACCTGCCAGGGACCGTGGGGCAGTAGCTCAAGAGGATTGGCATGAATGTTCTCATACTTAACTGCGGTAGTTCTTCGGTTAAATTTCAGCTCATCTCGACTGATGTCGAGCGAATTCAGCAGAACACCGACGAGCGGCTTGCTCACGGGCTCATCGAACGCCTAGGCGGCGAAGCCATCATCACGCTGACCGCGACTGGTAAACCGCCACAACGCTCAACCGCGCCGCTTCGGGAAACGCGGGCGGCGGTTGAGCTTATTTTGCGGTGGGCCTGTGCCGAGGAATCGGGAATCAAAGAAATTAAGAGCGTGGCAGATATCCACGCCGTCGGGCATCGAGTTGTGCATGGCGGCGAACATTTTAAGCAGTCCGTTTTGATTACCGATGAAGTCCTGCGCGGGATTGAAGATTGCATCGATCTCGCGCCTCTCCATAATCCGGCAAACATTAAAGGCATCAACGCCGCGCGCGAAGTATTTGGCAAAGGATTACCGCAAGTCGCCGTCTTCGATACCGCGTTTCATCAGACACTCCCTGAACATGCTTATCTTTACGCACTGCCTTATCAGCTTTACCGCCGACACCGCATTCGTCGGTACGGTTTTCACGGCACCTCTCATCGCTACGTCGCATATCGCTACCGTCAACTGAAGAACATTCAGCGCGACCAGACAAACATCATTACGCTTCATCTCGGCAACGGATGTTCGGCGGCGGCAATAAAAAACGGTAATTCGATTGATACTTCGATGGGCCTTACACCGCTCGAAGGCTTGGTGATGGGCACGCGTTCCGGCGACCTAGATCCGGCAATTATCGAGTTTGTTGCGGCGAAAGAGGGCTTGTCGGCGCAGGAAGTCGAGACACTATTAAACAAGCAGTCAGGGTTGCTGGGGTTATCAGGCTTGACGGATGATATGCGCGAACTGCTTGACGAAGCTCGTGAATCAGATGATCGCCGCGCCAGACTCGCCATAGAAATATTCTGCTATCGAGTGCGTAAATATATCGGTTCTTACCTCGCCGCGATGAACGGCGCAGATGCCGTTGTTTTCACTGGCGGAATCGGCGAAAACTCTGCTGAGGTGCGCACACAAATCTGTGACGGGTTAGAGTGGCTTGGACTCGAATTAGATTCCGAACGCAACCACGCGCTGGCTGGAGGGCACGAGGGCGTCATCAGCACCGACGGTTCACGTCTCGCCGCTTATGTCATCCCGACGAATGAAGAATTATTAATCGCGCGCGACACGGTGCGTGTGGTCTATGGTGTGCCGTCACGCTTTTGAAGGTGACCAGCGATGCCGCATTACGTTTTATCCAAAACTAAACCGCGTTCGATTGACGAGTTTGGAAAAGGAGAGTGAAAGGTGATGGACAAACAAACACTTCGTGAACATCTCGAAGAGTTACATGCTGAGCTCCAACAGGTTGAATCACTCGACGTTAGCGAACGAGAGATGCTTGAGAACCTGGCGAGAGACGTTCGAGACGTCCTTAGCAGGGAAGAAGACAGCCACCAACACTACAGCAGTCTGGGTGACCGGCTCCGGGAAGTGACTCGCGAATCCAGAGGGTCTTGCGCTACGCCCACCCAACCGAAGAGCAACAGTTCGCTGCTATGAGGAAGCTTGAGGCCTCCGAATGGCGAAATAGTGTATTATGCCGTTTCTTGTACGGGCATGTGTTTTACCCTTGAATCGTGATATAAATCTTTGATGTCTAACATCACAACAGCCTGGTTTCAAAAGTCCGCCTTGTCGTTTCAAAGCGCTCGGACAAACTGGTTGTCGCCTCCGCTGAAATGGGCGGGCGGGAAACGCTGGCAAGTCCCGTATCTCCTGCCACATTGGGAACCTAAGCGCTACCGAAGACTTGTCGAACCCTTCTGTGGTGGCTTAGCTGCAGCATTAGGACTATTGCCTGAGCAAGCCATTCTCAATGATGTAAATCCCCATCTCATCAACTTCTACCTACAGTTAAAGAAGGGATTTGTTTCGGAATTGAGGCCGAAAAATGAGGAGAGCTATTATTATGCCAAACGTAGCGAATTCAATAGCCTGCAAAAGGAGGGAAAGAGTCATACACCGCAGGCCGCAGCACTTTTTTACTATCTCAACCGTACAGGGTTCAACGGACTATGCCGCTTTAATCAGAGCGGCGAGTTCAACGTCCCGTTTGGCCGATACAAGACCATTAATTATAGGTCAGATTTTCGCGAATACGCTGACGTCTTTGTGAAATGGGAATTTACCTGCGGGCATTTTGATCGTATCCGGTTACACGATTCCGACTTTGTGTATGCAGATCCTCCATACGACGTTGAGTTTCGTCAGTATTCCCAAGGCGGATTTGGATGGCATGAACAGGAAGCCACCGCCCAATGGTTGGCTAAGCACCCAGGGCCTGTCATTCTTGTTAATCAAGCGACAGAACGAATCGTCAAGCTATATCGAGACCTCGGTTATGGCCTTGAATTTTTGCCAGCCCCTCGCCGGATAAGTTGTAACGGCGATCGGACTCCAGCCCTCGAAGTCTTAGCCGTTCGGAATCTTCCATAGTATAGGTTATTCTAACTAGACTGATCACCATCCGAGCCTCAGGATCACTTAGATGGGAAAATACGAATCCCAACGAGCTGCGTTCAACTTTCTTCGTCAACACCTCCTGTCGGGCGAGCCTTTCCTGCTGCGTGAGTTTATTGAAGCTACGGGGTGGGAAAAGCCGGGGACCTATAGGACGTATTTACAGAAACAGTACAGAGGCCTCATTGAACCCATTGACGGTAGGGGTTTTAAGATCGCGCTCGATGAGGAGTACAGAGTCACAGAGGCCTTTCGCAATCTACTTGACTGGAGGCGCTTTAGGCAGCAGGTAACACAAAATCGTCCCCTTGGAGGGGATTACACTTTAAAGACCTCAAAGGTTCTTATCTATGATTTTCTAATGCCCCTCACGCATGAGACTCATCTGAGGACTACTCTCGATGCTCTCTTCTATAAAAACACGATTTTGGCGAAATTGAAGACGACTGATGAATCTGAGGTCGAAAAGTATTTCACGCCCACTGAGGGACAGTCTCGAGCGGATTACTTAGCTGAGATCCTGTCGTTCATCGAAAAGAACTTCGTCGGCTATTCGATCTACCATGTAGATGGCCGCTTTCGAGCTCCTGGCATTCTCGATTTCGACGAGATCGCAGTGCTTTCGAAAGACGGCGCAAAATATCTGATTGATGAGACAACCGCTGTTACTCGGTTTATTTTTCCGTACGACGACCCTGAGCAACTGGACGCGATTCGATTCCTCTTCCAACGCTTATTTGTGAGTGGGATGATTGATCTAGTTGCCGGAGAGCGAGAAATCTGGATGCTAGAGAACGGCCCAGAGCGTTTGGTGCATATTTGGAAGGCTCCGAATGACGATTCGCTTGAGGCGGATGAAGGCGATGACTTGTAGGGACTGGCTGCGCGCGAACAACTATGAGGACGTTGCCGATCTTATCGATCGAGCAATGACGAGCATGGCTGCTCGCGGGTGCAAGACAAGACGAAACTGGTGGGAAGTGCTCGCAGGAGCCAAGAATGGCAAGCCTTGCAATTACGAGTCTATAGAGTTCCCTGTTCTTAGAGCAGCTCAGATTCATGAGGGCGTTCCGATTACTCCAAACGCTCTCTGCCGAAATACTGCCGAAGAACCGCCTGCCCCGCGAGTAACGGGACGCTGGCCGCGCAAAAAACGACGGAAGAAAACTACTTGAGGGTTGACAGAGCACGTTATGGCCAAGAGTCTGATAAATAAGAACGATGCCATTGATTGGCTGCGAGATCTTCAAGATGCTTCAGTCGATCTCATTGTTACAGATCCACCATACGAATCACTCGAAAAACATCGTGCCATCGGGACGACGACTCGTCTAAAGCACAGCAAGGCGTCGAGCAATGATTGGTTTGAGATCTTTCCAAACGCCCGATTCGAAGAACTATTTACAGAGATGTATCGCGTGTTGAAGAAGAACCGCCATCTTTATCTGTTCTGCGATCAGGAAACGATGTTCGTGGTGAAACCAATCGCTGAAGCGGCTGGGTTTCGTTTTTGGAAACCATTGATATGGGACAAGCAGAAAATCGGCATGGGCTATCACTATCGAGCACGGTATGAACTGGTTCTGTTTTTTGAAAAAGGGAAGCGGAAGCTCAATGATTTGAGCATTCCCGACATCATACAGGCATCGCGAATTCATAATGGTTATCCGGCAGAAAAGCCTGTGGCTGTCTCTGAAACGTTGATAAAACAGAGTACCGAGTTCGGAGAATTGGTGATCGATCCATTCATGGGATCCGGAAGCGTCGGATTAGCGGCGCTAACCCTGAAACGGCAATTTATGGGTAACGACTTGTGCGACGAAGCCGTGCGCGTATCCAAAGCCAGATTTTTCGATCACCTTGCTGCAAATGGAAACGGATCCCCATTGCCATCTAAGTCTGCGCCAAAAGGAAATAGAAAGGCATGTCGTGGCGCTTAATAAGGGTTCAAGAAAAGCCTTTGACTGGTTGAGAACACAGAGAGCAGGCACCGTTGTTCCCTATAAAGAACTAATGGACGCTGCTGACTGGTCCAAAGTCTCCTTAAATACCTATCTGAGCAAGAGAAAGTTAGCGCCATTCCTGCAAAAGCTTCAGGGTGACAAACTGAAGGTGCTTATGGATGGCAGTGACATCACAGAAGCGTTTTTCGATGAGACGTTCACCCAGACTGGTCCTCAAATCTTTACAGTGTCAGCGGGTGATACTCTTACAGGCGAACTCGAAAAGTATGAATTGCTAGAGCCATTAGGTTCAGGCGCGGTCGCACATGTCTGGTCAGCGGAAGCTAAGGGTACGGGAACACAGGTGGCCGTTAAGATAATGATGCCAACTGCGAACCTCTTACAGGAATCCGTCTTGCCAAATGTTAGGGATCGATTCCGCAGAGAGGCACGAAACGGAAAGAATCTCAGCCATCCGAATATCGTTCGCTATTTAGACCTGGGCCTATATGAAAAGGTTCCGTTTCTCGTGATGGAGTTGGCAACATGCACAGTTGCTGCCCGCATACAGAAGTTCCGCCAACTGTCGGAAAGCGATGCCGCGGACGTTGTAAAATCGTGTCTCAACGGGCTCGAATACTTACATGGGAAAGGTTCACCCCACCGCGACGTGAAACCAGCGAATATTCTGGACTTTTCCGGAGGCGTAAAACTTGGTGATTTAGGGATCGTCAAATGGAGCGATTACGATCCGGCTTTTACTAACGGTGGCACAACCACAAGACAGTCCATGCAATTGGGTTCTTGGTTCTACATGGCACCCGAACAACAAGAATCCCCTCATGACGCGGTGCCAGCCTCGGATATATATGCTCTCGGTGTTACGTGGATCGAAATGCTATCTGGCGTTGTACCCTCTCCACAGGCCACGATCGCCAATGCATATAAACTTCCCTCTATCAATCCGCAGATCGCGGAAATAATCAAACGGATGCACTCTTACAATCCAGGTGACCGGCCTGCGATTTCGGAGATCCGGGAAACCATTCGAGCGTCGTACAAGTAGTCTAACGCGAAGTTGCAACGCAGCGCCTGAGCTTCGAGAAGGCATATCACTGCTTCAACCGTCAAACACGCCCCACAAAAGTCCCAGCAGTGAGAATATACTTGAGGTTGTGACTGACTCTAAGTTGTTGAAGGATTTGGAGGCGGCGATCGGAATCGAACCGATGAATAAAGGTTTTGCAGACCTCTGCCTTACCACTTGGCTACGCCGCCCGCGAGAAAGAAAAGGCAAAAGGTAGAAGGAAAAAGGCAAAAGGTCCGGATCGGTTTTTCCTTTTACCCTTTGCCTTTTGCCTTAAGGTGTGGAGCGGGAGACGAGATTTGAACTCGCGACCCTCGCCTTGGCAAGGCGATGCTCTACCACTGAGCTACTCCCGCTTTGAGCGCAAGTGATTCTAATGATTCGATGATTGTTGTCAAGCGAGGTGGTTTTCAGGTAGTGCCCTAATTTCAATTCTTTTATTTTTCTTCCCCGTTTTAACACGTTTTACTGTAATACGGCTATTCCTTGACGGTTTTAGGGGCCGGATCGTAGGCTGTCAGGTATGGCTGACCTCGCAAAACGACAACCTACCGCAATCGAACGGGTTCTATCGAAGAATCCAGACACTCGCGCGCTCCAGAACCTCCAATACGCGCTCTACGCGACACAGGAGCAACCCAAATTGGAACTAGCTGCGGGAACATTCGCTACCCTGGTGGCTGTGTTGCTCGGGTATTTGCTCGGCACTGGTGGTGTGTCCAGCGCGGTCACAGGGCTTGTGACAGGGCTTGGAACCTTCTTCGTTATCGTGGCCTTTATTTTCTGCTGGCACTTGATACACGCGCCGGGTGCTTTTCGTGATTACTGGGAAGCGAAAGCAAAAGAGATACCCGATACTGCCGCCGAAACGCTGAGGCGCAAGTTTCTTGCCGAGCGACTACAAACTTTGCTGGAGGAATCGGGCAAGGTTGATATGTTGGGATCGGCTGCAATCGGGACTATGGAGGGGATAGATATTCTCATGCGTCAATCCGGTTCGCACACGCGAAACCTGCACTTTCTGCAGGCTAATTACAGCCCCGAAATAGTTGAGCGTTTTCAGCAGGAGGGAACCCGTGTCCTTGAGGAACTATTAGCGCAGAATTTATCTGGCGAAGAAACCCCCAAACTGAGTCCAGCGCCCTACCCAAAGCTGGAAATTGATATTAAAGAAACCATGTTTGACTTTGTCGATGACAGTAGAACCGGAGCGCAATACGGCGTATGCCGCGAGCCGTGTTTCGTAACATTATTACTCCGACTCAAAAATACCCGTCCAACTTCCATAGCAATTGGTAGGTTCAAGTTGACGTTAATTGTTGACGGCAAGGAATACGTGTCTTTTGCTGAACCCAAAGTCTCCGCAAGGCGATTAGTTACGTCTCAGGGCACAGAGGCGTTCGAACGAACACGTAGCGACAATCTAAACGAGCATCCGCCTTTAGTTTTACTTGAGGAGAGCGCCCCGGTTGAGGGAACGCTTCAGTTCATGTTTAACGACCTGAGATACATGGATTGGCTTACCGAGGACGTTTCGTTGGGAAACAGCCCCTTCACCTTGCTCTTGATTGCTACGGACAAAGAGCGCCACACGGCTGAGGGACTTCTGCCAGCCGAAGGCGTCCGGTATATAAATCCGTAATACGCAAAAGATTTGACAGAACGGGTATTTCGTATTACACTTATCTTCAAGTTAAGGAGATAAGTAACCCAATGCCAAACGTCCTGAAAAAAGACAAACAGATAGCAATAATCAGCGGCCTTGCCGAAGGCATGAGCATGAGAGCATTAGCCCGCGTGACTGGCGTTCACCAAGACACAATCTGCCGCTTAGGTGTGCGGGTTGGACAGGCTTGCGCCCGTCTGATGGATGAGAAGCTCCGCAACCTGACTTGCCACTAGTCTTGAGTTTGATGAGATTTGGGGCTTCATCGGCAAGAAGGAAAAGCACCTGAGACAGACCGACGATCCGACACTAGGCGACGTTTGGACGTTCTGCGCTATTGATGCCGAAACCAAGCTGGTTCCCTCATTCAAGGTTGGGAAACGCAACCACCTGACCGCGAACGCTTTTGTTAGCGACGTTGCCTCACGCCTGAACAATCGCCCACAGATTTCCGGTGATGGTCTACGCGCTTATATCGAAGCCATAGAGAACGCTTTAGGCATGGGCGCGGACTTCGGCATGATCATCAAGAGCTACGGCGTTGACAGGGGCGAGCATCATCAAGAACGCCGTTACAGTGCGCCGCAAGTAACGTCCATGCAGAAGATCGACGTGATGGGCAGACCTGACCGCGATCTGATTTCCACTAGCCACATTGAGCGATTGAACGGAACGACTCGCCTCCACATGCGACGGTTGACGCGACTGACCTACGCATTCAGCAAGAAGCTGGAAAACTTTGAGGCCGCCGTTGCCCTTCACTTCGCGTATTACAATTTCGTCAAGACACACGGATCGATTCGCTGTACGCCAGCGATGGCCGCAGGAGTCGAGAAAAGTTTTCTAACGGTCGGAGATTTAGTCGAGGCCGCATGAGCGCAGACTACATAGCTGAACTAGCGGACGCGATCCGTCACCTTTACCACGTTGAACCCGTGTACGTTGAAACCGTGCCCGTCAAAGAAGTCTTTCAAGGTCAGACAGTATGGCAAGGCGAGGTTGAAGTTTTCGATCTGCCCGACTTGCCGGACGCAGATCGCATTTATGCTTGGGCGCATGAGACAGACAACGCAGACCAACCGAGACGCACAGTAACAGTCCTACACGTGCCGCCTGTTCTCTCGCCGGAGTTGGCCGTGAGAGCATCAATCATTCAAGCCTATAGGGAAGGAATTGATCATGAGCAACACTAAGAAACCAGTAGTAAAGAAACGCGGACGCCCACCGCTGGCAAAGGGACAGGTCAAAGCTAAGATCGTTCCGATGCGCCTACAGGATGCGGACGTGAAGCTGTTTGAGAAGGCCGCGAAAGCCACTAAGCAATCGCTCTCAGAGTGGATGCGTAACACATTGCGCGAAGTGGCTCAAGGGAATCAAGCATGATCGACTATCTCAAGTATTTTGACCGCGAAACTTTTCTCTTTGAGGAGGTGCATGATCGTTTTCACCGTGATCATTCGCTGGGTGCCTTTGATTTCTTCTCAATCATCATCTGGAAAGCTAATCGAGCTAAATCTATAATGGCTGATAAGCTGCTGACAGAAAAACGTGCAAGCGCGTGCGATCTGAACGCTAGGTGTCGCGTGCTTACAAGGTCGCTATACGCCGCACCTAACCACAGAGAGCGGCTGCGAATACTCATAGAGGACTGGGACTTTCGTTTGCCTATGGCTTCCGCGATTCTTGCTGTCTGTTACCCGAAGGATTTCGCGCTCTATGATTATCGTGTGCGGGATCAGATTAAAGGGTTCCCCAAGCTAAACAGCAAGGGCGATTTTGAAGTGCTCTGGAAAGGATATGAAAAGTACATTGCCAACGTCTGCAAACTCGCGCCTCAGCAAAAGACTTTGCGAGATAAAGATCGGTATCTGTATGGAAAGTCGAACGCCGTACAGTTGAGAAAAGACATTCAGCAGAAATTTGAGAAGTTGGCTCCGAACAAATAACATGCCACAAGCCGCAAAATCCGCGAAGCTGAATTTCAAATTAGGGCACTACCGGTTTTCAGGTACTGGTGCAGTTTGATTCGATCAGACGCATTTCTTTGCGGAACTTTGCGTTTGCCTTTGCGACCTTTGCGGTTTCTGCTTGTTCTTCAGACCTTTACCGCAAAGTACGCAAAGGTTTCGCAAAGAGTGCAAAGCAAACTGAACCAGTACCGGTTTTCAGATAGTGCTCAACCTGAGTGCTGGCCCTTAACTCCCTGGAGTGCGCCGACCTGTCGGCGCTTTCGCCGCGGCGGCCTGGCGCCGCATTCCGGCGCATTTTAAGCGGCAAAGTTATAGTGCGGGCGACAAAAGGCCAAAGCGCTGACAGGTCAGCGCACTCCAAGGAGTTGACTTGCACCTAAAGTTGCTTCACTCCGCGACGAAGTTGTAAGTAATCACTCCTGACACCTTGACCGGCCGCCCCGAAAGCAAGGTGGGTGAAAACTTTGCCCCGCGCGCCGCCGCAGCCGCGGCAGGACGCAGCAACGGATGTCCCGAAATCGCTGTCGCAGAAGTGACGTTTCCTTTCTCGTCTACTATCACTTGCACTACCACCGTCCCCGCCGCGTTTGCTTGTCTGGCCAGGGGCGGGTAAGGCGGCTTGGGTAGGCTGGTCGCTTTGCCGTTCAACACTCCACCACTGACTGTCCTGCCGGCCTTCAACCCGCTCGGGGTCGGTAATTCCATAGCGTTGTCGTTGACGTTAACATCGGGAACGTCGCTGTCGTCGCCCGTTCCATATTCGTCTGCCACATCGATAGTCTTGCCGCCCTCAATGCGCAACGTTCCCTTGGTTAACCTCCAGACGTGATCCGTGCGTATGAGTGCCACTTCGTATCGCCCTTTGGCTTTCGTTCCTTCTACGGACATCACAAATCCAGCCTTGCCGGAACCGTCCGCACTTTGATCGAAAGCGCCTAGAGGGAATCCGGTGTCCTTGATCTCTCCCAACTCGCTCCTGACTTCCTCATTTTCCTTGAGCTTGTTCAAGGCAACTGTGTACGCTTCCGACGATTTCAAGGTCGACTCGAGCGCTTGATAACCAAAGTAAATTGCAGCTGCGACGCCTCCTCCGATCAAGAGCAGAATGATCCCGAGGATCAGAATGATCTTGCCGCAGCCGGATTTCCTGGGCGGCTGGGCCAGGGGGCCACCCATCATTGGAGACTGTATTGGAGACTGTGGCGGGCTGTAAGGAGCCGGACTGTTGTACGCAGGCGGAGACTGAGGCGGTGACGGGGCGCCACACTTGGGGCAGAACCGGTTGAACGACTCGAGGGTGTTGCCACAGTTGGTGCAATTCATCTCCGTCTCCTTATGCTTCGGCTTGTTGTATTATTTTGCGAAAGATTCCAGTGTCGCGCGCGTAAGAATAATCTGCAGAGGAGCAGGCTACAAGTCAATTCGGTTAGCACGGCGTTCGGTACTGGTGCGGTTTGTTTCGATCAGACGCATTTCTTTGCGGGACTTTGCGTCTGAATTTGCGACCTTTGCGGTTTTTGCTTGATGTGTAGACCTTTACCGCGAAGTGCGCAAAGGCTTTCGCAAAGAGCGCAAAGCAAACTGAACCAGTACTCGACGTTCAATTGACTTCCGACCTTATGTTTCTTAAGGTTTCGCTGGACCAGCCTTCTCGAGTTTCCAATCAATTTCGTCAGGAGTTTCAAAATGCAAAGAGCCTCAAGCGCTAAACCGCATGCTATCACCCGGACAGCTGCCGCGTTGTTTCTAATCGCATCGTTCGCATCGTTTTTAATTGCCCAGCCAGGCTACAAGAAACCGCCGCAAGACGTGCTGGATATATTGACTGCCCCGGTAACGCCGCTCGCTTCAGTTAGTCCGGCGCGCGACACAATACTGCTGAGCACGGGGCTTCGTTATCCTCCGATCGCCGATCTCGCGCAACCGATGTTGAGGCTCGCGGGTCTTCGAATAAATCCAAGTACCTTTGGTCCACACCGTTACCAGTATGCTGTGGCACTCACTCTAAAACGAATTGCCGACGGCTCTGAGATAAAGATTGCTCTACCACCAGGCGCAAAGATTGGGGCACCGCAATGGAGCGGCAACGGCAAGCACTTTGCCTTTGCGAATACAACTAACAACGGAATCGAGCTGTGGGTTGGAGACAGCGCGAACGGAAGTGTGCGCAAGCTCAAAGGGGTCGTGCTCAATGCCACTCAAGGCGATGAGTTTCAATGGATGCCTGACAGTAAGAGCCTGTTAGTGCTGCTGGTTCCAGGAAAGCGCGCAGCTGTGCCGGTGGCTTCAAGCGTGCCGCGCGAGCCAAACGCGCAGGAGAGTGCCGGTAGAGTGGGACCGGTGCGCACGTTTCAGGATTTGTTGAAAACGCCGTACGACGAAGACCTGTTCGAGTATTACGCGACCTCACAGCTGGCGATGGTTGACGGTAGCAGCGGAAAGATTACTGAAGTGGGCCAGCCGGCAATCTTCCTGTCTGAAGAAGTTGCGCCCGACGGTCAACACATCCTGGTGGCGCGGATCAAGCGTCCGTTCTCATATCTCTACACAAGCTTTTCTTTTCCGCGCGAAGTAGAGGTTTGGGATACCAAAGGCAAAGTGGTCCATAAGCTGGCTAGTTTGCCGTTGGCTGACCAGGTTCCGATCGATGGGGTAATTACCGGCCCGCGATCTTATCGTTGGCGCCCAACGGACCCGGCAACGTTGGTTTGGTTGGAGGCTCTCGACGGCGGTGATCCGAAGAAGAAAGTCCCACATCGCGATCGTGCTCTGATGCTGAAGGCTCCCTTCGCCGGCCCTCCGATTGAGTTAACCAAAACTGAACATCGCTTCGCCGGCGCAACCTTCGGAGAAAAAGACGGCCTGCTGCTTGTCAGCGACTTCGATCGTGATCGCCGTTGGGTAAGAACATTCATGATGAATGCTGATAAGCCGGGCGAAGCTCCGAAGCTTGTCTGGAACCGCAGCAGCCAGGATCGGTATGGCGACCCGGGTACTCCGCTAACGCGTGTGATGGCAAACGGCAAGCGGGCGATCATGCAAACTGGCGATTCGATTTTCCTGACGAGCACCGGCGCCACACCGGAAGGCGATCGTCCATTCCTCGATCGCTTCAATTTACAAACCCAAAAATCGGAACGACTGTTCAGGAGTGATGCGGTTCAATACGAATCCGTCGTCGCGCTGCTTGATGACAATGCCAACAAAGTCATCACGCGCCAGGAAAGCCCAACCGCGGCTCCAAACTATTACCTGCGCACGCTGGGTACTGCCGGCAGCAACCCCATCGTGCCAATCACTAATTTCCCTGATCCAACTCCGCAATTGCGCGGGATCAAGAAGCAATTGGTAACTTACAAACGCGCGGATGGCGTGCAATGCTCGTTCACGCTTTACCTGCCTCCGAATTATAAGGAAGGCACGCGTCTCCCCACAGTAGTTTGGGCCTACCCGCTCGAGTTTACTGATCCAGGCACAGCAGGGCAGGTGACTGGCTCAACGCAACGGTCCACACAAATCACCGGCTCCTCGCATCTATTTTTCCTGTTGCAGGGCTACGCGGTATTGGACAACACCACAATGCCGGTCGTGGGTGATCCGGAAACTGTGAACAATACTTACGTCGAGCAGATCACAATGAGCGCGAAGGCTGCAATCGACAAAGCGGCGGAGATGGGTGTGACTGATCCTGAGCGCGTTGGCGTCGGCGGCCACAGCTACGGCGCTTTCATGACGGCAAACCTCCTGGCGCATTCCGATCTGTTTCGTGCGGGCATCGCGCGCAGCGGCGCTTACAACCGAACCCTGACACCGTTTGGTTTTCAGAGTGAACGGCGAACCCTGTGGGAAGCGCCCGAGATGTACATCAAAGTTTCCCCGTTCATGGTGGCCCACAAGATCAATGAACCGGTCCTGTTTATTCATGGTGAAGCTGACGACAACACCGGAACGTTTCCGATTCAATCGGAGCGGATGTATCAGGCCGTGCGCGGACATGGCGGCACAGTTCGTCTGGTCACGTTGCCGCTCGAAGCACACGGCTACGCTGGACGCGAGTCGATCGAGCACGTGCTTTACGAAATGGTTAACTGGTTTGACAAGTACGTCAAAAACGCGCCGCCGCGCACCAAGCAGCAGACAGCGACGAAGTAACCGAATCCTGGAGACGGTTTCTGAATCACCAGAGGTGGCAGAGGAAGGAGATGTGTAATGAGAAATGCTGTTGACAGGTCCAACCGCAGATGGCCGGGTCTGGTCGGACTCATGCTTCTCGCGCTCGGCGCAGCGAGTATCACTGCAGAAAGTTTTCGCCCAGTCGCTGCCGCGGGATCACTAAGTCTTGATCAGCCGGTACGGGTTGTTCTGCATAGGAAAAGCTTCGCGGATCTTCCTGCTGACGCGAAGGAGCTTGAGCTCGAATTCACCGGCGAAAATGGCACGGTCTCGCGGCTGGAAGCTACGAACGAGAAACAGACCTTCGGTTTTGTCCGCTCGGAGGAGACGGCTTTGAGTTGTTCCCGAGGCACCGTCAAGGAGTGTGACTCGCTGAATCTGAGAGGAGGCGGCAAGCTTCGCGCTTGTGCTTGCGTCAAGGATGAGACGGCCAGACAGACAAAGGAACACATCTTACTGGCACGGCAGGTCGGCGTTGCGTCGATGATGACTGAAAGCACAAGGGCGGAAAGAATCGCACCACGATCTGAAAGCGGCTATGACGTTGTGCTAAGTGACAAGACGCCTTTACGTGCGACGTCAGGGCGACAGACCTGTTGGCTCAACAAGAGAATGCGCATCAGCGTTTGCTATTAGTCGTTTTCCCGGCATTGGTTTTGCGCAGGCCGTTGCCACGCCATTTACTTCGACGAGAAAACGATCGGTTTGTTCAGGATTGCGCGAGCCACCGCAATTGTCGCGAGCGCACGCGGGCCTTCGCCGGAAAAATCTCCGGCGAGACTAAGCGCGTGAAACGGATCATCTGCGGCGAGTGTGCCGAAAGCTTCCGAAAGATCGACTGGCGAGGCAAGGCCGACACCCATCCGGATTCTAAACTTCCCTTCGAGTTCAATCTGAATCTGCCCATCTTCGCCGTTAAATCCCGGTACACCATTCGCCGCCTTCACAGTCTCTTCAGCCAATTGCCAGGCGCGAGCAGTATCAGCCTTTGAAAAATGCGCGAGCAAACCCACCAGTGCGTAAGCCCGCTCAGGAGTGCCGGCGTCAATACGCCGTGCTGCTTCGAGAGCTTCATCCAGCAACGCCACGGTCCGTGCACGATCGGTCTTAATAACTACGCCGGCTGCCGAACTGAAGATGGCTGTGCGGTGCGCAGGTGTGAGGTCGCTCTTTGCGGCCAGGCGAAGAGCCTCAGCGACATTGCTCTTGCGCAAAAGTCCCCTGATCAGATTGTAATCAACAAAACGTCGGACGCCTTTGCGTGTTTCTGAGTCTTCAATCTTTTCGGCAAGATCCTGCGCCTGCATGTCGCCGCGATCGGCAGCTCGTATCGCAGCGAAAGCGTAAACACGGTCGCGCTCATCGGCAGTCCGCGCGCGAGCTAGTTGATCCTGAAGCTCCGCATTAGGATCCGGCGGCGAATTGTCAGGCACGAGCCCGCGGTTCATGGTGGAGTCTTCGTTTATCGCTTGCTTTGCATCACCTCGCAACGCAGTTAAGTGCGCGCTGAGCAACGGCGCGAGCTCTGGGGCGTGCTGTTGGAAAAGGGGAAAGACCCTGGTGCCCATGTAATAGGTCCCGGGTCGTCCGGGAGCGGTTTGATCCAACACGCCGGCGGGTCGCAAGAGAATTCCGGAGACGACACGAAAGTAGACATCGCGCAGCGCAGCAGATAGCTGCGGCGCAGGCCGCGGCTCATACGACATTATCGAGGGTATGCCAGCGTCTGAAACGATAACAAAGATGGATGGCGTGAAGGTGTAAGTGGTGAGCAACGAAACAGTGTTCGCGTCGGACGTCGCGTCTGCCGCCGCATGTGCCAGTAGCGAAGCAAACCGCTGGTCCGCTGCAGATGGATTCTTCTCTCGCAGCGCGATGAGAAATGAAATTGCCGGTCTGATAACCAGGCCCAGCGCCGGATCACCAAATTGCAAAGCCTGTTCGATGTCGCCTGCTTCAAGAAACTCAGTAGCGAGCCTGAGTCTTTGGGCCTTGGCGGCCGGGGACAAACTTGACGCTGCGGTGTCAGAGGAGGAGCTGACTCGCGATCCGTCGTTTTGCGGCAGCGGTGTTAACTTAGCCAGGAATTCTTCGGCCAGCGCTTTGTCGCGTTTCGCAGCTAACCGGAGCACTTCTGATCTGAGAACCATGTTCGGACGGGAAGGCGGTCTGTTGCTTACTCGTCCGACTACGGAGGTAGTGAAAGCTGGCGTGCCTTGTCCCTCCACAGCTTCAGCCGCTTCCCATGCCCGGCGGAAGAGTCCGCGAGCTCGTTCCGGTTCTCGCTCCCACAGTGCGTCAGCAATCTTTGCCTGCACCTTTGCCCTGAGTGCCTCGTCCCGGAAACTCTTCGCTGCGTCGGCCAGCAAATGAAGCGCACTGATCGCAGCCTGCCGGCGGATTTCCTGCAATGCTTCGGCTTCCTGCTCTGCGAGTTTGGATGGGGAAGTTCCTGGTCCGGGTTTCTGAGCGGTGACCGGAGCCGAAAGCATCATGAAACCCAGCAAGATGAAACAAAGCAAGCAGCAAAGGCGACTCATGGCCAGTCTCAGAGATCGATTGTTCATTGTTTGTTCGAGGTCCGCGCTGTCAGCCAGGAAGTGGACTAGCTTCGATGGCCTGCGATGGTCAGTCAGTTGCCAGAAGACCCGGAGTCCTCAAGAGTAATAGTCGTGTTGCATCCAGCGTCGTTTGCGTAAACTCTCTTCAGTCCAGAAATTTCGGAGCACGTCAATTTGCAATGAACCTTCCGAATCGGCCGGCAGGATAATGTTCACCACATCGTAACGGTAGGAGCACGCTTCGAGTCCCAGCATGCGACGGTAGGCCCTCGCGGCGCGCCCAATCTGGCGTCGCTTTCTCAAGTCAACATTCACCTGGGGCGGCGCAAACCAATCGGACGCACGCGTCTTGACTTCAACGAAGCAGAGAGTTGGGCCTTCGTAGGCCACCAAGTCAATCTCAGCATTGATCATGGCACCGCGGACATTTCTTCCGACGGGGAGAGTGAAATTTGCTGCGACGATTTTGTAGCCCTGTTGTGTGAGGTAAGCGGTCGCGAGCTCTTCGCCGCGCCGGCCGAGTTTGAGATGCGCTGCCGTGATTACGGGTACGTTGTCGCGCGTAGATCTTCCTGATGGATCCATGAGGTTGTCTTCACTGGGACCGCGGGCGTCCCGCCCGCTTCCAGCGACGGGTTCATGCGCGTTTGGATCAGCTTTGATAGCAATGTTTTCAGAATGCGGGCGGGACGCCCGCGGTCCCAGTGTTCGCCTTCACTTTTCCAGAGACGCACGCAATCGATCGAGCGCATTACCCCAGAAGGCTTTCATTGTCGCGGACGCTTTCGCGTTTGGCAGTTTGCGGTGCGTCACGACAACCTGGCTCTTGCTCTCGCCCTTTTCAACAAAGCTGATTTCGAGGCTGGTTGCCACTTCATTCCAGGCGCCACGAATTGATTTGTTCGCCTTCGTCTTGCCCACTTCCAGGCTGTCTTCGTCGAGCCAAACGCCTCGAGCTTTGGCAGTCTCGAAAGACTTGTAGAGTTTCGCCAGCGGCACTTTGATCGTGCGGCTGACGCTAATTTCAAACCCACCCGGTTTTTGATGCAACTGTCGCAGACCGCGCGCCTGTTCATAAGTGACAGTGACTGTCTGTCGCCACCAGGACGAAACGCCGTGCTGCTCGCTGAGAATCTTCACGATCTCGGGATGACTGAGTTTCTTCGCGCCGGCTTTGTCGAGGATGCTGAACCACTCTTTCCAAATCTTGCCGGTTTTGGCTTTGACGGCATCGTCGCTCATTCGTGGCGGTGTAGACGTTGTTTTCTTGTTTGCCATTTTCGTAGTTTACTGTGATGGTGCGGTTGGATAGCAACGTTTGACCCAGTGGCTACCACCACCCCACGCGGGCTGCCCGCGCGGGGACCCCGGTCCGCTCCCGGTTCTGCATTCTTCGACCCATTGCAGCCGTTCTAAGCGTCGCGATCATATGCGACTCTCAGCCAACGCTTCACTTCATCATCTATTTCTTTAAGTGAAGTGATCTCGATGCGATGAGTGATGCGGTCCTTTTTGGCAAAGCCGCCAGTCTCAATCAAACGACCTTTTGCTTTTGTATCGCCCAAGGCGAACCCAAAGTCGATGCGAGTGCGCGTAGTTGGTTTGATTTGAGCGAAGACATGATTGCGATAGAGCGGGACAATCGTTTGACACGGGCAGGCCTTCGCCTCCTTGCCCACACTGAGACCGAGTTTCAGCAAAGCATCGTAGATTGGACGCAATGCAGACTTCGGTCCGGAAAACATCTTCTCAACGTAACCTTCAGCGGCCTCCAGGTACGCGGCAGGGTCTCCGGTTTCATCGTCTTTGCCGTCAGCGCGATCTGCCAGCCAATGGGCTGAGTTGGTACCCAGTCCCTGCTCGGTCTTCAGCCACTCGCGTCTGGCTTTTAAATCCTTTGGACCATTCTTCTTTATGAAGCTCAACCATTCTTCGAGTGAACGACCAGTCTTCGATTTCAGGTCTGCGATCCATTTCTGAGTCAGGGCAACGCCGGGGTGGACTCCGTAAATCGATTTCCTGGTTCGTTGAGTTGCTGACTTCGGCATGACTTCCATCCTTTTCCTCATCAGCTCGAATGCTGATCTTCTCTGTGCAACCTACGTGTTCTCTGTGGCTCTGAGGTAAACATTTCCCGGCGTTAGCTCACCACAGAGACACAGAGAACACGGAGGTTGCACAGAGAGTAATTCAAATAGTCTTTGAGGCTTCTCCGAAATTGCTCTTATAAATAAACACAGGGCCCGGCCAAAAAATTGCTCATTTCGGAACGTTACTTTGCATCGCCAGCATGTTGTTTTCGGAATCACGAAATGCTGCCATCCAAAGAACATAGGCGCCCATGTCCGCAACTGCGACCGGTTCTTCTTCAAACTGAACGCCGCGCTGTTTTAAAGTCGTCACCGCCGCTTGAATATCATCAACGTTGAAATAGAGGATCGAACTGGGGTGATCAAACTCGGGCTTGTCGGGAAGCGAAAGCATCAGGCGGATGCCGTCGCAATCAAAGAAAGACATTTTTGGCGGAACGGCGAAGAGTAGTTTCATTCCGAGCTTGTCTCGATAGAAAGCCGTTGCCCTTTCAAGGTCATGTGCGTTGACTGCGATCTGTCCAATGGTGGAAAGACCAAATCCGCTCGTGTCCATTAGCAAGCGCTCCTTCTTGTTTTGTCGGAACCACCTGCGTCAGCGGGTGGGGCATAGCGCCCGAAGTGTGCCACTGGCATCCACCCGCTTACGCAGGTGGTTCTGACAGGATCAGCTTGCCTGAGTCTCCTGTTTCATGGGCCCCAACTTTGGCTGATGAATTTATCGCGCTCGCGATATTCTGTCCAGATCATGAGTAGATTAGCGCTTCGAAGCTTGGCCGCTGGCAAATTCCGGACAATTGCCCTACCGTTGAATCCAAATCGCAATCTCGGGGGCAACTAGTAATCGGACAGAGGTTTAAGTTGGAAATTGAGACGCAAATGACGGTTGAAATTACAAACGAGAATGAACCTGCGGTAGAGACGAAGGCCGCAGTATTGCCGCTCGTGGCCGTTGTTGGCCAACCGAATGTCGGTAAGTCTACCTTGTTCAATCGACTGATCGGTCAGCGGCGTTCAATTGTCGGCGATGAACCCGGTATCACTCGCGATCGGATCTATGGCGAGGTGGAATGGTCGGGCGAACGATTTTCTCTGGTTGACACAGGCGGCATAGTTCCGGACGACGACGCGGTCATCCCTGCCAATATCTTCAAGCAGGCAGGATTCGCGATCGACGACGCACAGGCACTGATATGGGTGGTTGATGCGCGCCTCGGCCTGACCCCGCTGGACGAAGAACTGGCGAAACTCTTGCGCGAGACCGGCAAGCGTGTGCTGGTGGCAGCGAACAAATCAGAATCATCACGAGTAGAAGCGACTGCTACCGAGTTTTATAAGTTTGGTTTTGAAGAAGTCTTTCCCGTTTCAGCGGAGCAGGGAATTGGGTTAGGCGATCTACTCGATGCCTTAATCAAGGGACTCGAGAGGGCGCCCGACGCCGGCGAGGGAGTGGTGGCAGCGCAAAAACGCGAGCTGCGACTCGCCATCGTCGGCCGGCCCAACGTCGGGAAGTCGTCAATCTTAAATAACTTGCTCGGCGAAGAGCGCGCGATTGTTTCTCCGGTTGCAGGCACCACACGCGACGCAACCGACACCTTGCTCGAAACTTCCGATCAACTGTTTCGACTCGTGGACACGGCGGGCATCCGTCGCAAAGGCAAGTCTGCCGAGATGGCCGAGAAGCTTTCGGTAGTGATGGCGATGAAGAGTTTGAAACGTGCGGATGTTGCCATCGTCGTGATTGATGCTGAAGAAGGAGTTACAGCGCTCGACGCGCACATCGCCGGCTACGCCTACGACGCGGGCTGCTCGATCATCATCGCCTGTAACAAGTGGGATGCGGTCAAGAATAAGGAGACTGGCACCTCGTCACAGTTTGAACGAACTGTCCGCGATCGAATGAAGTTTCTCGACTTTGCGCCGGTGATCATGGTGTCAGCGCTGACCAGCCAACGCGTGGAGAAGCTGCTGCCTCTCGCGATTCGCGCCAATGAAGCGCGAAATCGGCGTGTGAGTACGTCGCACCTCAATGCGTTTTTTGAGGATGCTGTGTCCCAACCCCGTGGCGGCGGCGCGCCCGCTCCGGTAAAGGGCGGTGTTTCGAGGTTGCACGTTCAATACATGACGCAAGCGGGCGTGCGTCCACCTACGTTTGTGGTGTTCACTTCAGGCGGCAAGGGCGGACTGCATTTTTCTTACCTGAGATATCTTCAGAATCGTCTGCGTGAACAGTTCGACTTTTTCGCCAGCCCCTTGCGAATAGTTGTGAAGCACAAACAACGCAAGAAGAGATAACCGCGACCGATGTCCGACAAGCTTTAGCTTGTCGTTGCGTTGCGACAAACTGAAGTTTGTCGGACCCCTACCGATGGCAACCCAGCCCCCAATCACATTCAACGTAGAAGCACGCGATGGCGAAGCGCGTGCCGGCATTCTCGTCACCCGGCGTGAAGTAATCGAAACACCTGTCTTTATGCCGGTGGGAACCGCGGGGACGGTGAAGGCCACGCGTTTCGAAACACTCGAAGAAGAGCTCGACGCGCGCATCATCCTCGGAAACACCTACCATCTTTGGCTACGCCCTGGCGTGGAAGTGATTCGGGCCTGCGGCGGACTTCACAAATTCATTGGTTGGAAACGCGCTTTGTTGACGGATTCCGGAGGGTTTCAGGTTTGGAGCCTGGGCGCACTGAGGAAGATTACCGAGGAAGGTACTGAGTTTCGTTCTCACGTTGATGGGAGCCTGCGATTTCTGTCTCCCGAGGTGTCGATGGAGGTGCAGGCCGCACTCGGTTCAGACATCGTAATGGCATTTGATGAGTGTGCGGCAGCCGATGCGCTGGCCGAGGATTCACGACGCAGCATGGAACTGACTGCGCGTTGGGCGCGGCGATCGCGCGCGAGTTTTGATGCGTTGCAAGCCGATGGAATGGATACCGGGCGGCGAGAAGCGACGGAATTGCTCAGCGGGGAGCAAGCCTTATTTGGAATTGTGCAGGGAGGTTCGCATCTGGATCTGCGACGCGACAGTTTGCAGCGCACGGTGGAAATTGGTTTTGACGGCTATGCCATCGGCGGACTTAGTGTGGGCGAAGAGAAGTCAGTGATGTGGAACGTCGCCGGTGAACTCGCGCCGGCAATGCCGGCAGATAAGCCCAGATACCTGATGGGAGTGGGAACGCCGGAGGATCTGGTTGAAGGTGTGGCTCGAGGGATCGACATGTTTGACTGTGTGCTTCCCACTCGCAATGGGAGAACGGGACAAGCGTTTACTTCGCGTGGAAAAGTTAACATCAAGAACGCCCAATGGGCTTTAGACACCCGCCCGCTGGATGAAGCCTGCTCCTGCCGAGTGTGCCGGCGACATTCTCGCGCTTACCTGCGCCACCTCTATATGGCCGGCGAAATGCTCGCAAGTATGCTGCTAACGCACCATAATTTGGCCTTCTTCCTTGACACTATGCGAGGCGTCAGGCAATCTATCCGGTCTGGCGATTTCATGAAATTTCGACGAGAGTTTACCGAGAGATTGAACATCTCAGGTCAGGAAACGAACTGAGCCGGGGCCTCTCTCAAGCACGCGTTTGTAGATCAGCTACTGAGAATTAATTAGATGACAACTATTGTATTGATGTTTCAAGGCGGGCTCGGCGCACTTGGCGGACTAGTGCCGATGCTCCTCATCATCGGCGTCTTTTATATGCTGCTGATTCGTCCCCAACAAAAACGCCAGAAGGAATTGCAGGCTACTATTTCGCAGCTCAAGGCCGGCGACCGCGTTGTGACTACGGGTGGAATCATCGGAACGATCACCACTGTCCGCGACACCAGCTTGTTTATCAGAAGCGCGGATAAGTCGATCCTTGAGATTGCGCGGTCAGCCATAGCAGGCATCGAAGGTGAAGAAAAGAAAGCCGGCCAATAATCCATTTGTAAGATTTGTTTGCGATGAAAAAGAAGAATTTAACTCAGCGTCTAATCATCATTGCTCTGGTAACCCTCGCTGGCCTTTATATAGTTATTGGCCCGCGGAGAAAGCCCACTCTTCAGGACTTCACCTGGTCTGGAATTAAGGCCACGCTCGCGTCAAATATCCATTTGGGTCTGGATCTCAAGGGTGGGTCGCACCTCGTAATGCGAGTTAAGACTGACGACTTCCTCAAGGCGTTGACGGAAGGCAATGTGCAAGCTATTCAGAACGCGGCCAAAGAACAGGGCTTTGCGCTCACAGATGTGAAGGCGCAGACAACAGGGGAATATAAGCTTACGATTCAAGCGGCTGACGCTGCCAACCTCAGCAGCGTCAATGATGAATTGCAGAAGAGGGTAGACTCGGAAGGCTATTGGACCTCGTCGATCAGTGGCAACACGATCACCTGGACACTATCTCCTACCTCGCAAAGAACACTTGCCGAGCAAGCCACTGACCAGGCACACAAGATTATTCTCAGTCGTCTCGAGGGCGTTGGCGTGGTCGAGCCGCTCGTGCAACGGCATGGTTCACAAAATTCGCATCAAATCCTGGTGCAGATGCCCGGCATCTCGGATCCGCAACGGGTGAAAGAGTTGCTGAAGGCTGACTCAGATCTTCAGCTGGTGCACGTTGTCGGTCAGCCAAATCCAGCGCCTACACAAACCTACACCACCAAAGAAGAGGCCGAAGCCTCGATTGCCGGAGCACCTGCCGGCAGTCGGAAAGTCTTTCAGTACTCGGAACGTACCGAGCCCACCGCGGCCGGTCAAACCCCTGCCGACACTACGCCGAAAGAAAAGCGTTGGGTAGTTGTTCAATGGCCGCCAGTCGTCGGTGGCAACGAGCTTCGAAACGCTTCCGCTGTGCAAGCTACTGGCGGTGGAGATGCATATCAGATTTCCTTCTCGCTCAAACCGGGCGGCGCCCAAAAATTTGGAGCCTGGACCGGAGCGAATATCAATCAATACATGGGCGTTGTGCTTGACGGTGAAGTTAAATCGATCGCTTTTATTCAGTCTCAAATCTTTGACCAGGGACAGATTAGTGGGAGATTCACCCAGCAATCAGCGGAAGATCTTGCACTTACCCTGAGGTCTGGGGCGTTGCCGGCAAAGATTGAATATCAGGAAGAGCGCACCGTTGGGCCGAGCCTGGGGGCTGACTCCATTCGCTCGGGCGTGCGCGCGTCTCTATTTGGTCTGCTATTCGTGGTCGCGTTCATGCTCTTTTATTATCGGGGCGCCGGCATTAATGCCGTAGTGGCATTGATCCTGAACATGATTCTGATGTTGGCCGCGTTGATTATCTTTGATGCAACCCTGACCCTGCCGGGCATCGCTGGAATCATCCTGACGATTGGTATGGCGGTTGACTCGAACGTCCTTGTTTTTGAACGAATTCGCGAGGAGCTTCTCAGTGGGAAAACTGTGGCTTCGGCGGTTGACCAGGGCTTCAAACGCGCGATTGTGACGATCATCGACACACACGTAACAACCGTCGTGTCTTCAGGCTTCTTGTTTGTGTTCGGTACTGGTCCTTTGCGCGGGTTTGCAGTAACTCTGATCATTGGTCTCGTGATAAACCTCTTCTCGGCAGTCTACGTTTCTCGCACGATCTTTATCTGGCTGCTGACCCGGAAGCGCAGGGCAGAATCGCTGAGCATCTAAAGTCGCGATTAATTATCTGAAATTAGTTATTGCTGGAATTTTATGATTCAAGTTTTCACAACGTTAAGTTTGACTGGCTATCTAAGCGCCGGGTGTTCATTGGACTCTCAACCTTGCTGATGCTGGCCGGACTTGGTTCCGCCGTGGTCCGCCAGGCCATCCCCGGGGGCACTGACGCATTCAATCTCGGTGTTGACTTTAAGGGTGGCACTGTCGTGACGACAAAGTTTAATCAGCCGACATCAGCCGAGGTCATTCGCGAAACCCTCGCGAAGAATGGCGTACCTGATGCGGTGATTCAGCCCGTGACGGACAAGGAAAGCACCTTCCTGATCAAGCTGCCGCTCGCGGGCGCCGAAGGTCAACTGTCGGATGCTGAAGTAGAGCAGGGCCGGGCGCTTGTCGGAAAAGCTTTGAGCACGATTGGACCCGAGAAGACCGCCTACGAAATCATCGGAACCGACGCTGTCGGCGCGGTGGCCGGAGCGCAACTTAGAAACAAAGCGATCGCCGCAACCCTCGCCGCGCTGGTGGGTATCTTGGTTTACATAGCATTTCGTTTTGAGTGGTCCTATGGCGCCGCGGCAGTTATCGCCGTGTTCCACGATGTTCTGGTAACCCTGGGTTTCTTCTCGATCTTCCAGTGGGAAATCAGCCTGACAGTGATCGCGGCCCTCCTGACCCTGGTCGGCTTCTCGGTTAACGACACCATAGTTGTGTTTGATCGCATTCGTGAAAACCGCCGGCTCCACCGCCGCGATTCGTTGTATAAGTTAACGAACGACTCAATTAACCAAACGCTTTCACGAACGGCAATCACCAACGGGCTCGTGTTTCTTTCGGTGCTGGCGATGGTGCTCTTTGGCGGCGAGGTATTGCAGGGTTTTTCTCTGGCGCTCACAGTTGGAGTCATCTTCGGAACCTATTCATCAATTGCGGTTGCGAGTCCGATCATGGTTTGGTGGGAGCAGCGGCTTGAGGCCTCGGATAGAGCGGCCTCGCTGGGCGCGACCGGGGCGACTTCACCAAGATCAGGTGCGACAAAGCGTGAAGCAGTTTCGGGCGCCGTGGCCAAGCGTACGCGCGGCGCTGTTCAATGAGCGATTTACGGTTTCAGATCTAATCGGATTTGTGTCAGCGGGGCCGTTAATAACGTCAAATTTGCTCTTGACTTGCCGGGGCATGCGGCATAGACTGCACGCGTTGCTGGCCAATTTAATAACTCAAACAGTCGACCCGCGTCGTTAAAAGCGAAGGTTGGATGCGCGGTATTCTGTTGAGGGGCCAGCGAGTTTTTTTGCTCGCACAGTTGCTTCCAGGGTTTGACGAGCTCAAAGGTCACGGAGTAACAGTTTCCCCTTTCATTTGATTTACCGGAACTTAAACGAGGGTTTGGGTTCTAGTAAGCAGCATTAAATAGGATCGAGAGAATTTTGCACCCCTGATCCATTTGGCACCGGAATAGGGAGGAGAAAAATGTTCGATAATCTTATTGAATCTGGTTCGCATAAACAGGACATAGGGCGAAAGGGCTCGTTCCTTCTAGCTACCGTCGGCATCTACGCGATTCTGGGAACGGCTTTCATCGTAGCGAGTATCGTGTACATGGACAACTCGCTCGATGCTCAGGATTTGGAACTTACCACTCTGGTAGCGCCGGTACCGGTGCCTGTCCAGGAGAACCAGCCGGAAAAACAGCCGGAGACCAAACCGGTCGACACCAAACAGAATGTGGACGTCAGGAAAGAGCTCATCGCCGACGTCTCACGGACTGAGCTGGTCCCTAAAGAGGTCTCCGCGAAGGCGAGTAATATTCCGCCAGTCCGCCGTGGCGTAACCACTGTATTGGGCGACTCCTCCTCCAATGCTGCGGTGCCAATCGCCGCCGGCCCTGGTTCGGGAACTGGCCTGGTCGGTACGCCCACCAAGGTCACCATCGCCGACGAACCACCACCACCACCGCCACAACCGACTCCACCCAGGGCGCCAATTTCGGGTGGTGTGTTGAATGGAAAGGCGCTCAGCCTGCCGAAACCGGCATATCCACCAATCGCAAAGCAGGCCCATGCTTCGGGCACGGTCGTTGTTCAGGTCACAATTAGCGAGAGCGGCAGTGTCATCTCCGCCGCCGCGATGTCTGGCCATCCACTACTACGGGCGGCAGCCGTAGCGGCTGCGCGTGGGGCGAGGTTCTCTCCCACTAAGCTGTCCGGTCAGCCCGTTAAGGTGACAGGCGTCATCACGTACAATTTCGTGGCTCAGTAACTGCGGAGGTTCAACGCCGTAAGGGCCCCGTCGGCCCATTCTGCGAGTTCCCTGCGAGCTATCAATGTAAGAAAAACCTTTTGGAGGGTCTACCGTGACTATTCTACTCAGTCTTCTAGGAACGAAAGCATTCAGTCTGTTTGTGTTCATGTGGCAGGAAGCCGCGCCCGCGGCGACACCAAAGCCGGTGGATCACTTCTCGCTAATGACCATGATCAAGAGCATGGGCGCCGTCGCGATCTCGGTCGTGGTTATTCTCATGATCATGTCCGTTTATTCGATTGCAATCATGGTCGAACGTTACCTGACTTACACCGCTGCGAAGAAACAGTCGCGTGAATTTGCGCCGCGGGTGGCCCAAGCCCTCAAGAACGATCGCATCGAAGAAGCGATAAACATCAGTGACAAGCACCGCAAGTCGCATCTGGCGATGGTCGTCAGCAGTGGATTGCAGGAGTTCCGGGCGCACTCAGGTTCGTCCGACATTTCCGGTGATGAAATCGAAGCCTCCAAGCGCGCCTTGCAGCGGGCCATCGCAATCAAGACGGCGGAATTTAAGCGCGGCTTGTCCGGACTGGCGACGATTGGATCAACGGCTCCGTTCGTAGGTCTCTTCGGTACTGTGTTCGGCATCATCAACGCATTCCAAGCCATGGGCGACGCAGGCCAGGCAGGTATCGGCGCGGTGGCCAGCGGTATTTCAGAAGCGCTCTTTACCACTGCCCTTGGGTTGTTGGTGGCGGTACCGGCGGTGTGGCTGTTTAACTATTTCACCGGCAAGGTTGATGGTTTCATTGTCGAAATGGACAATTCAGCTTCAGAGCTGGTCGACTATTTCATTAAGAACCGCACCAAGCAATTAAAGCCGTAACTCTGCGCGAATTGTAAATCGGTGTGCAGTTTGGTGTCGGCCAGATAGGGTGGAGTTAAACCGCCGGCAGCTGGCGGGAAGGAGATTTTGTTATGGGAATGGCAGCAAGTGGAGGCGGTGGCTTCCAGTCAGAAATTAACGTCACCCCAATGGTCGACATCATGTTGGTGCTCCTGATCATCTTCATGGTGGTCACACCTTTGCTCCAGCACGGCGTCACGGTCGCGTTGCCGAAGGATCTACAAAACCCGGAAGAGGATCAGCGCATCACCAGCGACAATTCGGTGGTGATTTCGATTCCTGACAACGGCAAGTATTTCCTCGGCAAAGAGAAGATGGAGAAAGAGCAGATCAAGGACAAGGTCCAGAAGATGCTGGACAACATCAAGAAGGAAGAAGACAAGATCGTTTACATCAAGAGCGGAATCGGCGTGGATTACGGCGATGTTGTTAATGTAATCAACGAGGTGAGAGCTTTAGGCGTCGACAAGATTGGCCTGGTCGCCGACAAGAAAAAGGGTGATGGCTCTGCCGCGCCCGCGCACCCCGCTTAGATTTGATTTCATCCTGCCGTCGCAGACGATCTAAAGGAGTCTAGTAATGGAAAGCAGTTCGAAAGGTAGTTCCAAAGCGGTTCCATACATAAACGTTACCCCGTTAATCGACGTTCTGCTGGTCGTCTTGATCATCTTCATGGTGATCACTCCCCTCAAGCCGAGCAAGTTTCAGGCAGATATTCCAACGCAGCGTGATCCAAACGAAGATTTGAGCCAGCTGAAGCCAAACCCGCTGACTCTGGTCGTTTCAATTTCCACCGACCTCCAGTTAAAGCTGAATGCCGATTCCATCGGGTCGGTCAACGAAACGGCGCCTTTGAGCCAAAAGCTGCTTCAGTTGTTCCGTCAGCGCAAGGAACAACGCGCCTACAAGCCTGGGATGGAAACACGATCAGATTTACCTGACGATGACCGATTGGAAAAGACTGTGTTTGTGAAGGCACCGCGGTCGGTAAAATACGGTGATGTCGTTAAGGTAATTGACGCGATTAAGGGCGCAGGTGCGAGTCCGGTCGGTTTGCAGGTGGACGATCTGCCCCAATAGTTTTGTAGCGCGAACATTCCCATTTGATCTTGAGTCCAATCACAAAAACGGAGCTTGCGGATAAATGAAACTCTCTCAAACTAGAATTGCCATAACGCTGGTAGTTCTCGTTTTTACAGCTTCTGGTTGTGGAATGGTCAATCGGATCCGGGCAAAGAATGAGTTGAACGAGGCCGCACGGTCTTATCGCGAAGGGCAATTCGTGCAAGCTGAGCAATACTCCAGACGTGCTCTCGAAATGGATCCCGATAGCAAGACCGCGCGGATGTTTATTGCGCGTACGATTCATGCGCAGTATCGCCCGGGTGTGCAAGCGCCTGAAAATGTTGCGAAAGCCAATGAAGCGATCGGGGCATACCAGCGTATCCTGGAAAAAGATCCCAAAAGCGACGAAGCGTACAAGGCGATTGCATATCTGCTAGGGGCGATCAGGGATGACGAAAAATTGCGGCAGTGGATAGCTTCTCGAGCTAATGACAACAGCATCCCCGCTGAGAAGCGCGCCGAAGCTTACGTTGTTCTCGCAAGCAAAAACTGGGATTGCTCCTTCAAGATGACGGAGTTGCCCACCAACAAGTCAACCACAATCGAAGCCGGAAATCGAGCCAAGGTTTCCTACAAGAAGCCCACCGAGCAGAAGGAGTTTGACACAGCTCAAGCATGCGTCAAACGTGGCCTGGAAGAGATTGAAACCGCAATCCAGCTTGATCCTTCCAGTGAACCCGCATGGTCCTACAAAACAAATCTATTGCTTGAAGCTGCCAAGCTAGCCGAGATGGACGGCAAGATGGATCAGAAAGCTGAGCTCGAAAAGCAGCGCGATGTCGCTCAAAAACGCACCAACACTTTGAGCGAAGCTAACCAGAAGAAGAAGCAGGAGGAAGCCGCCAAAAGTCCCGCTCCTGCGAAAGACTAGTTTTCACGTTACTGACCAACGGTTGGTGATGCTCGACTTTCGAGTCGGGCATCACCTTTTTGTTATAATCACTAATCCATTTTTGTTCTCAAACAGCAGACCTGAATGATTCGCATTGAAGAAATTGTCGACACCGTCGCGGGTCATCACCCGCAGGCGAATCTTGATCTGCTGCGGCGTGCCTACCTTTTCTCCGCACGAGAGCATAAGGGCCAGAAACGCGCCTCGGGCGAGTCGTACCTGGTCCACCCGCTCGCCGTTGCCGACATCCTCGCCAACATGAAGCTCGATGAAGTGTCCGTGGCCACGGGGCTGCTTCACGATGTCGTGGAAGACACGCTGGTAGACCTCGACACCATTCGCAAGTATTTCGGTGAGGAAATAGCCCACCTGGTTGACGGCCTAACCAAGATTGCTCAGATCAGTAATATTTCGCGGGAAGAGCAGCAAGCCGAAAACGTCCGCAAGATGCTGCTGGCCATGGTTGACGACGTGCGCATCGTACTGGTGAAGCTTGCCGATCGTCTTCACAACATGCGCACGCTCCAGTATCTCAACCCGGAGAAACGCAAACGAATAGCCGAAGAGACTATGGAGATCTTCGCTCCGATTGCTCACCGGCTGGGTATGGGTAAGCTCCGCGGTGAACTGGAAGATCTCGCGTTCCGGCATTTGCACCCTGAAGACTACCGGGAGCTATCAGAGCAACTTGAAAAGCGCCGCGCGCAAACCGAAGCTTTTCTTAACGGCCTGACGGAACGGATCGAAGCAAAGATGAACGAGGCGGAAGTGCCTTTCGTCCGCGTCGAAGGCCGCGTTAAGCGTCTGTATTCGATCTGGAAGAAACTGAAACGTCAGAAAATCGAGTTAGATCAGGTTTACGATTTGGTGGCTGCTCGAGTAGTAACACCTAATGAAGTGAGGCATTGTTACGCCGCTCTCGGTGTAATCCATAATACCTGGCGACCTGTGCCCGGCCGCATCAAAGATTGGATTGCCACACCTCGCGATAATCTCTATCAGTCGCTTCACACCTCGGTTATCGGTTCCGACGGACAGTCATTCGAAGTGCAAATTCGCACCGAAGAGATGCACCAGATTGCCGAAGAGGGCGTGGCTGCTCATTGGAAATACAAGGAAGGGAAGCGAGGCGCCCGCGACGACGATAACGCGTTTCAGGCACTGCGTTCCCTGGTTGAGTGGACCCAGGAAGTCAAAGACTCACGCGACTTTCTCGATTCGTTAAAGCTGGATCTGTATCCCAAAGATGTCTACGCCTTCACTCCCATGGGCAAGGTAATTCAACTGCCGCGCGGCGCCACCACCGTCGACTTTGCCTACGCCATCCATTCCGAAGTTGGAAACACATGCACCGGTGCTCGAATAAACAGCCGCATCGTTCCGCTGCGCAGCCAGATACAGAACGGTGATGTGGTGGAGATCTTAACTTCGGCAAACTCGCATCCGTCTCGCGATTGGCTGAACTTCATCGTCACCTCGCGAGCCAGAAATCGAGTTCGGCATTGGGTTTCGGAGCAGCAGCGATCCGAGTCGATTGAAATAGGCCGTAAATTGTTTGAGAAAGAGGCCGCTAGATTTCACCTGTCGGCTAAAAAGTTATTCAGTGAGAGCGACAAGGAAATGAAACGCGTGGCCGGCGAGTATGGCTATGGGCGAGTTGAGGACCTGCTGGCGGGTATTGGATATGGAAAACTCATTCCCCGTAACATCCTCTCTAAATATTTGGGCCAGGAACGGTTTGAACAGCTCGATAAGCAAAAGGAATCGCGACTGCGTACCGGAGTGCGCGCGGTCAAGCGCCTGATTCGTTATGGCGACGATTCAATCGTCGTGCGCGGCGTAGACGACCTGATGGTCATTCGCGCCCGTTGCTGTAATCCTCTTCACGGGGAAGAGATCATTGGTTACATAACACGCGGCAAGGGCGTTGCCGTTCACACCACCCGCTGCATCAACGTGGCCCAGTTAATGATTAATCGCGAACGCATTGTCGACGTCGAATGGGCAGGTAAGCCGGAAAAGAACGCTTATGCGGTTAAGCTTTTGGCCGTAACCGAGAATCGCACCGGCATGATTGCCGGAATCACCGGCGCCATCTCGGACATGAAGACCGGAATTCGCGACGCACGCGCGTCGGTGGCCTCCGATGAGAAGGGACACATCGAAGTTACGGTTGAAGTGTTTGACGTTAAGCACCTCGACAAGGTGATTAACTCGATCAAGGGAGTTCCCGGAGTTTTAGACGTGGAACGAATGCAGGGCGCAGTTTAGTTTCGAATAGATTAGCCGGTACCCCTGCTGCAATGGGCAAGAAACTCGCCAACCGGTAGTGTCCTAGTTCATTCTTCTCTGCGTGTTCTCAGCGGACTCTGCGTCTCGGCGATTAACGGTGCTCAGCAAAAAATCACCGCAGAGGCGCACAGAACGCTGAGGTGTCGCAGAGAAATTCAAACTAGGACACTATCTCGCCAACCTCCCCACTTTGCCCTTGTTTGAGCGTTTCTGTTAGAATCCCCCTTTTCATTTGGGCGGTCTAAAACGAGGCAGTCATCACTGTGAGACAGATCATTCAAACCGACAACGCTCCCCAGGCAATCGGTCCATACTCTCAGGCGGTCAAAACTAGCGGACTGGTGTTCGCTTCGGGGCAAATCCCCATCGATCCGGCGACTGGACAATTCGTGGCTGGCGGGATTGAAGAGCAAACGGAGCAGGTGCTGAAAAATTTATCCGCCGTGCTTGAGGCAGCCGGAAGCGGCCTTGATCGCGTCATAAAGACCACAGTCTTTCTAGCCGACATGCAGGAGTTTGGCGCGATGAATGAGGTCTATGGAAGATTTTTCAAGGACGATGCGCCGGCGCGTGCAACTGTAGAGGCGGCGCGCTTACCTCGCGATGCAAAGGTGGAAATAGAAGCGATTGCTCTGGCTGGAGACTAAAAAGCCGGCTCCCGGGTTTTGGACCCGACGCCGGCTGTGATCCATTCAAAAAGGGATTTTAAGCAGCTTTCAAGACTTTTCCCGCTTTGATGCAACTCGTACAAACCTTCATCCGCTGCGCTCCACCCTGGGGCTTTTGGACCCGGATTGATTGCAGGTTTGGATTAAACCGACGGGGGGTACGATTGTTTGCGTGAGAAACGTTATTGCCGAACTGAGGACCTTTAGCGCAGATTTCGCAGCGTTTGGCCATGATGTTTATGATACCTCCAGAGCTAAATGAAAGTGCCCGGCTCATAGAATGAGTTTGAGGGCTGTGTTGAAACAAACTTTATAACAAACCGTTTCCGGGTGCGTCAAGTGAGCCCGCACCGGCAATCATTGGGAATTTCTTAAAGGAGCAACGATCCACGTGCAAAGAATCGCAAAATTAACTACCGCTGCAAGCCTGCTGGCGCTGATTTCCCTTTCCTTCGGTGCCTGTAGCACTGGAGGGAGTGCGGACAGCAAAGACAACCTCGTCGCAGCCACGGTAAACGGCAAAAACATCATGCTCTCCGAAGTTGAGCAAAACGTGAGCCGTCAGGCGGGTGGCAAGCAGTCACAACTCTCACAGCTCGAGCTGGCCCAGGCGCGATTGCAGGTTCTGGGAAGTTTGATTCAGAGGGAAGTGTTGTTTCAGCGGGCCGAGAAGGAGAAGTCGTTACCCACGGAGGATCAAGTCACCGCCTTCATCAATCAGCAAAAGCAGCAGAGCGGCATGACCGACGACGACTTTAAGAAAAACCTGGCTGCCGAAGGCATGACCGAACAATCGTTGCGTGAAGATGCACGAAAAAACATTGCCATCGCAAATCTGCAGGATAAGTACAGCTCAAAGGTTACGGTAAGCGATAAGGAAGTTGAAGATTTTTACAACGGTAATCGCGAGCGGTTTGTGAGTTCCCGTGGGGTCGCGCTGGCCATGATTGTGGCGGATCCGGCTGACAATGCAGCTCAGGGAATTACGCAAAACGATGCGAAGAGCGACGCTGAAGCGAAGTTGAAGATTGACGGTGTCTTTCAGCAGCTCAAGGGTGGCGCTGATTTCGCGACGGTGGCGCGCTCCAAGAGCGAAGACGTGAACAGCCTCCCGCGTGGAGGCGATCTGGGGTTTGCAACCGAAGAGGATCTGAAGCAGAACGGGTTTCCGGCTGAACTGGTCACCAGATTATTTGGCTCAATGCAGGCCGGCGATACCACCGAGCCCATCCGGTTCAGCACCGGCAAATGGTACGTGTTTAAAATTGCAGAGAAGCGTTCGCAGACGGAAAATCTTACGCTCGAGAGTCCAGGCGTTCGCCAGCAGATTACCCAGGCCCTGATGAACCAGCGCAAGGAGATTCTCAAGGCTGCCTTGCTTGAGGTTGCCATCAACGAAGCCAGGATCGCAAACAAGCTTGCGAGCACGATGCTGGATACGCCGAGCAACCTCGGTTTGAGACCGGCGTCCCCCGGAGCTGCCACGACTGCTCCGGCACCCGCCACGACCGCAACCCAGCAGACTCCGGCCGCGAGTCCCGCTGCGTCAGCCAGTCCGAACGCGGCCGTTTCACCGAAGCCCTAGGTTCAGTTCACGGGTTTTCGCGGGTGTGGAGGCTTGGCAGCTCCACACCCGCTTTGCTGTTAGGATCAGCCGTTCATGTTGTTTCGTCTTTCAGAAGTTCACAAGTCGTATGGAACGCAGGATGTGTTGCGCGGCACGTCCCTGCAAATAAATCCGGGCGAACACATTGGTCTCGTCGGACGGAATGGGGCGGGCAAGACGACTATTTTTCGCCTCGTAAATGGCGAAGAGACTCCCGACAAAGGTGAGGTGATCCGCGCCCGCGGCACCAAACTCGGGCTCCTGGCCCAACACATTCACTTTGAGGCCGGATCCACCGTTCACGAGTCAGCGCTCGGGGCCTTCGGCCACCTCCAACAGATCGAACACGAGATGCACGAACTCGAGCATCGCATGGCCGAGGTCGATACCGATCTTGAACAGGTGTTGGAACGCTACAGCGATCTTCAGCATCAGTTTGAACGCGAAGGTGGCTTCGAGTATGCCGCGAAGGCCGAGTCAATTCTGCAGGGATTAGGCTTTGAGCGTGAGACCTGGTCGCTCGAAACAGACAAACTCTCAGGCGGGCAGCAGAATCGACTGGGTTTGGTCCGGCTCTTACTCGCAGAGCCTGACGTGCTGTTGCTCGATGAACCAACTAACCATTTGGATGTATCCGCCGTCGAGTGGCTGGAAGAGTTTCTACAGACCTATGCTTCCGCCTACGTAGTTATCAGCCACGATCGTTACTTCCTTGACCGCGCCTGCCGCAGGATTATTGAACTGGAAAACGGACGCGCCTCGAGTTACACCGGAAACTACTCACATTATCTGGTGGAACGCGAGGAGAGGCGCGAAGCCCAACAGCGGGCTTACGATAATCAGCAGCAAATGATCGCCAAGACTGAAGAGTTTATCCGGCGAAACCTGGCCGGGCAGAAAACCAAGCAGGCAAAGTCGCGGCGCACCATGCTGCAAAAACTCGAACGCGTTGATGCTGTTCGGGCTGATCAGTCGCAGGGTGATTTTCGCTTGCGGTCGATCGAGCGCACCGGCAATCACGTGCTTATGGTTGAGAAGGCCGACATTGGATATCCGGACAAACTGTTGGCCCGCGACATTTCCTTCACGCTCCGGCGCACGGAGTGTCTGGGAATAATCGGTCCAAACGGATCCGGGAAGACAACTTTTCTGAAGACCATTCTCAAGAAGACTCCGGCGCTTGGGGGTGAGGTTCGGTGGGGAACCAAAGTCCAGATCGGTTACTACGCACAGCAACTGGATGACCTCGACGACCGAAATGAGATCATCATGGAGCTGCGCCGCGTCGCGGCAGCAAACGCGACCGCCGGTGAGTTGCGTTCATTCCTGGCGAAGTTTCTTTTCACTGGTGATGATGTTTATAAGCATGTTCGAGACTTGTCGGGCGGTGAGAAGGGCCGGCTGGCGCTCGCGAAATTAATCTATTCACGCGTGAACGTGTTGGTTCTCGACGAGCCAACCAACCATCTTGATATTCCTTCGCGCGAAGCGTTGGAAGAAGCCCTCGACGCTTACGAAGGCACCATTCTCACCATCAGTCACGATCGTTACTTTCTGGATCGCGTCGCCACTCAGATATTGGCGCTTGACGGCGAAGGTAAAGCAGAACATTACGACGGCGACTACACGCAATATCACGATTGGAAGGCGACGGGAGTGGGTGCGCCTTCAACTTCGCTCGACGCTGCATTCGGAGCCGCGAGCCTGAGCGCCACGCCCGAGGAAAGCGCAGCCTCCACAGTCGCCGATGTGTCCGCGGCGAAGCCGAAACAGGGGGGCAAGGGTAAGGGCGCTGCGCCGACAAAGTCGGCGATCAAGGTAATCAAGAAGTCGAGAACGGAAGGTATTTCTCCGCAGAAACTGGAGGCGGAAATAGCGAGCGCTGAAAAACGGTTGACCGAGATTTCTGACCAAATGTCTCAGCCGGATGTGGCGCGCGATGCAACGAAGCTCGTTGGTCTGGATGCGGAGTACAGGGAAACGGAAGCGAGATTAGCGGGTCTTTACGAACAGTGGGAAAAGCTGGCCGCTCAAACGTAGAGAGGCGAGCAGGTTCGCAGTTGCTCTTCGCATTGGAAGAATAATGTGCGCGTCGCGAAAAACTGCCTCGCTTGACACGCGTTTCTCGCTTTGTTACTTTCAGGCCCCCTTCGACAAAAGGCTTCAAACGGTTCGATTTGAAAGCATAGGCGCGTAGCTCAGGGGTAGAGCACTACCTTGACACGGTAGGGGTCTGGGGTTCAAATCCCCACGCGCCTACCAATCCTCTCAATAACTTACGCCGTATAACCACGTTTTCCGTTGTTCCAAAACGCTCCAGTAGGCGGCCAGACGTCGGAACGGTTGACGAAAATGAGCGAATGCGACCTCATTTTCCTCCTGGTTTTCCACAACGAAATGGCTCACCGAGACCTCCAAAGTGACACTGCTCTTCCTGGAGTTAGTAATCGCCGCGGATCTACAAGATGAGATGTTCGAGCGAACTGAAGATGCTTGACAAACCTCGGACTCGCGGAATACCGTATCCACCTGAAGAAGTGGGGCTGAATTCTCACGAGTTTGCTACTCCTCGACACCTCGCCGAATCCAGCCAAGTCAAATATCGTTTTCAACAGTGGATCTCTGTTTCTTGGCAGTCCTTCGCTGTCAAAGGACCGATCTCCAATCCGTAGTTTCCTTGCCATAGGCTATGCGTTGAGAATCGTTATCAGCCGATTCCGACAATGACTACCTTTCGCTTAGTCAGCCTAACCGGGCTCTTTTGGGTATCGGGTTAATGCAGCTTACAACGAACGATAACTAGCAGAGCGGGATCGTCATGGAAGGTTCGCGATCAAACACCCGTACGTTAGCAGCGAGCGCAGGAATTGAGACAAAGTCGAGCGGGAATAGCATTACCTCGATTTCGCATCTCACGGGCGCACCGATGGCAAAGACGGGCGAGTCCATCGCCACTGGCCCAGCCTCATCGATGGACCGGCGAGTGCTTATTGTGATTGAGCTGATGGCAAGCGAGGTTTGGCGAAGTTTTACCGTCGACCTCCTGGCCCAAAAAGTTAACCTCTCTAGCTCACGCTTGCATCACCTCTTCAAAGCCCAGACCGGCACCACGCCAGCTCAGTATTTGCGAACGCTTAGGCTGCGGCGGGCAAAAGAGCTTTTGGAAACTTCGTTTTTGAACGTGAAGCAGATTATCGCGAGCGTAGGCGTTAACGATCGGAGCCACTTCGAGCGCGAGTTTAAGAAGACTTACGGGGTGACGCCAACCCAATGCCGGGGTAGATGCCTTCCAGGTGGCGACGCTTAGCAGAATTCACCACACAATAGCAGAATTCGCCATACGACCAGCATTGAGTTACAAGGAATCTTGCAATATCGTAATCCCTCACTTACGCGCGTCGGTTACAGCTCACCCCCAAGAGACTAATTCATTTTCTTCAGGACCACTTAGCGAAAATTTCCCATGCCTGCACCGTTATCCAAAGCCCAGTGAATTTTGGGGGACGGGCGAACTCGATCGTTGGAAATGGATAGGGTGAACCAATACACCACCAGGAATTCAGATCTTGATCACGAGAATGGAACACTATCCTTTTTTAGTAAAACCTAACGTGTTTTTCGCTGAGATTCAAAATGAAGGAATAATCCTTGATCTACAGGGAGATCAGTATTACGCCCTCGATGAACGCAGTACGCATCTTTGGAAAACGCTTGCGGAATTCGGTGACTACAATCGGGCTAAAGCGGAACTGCAGGGTTCACTAGGAATGCTCGAAGAAGAGGTTAATCATTCTGTGAGTGATTTATTCGACGTAGCAAGTCAGGCAAGACTACTTCCTGAATCTCGGGAAGTAGGTTGCCCGTTGCCGCGTTCCTTGACCGGTAAGGCTGCTAAGCCATCTCAGACCTACCTTGACCCGGAAAGACTTCTTCGCACTGCGCATAGTTCATCTTCCGTCGCACTGGTTTCGCTGCGTCTCCTGTTGATTAAGATGCAACTCCGTTACTTAAAACTTCCGCGTACCCTGGAAAAACTACCACCCCTGCCGAAGAAAGAACTGCCGTCTGGAACCCGCGACAAAGTTGTTTATGACATCAGAAAGACTTTGGGAGTTGTTCGGTCTCTATTTACAAGGGGCGAACCTGATTGCCTGCCAAGGTCGCTCACAATGACCTATCTTCTAAGGAGGAGAGGGGTGCGTTCCGAGATTTGCTTTGGCATTCAGAAGTTTCCATTTGAAGCTCACGCTTGGGTTGAATCAGAGGGCGAGATTGTAAGCACGTCAGACGACGACAGAATTGCTCGCTACGTAGTGATAGCGCGCTTCTGAAAACGAAAAGAGTATGCGTGGTTACGGTTTCATAGCTCATTTTACTCCTCACAAAGAGGCTAGCCACGATCGTCGGCCACTGATCGTTCCTTCGGGGTGGCGCACCCGTAATGAAAACAACTTCACAATCAGCGCCAAGCCTTTTCCGACGACGCCAGAAGCTGACCTGGAAGTGCAGCCAATAAAAATCGATCACTTAATAGTGGGGTACCAGGGGCGATGCGACAATCGTGGCGAGGTAGCTGAGGCCCTTTCAGACTACAGTCTGGCTACCGCAGCTGACGGGACAGTGTTCGCATCTGCCTACGAAGCGTGGGGAACACACTTTGCTGACCGTTTGAATGGAGAGTATTGCTTCGCAATATGCGACCAACTGGAAAATAGGCTAGTTGCTGGGCGAGGTCCAATTGCCGCTCCAAGTCTGTACTACATGCCGCAGGACGACGGTTCGGTGCTGGTCACGTCTGAACTGTCCGTCCTGCTGAAAAATCTATCGCGCCAACCTGATTATGATGAACTCTTCTTTGCTGAGTACTGGGCTGATATAGGATCAGCATACACCCAAAAAACTCCCTATTGCGGCGTAACGCGATTGTTGCCGAATCAGGTACTCACGGTCGAAGCCAGAGGAATTCGGACGGAGGAATATTTTAGCCTTGATCCCGAGCGAGTAGTTGAGTTCAGGAATGACCTTGAGTACGAGGAGCAACTACGCCATTTGTTGCTGGAGGCGGTACGGGGGTCATTAAGATGCAACGGGCGTATTTTTGCGGAATTGTCGGGGGGGTTGGATTCCTCGACTATTGTATGCCTTGCGGCCGAACTGGATAGACGAGGCGATGGTTCCACTCACGGACTCTCGACGATCTCATACGGGTATAGCCAAAGTCGAACAAGTGATGAAGAAGCATTCTGGAAACTTGCGGCTGAACAGTCGCCCTTCGAGGCCCACATCTACGACATGGATTCGCGTCCCCCGTTTACGCGCTCGCCGAATATTTTATTTCCGGAGCCAGACCTCCACATCTGCAACCCTGCCTTCGAATACCTCTTGGGAGAGTGGATGCCGGAGCGAGGAGGTAAGGTCGTGATTAAGGGCATTGCTGGCGATGAAGTCTTGAGCGGAATCTACGGATTTCCCGTCCATCTATCCGATTATCTGCGAAACTTCGACTTTTTAGGATGGCTCAAGGAAACGAATTGTTGGTACCGAAATCGTAGGGAGTTCAAGCTAATTGAATTGCTCTGGACTTATAGTTTTGAGCCCCTTATTCGCCCAAACAAATTGCTTGCCAAAGATGATCGAGTCGCACCAGCGTGGCTGTCGCCGGACTATGCGCGTGAGTACGTACAGCCGCACTACCACCATGACCGCATTAAGAGTCCATTAGCTACGTCTAGAATCGCTGGCCGATACCATAGCGAAATGATCTCTCACTTGGAACCATATAGATTGCATGAAGCTTCGCAAGTGGAGGGACGTTTGCCTCTGGCATACCGGCCACTTGTTGAATTCATGCTGGCCGTTCCATGGAGTCAGAAAATAAACTCGACCTATGACCGCTGGCTTCAGCGACGCGCTCTGCGGGAAATACTCCCAGAGAAAATCAGGACCAGAATTCGGAAGACCTACAATGAGGAGTACACGCTGAGGGGCATTAGACTCGGATGGAGGTGGATCGAGCAACTACTCGATGGATTGCGGATCGCAACCCGCGGATATGTCGATCCAAGTTTGTTTAAGACCGCGGTCTTGCAGCTTCGGCACGGAGTTGTGAATGAAAACTTACCACTCGTCGTGAATGCTATTAATTTAGAAGTGTGGCTGCGCACTCATGAAATGGCGCACGACATTTAACGCATCTCTTGAGGGCGCCATGCTTCTCCACCCTCAGGAATACACCGAGTAATCACAATTCGGTCGAAGCTGAGAAGCTCAGTCTCCGCAATAACGGTGGCCTCAGCGCCACTCGGAGGGATTTAGTCCATGAAAGAAAAGAAAGCAAAGGCACCCAAGGCTAAGATTGATTTTGCGCAAAGAGCCAAAATCACGTTGGTCCCGCTGGGATCTGTCACGAAACTCACGGGAGGGTTCTTCTCAAGCGGAGAGATGGAATCCCACGCCTATTATCCGAAAAGTACTAAGACTTAGGTTGGCGTAGTCCCATTAAACGCAGGTGCGGGTGAGCAATCACCCGTGCCTGCCGCTAGATGGTAAGATAGCGGCAACATGAAGGGCTTTTAGAGGAACAAAATGCGAGGGCACGGATTCATAACCTGGTTCACCTCTCGACAGGGAAGCCCACCGCCTCATCCATTCTTAACCGACCCTAATTCTGAGTGGACCACCTATAGCGACCCCCATCTTAGAATAGCTGTCAACCCATTTGTCACAACGCCTGAAGCTGCGACAGAGGCCCAACCAATTGTCACTGAACGTTCGATTCTGGTATACCAAGGTCGTTGTGACAATCGCGAAGAAGTGGCGAGGAAACTCTCCAATCCTTCCTTACGGCTTGCATCTGACGGAAGTGTCTTATCAAAGGCCTTTGAGGCTTGGGGGCCTGAGTTCGGCTTACACTTGAATGGGGATTTCTGCTTCGCGGTTTATGATAAAGCAAACCTAAGACTTGTCGCAGGTCGAGGCCCACTGGCAGCACCTCCCCTGTATTATTCGCAAAGTGACGATGAATCAATCGTTGTTTCATCGGAGCTATCTATCCTGTTAGCGACGCTCCCCGCCATCCCTGACTACGATGAAGAATTCGTGGCCGAGTTTTGGGCAGACGTGGGGCTGGTGTGCACAGAACGAACGCCTTACAGGGGCGTGTATAGATTACTCCCAGGTCACCTCCTGATTTTCAACGCCGCTGGCGGCTTCCAAAAACAGGAGTACTACACACTCAGTCTAAACACACTTCACTACACTACGGATTCAGAATATGAGGATCACTTCCGGCATTTGATGTTCGACGCTGTAGAACGATCGATGCGCTCGAATGGCCCGGTATTCATTGACCTTTCCGGAGGACTGGATTCATCGACCATCGTTTGCATCGCCGCAGAGTTGGACAAGATGGGCAAGGCCCCGAAACATGGAATTTCAACAATCTCCTACGTCCACAGCCAGAGTCCTAATTGTGAAGAGACAGTTTACCGGGAATCAGTATCAGAGCAGGTACACTTTAGGTCTCACCTCTACGATGTGGATGCCATACCTCCCTACACACGATTCCCTGACACGGTGTTTGTAGAGCCTGGTCCACAGATTTGCCGTCCGGCGTTTGAACAATTGCTTGGAGAATGGCTACCGAGCCACGGTGGGCGAGTTGTTGTTAAAGGTATTGCCGGAGATGAAGTCCTTGGGGGACTCTATGGATTCCCCATGCATCTATCTGACTTGCTGCGGCAGTACGACGTTTTACGCTGGATGAAGGAAGTCAAAAGCTGGCATATCAACCAGGAATTCAACCTACTCAACTTGTTGTGGACGTATAGCCTCCAGCCATTCTTTGCGCCGGACAAGCTTTTAGCGATGCACGATCTCAAAACACCTGCCTGGATTAATCCTGGGTATGCACGCGAATTTGTTGAGCCCCGATTCCACCGCCATAGACTTGATGTGCCTTCAGAAATAACAAGTATTGCCACAAAGTTTCAATATGGAATGTTGGCGCATTTGGAGTCTTACAAACTTCACGAAGCGACTCGGATCGAGGAACGGTTGCCACTGGCTTACCGCCCTCTGATCGAATTCATGTTGGCGATTCCCTGGCAGCAAAAAATTCACTCCACTCACGACCGCTGGCTTCAGCGACGCGCGTTGAGAGGTGTACTGCCTGAGAAGGTGCGGACCAGGTATACAAAGGCCGGAAATGAACAATCAGTGTTACGCGGCATTCGGCTCGGCTGGGACTGGCTGCAGAACCTCTTATCAGAACCACAAATAGTGGCTCGCGGTTACATCGACCCCAATCACTTTAACGAGGCGATCCGACAGGTACGTCACGGGCTGGTAAGGGATGATCTGCCTTTCATACTTAGCGCCCTCAACTTGGAAGTATGGTTCCGTACAAACGAGATGGCAAGAAACCCGGATCTGGCTGAAATATAATAGAGGTCTCAATAAACCCATAGAAACTCGTCTCGTATTAAGTTGCCATACTTGTATCGTAATCTGAAAGCCTGGATTTTCTCGAGTTGGCCAAATAAGCCGAAGCTCAGACGGGGAGGTGATGCCGCGTTGAAAACTGTGGGGCTGATTCTCACCATTGCATTTCTGGCTTTTCCTGATGCACTCTCCCAATCGAAGTTCGCGCAAACCATTGCGGCGTCGGCTTTCAGCCAGTCTGGCGCCGCGCCCTCTCCAACCCCCCAGCGGACAGCCTCTCCAACCTTGGCTTCGTCCCCTGTGCCCACTCCCGCATCCACGAAAGCACAAATTACTGTCCCGCCGGAAAAAGCGAAGGCTGTAACGATTCCAAGGTTCGATAAGCCCCCAATCATCGATGGAAAACTTGACGACGATGTCTGGAAGCTGGCTGTGGTTCTGAAAGACTTCTATCAGACCAGTCCAGGAGACAACATAGCCCCGTCCCAGCCGACCGAAGTGTTCTTCGGCTACGATTCGAAGCGTTTTTACGTTGGCGTGCATGCTTTTGACGAACCGACAAAGGTTCGTGCATCGATGGCCCAACGGGATAATGCTTTCGGCGAAGACAACATCAGAATTTTTTTTGACACTTTTAACGACCAACGCAAAGCTTACTTGTTGGGTTGGAGCCCGCTCGGAGTTCAACAGGACGGTATATTCACAGAAGGAGCCGGCACAGACTTCAGCGTAGACATTGTCATGGAGTCGAAGGGCGAGGTGACGCGCGATGGCTGGACGCTAGAGGTGGCGATTCCATTCAAGTCGTTGCGCTATGAAGCCGGTAAGGACAAACTCTGGGGCTTTCATGTTTGGCGTAACATCTCGCGCTTCAACGACGAGATCGATTCATGGGTGCCATTAAGCAGAGACACGCCCGGTACGCTAACAAAGGCAGCCCACCTAACTGGTTTGGAAGGTATTTCTACTGAAAGAACGCTCGAGGTCATTCCCAGCCTCACTCTCTCTGAGACTGGGAAGCGCGTGAGCGCCCTTCCCGCGGGCAGTTCAGGTGGCACTGATCCCGGGCGGATGCTAAACGAATCAATCAAGTTTGATCCTGGAGTAACGCTCAAATATGGACTGACGCCAACGGTCACACTCGACCTCGCTGTTAATCCCGATTTTGCACAAGTCGAAGCCGACGCTACCGTGGTTACAGCGAACCAGCGTTTTCCAATCTTCTTCGAAGAAAAGCGTCCCTTCTTTTTGGAGGGCGTTGACATCTTTCAGACCTCACTACAACCGGTTCATACCCGGGCGATTGTTGATCCCGATCTGGCCGTCAAACTGACGGGTAAACTTGGTCGCAATACTTTCGGCGTAATTCTCGCGAGTGATAACGCGCCGGGGAATTTCAGCGAGGAAGAGCGCACAAACCTCGCCAGCTTTTTGGGCATACAACGTTTTGTCGACAAGAATGCCTACATTGCAGTCGTTCGTCTTAAGCGGGACGTAGGAAAGGAATCGAGTATTGGGTTTATAGGGACCAGTTACAACTTTATCGAGAAGCACAACCAATTGGCGGGATTCGATGGTAGATTCAAGTTGGATTCGCAGACGGTCTTTAATTTCCAAGTATTGGGCACTACTTCGCGGCAATGTTTTTCCGCACCGGCAAAGGATCTACACCGGCCTTCGCAAACGGAGCCCTGCTACAATGGAGCCGATGATTCAGGAGCGCCATTCGCAACGCGAGACTTCTATCGAACCGGGAACGGGGTTGGCTACTACTACAGACTTAACAAAAGCGATCGGCATTGGATCTACCAACTCAGCGGTGAGGGCCGCACGCGCGACTACCGCGCCGACGTCGGATTCACGCGCCGGCGCAATACACATTTCGAAGATCTCTTCATCAGCTACAGCTCCGAGCCAAAGCCGAAAGCCAAAATCATTAACTGGGGCGTCTTTAACTCCGCGCGCCTTAACTTCGATTGGCAAGGCCATCTGCAAAACTGGGAAGAGGAAGCTCAAGTGCAGTTTTCATTGCAGCGCTCGAGTTACCTTGGTTTCGGATTTATAGGAGGCTATGAGCGCTTGTTTGAAGAGGAGTTTGGGGCGGCGCGAACGAGAAGCCAGACCGGTTCCTTTTTTGGGCCAGATCCGGAACGATCCACGTATCAGACGAGCCTTTATTTATTGGCGGGAACCAGACCTAGCCAAAAATACGCGCTCAATGCGTTTCTACTGCACACTTCAAATGCATTTGATCTCGACTTCGGTGCTGGTCCAAATTTCCCTCGCGTTAGCCCTGCGGCTCTCGCGAATCCTTTTGCTCCCCTCGACCCCGGTCCCGGGAGCCAATGGAACGTCAATCTGGGAGGAAGCTTTCAGCCAACAGACGAATTTAACTTTTCACTTGCGTATACAAAAAACCGACTCGTTCGAAATGACACTGGCAGCGTGGCATTCGACGACAACATCTTCGCGTTCCGCTCCACCTATCAATTCAGCAGATTCGTTTTCGCACGTGCCCGGATTGACTACGGTACGCTCGAGGCAAAGATACGAAGTCAGTTTTTGCTTGGTTGGACACCAAATCCTGGAACGGCGTTCTACCTAGGCTACAACGATGACTTGAGCCGGAACGGCTTTAGTCCCTTCAACGGCCAGTTGGAACCGGGCTTCAGGCGCAACGGGCGCACTTTTTTCATTAAAATGTCGTATCTCTTCCTGACGAGCTTCGGCGGTAACTAACGCGCGGAAATGGTAATCGCCCGTGCAAATACTGGAGCTCATTGCACCGCCGCTGTACCCTAGTACGAAGGAATATCACCGAGCAATGTAGATGGATCGATCTGGAGCCCCCGTGGTCAATTAGTTTTTGATAGCGTTGGCTGGCCGCGTGCCAATGCGGACTCCTCCAAATTCACTCACTTAACGCAGTTTTGGGTTTGAGGACCGGGCCGGGTTCACTTAGGTCTACAGATGATGGCGCGAAACAAATCCCCGCATTCTTACCTGCCACCTCTATTATTTTCCGCCACCCTGTTTACCAGTGCGAGTCTGCTGTTTTGGGTTCAGCCGCTGATTGCTAAAACGCTCTTACCACTCTTGGGTGGGGTTCCGTCTGTTTGGAATACTTGCGTACTTTTTTTTCAAGGCGTCCTTCTTGCCGGCTACGTTTATGCTCTAGCGTCCAGCCGATGGCTCAGCCTGCGCGCTCAAACAGCAGTACACGTGTTCCTGATACTGCTGATTGCTACTTACCTTTTGCTGACGCCGGTGCCAGCGCCGAATCCACTTTCTTTACGAGATGGAGGCCCTACACTTTGGCTCCTAAAAACTCTTCTACTTTCGGTAGGGTTCCCATTTTTCATTATTTCCGCGAGTACTCCTTTACTGCAAAGTTGGTTTTCGAGGATCCAACATTCCCTGGCGGTTGATCCCTATTTTCTGTTTGCCACTAGCAATGCAGGAAGCTTGGTAGCACTCATAGCTTTTCCTTTGATACTGGAGCCATTCCTCGGTTTGCGTGTGCAACACCTGTTATGGCGAGTGGGTTATGCCGTTTTGGTTACTCTAACCTGTGCGATTGCATTATGGCTGCGAGTTTCGGAAAACCCTGCAATAGGTTCGTCAAGTTACGGAACTCTCAAAAGTTCTTCAATGCGGAGCGGGCTGGATTCCGGAATACCTGTGCTTCGCCGCCTTCGTTGGTTAACACTTGCATTTGTTCCTTCCAGTTTGATATTGGGAGTTACCACCTACGTCACTACCGACGTAGCAGCTGTGCCGCTACTTTGGGTACTACCTTTAGCTCTGTATCTGCTCACCTTCGTCCTTGCATTTGCTAAAAAACAATTCGCATCCCAAAGGTCAATGACTCGTGTGATGATTGTGACTGCTTTGGTTGTCACCTTAATCCTTGCCTCCGGCGCTTCAGAGCCCGCCTGGCTTTTGATCTTGGCCCATCTTTGCTTCTTCTTTGTTGCTGCATTGATGTGTCACACGCAATTGGCTGACGATAGGCCGCCAGCCACGCATCTTCCAGAGTACTATCTGTGGATTGCGATCGGCGGCGCGCTCGGTAGTGTCTTCAATGCGTTAGTTGCCCCGATCCTGTTCACTTCGATTGTTGAGTATCCGTTAGCTATAGTGCTGGCCAGCATGTTGATACCTGGCGAGGATCGAGCGACTAAAGGTGTAGCCAAACAAACCAAACAAGGGAACCTCGATCTGCGAAAGATGTTCCTTGATCTAATCTATCCTCTAAGTCTCTATCTACTCGTAATAGGCCTCGCTATTTTGGTCACCTACTTCCGAGGAATATCCTCCACCATTAAGCTCGTCTTAGTCCTGGGCGTTCCGTTGATGATCATTAACCATTTTTTTAGAGCGCGCCCCGTACGGTTTGCCTTAGGACTAAGTGCAATCATGCTCGGTAGCGTTTACTCCGCGGGAGATCCAGGCCGAGTGCTGCATGCCAGTCGAAACTTCTTTGGTATCAGCCGCGTGAAGTCTGACCCTCTGGGAAAGATTCATAGTCTGTACAGCGGCAACACTATCCACGGCAGACAGTTTGTCGATCAGTCCCGACAATGCGACCCCCTTTCTTACCATCATGATAATGGTCCACTGGGTCAGGTGATGGCCGTTTTCAATGCTCACCCAGCCACGCAACGCGTAGCTGTGATCGGACTGGGAGTTGGCGCAATAGTGGCTTACTCAAAACCTGCTCAGCAGTGGACCTTCTATGAAATTAATCCGGACGTCATCAACATTGCACGTGATTCCAAATATTTTACGTACTTGCAGAAATGCGCAAGTGGTTCTGTCGAAATAGTTGAGGGTGATGCCAGATTAAGTTTGCAACACGCTCCAGGACCCCAGTATGGATTGATTGTCTTAGACGCCTTTAGCTCTGACGCCATACCGATTCATCTTCTTACCCAGCAGAGTATGGATCTCTACTTGTCAAAATTGGCGCCCGGCGGAATTCTGGCATTTCACATATCTAGCCGAAGTTTGAATCTGAAGCCAGTCCTTGCGGACTTGGCTGAAAGCAGGGAGCTGACATGCATTGGCTTTGACGACTTGAAGCCGAGTCATCTGGAGGGCAAGGATCCATCTCAATGGGTAGTTATGGCCCGTAACTCAGCGGAGATCAGCAATCTCTCTATTAACACCCAATGGGAGAGGCTCAGAGGGAGAAGGGAATCGAGAGTGTGGAGCGATGACTTTTCGAACATCCTCCGAGCCATCAAGTGGCAATGATGAGTTGATATCAAGAACCTCTGTTTACCTTCATGGTCCTCAAAGTGGTCCGTGTGGATTGTTGAGAACACAATTAAATCGGCCCGTTGTATTGAGGGTGACTTTATCTCCAAATAGTTTCAGGGTCAGCATCGTGAGTAGAGAGTCCAAAGATAATGGCTAGATCATCAACGGCATGGAAGCGACTCGTTAAGATCGCGACACAATTTCCGCGGGAGTCGATGATTGTAATGGTTACTGCCTTGCTGGTAACCATCAGCGGCTGGAGTATCGCTGTGTTAGTCCGGACGATTGTTGATAGCAGCAGCACTAACAATTTCGGCACCCGGTTCCACTTGATCACTGCGGGGGTCGTGCTTGCATTGCTGTTCCGGCTGGGGTATGGCGTCATTCGCGAACGCATTCAGCAAAGACTAACTCAAAGAATTCAAGCTCGTCTCGGCAAGGAGTACATCCGGCACGTCTTTTACTTGCCTGTGGCCTTTTTCGATAACAAACACTTTACCGATGCGTACGCTCGGTTCCGCGAGTTACAACCTGTACGAGCTGCACTAAGTGAGGTCGTATTCTCTACGGGACTTGATGTACTCATGCTTGTGGCCTCGCTCAGCATCATGTTTATTTCGAGTGTGAAGCTGACTTTGATAGTACTCGTATTTCTTCCCCTCAATTTCATCATCGTTTTAATGCTTCGTCGTTCAGTTAAGAATGAATACAAAACAATGATGGAGGCAGCTTGCGAAGTCGCCGAAAGGTTTCATGACGGTCTAATCGATCCTCAGGTCGCCAAGGCTTTCGTTATTGAAGACATTGTAACCAGGCGTGTCGAGGAGATGTACGATCTGGAGATGAAACATGAACTTGCCGCAGACCTCCGGCAGGGAACTACTCAACAACTAAACTCCTTTATTACAGCTGTAGCTCAAACCGCGTTTCTCTGGGTGGGCGCTCAACAAATCTCCAATGGCACGTTAAGCGCCGGACAGTTGATGTTTTTTTATGCGCTGTCCGGCTTTTTGTTACTCCCAGTCGAGCGGCTTGCGAATCTTAATACGACTCTTCAAGAGGCTCTGGTTGCGCTTGAACGTTTCGAAGATACCTTAAAGGTTGAGCGAGAGGATTACCGAGCCTATGGCCAACGATTGGAAGAGGTAAACGGTGAGATTGAGTTCAGAAATGTGTCGTTCGGCTATACAGACGATCAGACTGTTTTAAGCAATGTCGATCTCATCGTCCCTGCGAAAAGTACTGTGGCGATTATTGGAGAGTCGGGTAGCGGAAAGACAACTCTCATAAATTTGCTTGCCGGATTTTATGCTCCCAGGACCGGAAGTATCCTGATTGACGGACAGGATTTACGTTCCCTGAACCTTCGGTCGTATAGAAAGCATTTTGGAATTGTCTTCCAGAAAGTCTCCCTTCTTGCAGACTCAATTGTCACAAACATCACGCTGCGGCGAGAGAACATTACGTACGAAGACGCAGTGAGTGCCGCGATCATAGCTCAAGCTGATGAATTCATTCGTCGAATGCCTGGGGGTTATGACACACCGCTGATAAGTCGGGGCGTAGGTCTGTCGGGTGGTCAGGCTCAGCGTCTTGCCATCGCACGCGCGATAGTAGGACATCCGAGCATACTGGTTCTTGATGAAGCTACCAGCAATCTTGATAGCCGCACGGAAGAAGCAGTGCATAACGCGATTGAAATGACCAAGACAGCGCGCACAAGCATCGTTATCGCGCATCGTCTAAGCACAATCAAAAATGCTGACTTAATAGTGGTTCTGGAAGAAGGAAGGATTGTAGAACAAGGCAAGCATGATGAGCTTTTTGCGGCGCGGAAAACTTATTACGAGCTGTTTTCCCGGCAAGCGGCGAACGGTTAGGCTGTGAGATTTTTCGACTTTGACGGGTCACAGGTAAAGCAGACGATGTGGCTAAAGACACTTTTTCAGCGGCGCCTAGCTAGTGAGCGAATTGGTCGGGTAATTGGTGACGGGCCAATACTTCGACAACATGAACTTTGCCAATTTGAAACTAACCCGCACTGACGCGAGCGTTAATTTCGATTGGGGCGGCGGTACAGGCGTGGGGAACTGGGAGTGGTGACTCGTTGCTCAGCAATAGGTACAATGGTCGCGATGCAGGCCCAGGGCACGGCGCTGATGGACATGGTCATAGCGGGGGCCACGTGAAATTACGGCTCCTGCTTCCGTCTTGCACTTGCGGCTGAAGCCCATAAAAAGCGACTATTCATTCTCCTGACTTTCGTTAATCATGAAGAATATCTTAGGTGGATAAAACCCAATCCTCGTTGTCTAATTGATTAACGTTGCTCGTATTCGCTGCTTGAGTGCCAGCCAGGGTTTGCGAAATAATCTTGCAGTTTCTGGTGGCGAAATCGCCAATGCCCGCCGTCCTTCTCCAGAATTCTTACATCGACAGCGTAGTTCAGAAACCCGACGATCCTGAAAGGAATCGTTTTCTCTAATACCAAGGACAGATAGACAAGGGTATGCCTAATCAGGCTGTGGCGGAACAGCGACAGAAGGAAGATACTAAGAACTATAGGCGACAATATGATAAGAATTCCGCCCAGGGCCTTGAAGGGAGTTTTGTAGCCGATCAGGCCTATCAGAAGCAGCATGAATAAGGTGGCGAGTGTGAAAACGAAGTCCTTCAAGACGCCGGCGTAAATCCTTTGCCGGGGTTTCTCGATGGCGGTGAATCTCGACGTGCTCTTGAGTCCGTTCAGCGCGTTGAAAATCAGCACCGGTATTCCCACCAGAAACGCCAAGCCTAAGCCCACGGCAACGCAGATAATGACCGCGTCGTTCACGTACGCCGGGAGACTCTCGACGTAGTACTCAGGGGGAAAGAGTTTTTCGTAATCACTCATATCACTTGCACCTATGATCGTCATGTAAGCGAGAAGTAACACGACACTCAGAAGGGCTCCCCAGAAGAAGGACTCCCTGATGAACGAGAAAAAGTACCGCATTAGGTAGCGCGGGGAGAACAGCCTGAGGAAGTCAAATTGCAGATTATCCTCCGTCGTGATTTCGTCATCCAGGCCCCCGGAAAAGATTAGGAGTGGGATGCCGATGAGCAACATGAGGATGGAAAATGCCACGGAGGCGATGAGACTCAAGAGGTTGAAGTGACCCGAAACGAAATTCGTGACTTGGCCGACCAAGGCGAAGGTAACGGACACGAGCAGCAGAAACAGAGCGGCCTTCCAGTATTGGAAAATATAGAAAGACCGCGCTGGCCGGATGAGTTCACGCTTGATCGTTCTCCTAATCACTTCGACCAGAACGATGACGATGACCACCGAAACGGCGTGCTGCAACATCGCCGAACCACCCAAGCTTACTGCCTGCCACCATTTCGGCCTGGACAACTGTCTATTGGTATACAGGAGCATCAGAGCCAGTGGCGCCAGCGACAGGACGCAAAGACACATGTTAATTAGGGAAAGAAATAGCGCCCGCTTCCAGAAAAGCCAACTCAGAACCCTAATACGGCTGGCACTGCTTTCGCCGGCTGGGCCGGTCGCGTTCTTGCCGATGAACAGTCCGCCCAGGGAGCCGCCCCAGTAAGCGATGACCATCAGAAGAAAGTAAATCAAGGCTCCGCCAACGAGAGCATTCTTAGACCTGTAATAGAGGGCGAAGAAGAGAAAAACCAGCCAAGACATAACGCCGAGCGTAACGAACAGAACCCAGGAGAACAGCGTTGTGTAGAACCACCGGTTGGCGACGTCCGTGGGTTGTAAGTCGGCGAGTTCAAATGTAACTTTGTGTTTGGCCTTCATCAACTGGGCGAGCCGGGTAAGCCAACGGCGGGTCATATCTTGTTTGAAGCCTTTCGTACTACTCTGCCTCCTTGTTTTTCTTTCGACGAACCTTTCAACCATGTAGTCCTGAATTTCCTTTTCGCCAGTCGGCATCTGCTTATCTTCGAGAAGTTGCTGGTCGAACAGTTCGAGCGCGATGTTAAAGTAGAAGGGTGTGCGGATAACTTCAAGCAAGCCGTCGTGGTCCCGCGTCTCGAACATTCTCAGTAGGTTGGTCGCGGGAACGTGATGTGTTGCATCCTCACTCACCGCGGCCCGCTTGAGTGCCAGCACGACCTGTTCTTTGGACAAGTCGCGAACCTCGATTTTGGCTGCGACGGGCGCATCCTGTTGTGTGAAAATCTGCATCTGCCGAAATTCCCTGGCCCGGCAGCAGATGACGACCTTCTTCCCGCGGTCGAGGTAGTCATTGATAGCTTTCAGGCAATCGGCCCGCCTTTGCTCCGCGATCTCGTCAGTCTCGTTCTGCGCCAGCTCGTCGAGGCCGTCGAGCAGTAAGATGATTCTCCCCTCTCTCAGGAGTGTCTCCGCGAACTCCTCCGAGAGCCCTTCGCCCGACTTGAGTGTGGCGATCAACCACTCGTCGAACTTCTTATACTCCGGAGACCACGCGGCGAGGTTGAAAATGACAGGCAGCGGATCGTTTCTTGAGGTGTCAGCCTTCCCTAGCAGACTCAGGGCCAGCCTCAGAAGCAGGACGGTTTTTCCCGCGCCCGGTTTGCCGACGATCAGTAGTCGCCCCTTCTTCTCGAAGGTTTTACTGATGAAGGCGAAAGCCTCGCTGACCTTTTCGCTCCCGTCGTAACCTTCGTAAAACCCCTCCGACAATTCATCTTTCCAGTCCTCACGAACATCCAGAGAGATTTCGTAACGTCCGTCCATCTTCTGTTCATGACGACTCAGGTATCGATCCTTCAACAACTCGCACAGACTGTTCACGTCAGATTCGACGGTTTCTCTGACTGGAGCCGACGCTTCTTTACTGTGCGACCTGACTGCCTGGAAGATCGTATAGATGAGGGCGATGGCGAGAATCAATATCAGGCAGTAAAAAAGTACCGCGTTCGTGATAAACGGAAACTGCCTTTGCAGGTTCTCGCCGATTTTCCCGCCGACCATCTCTGTTAATAAATCTTTGAGGGTGAGAACGATGAAAATCAGGCCGGCGATTAGGACAGGTTTTAATGCTCGGGAGTTGGCTGACTTCATAAGCTCTGTTCAAATAAGAAACGCGTTCGTGAGAGAGTGAGAGTTCTTAACGCCCAGTAGTTATTAGGTGGCATCTCGGTTCGCTGACGAGATTATGCAGCGCAGACTTACCTCACAGCAATGCTAACTGAGCTTGGAACTATCCTCGTGTGAGTGGGCTTTGATTGATTCGCATAACCCTAACCTTTGATGGCAATGATCAATGAGGAGGCCCAACAATGAGAAAGATTTACTCTGAGCGGTTGCTTGGTAAGGTAATTGTCTTCCAAAAATTGAAGAATTGTGGAGACGACCATCGCTCTTTTCGGTGGTCCGACGAAAACTGAAATGAGATGACTTGGGCGGGCAATTGTGCGCTTGGTCTGGTAATTGGTCGGTTTTGAGGGAAAAACGGAAGAAACCGTCAGTTTTATTATGGTTTTGAAAGGTGAGCGGGTGCCTTGACACGGTAGGGGTCTGGGGTTCAAATCCCCACGCGCCTACCATTTCTCTCAACAAGTTACGCCGTACAACCTTGCTTTCCGTTGCTCCAAAACGCTCCACTTAGCCACCGCCCGTTGTGACATTGCGAAATGGAGATAACCACTCCTTGCAAACGATTCATCCGTTAATGTTGGGACAGTAATAGTCTGAGTCATATAATTCGACGGCTGAGACGACTAATACTCTGAAGACGGATTACAGAATCCGGTAACAAAAAAATGGACATCTCGGAGCTGAAAGCTGAGCTCGAACAACTTCATGGCGCTAGTTTCGGATGGGCTTTGAGCTGTTGTCGACGCGACCGGACCGAAGCAGAGGAAGTCTTGCAGATAGTCTACTTAAAAATTCTTGAAGGCAAAGCGCGTTTTCGCGGCGAGTCTAACCTTAAAACATGGCTGTTCGCAGTCATCCGCAAAACAGCAATAACCGAGGGGCGCAAGAGTTTGTTGCGCGCACTGAAATCGATAACTGCTTCGAGCGCGGCAAATGAGCCAAGCCCCTCAGTAGCGCAACCCGCGGCAGAGTTTGAAAGATCGGAAATGCAGAAGCGATTTCAGCGCGCGCTCGAATGTTTATCGATGCGGCAGCGAGAAGCGTTGCATTTGGTTTTTTACGAAGACTTGAGCTTGCGTGAGGCCGCAGACGTAATGAATGTCTCAATCGGAAGTGCACGTAAACACTACGCTCGCGGAAAAAAGCGTTTGCGTGAATTATTGGATCGAGAGGGAGTTGAGTATGGAATTCGCTGGGAACGAGAAGAAAATCCAGACGCTGTTTCGTGAACTGAAACTCGAAGACGAGCATCTGGCGTCGCGCTTCGGCAGGCTATGGCATAGAGCGGAGGCGACAACTCGGAGGCCGCGGCGTGCATTCAAAATCTCATTCGCGGTGGTTACTTCGCTGCTCGTCTTTGCTTTGTCGCTCGCGCTTTGGACGCGAACCTGGCAATGGTCTCAACAGCATGGGACAGGCGTAGCTAATCAATCAACAAAGCGTGGTCCAACGCCTGGCCCAACCGCGACTCCGCAATTCGCGCTATCTGAACCGAAACAACCAGTCTTAGCCATTTCCAGCGATCGCACTAGATCTATTCGCCGGGCGCGAAAACTCGCAGCGGAGCGCCAGGCACAACTCACTGCGAGAGACTCAGCGACTCTTGAGGCTAGAGCCATCTTGAGTTGGCAAGCACCAACAACGATGCTGATGCAGTCGCCGGCGGAGGATGTGTTGACGTCCTTGCCGCAACTAGATCAGTCAGTCACGGAATTGAAATCATTCTTGCCGGGCAGTCAGAAATAAAGGAGAAGACAATGAAGAGAAGAATTGGAATCACAGTCGCAATGATTGGCGTCACTCTGCTTTTCGGTTTACCGCTGCACCATGCACAGCAACCACAACCGACACCAACCCCCTGCGTGGATAACCATGGTCCGGCTCCGAGTGTGCCCGCTCGACCGAGTTTACCCGCTCGATCGAGTGGACCCGCTCAACCGAGTGTACCGGCCGTACCAGTCGCGGGTCAGTTCGGCGATGTGATCTTTGCTCCCGACTTAATCATGCGCCGGGGGCGCGAGCTCGAACTAACTGGCGAACAGAAGAGTTTTATGAGCGCGGAGATTCAGAAGACCACGGCTCGCTTCAACGAACTGAAGTGGCAACTGCAGGAGGCAATAGAAGTCCTGCACGAAACATTGAAATCCAATTCGGTGAATGACGAGCAAGCCATGTCCCAACTCGACAAGGTGCTGGAGGTGGAGCGAGAGGTCAAGCGGCTGCATTTCGGAATGGGCCTTCGCATCAAAAACCAATTGACGCCGGAACAGCAAGATAAACTCCGCGCCAGAATGGCACGAAACAGGCAGATCCAGTGAGTAGTGGGGCTTTCACAAAAAGTCCACGTTAATAAACGGACGACTAATAAATGGACAACTCTGCCAGTCGTGGAAGCCCACTGCGTGATAGTTAGCCCAGAGTGTCGCGAGTCCCGGTTTATCGGGACTCGCGAACCCTGGGACCGTAAAACCAAATGTTCCGAGTGATTTAAGTAAACGATCCAGCCCCGATCCCTCCTCACCGGGGTCTGACTTGCGACCCACACACAAGGTCTGATTCCGGTCTTGAGGAACCCCGGGTTTTGGCTCTTTTGTTGGGATCAACGTCCTATTTGGTAGGCTTCATTTCCCACAACACGTTGACAATTACCCAGCGTCCATTCCATTTCGCCAGGTGCAGATAGTCGATCCAATCCGAGGCAATAACTTTTGCGCTGGCGGAACTGCCAAATACGTCCAGCACAGTAACATCCTTCTGTTGTTTCTCTTTTGCGGTGCTCTTCCCGTCACCCGAACGTACAAGCTGCACCAGGGTCAGCGCGCCCATCTGGCCCAGACTGTTTCTGCCCCTCGCGTCGGTTCTCACTATTCGCTTAGCGAGCTCAGGATGCAGCGCGCGTTCCATACGCTCGGGGTTTCCCTCGTACCAGCCCTCGATGTAATCGAGCGCCGTCTGTTTAATTAACTCGGCATCCGGAGTGGATTGTGCTTTCACTTGGGCCACCGAGATGAGCAGGATTGTTAGGAAGATCATTATGAGTTTTTGCATCTTGTTCCCTTTCTTTTTTAGACGGAGACATTAATAAAGCTTGCATGCTGTATTGCTACGCAGAATACAATGTTCCGCCTTGTCAGCCAATACCTACAATCCTCTTAATACCTTAGCCAATAACTTCTGGCGGAGCCTCAGAGACAAGAAAGCCTCCGGAAAGCGGAGCTTTTTCCGCACTGTGCGGCGGCAGGCCGCAGGCGTAGATTGAATGATTCATGCCAACCCAATAACTGCCGTTTAAATTTTTGATATGTCAATTCAGTGTTGACACGGAATCGTTGGCATGGAATACTTGCGGCCCTCCCGACTTGGAGTTTGAATTTTCAAGATCAAAAACACCTTAGTGTAATGCGACAACATGTCGGTGAACTCTCTCCGCGAGAGAGGATTAAGAGCTAAGAACCACTACCGGGCACGCTGTTCACCGACAGGCAAATAGGAAATATCAACGGCCAATTCCTCGGCCGTAAGGGCGGTAGCCCGCAATTCACCCACCTCAAAATTCCCAGTAATCAGAATTACGGATTGACCCTTGTTTAAAACGTAGGGGTTGTTCCAACCAGACGGTACGGATCTATCCACACTAACCGAAGTTTACCTGCACCCTCATGGTCGAGTTGCGTCACACCGTTCATAGCCGGGGGGGTAATCAGAATTTTCACTAGCCCCAGGGTCCGCGTAATCATACGTGTAATTTCCGCATGAGCAGCTTAGTAGTTGAAAGCCCGGATCATAGATTCGGGGTAAGCGGGCAGTCCGGCACGCTGGTGGACTTGCTTGAGTGGAGAGCGCGCTTTCAGCCAGAGCGCGTGGCATACACTTTTCTCGTTGACGAAGAGACTGAAAACATAAGTCTCAGCTGGGGGGAACTCCACCGCAAAGCGCAATTGGTCGCACAGCGGCTGGCGTCGATTGGAGCCAACGGCAAACAAGTCGTTCTCCTTTATCCCTCTGACCTCGAATATGTGTCTGCGTTTTTTGGCTGCCTCTATGCCGGGGCGGTTGCGGTTCCCGCTTACCCGCCCCGGCTGAATCGCTCATTGCACCGCTTGCAAACCATTGTGGCCGATTCACAGGCCACTGTGGCACTAAGTGTTTCGTCCATCCGCGACCGGATTCAACCCCTCTGCGATCAGTTTCCAAACCTCAAACCGCTGAAATGGTTGACGACGGACGATCTAGACGAAGACTTGCAAGACGAGTGGCGTAATCCGTCGCTGACTGGAGATACTCCGGCCTTTTTACAATATACGTCCGGTTCTACCAGCCAGCCGAAAGGCGTGATAGTCAGTCATCGCAACCTTCTGCATAACCAGCAAATGATTCAGCGGGCGTTTGAGCAAACCGAATCATCAATTATCGTTGGCTGGTTGCCCCTTTATCACGACATGGGACTGATTGGAAACGTGCTGCAAACTCTCTTCGTGGGTGCGCGTTGTGTCCTAATGTCGCCCGCTGCTTTTCTGCAAAGTCCTTTTCGATGGCTGCAAGCAATATCTTCTTTTAGGGCAACCACGAGTGGCGGTCCGAATTTCGCCTATGACCTTTGTGTACGGAAAGTGAGGGAAGATCAGCGACGGCAATTAGATTTAAGTAGTTGGAAAGTCGCTTTCAACGGTGCCGAGCCCATTCGTTCAGCTACGCTCGAATCGTTTGCGGAAGCCTTTGCGCCCTGCGGCTTCAAACGGGAGTCTTTTCACCCTTGTTACGGATTGGCCGAAGCGACTCTCTTCGTGTCGGGAAAAACGTACCGCGAACATCCAAGGGTCGAGTCCTTTAACTCTCTGGAGTTAGTTAAGAATCGCGCAGTGAGCTCGGTGCGCCAGGATGAGGAGGACAAGGTTCTGGTTAGCTGTGGCGCTGCTTTCCGCGATCAGAAGTTGGTCATCGTCAACCCGGAATCGCTTAGCGAGTGCTCTCCAGACGAGGTTGGCGAAGTCTGGGTTGCCGGCGAGAGCGTCGCTGGGGGGTATTGGAACCAGCCGGAAGCCAGTGCCTACACCTTCCATGCACATCTCTCAGGCGATGACGAGGAAACCTTTCTGCGCACAGGCGACCTCGGGTTTCTGCACGACGGAGAACTCTATGTCACCGGCCGGCTCAAAGATCTGATTATTATTCGCGGGTTAAATCATTATCCTCAGGACATCGAGCAAACGGCCGAACAGAGCCACCCTTCGTTGCGACCCGGATGCGGCGCAGCCTTTTCGCTGGAAGTCGAAGGCGAAGAGCGTCTGGTCATCGTGCAGGAGGTCCAACGCCACCGGGCGGCAATAGACACAGAGATTATTGAAGCGATTCGGCAAAGCGTATCCGAAGACCATGAGGTGCAGGTTTACGCGGTCTCACTGATCCGGCAAGGTACTATCGCCAAAACCTCCAGCGGCAAGATTCAGCGAAATGCATGCCGGCTCGCGTTTGTTAACAGCGAGCTGAGTGTTGTAGCCGAGTGGCGCGAACCTGCCAGAACACTAAGTGAAGTTGGCCAGCTGGAGATGTCGAAAGTGGTGGGGGGCGTCGAGCGCCCCGGTAGTCCGGAGTCGCACGAAGGCTGGCTGCAATCTGTGCTCGCCGCGCTGCTGCATGTTGAGATTGCGCAAATCGACATCAACCAGCCGATTACGCGCTACGGCCTCGACTCGTTAATGGTCGTCGAACTGTCGCACAGCATCGAAAACCGCTTTGGCGTAACAATACCTCTATCGAGCCTTCTTGAAAGCGTTAGCATCTCGGAGTTATGTGAGCGGTTGCATCCAGTTTCCTCGGGAGAGAGAGGTTCGCCCGACTTTGATTCGCCGAACGTAGATTCCCCCAGGGTTGATTTGATCGCAAGCGATCCCTCGCGCAACGGTCAGCCACTTTCCAGCAGCCAACAGTCGCTCTGGTTTCTGCACCAGCTCGCGCCTGATGATGCGACTTATAACCTTGCCTTTGCTGGACGCATTCGCGGCAGTCTGAATGTGAACAGCATGCGGAGTGCGTTTCAGGCGCTGGTTGACCGTCATGCTTCATTGCGTACCACTTTTGCCGGTGGCGATGGCGAACCCGTGCAGCGGGTTCTCGAGCACTCGACAGTCTATTTTGAAGAGCATGACGCATCGTTATGGGAACAGGCTGCGTTCGATGAGCGGTTAGTGGCCGAGGCGCAGCGTCCATTTGATTTGGAGCACGGCCCACTGCTGAAGGTTCACCTGTTCACGCGCACCGCGGGCGAACGCGTCCTGTTGTTGACGGCGCACCACATCATCGTTGACCTATGGTCGCTAACGGTTTTAATGCACGAGCTGGGCATTCTTTACGGCGCACAGCAATCAGGAATGCCGGGCGACTTGCCTCCGCTCACGCGGCAACAGGTTGACTACGTACGCTGGCAGAACGATCTATTGCGGAGCGAGGCGGGCCAGACGCATCGAAGATATTGGCAAGAGCAGTTAGCTGGTCCGCTTCCGCTCCTCTCGCTGCCAACGGACCGACCTCGTCCGCCTCTGCAAACCTACCGCGGCGCAGCTCATTCCTTTCGCCTCGACCCGAAGTTGACCCAACGTCTGAAAGCACTGAGTAAAGATGAAAACGCGACGCTCTACATGACATTGCTCGCCGCGTTTCAGGTTTTGCTTTATCGCTACACGGGCCAGCTGGAGATTCTGGTCGGGTCACCCACCTCAGGCCGCAGCCGTGGTTGGTTGGCCGGACTGATTGGCTACCTCGTCAACCCCGTAGTGTTGCGTGCAAAACTCTCGGGCGATCAGTCATTCGTGGACTTTCTACAAGATGTGAGACGCACCGTGTTGGCGGCCTTCGAGCACCAGGACTATCCGTTCGTTTTGCAAGTCAAAGACGTTCAGCCGGAGCGTGATGCGAGCTGTTCACCGTTGTTTCAGGTGATGTTCGCGTTTCAGAAGTCGCACTTGCGAAACGATCAAGGCGTGGCTGCATTTGCGGTTGGCGATCCGGGCGCCCAAATCTCACTCGGTGACGTCGTTCTGGAATCAGTTGCGCTGCCGCAACGCACGGCACGGTTCGACTTGACGTTGGTGATGGCTGAAATCGGAGACCATTTGGGAGCCAGCCTCGAGTACAACACGGATTTATTTGACCCGGCGACGATAGAACGAATGTCGGAGCAGTTTGAGCGTTTACTGGAAAGTATTATAGCCAGCCCGGAGACGGCGGTTTCGCGGCTGACGATGTCAAGCCGTTTGGAGCGGCAGCTTCTCATCGAATGGAACGACACGCGGCGCGAGTATCCCGGGGGAAAAGGATTGCACCGGATGTTTGAAGCGCAGGTGGCGCGGACGCCGTGGTCCATAGCGCTGCTGGCTGGGCCCGAGCGGATCACGTATCAGGAACTCAACGAGCGAGCCAACCTGTTAGCGCATCATCTGGCTGGCCTTGGAGTTCGTGCTGAGCATCGAGTCGGGATCCTGTTAGAGCGTTCGGCCGCGATGGTGGTTTCGCTGTTGGGAGTGCTCAAGGCGGGCGGCTGTTACGTGCCGCTCGATCCTGAGTATCCGCAGGAGAGGTTGGCATTCATGATGAAAGATGCCGGCCTCACAGTAGTGTTGACGACACGACAGTTGGCGGAGGCCCTGAACCTGGCGGAGAGTGGGATCACGCTGATGTTCGTCGATGAGTGGCGCCACGAACGGGAGCCGGAAAGCGAGAACAACCCAGGAGTCGAGTTCGAGCACCAACTGGCCTACCTGATCTATACATCGGGCTCGACAGGCCAACCCAAAGGCGTAGCTATCGAGCATGCCAGCGCAACTACTTTTATCCACTGGGCAAGCGAAATCTTCGATCAGCAAACCATGCAGGGAGTTTTGTTCTCGACGTCAATTTGTTTCGACCTTTCGATCTTCGAGCTCTTCGTGACGCTCAGCCGTGGCGGCCAGGTGGTCCTTGCCGACAATGCTTTGCAGTTATCAGAACTGGACGCCGCCACCGAGGTGACTCTGATCAACACAGTTCCATCGGCGATGGCGGAGTTGCTGCGAATGGGGGCGGTGCCGCAGTCGGTGCGGGTAGTAAACCTGGCGGGTGAGGCGTTGAGCGGGGAGTTGGTGGCGGAAATCTATGCGACCACCCAGGTGGAGAGAGTCTACAACCTGTACGGGCCGTCGGAAGACACGACTTACTCGACCTTCACACTTGTAAGAAGCGATGAGCGCGTAACCATCGGGCGGCCCGTAGCCAACACGCGTGCCTACGTGTTGGACCGGCAGTACCAGTCGGTGCCCATTGGAGTAGTGGGTGAACTCTATCTGGGAGGAGCGGGACTGGCCCGCGGCTACTGGCAACGACCGGAAATGACGGCGGAGAAGTTTATCCCCGACATTTTCAGCCAGGAGGGAGGAGAGAGACTTTACCGGACGGGAGACGAGGCGAGGTATTTGCCAAGTGGGGAGTTGGAATTCCTGGGCCGCGGAGACCATCAGGTGAAGCTCCGGGGCTTCCGGATCGAATTGGGAGAAATCGAGAGTGTATTGCGCCGGCATGAGCAGGTGAGAGAGGCAATCGTAGTGGCGCGAGAACAAGCGGGTGAAGAGAAACGATTAGTTGCCTATCTCGTGGCCGGCGACGAGGTGAAAGTGAGCGATCTGCGGAGATGGTTACAGGAGCGGCTGCCGGGATACATGACCCCGGCTGCGTTTGTGATGATGGAGGAGTTGCCCTTGACTCCGAACGGCAAGGTAGACCGCAAGGCCCTGCCCGCGCCCGACTTCAATGTCGCCGGAGAAGAGTTTTTAGCCGCGCCGCGTACCCAGATCGAGGAAGTCTTGTTGGGCATTTGGGCCAGTGTGCTCAGGGTCGAGCAAGTGGGTATTCACGACAACTTCTTCGAGCTGGGTGGTCATTCGCTAATGGCGACAAGATTAATCTCGCGGGTGCGCAATGAACTTCACGTCGAAGTGCCTCTGAGTAAATTGTTCGAGACGCCGACTGTGGCATGTTTGGCCGAAAGCGTGGCAGAACTGATGAACGACGGGCCAGGAGTGATGTACACGCCTATTGATCCCGCACCGCGAGATGAACCTCTGCCGCTCTCCTTTGCCCAACAGAGACTATGGTTTCTGGATCAGATGGAGCCGGGCAGTCCTTTTTACAACATCGCAGTCGTTGTCCGTCTTAGCGGCAAACTAAACGTGCAGGCGTTGGAGCGTAGCTTCGGAGAAATCGTGAATCGTCACGAAGCTCTGCGGACGCGGTTTGAAATTGTCGACGGACAGCCAGCGCAAATCATTACCCCGGCACTTTCCTGGAGCCTGCCACTAGTTGATTTGCAGGCGCTGACGGAAGAAGAGCGGGTACAGGACGTCGCGCGGCGCGCGGATGAAGAGGCACAAACACCGTTCGACCTGTCGATCGGCGGGTTGTTGCGAACGACTCTTCTGCAATTGAGCAACGAAGAGCACGCACTGCTGCTGACGATGCACCACATCGTTAGCGACGCGTGGTCGGTTGGAATTTTTGTCGGGGAACTGACATCGCTTTACCAATCATTTGACGACGAGCAAACGTCGCCGCTCCCTGCGCTGCCCGTCCAATACGCGGACTTTGCGCGCTGGCAGCAGCATTGGCTTCAGGGCGACGCTCTGGCAACCCAAATGGCTTACTGGCAGCAAAACCTCGTGGGCGCGCCCGCGCTACTCAATTTGCCAACAGATCGTCCCCGTCCTGCAGTGCAGACATTTCAGGGTGAGAGACAGACGCTCGTTCTGCCGCAGGCTTTGACCGAGTCGCTGAAGACTTTCAGCCGTCAGCAGGGGGCGACGCTCTTCATGACGCTGCTGGCCGCATTCAAAACTTTGTTGTTCCGTTATACGGGGCAGATGGACATTGTCGTCGGCACCCCCATCGCCGGGCGCAATCGCGCTGACATCGAAAGTCTCATCGGTTTCTTCGTCAACACGCAGGCGATTCGCACGAAGGTGTCTGCTGAGATGACCTTCGAGGAGTTGTTGGCCCAAGTGCGTCGGGCGGTGTTGGAAGCTCACGCGCGGCAAGATTTGCCTTTTGAAAAACTGGTTGAAGAGTTGCAACCCGAACGCAGCCTCAGCCACACGCCGATCTTTCAGGTGATGTTCGCGCTGCAAAATGTTCCGATGCCGCCGCTCGAGTTACGTGGACTGACCGTGACTTTGCTGGAGGCAAACGTCAAGACTTCAAAATTCGATTTCTCGTTGTCGTTGGAAGAAAAGGCGGACAGTCTTGTCGGAGCGTTGGAATACAACACCGACCTCTTTGACGCCGCGACGATGACGCACCTGCTCGGTCACTACCAGCGGCTGCTCGAAGATGTAGTGAGAACAGCGGAAACGAAACTGGGTGATTTGCAATTACTGACGGAGGCCGAGCGTCACCAGTTGCTCGTCGAGTGGAATGACGCAGGAATGCATCCCTCATCGTTGGTGTGTGTCCATCAACAGTTTGAGCGCCAGGCTGAGGCAAACGCAGACGCGCCCGCAGTGCTGTGCGAAGAGAAGGTGCTGAGCTACGGAGAGTTGAACCGACGTGCGAACGCGGTGGCACACCGCCTCAGCCGCCTCGGTGCCGGGCCAGAAAGTATCGTCGGCATTTGCGTCGAACGTTCTCTCGATATGCTGGTCGGCGTACTGGGCATTCTCAAGGCGGGCGCGGCGTACCTGCCTCTCGACCCACATTACCCGCGAGAGCGCCTGAACTTCATGTTGGAGGATTGTGGCGCGTCCGTACTCCTCACGCAGAGGGCACTTCTGGAGAGATTACCCGCCCACTACCAGGCCTCCACAATCTGTCTGGATGATGATGAATCGGCAACTTATGAGGGCACCCAAAACCCGGCGGGCAAGATAGATCCCGGTAACCTCGCATACGTAATCTATACGTCAGGTTCGACGGGACGACCCAAAGGTGTTGGGGTCTCGCACGCCGCGCTCCTCAACCTCGTTTCATGGCATCTTGGCGCCTTTAAAATCTCTGCTTCTGACCGCGCGACGCTGCTGGCAGGCATCGGTTTCGATGCTTCGGTATGGGAGCTGTGGCCTTACTTGTGTTGCGGCGCATCGCTCGATCTACCGGCGGATGATGTGCGCTCGTCGCCCGAACGGCTGCGCGACTGGTTAACGCTGCGTGAGATCACTATCAGCTTCGTGCCTACTCCAGTGGCCGAGCCTATGCTTAGTTTGGAGTGGCGGAGACCGGCTAACCTAAGAGCGTTGTTGACTGGTGGTGACAGATTGCACACCTGGCCCTCTTCGTCACTACCTTTCGAAGTGGTCAATAACTATGGACCGACTGAGAACGCGGTAGTAAGTACCTCAGGCTTAATCAGGGGAGAAGGTGGAGCGGCCGGTACAGCGCCGGCATTAGGCAGGCCAATAAGGAATGTAAGTGTTTACATCCTGGACGGGCGAGGCAAACCGGTGCCGGTAGGCGTTGCGGGAGAGCTTTGGGTGGGAGGAGATAGCCTGTCGAGGGGGTATCTGAACCGACCCGAGCTGACAGCGGAAAGGTTTGTGCCGGATGCGCTGAGCGGCAATGCCGGAGCGAGGCTGTACCGGACGGGCGACCTGGCGAGGTACTTATCCGACGGAGCTATTGAGTTTCTTGGCCGCATTGGCAGTCAGGTGAAAATACGTGGGCATCGCATCGAGTTGGGTGAGATTGAAACGGCTTTGCGAGAGGCGGCCGGTGTGCGTGAGGCGGTTGTGCAGTGCCGCGAAGAGCGCGCGGGAGATCACTGTTTAGTTGCTTATGTGGTCCCCGATGATCCCGCCGTGGCGATGACGAGCAATGACCTGCGAGGCCAGCTCCGAGAAAGACTACCGGACTACATGTTGCCCGCCTTCTTTGTCGTGCTCAACGAACTGCCGATCACGGACAACGGTAAGATTGACCGGCGCGCTTTACCCGCCCCGGCGCCGGCGGAAGTGGAGGACGACTCGGCAACGCCGCGCACGCCTACAGAAGAATTGTTGTCGAACATCTGGACGGAGATTCTGAACTTACGAAGAGTTGGCGTGCACGACAACTTCTTCGAGCTTGGCGGCCATTCGCTGCTCGCTACGCAGGTTGTTTCACGGGTGCGGGAAACTTTCAGCGTGGAGTTGCCTCTACGGACCCTGTTTGAAAGTCCGACGATCGCGGAATGGGCCCAGAGTGTGGAGAGTTCTCTGCGCTCCGAAACAGGCGGGACGCTGGCGCCGATTGCGCGGGTAAATCGAGAAGAGGATCTACCGCTCTCCTTTGCGCAGCAACGTCTCTGGTTCATCGACCAAATCTCGTCACGCAATACGGTCTATAACATCCAAGTGGCCGTGCGACTGACGGGCCGGCTGGACCACCTCGCGCTGGAAAAGGCTCTCAATGAAATCATCATGCGCCACGAAGTCCTGCGAACGACTATCGCCTTACGCGCCGGACTGCCCGTACAGGTCATAGCGCCTGAGTACTCAATCTCATTGCCTTTCGCGGAAAACTCGGAGACGCCGGAGATTGAGCGTCAAACGATAATCAAACGCATCTTCGCTGAAGAAGGACGCCACCCATTCGACCTTGGCAAACTACCTTTGCTTCGTTTTCGCCTCGTGAAATTCGCTGAGACGGAGCATGCATTGTTTCTGACCATGCATCACATCGTCTCAGACGGCTGGTCAATGGGAGTGATTACCCAAGAGGTCGCTTCCCTTTATCAGGCATTCACTACAGATCAACCATCGCCGCTCCTCGAGTTGCCGGTGCAGTATGCGGACTTTGCTAATTGGCAACGCGAGTGGCTGCAAGGCGAAGTTTTGGAACGACAACTTGCTTACTGGAAGAGCCAACTCGGCTATCAACTCCCTACATTGGATATACCGACGGACCGGCCACGTCCAGGCGTACAGAGTTTCAGAGGCGAGAGACGCCTTTTCACACTACCAGTCCAACTTTCGGAGTTGCTTAAGTATTTCAGCCGCCGCGAAGGCGTGACGCTCTACATGCTGATGCTCGCGGCTTTTAAAGTCCTTCTTTGTCGTTACAGCGCGCAGGATGACATCGTCGTCGGCACAGACATAGCCAATCGCAACCGAAGTGAGATTGAGCCCCTCATCGGTTTCTTCGCCAATCAACTTGTGCTGCGAACGGACTTGTCCGGCAATCCCACTTTCCGCGAATTGTTGCGCCGCGTTCGGGAAGTGACGCTGGGCGCTTACGCGCACCAGGATATGCCGTTTGAAAGATTGGTCGAGGAACTGCAGCCCGAGCGCGACCTGGGACGCAACCCGCTCTTTCAGGTGATGTTCATCTTTCAAAACAATCCCATGCCGGCGCTGGAATTCGGGGATTTGGCAATCGAGCCGATTGAGATCACGGAAGCGACGACGGCTTTTGATATCAGTCTGGCCCTCAGAGAGACGCCGGGAGGTGAGATCAGCGGTTCGGTGCGTTACAGCACGGATCTATTCGACCCCTCAACTATCGATCGCCTGATTGGACATTACCAGACGCTGTTGCGTTCCGTCGTGGCCGATGGCGACGCCCGCCTAAACTCACTCGAGATGCTCACCGGAGAGGAGATTCAACAAAAGGCAGAGAATAAAGGCGAGCGCAAGGAATCGAAGCTGAAAAAACTGTTAGGCACTAAGCCGAAAGCCCTCAAGCTCTCACAGCGCACCATTGTCAGCGAGTCGCGGCTGGATGCGGGGACGAGTCTGCCGATCGTCTTGCAGCCGGAGTATGAAGGAGTCGATCTCGTTAGCTGGACCAACCAGAACCGGGACATGATCGAGGCCCGGCTGGGACAGTACGGGGGAATGCTTTTCCGTGGGTTCGATACCCGTTCGTTGAGCAGCTTCGAGCAGTTTGCGGAAGCGATCGCTCCGTCACTGATGTCCTACGGCGAGCGATCTTCGCCGCGTCACGCCCTGAGCGGAAAGATTTATACCTCGACGGATCACCCAGCCGATCAGCAGATACTTCTCCACAACGAACAATCCTACACGCTTAACTGGCCAATGAAGATTTGGTTCTTCTGCCTGCAGCCCGCGCATGAGGGAGGTGGTACGCCAATCGCCGACAGCCGCCGGATTTTCCGTCGTCTGCCATCATCACTGGTTGAAAAGTTCGTGCAGAAACAGGTGATGTACGTACGCAATTATGGCGACATGCTGGGGCTACCGTGGCAGGAAGCCTTCCAAACCGACGAAAAACGGGTAGTCGAAGAACATTGCCGCCGCGACTCCATTGAGTTTGAGTGGAAGGATGAAAACCGGCTGCGCACGAAGCAAATTCGACCGGCGGTCAGAACACACCCGCGCACCGGCGAATCGGTCTGGTTCAATCACGCCGCCTTCTTCAACGTTCACAGTTTGGATACAGCGGCTCGCCAGTCTCTCCGCTCGGGCATTGATGATTTGGATCTTCCCTTTAACACTTTTTACGGCGACGGTTCACTAATCGAGCCGTCCGTTATCGAGCAAATCTACGACACGTACCGACAAGAACAGGTCGTCTTCGAGTGGCAGGCGGGAGACATCCTCATGCTCGACAACATGCTGGTTGCGCATGGGCGCGAACCTTTCGTCGCCCCTCGCCAAATAGCCGTGGCGATGGCCGAACCATTTTTGGACTTGCCGATTGCCAGTGACGACTTCGCTGCGAAGGGGTTGGCAATCAATCGGCAATCGGCAATTGGCAATCGGCAATGAATTCAAATTTTATTCAATCAACAGCAATTGTTGAAGGCTTTCGACTCTCTCCTCACCAGCGGAGGCTCTGGAAGCTACAGCAAGACGCGACATTTGAAGTCAGGGCTTTTGGCTCGCACCTCGCCTTGCTGCTTGAAGGCGAACTGCGATCCGGTGCACTGCATGAAGCACTGCAAAGAGTATGTGCGCGGCACGAGTCCGTGCGCAGCACTTTTCGACAATTGCCGGGCGTCGGGATGCCGGTTCTGTCTGTGCATGAGGACCTTACTCCTTCATGGAATATCGTTGACCTGAGCGGGACGAATGGGCGAGAGCAAGCGGTTATAGACCAGGAGTTGCCGGCACTAGAGAGTCGCCGTCGGTTCGACTATGAAGACGGCCCACTCGTGCAGGCGACATTGTTTGTGCTTTCACCGTGGCGTCACCTGTTGTCAGTTAGTTTGCCGGCGCTTTGTGCTGACCGCCGCACCTTGAGCAACCTGTCCGCGGAGCTCAGCTCTTGTTACTCGGAGGTGATTGCGGGTACCGAGGTAGAGGGCGCGCCGTTCCAGTACATTCAGTTCTCCGAATGGCAAAACTCTCTCTGGGAAGAAGCGGAGGCCTCGGAAGGAGCAGAGTATTGGAGCAGACAGGATCTTTCTGCCGCATCCGCTGTCCTGCCTGGTCAACATATTCGCCAGCGCCTTCGCTCAAACAGATCTCGCGAGCTTCGGCCGGTGAAACTGATATTAACGACAGAACACACGGTGCGCGCCGCCGCCCTCGCAAAGAAGTACGAAACCACGAGCGCAACCGTCCTGCTCTCGGCATGGCAAACGCTGTTATGGCGCCTGACGCAAGAGTCGATCGTAGTCGGTAACGTGTCTGAGGGTAGGCCATACGAACAGTTGCACGACGCGTTCGGATTATTCGCACGTGTGTTGCCGGTATGCTGCCAGTTTACCGGCGGCCTGGGCTTCGGCGAAGTGATCGCACACATTGACAGCTTCCAACGCGAAGCCGAGGAGTGGCAGGATTATTTCGACCTGGACCAGGCAGCTGAAGGCTCAGCTAAATACTTTTCTTTCGGTTACGAATTTACCGAACTTCCGGCGGCGCGGCGTGAAAGCGGCTTGGAAATCTCTGTCTATCGCCAGTATTGCTACACCGAACGATTTGATCTGAAACTCACTTGCGCCGTGACGGGCCCCGCGCTGGAGTTAGAGTTTCTGTACGACAGCGCGTTATTCCCAGAAGATGACGTCCGCCGGCTTGCCGGACAATTTCAGACTCTTCTCGATGCCGCCCTCGCGAACCCTGAAACGTTGGTCGAGGAGCTTGAAATTGTCAGCGTTGCCGAGCGGCAGAAAATAGTCTTCGAGTGGAATAAAACTAAGCGCGACTATCCGCTTGAACAAGGTCTTCATCAACTCTTCGAGGAGCAGGTCGCGCGCACGCCGGACGCGCTGGCTGCAGTCTTTCAGAACCAGCAACTCACCTTTAAAGAATTGAATCGGCGGGCTAACCAATTAGCCCGTTACCTGCAAACGCAGGGCGTTGGACCGGAAACTCCCGTAGGCATTTGCGTCGTGAGCTCGCTGGAGATGCTGGTCGGCGTGCTCGGAATTCTGAAAGCCGGCGGAGCTTACCTGCCGCTCGACCCACGCAACCCGCACGAACGCCGTAGTCAGGTGTTAAGGGACGCCGGAGTCTCCATCTTGCTGGTACAGGAGCACTTATCAACCGGCCAGTTTGAAGCTCCCACCCAACTCATCCGTCTTGACAGTGATTGGCAGAAGAAGATCGCAGCGGAGAGTGTGGAGAACCTTCAAACCGGGACGGCCGCGGATAATATTGCCTACATAATTTATACCTCGGGCTCGACCGGCCAGCCGAAGGGCGTGATGATTCAGCATCGTTCGGTTGTCAACCTCGCCGCCGCGTTGCGGGACGAGGTTTACGCTCAGTTAGGCGCTGCGCTCAAGGTCGGTCTTAGCGCTCCACTGGCATTTGATGCGTCAGTGAAGCAGATTCTGCAACTGTTCTCCGGCCATACTCTTTATCTGCTACCAGAAGAACTGCGGCTTGATGCGGTGCGCGCGCTCGCTTATTTGGACCAGCATGCAGTGGACGTACTTGATTGCACGCCTTCTCAATTAACGCTTCTGCTGGCTGCAGGGTTGAATAAGTATGCGAAGAGCGGGCCGCAGATGATGCTCGTCGGTGGCGAGGCCCTGGACGAAGCTCTCTGGTCTTCGCTCGCCGCAGATCAACGGACGCATTTCTACAATGTTTATGGTCCTACCGAGTGCACAGTTGATGCGACATGGGCGCTGGTGACGAGCGTGCCGGAACGCCCAACCATTGGGCGTCCCATACCGAACACAGAAGCCTACATTCTTGATAAGGAGCTTGAGCCGGTGGGGATCGACCTTACCGGAGAACTCTACATAGGCGGCACTGGAGTCGCGCGCGGTTATCTCAACTCGCCGGAGATGACAGCTGAAAGATTTGTTCCGGATGGATTGAGTGGAAAAGCGGGCGCCAGGTTGTATCGGACCGGAGACCTGACAAGCTATTCACCGGACGGCTCAATTAGTTTCATGGGTCGCAATGATTCGCAGGTCAAAGTACGTGGGCACCGCGTCGAGCCAGGAGAGATTGAGACCGTGCTCCGTCAACACGAAAAAGTGCGGCAGGCAGTTGTCATAGTTCGCGAAGGTCCAAACGCGGACCTCCGGTTGGTTGGATATGTGGTCCCGGAAGGGGGCGAGACGGTGGAGGTAGGAGAGCTGCGGGAGATACTGAGCGAGCGCTTGCCCGAATACATGTCGCCATCGTTCCTGGTGGTGATTGACGAGTTGCCGCTGACGCGTAACGGCAAAATTGATATTAGCGCGCTCCCTGCTCCCGAAGCGGTGCGTACGTCGCCCGACGAGCGTTACGTCGCTCCGCGCAACGAGATTGAAGAAACGATTACACACGTCTGGCAAGAGGTACTCGGAGTCGAGCGTATCGGAGTGCATGATAATTTTTTCGACGCCGGAGGACATTCGCTGCTGATGGTCCAGGTGCACAACAAGCTGAGCGAAGCTTTCGGAAAGGACGTTTCCATTGTTGAGATGTTTGCGAAACCGACGATTAGCGCGCTCGCCGAGTATTTCAGCGACACGAACGGTCACAAACCTACGTTTCAAAAAGTCATGGACCGTGCTGCACGCCGGAAGCAGGCAGCCGGCCGGCGTCAATGATCAATAGTCAAGGAAGCAGGACAAAGGCCGATGAGTAATTCTACGATTGCGAATCAAATTGACGGGATCGCCATTATCGGTATGGCCGGACGCTTTCCAGGTGCGAACGACGTCACCGAATACTGGCGTAACCTTCGAGACGGCGTTGAGTCGATCACGTTCTTCTCCGACGAAGAGTTGAGGAAGGCGGGCGTGGAAGAGGCGCGGCTGAGCGCTCCGAACTTCATCAAGGCGAAAGGCGCGCTTGAAAATTGCGATGCCTTCGACGCAAGTTTCTTTGGCTTCACGCCGCGAGAGGCGGAGATTATGGATCCGCAACATCGCCTCTTCATGGAGTGTGTGTGGACGGCGTTGGAAAACGCGGGTTACGACTCGGATAGCTACGAAGGCTCGATTGGTCTTTACGGCGGCGAGGGAATGAACACCTACCTGCTGTTCAATCTTATGTCGAACCGGGATCTGCTTGAATCGGTGGGCATGTTGCAAGCCTCCGTCCAGAACCGGGGCGACCACCTGACTACGCATGTTGCCTATGAGTTAAATCTCAGGGGGCCGAGCCTTACGATCCAGACCGCGTGTTCGACTTCTCTCGTCGCCGTGCACACTGCCTGCCAAAGCTTGCTCAACTGCGAATGCGACATAGCACTGGCCGGTGGCGTCACAGTCACCGTGCCCCTCAAGAACGGTTACACGTATCTCGAAGGCGGCATTTATTCACCCGATGGACACTGCCACGCCTTCGATGCGCGGGCCCAGGGAACTGTTGAAGGAAATGGTGTCGGAGTGGTCGCCTTGAAGCGTTTGGCCGATGCTCTGGCCGACGGTGACACAATTCACGCAGTAATCAGAGGGTCGGCGGTCAACAATGATGGTTCAATGAAAGTTGGCTACACGGCCCCGGGCGTTAGGGGTCAGGCTGAAGTTATCGCTGAAGCCCACGCCGTAAGCAACGTCAATCCTGAAACGATCACTTACGTCGAGACTCACGGAACCGGAACAGCTCTCGGAGACCCAGTGGAAATCGAGGCACTGACGCAGGCTTTCCGTCATGGCACAGAGGCGAAGAGATTTTGCGGCATTGGTTCGGTGAAGACGAACATCGGTCATCTGGATGCCGCCGCCGGAGTTGCTGGTCTCATGAAGACCGTACTCGCCCTCAAGAACCGCCAGCTTCCGCCCACCCTCAATTTTGAAAGTGAGAACACACGGATTGACTTTGGAAACAGCCCCTTCTACGTCAACTCTAAATTGTCTGAATGGAAAAGCGGTGACGGCAATCCGCGCCGCGCGGGAGTAAGTTCTTTCGGTATCGGCGGGACCAACGCGCATATCGTGCTCGAGGAAGCGCCCGAACAGAAACCTTTCGAGTCGATTAGGAAATGGCACCTGCTACCACTCTCGGCGCGCACAAGCTCTGCGCTGGACGCTGCCACCGTTAATCTTCACGCGCACTTGAAGGAACACCCGGCCCTCGAGATACCAGACGCGGCCTACACGTTGCAGGTTGGCAGGAAGAAGTTTAATCACCGGCGCATCGTCGTCTGCAGCGATACCGAAGATGCAGTGCGAGCGTTGGATACGCTGGACGCAAGGCGTGTTTTCACGAGCCTGCAGGAGCCGCGCGAGCGTCCCGTGGCGTTCATGTTTCCAGGGCAGGGCGCACAGTACGTCCGCATGGGATTGGACCTGTACCGCGCCGAACCGACCTTCCGTGAGCAAATTGATATTTGCTCGGACATGCTCGAGCCGTCTCTCGGTTTCGACCTCCGCGAGGTGCTTTACCCAACTGACGAGCGGCTTGAAGAGGCGAAGCAGAAGCTCAATCAAACGTTTGTTACTCAGCCGGCACTCTTTGTCACCGAATACGCGCTGGCCAGGCAATGGATGGACTGGGGGGTTCATCCGGAGGCGATGATCGGCCACAGCATCGGCGAATATGTCGCTGCCTGTCTGGCCGGAGTGTTCTCACTTGAAGATGCTCTGCGACTGGTCGCCGCTCGCGGACAATTGATACAAAGCCTGCCGTCAGGCTCGATGCTCGTCGTCTCACTGCCGGAGCAGAAACTACGCGTGATGCTTGAGCAGCGAACACACCTGGCTATTGCTGCCGTCAACTCTCCCGGATTGTGCACAGTGACGGGCACCAGCGAAGCGGTTGACGAACTTGAGGAGGAATTGAAGCCTCAGGGACTCATGTTGCGCCGCTTGCAAACTTCGCACGCGTTCCATTCGCCAATGATGGAGCCAATTCTCAAGCCGTTCATTGAAGAAGTGTCGAAGGCTAAACTGCACCCGCCGGCGATTCCTTATCTTTCGAATGTTACGGGCAATTGGATCACGGCTGAAGAAGCCACTGACCCAACTTACTGGGCACGACACATTCGGCAGACAGTACTTTTCAGCAATGGCATCAGCGAGCTCTTCAAGAACGCAGAACGTGTCCTGCTCGAAGTGGGGCCGGGAAACGCGTTGACGGTGCTTACCAGACATCATCCGCAACGTGGGGCAGCGCAGGTGGTCCTTTCGTCATTGCGCCGCGCAGACGAGCAAGAGCCGGATGAAGCATTTATGTTAACCACGCTCGGCCGATTGTGGCTGGGAAATGTGAATGTCGACTGGTCCAAACTATCCCACGGAGAACGCCGGCGCCGCGTGACGTTACCCACGTATCCGTTTGAGCGGCAGCGTTATTGGATTGAGCCACAGGTCGGTCAATCAACAAAGAACCTTCTCCGCAAGGATCCAGAGATCGCCAATTGGTTCTATGCTCCTTCGTGGCGGAGGTCTGAGGCGCCCGCGACAAATGATGTACGAGCGAGCCAGCAACGGCGCTGGCTGATCTTCGCCGATGAGTGTGGAATCGGCGATGAATTAAAAGAACGACTCGAGAAGCTGGGCCATCAGATCATCACGGTCAGGATAGGAGAAGGATTCAGCCGGTCAGGAAGCACTGATTACATGATCGATCCCGGCAGGCGCGATGACTACGACGCACTATTCAAAGAGATCGGCGCGGCCAGCGACATCGGGCAAACGATTGTTCACCTTTGGAACGTGACGCCGGAGCATCAGGTTGTCGGCGCCGGGCAGTTGCAGTCTCGCGGGTTCTACAGTCTTCTCTTTCTCGCTCAGGCACTCGGCGATCAACTACTTACGCTTACGCCCGCCGAGGTGCGCGTGGACGAAAAACTCAACATCTGCGTCGTCTCAAACAACTTGCAGGAGGTAACCGGCGAAGAAGATCTTTGTCCTGAAAAAGCGACCCTCCTGGGTCCCTGCCGCGTGATCACTCAGGAGTATCAGAACATCATTTGCCGAAGCATTGACGTGGTCGTCTCCGAAACTGGAAGTGGATCACGGCAACAGTTGGTGGATGACCTGCTGGGTGAGATTGCCAACGAAAGTTCAGATCGCGTGATCGCCTACCGGGGTCGACATCGCTGGGTACAAGACTTCGAACAAATCCGTCTCAACGTGGCGGACGGAACGCCCGCAAAGTTGAGAGACCGCGGAATCTATCTCATTACCGGCGGCATGGGAGGCATGGGATTGGAGTTGGCCGAATACCTCGCGTCCGCTGTAAAAGCAAGACTTATTTTGGTTAGTCGCACATCCCTGCCCGCCCGCGAGGAGTGGGATCGATGGCTTACGACTAACGACGAGGGTGATGAAGTCACTCAGCGTATTCAGAAGGTTCGTGCGATTGAGGAGGCCGGAGGCGAAGTTCTTATCGTTGCCGCCGATGTCAGTGATGAAGAACAGATGAGAAGCGTGGTCGAACAGGCGCGTCGCCGTTTTGGTGAGATCAACGGTGTCGTTCACGCGGCGGGCGTGCCAGGTGGCGGCATGATCCAACTAAAGACGCCTGCTATGGCCGCCAATGTGCTTGCTCCGAAGGTTGCGGGGATACGCGTACTTGATCATCTGCTGAAGGACACGCGGCTCGACTTCTTCGTCATGTGCTCCTCGCGCAGTTCCATCCTCGGTGGTTTCGGCAATGTCGATTACTGTTCAGCGAACGCCTACCTTGATGCCTTCGCTCAGTACCAACATGCCAAAAACGGAGCCTTGACGGTTTCGATTGATTGGGACGCGTGGCAATCAGTTGGCATGCTCGTTAAAACCGCAGCGCAATTGGGGAGCAAGAAATCCGGCCCGCGCAAGGCTGAGCGGAGCAATGGCAATGGCCATCAACTGAACGGTCACCCGCTGCTGCACCGGGAAATCACCGAGCGCGATACCGGCGAAGAGAGTTATGGCACAGATTTCAGCGTGACCGAGCATTGGGTGCTGGACGATCACCGCATCGTCGGGACGGCAGTAATGCCGGGCACTGCCTATCTCGAGATGGCGCGGGCCGCTGTTGATAAGCATGGACAGCAGGGCACGTTGGAGATTCGTGATGCTTTCTTTCTCGCGCCGCTGGCATTACGCGACGACGAAATCCGCGAGGTGCGGACAATCGTCGGTGAAAAGGGCGGCGAATTCTCATTTCGGGTAGTGAGCAAGCCTTCTGTGCCAGGGAACGGGGACGCGGCGGAATGGCAGACGTTCGCGATAGGCAAGATCGGTTATATAGATTCAGAACCACCTGCGCGACACGACCTCAAAACCATCATTGACCGTTGCAACTTTAAAGAGATTGTCATTCGCGACGATGACGAGATTGATCCAGACCTCGGGCCGCGTTGGCAAAGCTTGCAGCGTGTCTACGTCGGAGATAAGGAGCTGTTGGCGACCCTGGAACTGCCGGAAATGTTCGCCGCCGACATGGACTATCTGAAGCTTCATCCTGCTTTGTTGGATCGGGCAACTGGCACCGCCAAGCACTACCTGGTCAACGAAGGACATTACTTGCCGATGGGTTACAAGCGACTGCGCATTAACGGTCCGCTGCCGCGCAAGGTTCACGCTTACATCAGAGCGATAGACAGCGGATCCAGGAACGAGACGATTACGTTCGACATAACGTTGCTCGACGAGGAAGGTGTCGAACGAGTTGTGATTGATAGTTTTAGCCAAAAGCGAGTCAACGATGCCACCGGAACCATCAAGTTGCTGGCCGGAACAAGTCCGCGCAAGCAGAGTGTGAACGCGACGGCAACTGACGATGCAGCGAAAGCGGGAAGCGCGGAGGCGATTTACCGGCGAAGTCTGAGTGAAGGGATTCTCCCCGATGAAGGGGTGGAGGTGTTCCGGCGGATCCTCTCTTCGACCGGGCTGCCGCAGGTCATCGTTTCTACCAAGGACCTGGGCGCGTCAATCGAGCAGGTCAACAGCTTCGCGCAGACGAACTTCACTATAGGCTCGGACGCTGAGCCAATCTCACGGCCGGCCCATGCGCGACCTGCGGATCTGCAAACACCGTACGTCGCGCCGCGGAATGAAGTGGAGCAGCGATTGGCTACGATTTGGCAGGACATGCTCGGTATCGACGGGGTCAGTATTCACGACAACTTTTTCGAGTTGGGCGGCGACTCCGTAAAAGCAATCCAAATCAGCGTCAAGATCAATGAAGCTGGTTTGCAATTCACCCCACAGCAACTTTTCCAAAGCCAGACCATCGCGGAGTTGGCTGCCATACTGGATCCATCTGCGCAAGATTTGGACACAGGCGAAACTGCTGAGACGGATTCTTCCGGAAACGGTAGCGGAGTTCCGGACGCCCCCCTGGCAGGATTCAGCGAGCAGGAGTTGGAAAAGATCGCGATGTTGCTCGAAGAAACTGATCGTTTCAACGAATCGATAAAATGAAAAACGTAACAGACGTTTGCCATCTCACGCCCGTCCAGCGTGAGCTGCTCAGGGATACACAGTCCCTACACACAGCGCGGGTTGTGCAAATCCGCTGGCAGCTCATCGGCGCGCTGAATAGCGAAGTGTTCGAGAGTGCGTGGCAACAATTGTTGGCACGACACACAATCCTGCGCACGTGCTTCCTTTCGCAACAACTGGAAGAGCCGGTGCAAGTGGTGCGCGAGCAGATCAAGCTGAACTACGAACGGTACGATTGGACCGGGGACACGCCGGAGCAGCAGCAGGGAAAACTACAAGATCTGCTGCAGACAGATCGTAGGCGTGACTTTGATCCGGCGAGGGCGCCGCTATTCCGGGTGCTGGAAAGCCGCCTGGCCGCCAGCTCTGTTGAACTCGTTCTCAGCTATCATCCGGTGCTGCTCGACCAACGATCCGCGATCTCGGTGCTTGATGAAGTTCTGGCCTACTACGCTGCCGCACTGCAAAATTCCGAGTGCCTGCTCACCGCCGCATCACCCTACCGCAACTATGTCGCTTGGGTGGAGAGACAAGACCTGTCTGGCGCGGAGCTTTATTGGCGTAAGGCTTTTGATTCTTCTGCCCTTCGCTCATCACTCGCCACACGCACAAATCACGAGGGCTCTGGCGTCGCAACATTTCCTACGGGCTCTCCGCAAGTGAGTTTTTCTGTCGTGGCAACGGGAGCTTTGGAAACTTTCTCGAGGCGTGCGGGCGTGTCCTTAGAGACGTTGATCACAAGCGCATGGGCTCTCGTACTCATGCACCATCGGAACTCCAGCGAGGCATGCATTGGCGTTATGGCCCAACAGCCTCCCCGAGGGCTACCGGAATGGGAGCAGATGATAGGTCTTTTCCAGAACGTTCTGCCGCTGCCTCTTGTTTTTAAGGTGGGGGAACCCATTTTCTCGTGGCTTCGGGAAGTCGAACGAAACATTGTAACGCTCCAGCGATACGCTCATGTTTCGCGGGCGCAGATCAAGCATTGGTGGGACCTGGAAAGGGAAGCGCCAATCTTCGACAACGTCGTGACTTTTCATAGGATCGCGTCCCGGCAAGACTCAGGAAGTGGCCTAAGGATTAATCAGGTTTTGGAGTTTAATCAGGTAATCAATACTCCTTTGCGATTGGAGGCTGTGCTCGGCGATGAACTGGCTTTGCGGCTGCACGTTGAAGGCAGCGGTGCCGAGTCAACTGCTGCCCGCCTGATCGAAAGCTTGCACGACACTTTGACTTCGCTCACGTTTCCCACGCTGTACCTGCCCGGGAAGGCCGAGCCGGCTCGCGAGGAGCCACAATGGCAGAGCGCAACAGGTTCGAATGGAAGACAAAAAGGCGTGCAACTGACGGAGCCAGATATCGCGCAGGCGCTCCTACCCGAACAACCTCTTGAGTTCAGTCTTTTCTATTTTGCCGACGACAACGCTGTGCACGGTGAGGACAAGTATCGCCTTTACCGTGAGGGCGCGATGTTTGCAGACCGTAACCGGCTCACAGCCGTTTGGACACCTGAACGACATTTCCACGCCAAGGCCGGTCTTTATCCTAACCCGTCGGTCTTAAGCGCAGCCTTGGCGAGCATTACCAGCAATGTTCAGTTGCGGGCCGGCAGCGTGGTCTTGCCGCTGCACAACTCGTTGAGAGTGGCTGAAGAATGGTCGGTGGTGGATAACCTGTCAAACGGCCGCGTAGGAGTTTCTTTCACTTCGGGCTGGATGCCCAACGACTTTGCCTTCTTCCCAGAACGTTATCCCGTCAAAAGGGAGGAGATGTTTCGTGGCATCCAGGAAGTACAGGACTTATGGCGCGGCAAGTCCATCGCCGGGCGCGACGGCCAGGGAAAAGAGATCGAACTCAGAATATTCCCGAAACCAATTACCACCGAGTTGCCGATATGGCTGACTTGCAGCGGCGGCCCGGAAATGTTTGAGAAGGCGGGGGAACTCGGTTGTCATGTCCTGACTGCGTTACTGACGCAATCAATCGAAGAAGTGACTCCGAAGATCAAACTCTATCGTGACTCTTTGATTCGGCACGGACATAACCCCGAAGACAAAAAAGTGACGATGATGATACACACTTTCATCGGCGAAGACGCACAGGCTGTCTTGCAACAAGTGAGAATTCCCCTCACGAAATATCTCAAGTCACATTTGAATCTCATCGAAACAGGGGCGCAAAGCCTGAACCTCAAAACTGACATTGTCGATCCGGAGGAGCAGGAGAAGTATAGGGACCAGCTTGCGGCTTTCGCCTTCGAGCGTTATTACCGCACATCCTCTCTAATAGGCACTCCTGGTTCTTGTATGAGGATGATCGAACGCCTAAAGGCAATCGGTGTAGATGAGGTTGCCTGCCTCATCGACTTTGGCGTCGATGTTGATTCGGTGCTCGAAAGCCTGGACCACCTGGTGGTTTTAAAGGAGCTCAGCAACTCACGTCAGTCCGAAATGAACCTAATGGCCGCTACTGTGGCACACGTCTAAATCTGGTTTGAGAGTGTTTGGTAATTTTAGTCGCCGAGATCCGAGACCAAGGCGGCTCAGGGACGACCTAATGACTCCCAGGAGCGAAGCTAATGACTTCCAGGAGCGAAGATAAAGAGGGACAGAGCAATGAGCATTATAGGTAAATTTCTCGCAGCCAGCGTAATCGCTTACACATTCATGTCATCAGTAAATAGAGTACCGACCGGCCACTCTGAGCCGGCATCGTCACCGGTCGCGCCGCAAGGGGAAGTTTCGCTTGCGCCGTTTAAGTCCGTCGAGTTGCGCGCCGGCGGCACGGTGGTGCTTCGCCACGGCCTAAGCCAACGTGTGACTTTGCTCCAGGGCAATCTGGACTTTACGCAGGTCACGGTCGCAGATGCAGGCCGGCTGGTTATCGATAAATGCAAAACCAAATGCCCGCGGGGATATAAACTTGAAATCGAGATCGTCACTCCGGACATCGCCGGACTTTCGGTCACGGATGGAGGCTCAATACAGAGCCGCGGCAACTTCCCGCGTCAGCCAGCAATTGGAGTCGCCGTCAGCCAGGGTGGAACGATCGATATCCGTTCGATTGAGGCGGACAGCGTTACTGCCTCGATAGTCCAGGGCGGCCGTATCTTAATCAGCGCGCAAAACGCCTTGTCAGCTAGCGTCGTCGATGGTGGAATCATCACCTATTGGGGCGATGCACGAGTCGTATCATCGATCCAGCGTGGCGGCGACGTCACCAGGGGAAGCGCGGCCGAGGCTAACCAGCCGCTGGCGGAATTGGGCTCTTTATTCACTGCCACACCCGCCGTTCCGGCAATCCCGAAAATCCCACGACCCTGCAACCCTCGAATCGAGACGTGCTAGCGCCCGTGAGTTAACCACTAAGTAATTACCGAAAAAGGCAGTCTGCATCTCGCCGTAAGTGTCGATCCAATTTGAATTTATTGAGCCGCAAGCGCGGCACTTGTTGAGCCGGGCGCCTGTCTGCCTCAGAAAGTCTCACGATCTCGCCCGCGGATTTCAGCTTTGAGAGAAGAATTCATTCCTCGTCGCTGGCCGGGCAATCATCCACAAACCAGAGCAAAGCAGGCATGCCATGTATGATTCCGCCGCTCTTAAACAAAACTCTTCCGATCCAGTTACGGTTCTGACTGATTGCGATTCGAACGCAGTTAGAGATGCTCTCAAGGAGCATGGAGCAGTGATTGTGAGAGCCGCCGCTAACCTCAGCGACTTCGAAGAGCTTAGCAATCAGTTAATCGCTCCGATGGTCCATCACAGCACCAGCACAACCGTCGAAAGAGACGTGGTCAACGCTGATGGAACTACTTCAACCGTTAACAAGGGAATGGACTACATACCGTTGCATCGCGAGGGTTCGTATGCTCCCGGCTGTCCCGATCTTTTGATGCTCTATTGCGTCAGGCCCTCGGATGAGGGAGGGCAAACTAATCTGTGCGATGGCGTCGATCTGCTGGCTGCGCTGCCCACCGGAATTCAAAAGTTTGTTAACGATGCGATCCTAAAGTGGAGTTGGAGCGCGACTCCGGAACGGTGGATGGCAACTCTCGGTGTTAATTCCAAAGATGCCGCAATGGTCAGGCTTAACATGATCAAGACCAGATTGCCATCCTGGGAAAAACTCGAAGCCGAGTTCGACGGAGAAACGCTGAAAGGCGTGTTTCAGACGCTTTGTGTGATTCCCACTAGATGGGGTGATAAGAGATCGTTCTGTAACTCTCTCTTGATTTACTACTACCGCCAGGCCACTGAGTCTTACCCTAAGCATCAATATACCCCGACGATGGGTGACGGTTCGCCGTTTCCTACTGGCATGCTGGAGGAAATAGCCGCGGCCGCCGAGGTGCGGACTTACAGCACGCGGTGGAGGGAAAACGACATCCTTATGTTTGATAACTCCCGGTACATGCATGGCCGCACAGGTTTTACGGATACGGGCCGGCAGATCCTCGTGCGCATGGGCCATGTGAAGGAGGGACAATGATTAAGATCCACGAGTACGACCCTCAATTAGTGGCCGAGATCGTTCAGTTCAGGCGCGATACTTATTTCAATAGCGGCAGAGACCCAAACCAGTTGGACCAGTGGAGCGCGGACGAGTTCGATAGCAAAGCCACTCACGTGGTGATGTTCAATGAGCAAGAGAAAATCATTGGGGCTGTGAGAATCATTGCCGGCGACAAGTGGACTATCGACGATTACTACGACTTCACGTATGACAAAGTGAAGGGCGTGGAATTCGGCCGGTTGGCGATTTCGCAGCCATCTCACAATGGCAAACGGGTCCTGTCGGAGTTGATCAAAGCCGCCTGTCAACACTGCGCGGCACAGGGACGAACTCATTTTTACGGCTTCGTTATCGCTCGGCTCAGGAAAGAGCTGCAGCGGCTGAAGGTGCCCCTTGAGGTGCTTTCGCCGGCAGTGGCGCCAATGGGCGAAGACTCATTTCTGGTTCGCTTCAGTGTGGACGAGTTAATCCACTTTTAGCCGCAAAAAGGTAGGGAGGCACAAAGTTGGCGATGCTGTCTGACGTGGTAAAACTGAAGCCAGAGATTGAAACCACCATGATCCAGTTTCCGTCGCTTCTCGACCAGGTCGTCGTCCGGCGTGATGAACGAGGCATTCCGTTTATCCACGCCTCAAACGATGCAGACCTCTTTTTCGCCCAAGGCTATGCCACGGCGAGCGATCGGTTGTGGCAGATGGATTTCCTGCGGCGAACGGCGTGTGGCGAACTCGCGGAAGTGCTTGGTCCGGCTGCGCTCGAAGTCGACAAGCTTCATCGCATTTATGGGTTTAGAAGAGTGGCCGAAACGCTGCTCGAACGCGCTTCTGTGCAAACGCGAGAGGTGCTCGAGTCATACGCGCGGGGCGTCAATGCTTTCATTGAACAGTCTGGCACTAAGTCGCTGCCGCTCGAATTTCAGGTGCTGTCCTATCACCCCAGAGCGTGGACGGCGATTGATTCGCTGGCGCTGGGAAAGCTTTTTGCGGAAAAATTATCCTTCACGGTCGATGCCGATATTCTTCGTGCCTTGATGAGTGATATGCCACCCGAGCGAATCAATCGGCTGCTGCCCGAGAACTCGCCGTTGGATTTGTTAGAGGAGCGTCTTAATCATTCACCCGGCGTTACTGATGTGCGGAAGTTCACTGAGAGGGAGCTTGCAATTCTTACCGAGGTGTTAAGAGCGATCCGTCACTCGCAAGCCGCCACGAGTGGTGACGGAGAGGTCGGCAGCAACAGTTGGGTCGTTGCGGGCGAGAAGACGGTTTCGGGCAAACCAATGCTGGCCAGCGATCCCCACCTACCTCCAACATCTCCCTCGATCTGGCACATCGTTCACTTGAGTGCAGGAGAGTTGCGGGTTTCCGGAGTTTCAGTGCCGGGAGTTCCTGGAGTGATGCTTGGACATAACGAATCGATTGCATGGGGCATCACCAATCTCTGCCCCGACGTTCAGGATCTCTACATCGAACGGTTTGATTCGAATGACGCGCGTTCCTACAAAACCCGCAACGGTTGGCGTGCCGCAGAGGTACGAACCGAAGAGATTGCGGTTCGTACGTCGTCCGACGGCTCCACAAACGAATCGGTCAAGCTGGACATTAAAGTTACGCGCCATGGTCCGGTTATCTTTGAAAGAGAATCGGTAGGACTGGCATTAAAGTGGACGGCCCTCGACGCCGAAGTTATCGATCTTGATGCCTTCCTCGCCATCAATCGCGCACGCAACCAGGAGGATTTTACCGCTGCTTTGAAAAGTTATTGTGGTCCGCCCCAGAACTTCACTTATGCCGATACCGCCGGACACATTGGTTACTACAGCGCGGGCCGAATTCCTGTCAGAAGCACGGGAGACGGAAGTTTGCCTTACGACGGCACCACTGACGAAGGTGAATGGCTCGCGTATATACCCTTTGAGGAATTGCCGCACGTATCTGATCCACCCTCCGGAATTGTCATCATGGCGAACCATAGGATTGTGGGTCATGACTATCCGCACCATCTGACGCATAACTGGAGGGTGCCCTATCGCGCCCACCGCATTTACAATCGTTTGCAAATAGAACGAAAACTCGACGTTGCAGATTTCCTCACTATTCAGGGGGATACTTACTCCTATCCCGATGCAATATTCGCATCTGAGATCGTGAAGCTTGGGGCGCCTTTCACGGCTACTTCCGCGGAATGGAGCGACTTGGCTGAGTGTCTTGCTGAGTGGACTGGGTATTCTTGCTCCGAATCAACAGTTCTGCCGCTGGTCACCGAGATGCGCAAAGCGTTTCGCAGCCACGTACTCACCGGGGCGATGGGTAAGGATCGGGCGCAACTGTACGAATGGCGAAACGAGGGAACGTTTCTGGACAAACTGATTGCGGAACGTCCCAGCGATTGGTTGCCTGACGGATTCACTTCTTACGAAACCCTGATCCTGGCGTGCTATCAGGAGGCCCGAAACACGCTTACGCAAAAACTTGGCTCCGATCCGAGTCAATGGACGTGGGGTAGGCTCGCACAGATTCGTTTTCCTCATCCGCTTGAAAAAATGGGTCCAGTCGGCCGCAGGTTCGCCACTTCTACCTTTCCACAAGATACGGGAGGTTCAATGCCCACGGTCAATGCGGGTTCAAGAGTTTCCCTGCGCTTCATTGCGGATCTGAGCGATTGGGATGCAACCCGTCTCTGCCTACCACTTGGCGAGTCGGGAGATCCAACGAGTGCGCATCGCGAGGACCAATTCGACGAGTGGCGCAATGTTTCGCCGTCGTTTGTACCGTTCAGTGAGGAGGCAATAGCCAGTGCAACCCGCGATGTCCTGCAAATGACACCATGTTGAAGACGCAGCTGTTTAGAAGATTATTAGAAGGTAATGGGGTCGAATACGTATTGACAGAGAATTGTTGTTATGGAATACTCGGCAGCCTTACCCGAACTTGTAAGTTAATCAGTTGAAAGTCGGCAGGTCCCTTAGCTTAAATTTTCCGCAGTGTATCCGCAGTGTACCTGCCAACGACTTTGGCCACCAAGGTAGCCGGGATAGAAACAAACAGTATTCTGAATGGGCATTTCACCTCGCTCCAAGGGCGGTAGCCTGTCCGCGCTCCGTAAATTGGCAACTTCATAAAGGTCTAAAACTCTAAATCGTTTGGCCGCTTTCTTTGCCCGGAAGAAAGTCCGTTTCTCAAAAAAGAATTCAATTCAACCTAACGTGCTCGACCTGAGGTGTTGCTGTCTCACCCTCACGGAAAGAGACATCTCAATCGTGATGTTCCCCCGTTGATTTTGTTAACTCGCAATTTTGCGGTCCTAAACTCGACCCAACGATTCAGCCAAACTCGCGACACACAGCTATGCAGCGAATTGAAAAACTCATCTTCGATCAGGCAGATCTGACTCCTGAAGCGATTGCCGTTGAACACAATGGAGCTAGGCTTACTTACCAAGAGCTGAAGAATCAGGCGTTGGAGATAAGCCGTGAGTTGAGAAGATCGGGTCTCATGCCGGGAGAGATGGTGGCAATCCTCCAACAGCGATCCCTGGCGACGCTGCCACTGATGTTGGGCATCTGGGAAGCGGGCGGCATTGTGGCGCCGATTAATCCCACAACGCCGGCAAAATTGTTGGAGTCCATAATTTATGATCTATCTCCGCGGATCATTCTTACTGATCCCTCTCTCAAGCCCGGCGTCGCTGATGCAGTGAACAACGTTAACTTGATGTCGCCGCCGGGAATCGTGGTCGGCGATCCACGTTCCAATGGCCACCTGGCGTTAGAGCCGGACGATTTTTCTGACCAGAGTATGGATGAAGACACTTGCTACGTGATTTATACGTCAGGGTCTGAAGGGCATCCCAAAGGTGTTATCGGTAGTCACGAGAGCCTGGTCCATTATCTGCTTTGGCACGTTAAAGAGTTTTCGGTGGATGGAGCCGACAGATTTAGTCAGGCGGCCCCGCTATCTTTTGACTTTTCTCTCAAGGAACTGCTGGTGCCGTTGCTGTGCGGAGCCCGGGTCTGTATTGCCGATAGGAGCACGGTAATCGATGCTCGAAAATTCGTTGAGTGGGTCGGCGAGAACGAAATTACTGTGATGTGCTGTGTGCCTACGCTGTTTCGGTCGATTCTACAGCTACGCAATTCGCCGTCACATCGAGAGATTTTTCAATCTTTGCGAGCGGTTTTAATTTCAGGTGACATGCTCAGATGGGAAGACGTGACTGGTTGGCGCGAACGTTACGGTACTGACATCGCGTTGTGCAATCTCTATGGCCCAACCGAATCAACGGTAATCAAGTTGTTCTATCCCATTCCCGAAAGCAGGTTGCCGCAGTCAATTAACGTACCTGTAGGCCGGCCTATCCAGGATGCTGATGTTTTGATCATTGATGAGAACGATCAACCCACTGCGCCAGGCGACGTTGGTGAAATAGTTATTCTTTCGGAGTGGCTCGCGCGGGGATATCTCAATGATTGGGGAATGTCTGATTCTTCATTCTGCACTTTTCACTATGAGGGAAATCCAAGACGAGCGTACCGAACGGGAGATCTGGGACGATGGCTCAGTGATGGCAACCTGGAGTTGGTCGGACGTCGAGATCGCCAAGTCAAAATTCGCGGTTACCGAATCGAGCTTAATGAGATAGAAAGCATTCTTTCCGCCTATGAAGGCGTAAATGATGTTGCGGCCCTCGCTCTGAACGTCTCGAACAATATCGATCCGGATGATCTGGCAGTGATTGCTTGCTTTACGACGGACAATCCGGCGGTGACTGAGAAAGAGGTAAGAAACTTTGCCAAGGAGCGCCTCCTTCCTCAAGTGCTTTCACTGACCCGATTTTGCCGGCTGGATAAGCTGCCGTTGATGGCCAACGGAAAAGTGGATCGCCTGAAACTCGAGTCGCTGATTCACGTAGATGAGGGGCAGGCCACACAAACGTCGCCTAATTCGTCATTGAATGTACGCCAGAGAATCTCTGCACTGTGGGAAGAACTGCTGGCGGTCGAAGGCATAAATCTGGAAGCGAATTTCTTCGAACTCGGCGGCGATTCGATGACTGCAATTCGGCTGCTCCGCAGACTGCGCGAGGAAGTGCATCCTGAAGTCAAGCTGGACGATGTCTATGAATTTCCCAGCATTTCGCAATTATCTGATCGAGTAGAACAACTGCTCGCCTAAAACAGTAACCGGTGGAGGAAAGATCATGAGTCAAATGGAACTTATCGAGGCGATCAAGTCCGGCAATCGAGCCTCTGTTGAAGAGATGATTACAGCTGGAGCAGATCTGAACCAACAGGACAAACAGGGCTGGATTCCGATGAATTGGGCTGCCGGCAGTGGTCAACTTGAGATCGTCGAACTTCTGCTCGAACACGGCGCTGACCCGCTGGCGGTAGGACGCGATCTACGCACTCCTGAGATGATTGCTCTCGCCGCTGGTCACGCGGAAGTGGTCAAGCGTTTGCGGCGCGCCGAAGCGGATGCCAAGGGCGGAGAAGCCGGATCATCGGATCGGAACTATTGCAGGGCCTATCACCTCGGTGAGCTTCGTCGCTACTCCGCATGGGCTGAGAATAAGGTCAACGCCGAAAACGGGACCAAGCAGTCCAGCGATCAGATTAGTGAACCTGAGGTGCTCGCTGATGAGGAAGTTGTATTTGTGCATCAGGATTACACGGTAACAAAGTCGATCTGGTCTGGTGAGGACGTAATCTTTGATAAGGTCACCGAACAGTGGAAAGGCTTCTGCGATACAGAGCTGCAGTTCGCCGCTCCGGACAGCCTGGACCTCATCGCAAAACCGTTCGACGCGGCCCAGCCGGCTGCCTAATTAAAAGGGCGTGAAATTCAGTCTTCAGATTTGCAGGCCGTGAAGCCTAACAGGAAAAAGGTTTGCCGCTCGACTCGTCTGCGTCCACTTGGATCGTTTCCTTCCCATGGAATTTTGGGATCTTCCATCTCCCAAAGCACCTCTGCAACGGTTTCAGATTTGTTGAAGGGTTAAGCTCAGTATCTCGCGGTCGCGCTCGTCGTCGGCATCGGAGCTATAGAGAGATGCTAAGCCAACCGAGGCCCGGGACTTGTAGTCCTTCATGAAGGAATGGGTGAACGAAATGCTTCAAGAATTACGAATCAGCCTGAGAGTGTTGAGGCAGAGTCCAGTCTTCACCGCCATAGTCATACTGACGCTCGCTATAGGCATCGGTGCTAACGTTGCCATCTTTTCGGTGATTAATGGCGTATTGCTCAACCCGCTGCCATTTCGGAATCCCGACGAACTTGTGTTGATTACGCAGAGCAAACAAAACTTCGAAATGGGTGCCATGCCCTATCCGAATTTTCTGGACTTGCAAAAAGAGAATCAAACGTTTTCGGCCATGGCGATTTCTCGCAGACTGAACTTCGGTCTGCTGGGAGCCGGCGACTCCGAAAGCGTTGAAGGCAGGTTATGCTCCGCAGATTACTTCACCGTGCTTGATGTCAAGGCCGCGCTGGGCAGAACCTTTATGCCGCACGAGGATAAAGTCGAATCCACTCCGGTGGTGGTGATCAGCACCCCACTTTGGCAGCGCAAGTTTGGTGGTACACCGGATGTTCTGGGTAAGACCGTAAATATAGATGACAAGCACTACACCATCATCGGTGTACTGCCGCCGAACTTCAGCCTCTTTCGCACCAATGACATCTACGTGCCCATCGGCCACGCGGGGAGCCGCTCATTGCAGCGTCGGAATTCCGGTTTGTCACTCCACGGGATCGGGCGGCTCAAGCCTGGCGTCTCTATCGAGCAGGCGAACATAGACCTGAACAGAGTGATGTCGAGGCTTGCCGAGGTTTACCCGGCTACCAACAAAGGCCAGGGAGCGAAGGTTACCTCGCTTACTCGAGTAGTCGTCGGCGACATCGGACCAGTCCTGTGGATGTTGTTTGGTGCAGTCGGGTTCGTGCTGCTGATCGCGTGTGTGAATGTCAGCAACCTCCTGCTTTTGCGAGCGACGGGCAGGACCCGCGAATTTGCCATTCGAAGCGCTCTGGGCGCAAACAGATGGCAACTATTCCGGCAGCCGCTTATGGATAGCATGTTGCTCGCCCTGGCCGGCGGCGCGTTAGGATTGTTCGTCGCGAGTTGGCTCACACGTGGCGCACTAGCTCTATTCCCCGCAACCGTGCCACGCGCGTCAGAAGTTGGTTTAGACATGCGCGTCGTGATTTTCGCAACCGCCATTTCGCTGTTTGCGGGGATTCTGGCTGGAGTTGCTCCGGCACTTAAACTCTCAGGGCGACGCTTGTCAGAAACGCTTAAGGAAGGTGTGCGCCGGATAAGCGGCGCACGCGGTCGGGCCCAGGGGGCTATGGTGGTCGTCGAGGTAGGACTAGCGGTTGTCCTGCTGATCGGAGCGGGACTGATGATCCGCAGTATCAGCGCGCTTTGGAAGGTTGATCTGGGATTTCGTCCTGGACCGCATCTGATGACTTTCGGATTCAATCTACCTCCTTACATGAATCAAGGCGAAGCCTGGCAGGTTCGATCTATGGCGCGCGAAGTAAGTGATCGGATCAGGGCGCTGCCAGGCGTCCGGTCGGTTTCATTTTCGGGCGGCGCCTTTCCCTTGACGGCCCAAAACGACATCTTGTTCTGGCGTGCTGACCAGCCCAAACCGACAAATCAGGGCGAAATGCACAACGCGCTGACCTACCGCGTCGAGCCCGACTATCTGAAAGCCATGGGCATTCCGCTTAAGCGCGGCCGTTTCTTTACCTTTCAAGATGAGGAAAAGTCTCCACGAGTGGCGGTAATTGATGAAGTGTTCGCGCGCAAACACTTCGGTGATGAGGACCCCATCGGCAAATTCATTCAACAGGAAGATCGGGAGCCACAGCAGATCGTCGGGATCGTCGGTCACGTAAATCAGTGGAGTGTCGCCGCGGACGACTCGCAGCCGCTTCAAGTGCAACTCTACGAGCCGTTCCTACAGATGAGCGGCCGTCCGTACGACTTGACCGTGTTGGTGGGGGTCGACGAAGGAGCCAGCTTCCCTCTCGATTCAGTCCTTCGCGTTATACGCGAGCACAACTCACAGCATGTAGTCTCCAAACCTCAAACGATGGATGTCACAGTCGCAAATTCTCTGGCTGATCGGCGGTTCTCAATGATCCTGCTGGAAATCTTTGCGCTGGTGGCCCTGGTGTTGGCGAGTATCGGGCTTTACGGTGTCATTTCTTATTTGGTTGGACAGCGTACACACGAACTTGGCATTCGTCTCGCCCTGGGCGCGCAACGTCGGCACCTTCTTGGCCTGATCTTAAATCACGGAATGAAATTGGCCTTAATAGGAGTGGCGCTTGGACTGGTCGGAGCATTTGTCTTGACGCGCTTTATGGCCCAGATGCTCTACGGCGTGAGCGCGACCGACCCGATGACCTTCATCTTTATTGCGATACTGGTAACAGTCGTCGCCGTGGTGGCTTGCATTGTCCCAGCGCGCCGCGCCACGAAAGTCGATCCGCTGGTGGCTCTCCGATACCAGTAGGAATTTCGAATTGCGAATTACGAATTACGAAATGGAGCTGGTGACGTCCTTGTCCTTTGGTGTGAATCGTTAGCCTCATGTCCAATACGCTTACTGAAAACCTCGAGGATGTGTATCCGCTGACGCCTTTTCAGCAAGGCATGCTTTTTCATGTCCTCGATACACCTGAGGCCGGCGTGTACTTGAATCAGCAAAAATACACGTTACGCGGAGATCTCGATCTTCCCGCCTTCAAGAGAGCTCTCCAGGGTGTGATGGACCGTCATCAGATCCTGCGAACGGGTTTCGTCTTGTCAGGAGCGGATGGTCCACTTCAAGTCGTTTTTCGTCATCTTAATCTACCGTGGCTAATGCATGACTGGAGCGGGCTTTCGCACGCAGAGGCAGCAGAGCGCCTGGACGCGTGGTTGCAATCTGACTACGAGTCGGGATTCGACCTTAAGCGTGCGCCGTTGATGCGGATCACTCTGATCCGTACGGAGACGGACCTCTATGAGTTCATTTGGTCGTTCCATCTGTTGCTAATGGATGGTTGGTCGATGCAGGTGATGCTCAGAGAGCTGCTAGCGCTTTACCATGGCTTTTGTACTGGCGAAGCTGTCGAACTGCCGCCGCCGATACCGTATCGGAATTTCATTAAATGGCTGCAACGACAGCCCGAGGATCAAGCGGAAGCTTACTGGCATAAGGCCCTCACAGGCTTTACCACCCCCACCGCCTTAGGCTTTAACAGGACGCCACTGGCTGATGTGAGGGAGCGACCAAATTTCAAAGAAAAAATAGTTTTTCTGGATGAGGCCAGCTCAAACAACGTACGTTCTTTCGCGGTGCAACACAGAATAACTCTCAACACTATTATGCAGGGTTCCTGGGCGTTGCTCTTGAGCCGGCGCAGTGGCACTAACGATGTTCTCTTTGGCAGTGTTGTGTCTGGTCGTTCTGCGGTTATTCCCAGAATAGACTCCGCCGTCGGTGTGTTTGTAAATGCCCTGCCAGCGCGAATTCATATACCTGTTAATGGAGAAGTGGTGCCTTGGCTGAGAGACCTGCAGCGGGAACAAGCTGAAGCTCGCCGGTTCGAATTCTGTTCGCTCGTCAGAATTCAGGGCTGGAGTGAGGTGCCGCGCAATCAACCGCTTTTTGAAAGCGTGCTGATTTTCCAGAATCTTCCGACTCTCGTTGAGATGCCGGAATCATCGAACGTAAAGGTAGTCGGCGTTCACCTGATCGAAAGAAATAACGTTCCACTTGCCCTGGTGGTGGAACCTGGAACGCGATTCCATTTCCGGATCGTTTATATGGGAAGCCGCTTCGACGACGGTGAGATCGATCGAATGTTGGAAAACTTTCAGCGAATCGTCATTGATCTCACGACAAACTTTGACGCCGCTCTTTCCTCTATTTCTTACCACGTTCACGACGAGCGGCAGGTATTGATCGACAGTTTTAATCAGAGCCTCGCGAGTCTTTGATCCAAAGATTACATAAATGTGCGGAATAGTCGGATACGTCGATCTCAATCGAGCTGGACGCGTTGAGGAGCGCATTCTCCACCAGATGGCGAATTCGCTAATTCATCGTGGCCCGGATTCAGGTGGCTACTTCGTCGAGCCGAATGCCGGTATCGGAACGCGCCGCTTGCGAATAATCGATCTTGAAACAGGCGATCAGCCGCTGTTCAATGAGGATCGTTCACTAGCTTTGAGCTGCAATGGCGAGATCTTCAATTACCGCGAGTTGCGGAGTGAGCTCGAAAAGAAGGGGCACAGTTTCCGCACTAAAACAGATGTAGAGGTTTTAGTCCATTTGTATGAAGAGCAAGGCACGGGTTTCCTCACCAGGCTAAACGGTCAGTTCGCCTTTGCAATCTACAATCGCGAGGACCGTTCGCTCTTCCTTGCCAGAGATCAGTTTGGCATCTGTCCGCTTTTTTACACGGTCGTGGATGGTTTCTTCATTTTTGCTTCTGAAATAAAAGCGATTCTTGAGCACCCGAGTGTGCCCCGTGAAGTGAATCTGACCGGATTGGACCAGGTGCTCTCACTACCTGGCGCCATCAGTCCACAGACTCTATTTAAGGATATCCAGAGTCTACCGAGCGGGCACTACATCGTAGTCAAAAACCACGACGTTACCGTCCGAGAATACTGGGATCTCGAGTACCCGCTGGCGAGCGAGAGTAGCGATGGTAAACCCGAACAATACTACGCCGAGACGTTACGAGACCGGCTTGAGCAATCCGTTAAGTATCGGCTGCAGGCTGACGTGCCGGTCGGATTCTTTCTGAGTGGCGGTCTCGACTCATCCCTGATAGCGGCAATGATCCAGCGTGTGTCACCCGACGTGCAAAGACATTCCTTCTCGATCAGCTTCAGCGACGAGAGGTTGTGTGAGGCAAAGTACCAGCGATTAGTTTCCGACTCAGTCGGCTCGATTCATCACGAGATTCCATTTAACGACGCCGACATAGCGATACGGCTGAAGGATGTTGTCTATCACTCGGAATGCCCGCTGAAGGAAACCTACAACACGGCGTCTCTGGCGCTTTCCCGTGAAACCAGGAAGAGCGGAGTCACGGTGGTCCTCAACGGCGAGGGCTCAGATGAGCTTTTTGCAGGCTACGTCGGATATCGATTTGATAAGGGCCGGTCGAACAACGGCAAGAGCCAGGATCTCGAAACGATACTGGGCGACGAGATCAGGGAAAAGTTTTGGGGCGATAGTTATCTGTATTACGAGAAGGATGAGTATGCTTTCAGAGAGGTCAAACAAGCACTCTACGCACCCGCTGTCAGCGCTCGCCTAAACGAGTTTGATTGCTCCAACTTTCCGGTGATCAATAAGGAGAGGCTTCGCGGAAGACATCCTCTTCACAAACGCTCATATCTCGATTTCAAACTCCGTCTTGGCCATCACCTGATAGCAGATCATGGGGATCGCATGACCATGGCAAACTCGATCGAGGCCCGTTATCCATTTTTGGACATCGACCTGGTTGAGTTCTGCACACAAATGCCTCCCGATCTCAAACTCAAGGGCTTCACTGAGAAATATATTTTGAAGAAAGCCGCTGAAAACCTTATTCCCAGCCAGATCGTCAACCGCGAAAAATTCGGTTTTGTAGCGCCGGGCAGTCCGGCGTTACTTCAGCAGAAGATCGACTGGGTTTACGACCTCCTCTCCTACGATCGGATCAAGCGACAGGGCTATTTCAATGCTGACACAGTGGAGTTTCTCAAAAAGCAGTACTCGCAGAAGGACTTCAAACTGAATCTCACGCTAGACGACGATCTATTAATCGTCGTGCTCACCTTCGGACTGTTTCTCGAATTATTTGGCCTGCCGGATCTGAATTAACGGACAACAAATGGTTACGCAAATCAGCCAGTACGCAGCGGTTCAGGATCTGTTTGATCAAACCGCAGCCCAGTTTAGCGGCTCTCCGGCGATCAATAACGGAGTGCGAAACGTCACGTACCGTGAACTGCAAGCGAAGGTCGAACGTCTCGCGCAAGCATTGTCGGGACGAGGGGTCGGCGAGGCCTCGATTGTCGGTATTTTCCTTAGCGATCCGATAGGAATAATCTCCTCGATACTCGCGACTCTAAATAACGGCGGCGTGTTTTGTTCAATAGACCCCTCATTCCCGAAAAAAAGAGTGCAGACGATGTTCGAGACTGTGACGCCGAAGTGGTGTATCACCGACTCGCGATTCTACGAGAAGCTCCAGGGAGTAGTCGCAGGTTTGCCGTCGGCTCCCGAAATCATCTTAATTGACGATTTGCCAGTGGCGGATGGTTACGTTGATGCGGTTGCTCCTTCAAATCCCGATGGTCCCTGCTCGATCTACTTCACGTCTGGCTCAACCGGCAAACCGAAAGCAATTCTCGGGCGGCTCAAAGGAATTGACCACTTTTTAAGGTGGGAGATCGAAGCGGTGGGGGCCGGCCCGGGCACACGGGTAAGTCAATTGACATCACCCTCATTCGATGGGTTTCTGAAGGATGTCTTTGTGCCCTTGTGCTCGGGAGGGGTGGTCTGTGCGCCAGAGAGCCGAGAGATAATTCTCGACCCTGGCAGATTGATCGATTGGATCGACGTCGAGCAGGTGGAAGTACTGCATTGCGTACCCTCGGTGTTCAGGTCTCTGATTAGTCACGGGCTCGATAGCCGTTACTTCGACGCGCTGAAGTATGTGGTGCTGGCGGGTGAACACTTGTATCCGTCGGATGTAAAGCGCTGGATGGACGTGTTTGGCGAGCGGATCAAGTTGCTCAATTTCTACGGTCCGACAGAAACAACCCTGATAAAGAGCTGCCACATGGTTGAACCCGCGGATGCGGCAAGATCGTCAGTTCCTATTGGTAAGCCGATTAAAGGCGCCGCCATGATGGTGATCGATCAGTATGGGCAACCTTGTAGCTTGGGAGACGTTGGGGAGATCTACATAAGGACACCTTACTGCGCCCTGGGCTACTACGGTGAGCCGGAACTGACGAAAGAAGTCTTCATTCAAAATCCCTTTAGCGACGATCCCACCGACATTGTTTACAAGACGGGCGACTACGGCAGGCTACAGCCGGACGGTAGTTTTGAGATGTTTGGCCGGCGGGATGATCAGGTGAAGATCCGCGGGGTAAGGATCGAGTTGGGCGAGATCGAGAATCTGTTGCGTGGGAACACTGCCGTGGGAGACGTGGCGGTCATCGACCGGGACGATGCTGAAGGCAATAAGATTCTGGTGGCGTACGTCACCATGAGCAATGGGGCCGGCACCGAGCCGTTGCGTCAGTATCTGGCCGAGTACTTAGCAGAAGAGATGTTGCCTTCCGCCTTCGTGCAGATGGAGCGACTGCCGCGCACCCTAAACGGCAAGATAGATCGCAAGGCGTTGCCGTCACTGGCGACGGTCCAGGCCGAGCGCGAGATTGGCGACTCCACTCCGCGCGGCCCGGTAGAAGAGATTGTCGCGGGGATCTGGTCTGAAGTGTTGAAACTGCCGGGTGTAGGGCGCGACGATAACTTCTTTAATCTGGGCGGTCACTCGCTGCTGGTGACCCACGCTATCCTGCGAGTGCGCGACATTCTAAAAGTGGAATTGCCGATTCGCAGCCTGTTTGATGCGCCCACAGTCGCCGAGTTCTCAGAGCTGATCAACAAACAAATCAGCGAAGGATCACAGCGAGAGCTGACGCCGATCGGCAGAATCTCACGCGAAGGCGAACTACCACTTTCCTATGCGCAACAGCGGATGTGGTTCTACGAGCACCTCGCCAGTGGCAGCGCTTCCTTTCATATTCCGTTGGGTGTCAGATTGAAAGGGCGGTTGAACGACGCCGCGCTCGAGCAGACTTTCAGCGAGATTATTCGCCGGCACGAAAGTCTACGTACCGTTTTCCCTGCCGTGGATGATCGGCCGCAGCAGGCCATTCTGGAGCCGACCCGGTTTCAACTGCCAGTGGTGGATCTTAGTGCGTTGCCAGGCGAAGAGCGCGAGCGGCAGGCGGCGCGGCTGGCGCAGGAAGAAGCGCTGCGGAGATTTGATCTGGCCCAGGGGCCGCTGCTACGGCCCAAAGTGATGCGCCTCGCCGAACAGGAGCACATCATCATCTGCACGATGCACCACATCATTGCCGACGGCCAGTCGTTTGAAGTAGTTATCGCCGAGTTGAGTGAGACTTACGCGGCCCTGAACGAAGGGAGACCATCACCGCTTGCCGAGTTGACCGTGCAGTATGCCGACTATGCGGCCTGGCAGCGGGAATGGTTGCAGGGCGAAGAATTGGAAACGCGGTTGAACTATTGGCGCAAGCAACTCGCCGGCGCGCCGCGAAGAATGAGTTTGCCTCAGCACCAGACGCGTAAGAAGGTGCAGGGTTTTAGGGGCGCTCGACAAGAAATCACTCTTGCGCCGGCACTAACTGAAGGCCTCAAAGAGTTGACGCGCCGCGAAGGCGCGACTTTGCTCATGACGCTGTTATCCGGATTTGTGCTGCTGCTCAATCGATTTAGTGGCGACGAAGACGTAGTCGTCGGTGCGACCTACGCGAACCGTGAACGGCCGGAAGCGGAGAAGGTAATCGGCATCCTGGCCAACACGTTGGTACTTCGGGTGAACCTGGTTGGGGCCGAGAGTTTCCGCGATGTAATGCAGAGGGTGAGAGAGGTGTGCCTGGGTGCTTACAGCAATCAGTTGACGCCGGAACTGCTCCGGGAAGATTTGGCAATGCGAGGCGAGGAAAGAGACAGGCTATTTGACGTGTGGTTTCAATTTGAACGCGAGGGACGTGAAAAACTCGAAATGCAAGGGCTGGAGACTGAATGGTACAGAGTGCATCAGCAGGAACCGAAATTTGAATTGTCGCTGATGCTTGGTGAAGTCGAGGAACAGATCGCTGGTCTCCTGGAATACGACACCGACCTATACGACGACGAAACAATGGCCGAGATGGTGAAGAGTTACCTGAGGTTGTTGGAAGAAGCAGTTGCGGATCCGGATGGACGATTGTAGGAGCGTGTGAGGTAAGTTGAAATCCTGAAAAATCAGGACCTATCGCAGTGAATCAGATGAGTTTTGAGAGCGTACAACAGATGTTTACTCGCACCGCCGCGGAATTTGGGCCGAAGGTGGCTATCGAGCGCGGCGGACGAAGGGTAACTTACGCGGAGCTGGAAACGGAGTCTAATCGCCTGGCAAATTTCCTGCTTCAAGGAGGCGTCGAAAAAGGGGCGATGGTTGGTCTGCTGACCGAGGATCCAGCGCGAATCATCACGGGGATGCTGGGAACGCTGAAGGCAGGAGCCGTGTTCGTGCCGCTGGATCCGAGCTTTCCTGATGGAAGATTGCGGCTGATGAACGATCAGGTTGCACCGCAGTGGTATGTAAGCGAAGGGAAGCATTTGAAGAAACTGAGCCTGTTAAGAAGTACGGCCGGTAGCAGCGCGCGAGTTATTTGTTTGGATGGAAACGTCACGGCTCAATATGCTGGCTTGGAAATGATGGAGAGTTATCAGGAGTATCAGGAGACAAATTCGCCGGGGGTGCCGAGTGATCCTGATGCGCACTGCTCGATCTACTTCACTTCAGGTTCGACCGGAAAACCAAAGGCCATTCTGGGACGGTTGAAAGGAATAGACCATTACATGCGCTGGGAGATCGCGGCTGTCGGTGCCGGACCAGGAACGCGCGTGAGCCAACTAGCGTCGCCATCGTTTGATGGGTTTTTGAAAGATGCGTTTGTAGCGCTTTGCTCAGGTGGAGTGGTCTGCGCGCCCGAGAGCCGCAGCATAATTCTGGATGCGGCGCAATTGGCCGACTGGTTGGACATCGAGCAAGTGGAAGTGCTGCATTGCGTGCCGTCAGTCTTCCGGGCCTTATTGAATGAACGATTGGAGAGCCGCTACTTTGAAGCCATGCAATATGTGGTGTTGGCAGGCGAAGTATTGTACCCGGCAGACGTGAGGCGCTGGACCGAAGTATTTGGCGAAAGGATCAAGCTGCTGAACATCTATGGGCCGACTGAGACAACTGTGTTGAAGGTTGCTTATGAAGTGAAAGCTGAAGACGTGGAGCGGCCTTCGATCCCGATCGGTAAGCCAATTAAGGGCTCTGCTGTCATGCTCATCAATTCGCGAGGACAGCTTTGCCGGGGGGAAGGAGTTGGAGAAATTCATCTTCGCACGCCGTATCGCTCACATGGCTATTACCGTGAACCAGAACTCACGCGCGGAGTATTTATTCAGAATCCATTCAGCGACGATCCAACGGACATCCTCTACAAGACAGGCGATTACGGACGTCTGCTGGAAGACGGCAATCTGGAGTTCCTCGGGCGGCGCGATCAGCAAGTCCAGATTCGGGGCGTAAGAGTGGAGCTGGGCGAGATCGAAAACCTGCTGCGCGGTCACGCTGCGGTAACGGACGTGGCGGTTGTGGACCGGGATGATGCAGACGGAAATAAGTTTCTGGTGGCTTACGTCGCCTTGAACAACGGCACGAGCACCGCGCCGTTGCGGCAGCATCTGGCGGAACGCCTGCCAGAGACGATGCTGCCATCAGCCTTTGTGGAGTTGGACCAACTGCCACGCACGCTCAACGGAAAGATAGATCGCAAGGCACTGCCGGAGCTGGATTCTTTGCAGGCTGGACCAGAAAGGGATAGCGGGAGCCTGACGCCCGTCGAGGAAATGTTAGCGGGCATCTGGTGTGAGGTGTTGCGGCTGCCGGCGATAGGCCGAACCGGAAACTTCTTCAACCTGGGCGGACACTCGTTGCTGGTAACACAAGTACTGGCGCGTGTGCGGCAGTACCTAAAAGTGGACCTGCCGATTCGCAGCCTCTTCGAGGCGCCGACACTGGGTGAGTTTGCGCAGTTAATCCAGGAACGAATCGGCGCCGGAAGACAGAGTGAGTTGCCGGCGATCATTCGCGTGTCGCGCGAGGGCGAGTTGCCGTTGTCATTCGCGCAGCAGCGCATGTGGTTCTTCGATCAACTATCGAGCGGCACGAGCGCGTTCAATGTCGCTTCGGGCGTCCGGCTAAAGGGATCATTGAACGTCGCGGCACTGGAGCAGACGTTCAGTGAGATCATCCGCAGGCATGAAATTCTGCGCACAGTGTTTCGTGCAGTGAACACAGAGCCGGTCCAGCTAATTCAGCCGCCGTCAAGTTTCAAGCTGCCGCTGGTTAATCTCAGTATGCTGACAATTGAGCAGGGCGAGCGGCAGGCGGCCCGGCTGGCCCAGGAAGAGACGCTACGGCCTTTTGATCTTGGAACAGGGCCGCTGGTGCGGCCGACCCTGCTGCGTATGGGGGATCAGGAACACATCGTAATCTGCTCGATGGACCACATCATTAGTGACGGGCAATCGTTCGAAGTAGTGATCGCGGAGATGAGCCAGATCTATTCGACGTTCAGCCAGGGCCATCCCTCATCGCTGCCGGAGTTAAACCTGCAGTATATCGACTACGCGGCATGGCAACGGCAATGGCTTCAGGGAGAAGAGCTCGAACAGCGGCTGGGTTACTGGCGGAAGCAGTTGGCGGACGCGCCATGGAGACTCACCTTGCCGCAACGGCGAGCTCGCCCCAAAGTGCAGGGCTTCAACGGAGCCAGGCACCTGACCCAGGTTTCGACGGCTCAGACTGAGGCTGTAAAGGAACTCAGCCGTCGCGAAGGCACGACGCTGTTCATGACTATGTTGTCCGGGTTTGTGCTGTTGTTGAAACTGTACACGGGCGATGACGACATTGTGGTCGGCTCGACTTACGCTAATCGGGAAAGAGCAGATGTTGAGAAGCTCATCGGCATCCTGGTTAACACGCTCGTGCTGCGAGTGAACCTGTCCGGCGCCCGCACGTTTAAGGATGTAATGACGCGGGTGAGGGAAGTTTGCCTTGACGCTTACACCTATCAACTCCCGCCAGAACTGCTCAGAGAAGATATGTTGAAGCGCGGTGAGGAGCGGGAACGACTCTTTGACGTGTGGTTTCAGTTGGAGAAACCGAGGCAAGAACAATTCAACATGAAAGGACTGACAGTTCTTCCTTACCTGGAAGCGAAAGAGGTCACCAGGTTTGAGCTGTCGCTGGGTTTAGGTGACTTCGAGGAAAGAATCGCGGCCGCGCTCGAATACGACGAGAACATGTTCACAGCCGAGACTACGGAACGGATGCTGGATGACTATTTTGAACTCCTCACTTTGATGGTGGCCGATTCTGAAAGAGAGATTTCCACTATTTCCCTAACCAGAAACGACGAGATCGAGCAGCTTAGCTCGAGCTTCGTTGCCAGTCTCGAAGTTTAAAAAGTGACAGCGGAAAAGAAGATGGATTACGAAAGCGTGCAAGAGATGTTCAGCCGCATGGCCGGCGAGTTCAGCTCGCAGGTGGCAATCAACCGCGGCAATCAGAGGGTTAGCTACAGCGAGTTGGAGACAGCGTCCAATCGGTTAGCCAACTTTCTGCTCGAAAGTGGCGTGACTACGGGCACGATGGTAGCGCTCTTTAGCCAGGATCCCGTGCTCATCATCACCGGGATACTCGGCGTGCTGAAAGCGGGTGCGGTGTTTGTGCCGTTGGATCCTACTTTCCCCGACGGGCGTTTGCGGGTGATGAGCGATCAGGTAGAACCGCAATTTTACGTGAGTGAAGCAAAGCATTTGGAAAAGCTGAGTCACTTAAGAAGTGCGGCGAGCGGCAGTGCGCGAGTTATTTGTTTGGATGGAAACGTCACGACTGAACCTGCCGGTCTGGAAGTGATGGAGAGTTATCAAGAGTATCAGAAGATAAATTCGCCGGGAGTGCCGAGTGATCCTGATGCGCCTTGCTCGATCTATTTCACCTCCGGATCGACCGGAAAACCCAAAGCAATTCTGGGACGGTTGAAAGGGATAGACCACTTCATGCGCTGGGAGATTGCGGCAGTAGGGGCGGGACCGGGCACGCGCGTGAGTCAGTTGGCATCACCGGCGTTTGACGGGTTCTTGAAAGACGTGTTTGTGCCGTTGTGTTCAGGTGGTGAGGTCTGCGCGCCGGAGAGCCGCGACGTTATCCTGGATGCCTGGAGCCTGGCTGACTGGCTGGATGTAGAGCAAGTTGAAGTGTTGCATTGCGTCCCATCAGTGTTTCGTGCGTTGTTGAACGAAAAATTGAACAGCCGCTACTTCGAGTCAATGAAGTGTGTGGTGATGACGGGCGAACCGTTATACCCATCGGAGGTGAAGCGGTGGCTGGACGTATTCGGCGATCGCGTGAGGCTATTCAATATCTATGGAACCACCGAAACGAGCCTCTCGAAGTTTCAATACGAGATTAAACCCGAGGATGTAGAAAGGCCTTCGATCCCGGTCGGCAAGCCTATCGATGGATCGGCTGTAATGGTCGTCGATTCCAGAGGCGAACTTTGCGGCCTCGGTGCGGTTGGGGAGATTTACATTCAGACGCCGTATCGATCACATGGTTACTACGGTGCACCAGAACTCACGCGTGAAGTCTTCATTCAAAATCCCTTCAGCGACGATCCATCAGACATCGTTCACAAGACTGGCGACTATGGCCGGTTGCTAAAAGGCGGAGATCTTGAGCATCTCGGCCGGCGGGACCAGCAGGTGCAGATTCGCGGGGTGCGAGTGGAGTTGGGCGAGATCGAAAACCTCTTGCGCGCCCATGAGGCCGTGGCCGACGTGGCGGTGGTCGATCGCGAAGACACGGAGGGAAACAAGTTTCTGGTGGCTTATGTGACGCTAACCAACGGCTCGGGCAGCGAGCCGCTGAGGCAGCACCTGGCGGAGCGCTTACCACCGACGATGATACCTTCCGCATTTGTCGAGCTGGACCAGCTACCACGCACGCTCAATGGAAAGATCGATCGCAAAGCCCTGCCGGATTTGGAATTGCTGCAGGCAGAGCGGGAGATGGAAGCTGGGAAGATGACTCCCATCGAGGAGATCGTGGCAGGCATCTGGTGTGAAGTGTTGCGACTCCCGTCGATCGGACGCAACGGTAACTTTTTCAATTTAGGTGGGCACTCGCTGCTGGTGACGCAAGTTCTGGCGCGAGTGCGGGAGTATTTAAGAGTCGAAGTACCGATCCGCGGCATCTTCGAAGCACCCACCCTGGAGCAGTTTGCGCGAGTGTGTCAGGAAGAAATCAATCACGGTCAGCAAAGCGAACTGGCGACGATCACCAAAGTGTCTCGTGAGGGTGAGTTGCCGTTGTCTTTCTCACAACAGCGAATGTGGTTCTTTGAGCAACTGTCGAGTGGCGTGGGCGCCTTCAATATTGCTTTAGGAGTAAGACTGAGGGGACTTTTGAATGTGCCGGCACTGCAGCAGACCTTCAGCGAGATCATTCGTAGACATGAGGGTTTGCGCACGGTCTTTCCTGAAGTGAACGCGCAACCGGTCCAGATTATTCAGCACCAAACCAAATTCAAATTACCGATGGCGGATTTGAGCAGGTTACCGGGCGCAGAGCGGGAACGCGAGGCGGCTCGCTTGACCCAGGAGGAGACGCTGCGGCGGTTTGATCTGGCCAAAGGACCGCTGGTGCGGCCGACGTTACTCCGGATGAGCGATGACGAGCACATCATCATCTGCACCATGCACCACATCGTTGGTGACGGCCAATCGTTTGAAGTGGTGATTGCGGAAATGAGCCAGATCTACTCTACGTTCAGTCAGGGTCAGCCTTCGCCGTTGCCGGAGTTGAGCGTGCAGTATGTTGATTATGCCGCGTGGCAACGGCAGTGGTGGCAGGGAGAAGGACTGGAGATGCGGCTGGCTTACTGGCGCAAGCAGTTGGCGGACGCGCCGGAAAGGATGAATCTTCCGCTCGCACGTCCTCGTCCTAAAGTGCAGAAGTTTGGAGGAGCACGCCAGGAGCTCAAGTTATCGCCGGAGTTGACCGAAGCGTTACGAGAGTTGAGTCGTCGCGAAGGCATGACCTTGTTCATGACCATGCTGACGGCGTTCGTGCTGCTGCTAAACCAATACACGGACGATGATGACGTTGTAGTTGGCTCGACTTATGCAAACCGGGAGCGAGTTGAGTCGGAAAGGTTAATCGGCATTCTCGCCAACACGCTTGTGTTGCGCGTGGACTTGTCGGGAACAACCACTTTCAAGGACGTGATGAGTAGCGTGAGACAGGTCTGCCTTGACGCCTACACATATCAAGTGTCGCCCGAACTAATTCGAGAAGACCTCGCGAAACGAGGCGAAGATCGCGACCGCTTGTTTGACGTCTGGTTCCAGATGGAAAGAAAGCGAAAACAAGAGCTGGACATGAACGGCCTGGAGACTAGTTGGTACGTGGAGGCCAAAGAGATCACCAGATTCGAATTATCGCTGTCCCTGGGAGAGCTCGACGACGAGATCATGGGTAAGCTCGAATACGACGACCAGATATTCAGCGCTCAAACTACGGCCCAGATGCTGGAAGACTACATCGGTTTACTAAAATTGATGACCGCCGATCCGGAAAAGACTCTCGCTACTATCTCACTGGCAAGTAGTGCCGAACAGCTTAGTGCCGCCGCCGCCGCGAATCTCGAAGTCTAGGACACCAGTTCACTCAAACCAAAGGTGCACCATGATTAAGCCTGGCCTTTTAGATCCAGAACATAGTGTGCCGTTTGTGATCGAGCACGACTCGAGCAGCAAGCGGCCGGATTCAGGGTTGCTGGTCTCCTGGTATCAGGAAAACAACGATTACATAGAGCAAAAGCTCCTTGAGCACGGGGCAATCCTCTTTCGCGGGTTTGATATCAATACTCCAGCCGCCTTCGCGCGACTTACGCGATCGATAGCGCCGGCATTGCTGGATTGTCTCGACGATAATGGGCCACGCACCAAAATCACTTCCGGCATTTACACTTCGACTGAATATCCAGCCGAATATCAGCTGTCGATGCACAGTGAATATGCTTACTCCCACAAGTTTCCAGCGCGTCTCTACTTTTGTTGCATTGTAGAACCCGGCAAGGGTGGTGAAACGCCGCTCGCCGACAACCGCAAGATTTTGAAAAAACTCGATTCCAGTATCGTTCAGGACTTCAGGACCAAACGGGTGAAGTATCTCCGAAATCTCCATGGCGGAAACGGTTTCGGGCTGTCGTGGCAGGCAGCCTTCCAGACAACCGACAAGTTGGCGGTGGAAGCTTACTGCCGTGACATGTCGATCGATTACGAATGGAAAGCCGATGGGGGGTTAAGGTTGGAAAATACCTTCGAGAGCGTCATTACGCATCCTCGCACGGGTGAAGAGGTGTGGTTTAACCAGGCTCCACAATTCCATCCTTCCGACTATCCCACCAGCATCTACGAGTCGATACTCGACTCCTATCGCGGCAAGGAGGATGAGCTACCTCAGACTTCTCTCTTCGGCGACAACAGCCCGATAGATATTTCGAAGTTGAAGCACATTCGGGAAACGATGTTTAAAGAAGCAACCGTGTCTCCCTGGCGACAGGGAGATGTGGTGATGGTAGACAACGTGCTTGTTAGTCATGGTCGAATGCCTTTCTCAGGTCCGCGAAAAATCTTATTGGCAATGTCCGGCAAATAGTATGAGCTACGAGAGCGTGCAAGAGATGTTCAGGCGCATGGCGGCGGAATTCGGGCCGCAAGTGGCTATTGAGCGCGGCAAACGCCGGGTGACCTACGCCAACTTGGAAGCGGAGTCTAACCGCTTGGCGAATTTCCTGCTCCAGGCGGGTGTAGATAAAGGCACCATGGTCGGGCTCTTGACCGACGATACCGTGCGGATCATCACAGGCATTCTGGGTGCGCTGAAAGCCGGTGCCGTGTTCGTGCCGTTAGATCCGACTTTCCCTGACGGCCGGCTCAGGATGATGAGCGACGGAGTCGAAGCGCAATGGTACGTCAGCGAAACGAGGCACCTGGAAAAGCTGAGTCACTTGCGCCAGGCTGCGAATGGCCCCGCACGAGTAATTTGTTTGGATGGAAGCGCGGCGAGTGAGTATGCGGGACTGGAAGTGATGACGACTTACGATCAGTTTCAGGTAACGGACCCGCCGGATGTGCCGGGTAGTCCCGAAGCGCCCTGCTCAATCTACTTTACTTCGGGGTCGACCGGCAGACCGAAAGCGATCCTTGGGCGACTGAAGGGGATCGACCACTTCATGCGCTGGGAGATCGAAGCCGTGGGCGCCGGACCGGGTACGCGCGTGAGCCAGCTGGCGTCTCCGTCATTTGATGGATTTTTGAAAGACGTATTTGTGCCGTTGTGCGCCGGCGGAACGGTCTGCGCACCAGAAAGCAGGGACGTAATTCTTGATGCCCGGAGACTAGCCGAGTGGTTGGATACCGAACGGATCGAGGTGCTGCACTGCGTGCCATCAGTATTCCGCTCATTGCTGAACGAAAGACCGGACAGTCATTTCTTTAAAGCAATGAGGTACGTGGTGCTGACTGGCGAGCCGTTGTATCCGGCGGACGTGAAGCGCTGGATCGAAATGTTCGGCGAGCGGATTAAACTGCTGAACATCTATGGGACCACAGAGACGAGTCTTTCGAAGCTTGCTTATGAAGTAAGACCTGAAGATGTGGAGCGACCGTCGATTCCCGTGGGCAAACCGATCAAGGGTTCGGCGGTGATGCTTATGGATGCCGCCGGCAAACCTTGTCGTCAGGGAACAGTCGGCGAGATATACATTCGCACTCCGTATCGCTCCTTTGGCTACTATGGAGATCCGGAACTTACCGGCCAGGTATTTGTCCAGAATCCTTTCAGCCAGGATTTCAACGATCTCGTCCACAAAACCGGCGACTACGGAAGGTTGTTGGAAGATGGCAACCTTGAACATCTGGGACGGCGCGATCAACAGGTCCAGATTCGGGGCGTCAGAGTTGAACTGGGCGAGATTGAAAATCTGCTGCGCGCCCATTCTGCGGTGGCGGACGTCGCAGTAGTTGACCGCGATGACGCTGAGGGCAATAAGTTTTTGGTGGCCTACCTCACCTTGACTAACGGGACCGGCAGCGATCACTTGCGTGAGTACCTGGCTGAGCGGCTGCCACCGGCCATGCTGCCTTCGGCTTTCGTCGAACTGGAACAACTACCGCGTACGTTAAACGGCAAGATAGATCGAAAGGCACTCCCGGCGTTAGAACTGATACCTGCAAAGCGCGAGAATGAATCGGGGACGCTGACGCCAATCGAGGAGATCCTGTCGGGCATCTGGTGCGAAGTGTTGCGTCTGCCGGAAGTCAGCCGCGAAGGAAATTTCTTTAATCTCGGAGGCCACTCACTACTCGCCACCCAGGTGATTCATCGGATTCGAGACGCCTTTAAGGTCGAACTGCCTGTTCGCAGCATCTTTGAATCTCCGACCGTAGCCCAACTTGCCGCGCTGATTGAGACAGAGCTTAACGAGGGGAATCTAAGTACAGCGTCACCCATCGAGCCAGTTCCGCGCGACGGCAAGTTACCACTCTCGTTTGCCCAGCAGCGTCTTTGGTTCCAGGAGGAACTCGCGCAAGGCACGTCTATCTTTCACATAGACCTCGGGATGAGATTGGCTGGTCCCTTGAATTGGGCCGCGCTCGAGCAGACCTTTAACGAGATTTGTCGCAGGCACGAGAACCTACGCACGTCTTTTCCGGTCATGGACGGGGAACTGGTCCAAATTGTTCACCCGTTCTCAAGGCTCTCGCTACCGACGGTTGACCTCAGCCACCTGGGCGATGCTGAACGGGAAGCGATTGACGCGAAACTCGCCCTGTCAGCACTGGAGCAACCGTTCGATTTAGAGACTGGACCACTGGTTCGGCTCGCCATGATCCGTCATTCAGATCAGAAACACTCGATCCTATGTGTGTTGCACCACATTGTTAGCGATGGATGGTCCCGCGGGATATTGATCAGAGAAGTGTCCGCCCTTTACCAGGCATACAGCCGCGGCGAGTCATCGCCTTTGCCCGAACTAAAGGTGCAGTACGGGGACTTTGCGGTCTGGCAAAGAGAACGACTGCAAGGGGAGACGCTCGAACGCGAACTGACATTCTGGAAAGAACAATTGGCGGGCGCGCCGCCATTGCTCGACTTGCCTACCGATCGTCCACGGCCGCCGGTGCAGACTTATCGTGGCGCTGCTGAACGGTTCGCTTTGTCGCCAGAGCTTTCACAACGACTGAAAGTGTTGAGTCAGAAGCACGGCACGACGATGTTTATGTTGTTGCTAGCTGCGTTTCAGACACTGCTTTTTCGGTACACCAACGAGGATGACATCGTAGTCGGCACCACCGTCGCTAACCGCGAGCGATCGGAGATTGAGCCCCTGATCGGGTTCTTTGTGAACATGTTGGCGCTGCGCGCTGATTGCTCGGGTAACCCGCCGTTTTTGGAGTTGCTTAAGCAGATACGGGAAACCACGCTGCGAGCTCACGCTCATCAGACGGCGCCTTTCGAGAAACTGGTCCAGGAACTGAGGCCGAAGCGGAACCCCGGCTACCTGCCGCTGTTTCAGGCGGTCTTCAGTTTTCACAACCAGCCTACCTTAACGGAGATGACGCTTTCCGGTATGACTCTGAGTGTTCTGCCGACGGAAGTCACTACTTCGCAAATCGATCTGTTGCTTGATCTGTATGAGGCTTCAGAGGGACTCCAAGGCGCGGTTCAGTACAATGCCGATCTTTTTGACCGGACGACCATCGTCCGAATGATTGCGCACTTCCGAAATCTCCTCGAGGCGATCACCGCCGATCCGGACCAAAGACTTTCAGACTTGTCGATGCTCAGCGTTGATGAGACGGAACAACTCGCTGCCTGGGGTCAGACCCAGACTGAATCCCGGCGAGACATCTGCATCCACCAACTGATCGAAGCACAGGTGAAAGCTACGCCCGATGCGATAGCGGCAGTATTCAGGAGCGAACTTCTGAGTTACGCCGAACTCGACCGGAGGGCTTCCCAACTCTGTGATCACTTGCGGATGGAAGGAGTTAGGCCGGGCGATCTTATCGGGATCTGTTTGGAGCACTCGTTTGAGGAGCTGACGGGGCTGTTGGGAGTGCTCAAGGCCGGAGCTGGTTATGTTGCGTTGGACCCGGAGCATCCGCCGCAACGCCTTGCCTTTGCGCTGGCGGACGCAAAGGTTGCTGCAGTCCTCACGCAGGAGAAGTTTGCCGATTCGCTCTCCGGTTCAGGACAGCGGGTCATCTGTCTGGACCGCGACTGGTCTACTATTTCGCAGCAACCCGATCTGGACCATCAGATTGATGTCAATCCCGATAGTTTGGCTTACGTCATATACACCTCGGGTTCCACCGGGGAACCGAAGGGCGTGGGAATCTCCCATCGGTCTCTCGTTAACTACGTCTCATGGGCAAATGATGTCTACCTCCGAGGTGACAATCTGGCATTCGCGCTCTACTCCTCATTGGCTTTCGACCTGACTGTGACGTCCATCTACGTACCATTAATCACCGGAAACAAGATTGTGATCTTCCGGGGAGGACCGAAAGGCGCCCAGATCGAGGAGATAATCGCCGACGAACAGGTTGGTGTAGCCAAGCTGACGCCGAGTCATTTGACTTTGATCAAAGATAGAGATAACCGGCAAAGCAGCATCAAGCGATTTATCCTTGGCGGTGAGGCGCTGGGAACGCAACTGTCGCGACAGGTCGGTGAGAGTTTCGGCGGGAACGTTCAATTATTTAACGAGTATGGCCCAACCGAAGCGACGGTGGGGTGCATGATCCACAAATACGACGCGCTCAACGATACGGGCGAAAACGTACCCATCGGAAAACCCGCCGCCAACGTTAATCTTTATGTGCTGGACAGATGGCTGCAACCGGTGCCGACGAACGTGACAGGCGAGTTGTTTATCTCCGGTCGTGGTTTGGCCCAGGGTTATCTACAGCGCCCATGGCTCACTGCTGAGAGGTTCATTCCCAACCCATTCGTGTCAGGAGAGCGGATGTATCGGACTGGCGATCTCTGCCGCAGACTGCCGACGGGTGACCTCGAATACCTGGGCCGTCAGGATGAACAGGTGAAGTTTCACGGCCATCGAATCGAACGGAACGAGATTCGCTGGGCACTAAAGAAACATCAGCAGGTTAGAGACTGCGCGGTGCTTATCAGGAAGGACCCGGGTGGCCACGATGTGCTGGTGGCTTATTACGTTTCACGTCAGGAGCTCGATTCAGTTCAACTGCATGAGTTCCTCTCGGAAATGCTCATCGCCGAAACAATCCCGAACTTCTTTGTGCATTTGACCAAGCTGCCGCTGACGCTCAACGGCAAGATCAATTATGAAGCCCTGCCATCGCTTGAAGAGACGAAACAGCGAATGCCTCGCGTGTACACGCCTGCGCGTACACCGCAGGAAGTGAGTCTCGCTGCCATCTGGTCGGAAGTCTTGTCACTGGAACGCGTGGGCATTGAGGAGCATTTCTTCGACCTCGGAGGGCATTCGCTCCTGGCCGCCCAGATCATTCACCGAATAAACCAGGCTTTCGATATCGATCTGCCGATGCGCGTGATATTTGATCAACCGACTATTGCCGGGCTTGCATTGTCGATAGAAGAAGCGCTCATAGAGAAGCTGGAGGCAGCTTCGGAGCTAGTTTGATCCCGCGTGCTTTAATCCCTTAAAAGGAAAATTTCATATGATTCGTCAAGACACCACTAGCGGTAACGGTAATCATCAACCGGTCGCGAAGCTCACGCGCAGGGCCAAGAAGGGCCATGTCAATATCATGGGGATCTCAGCCGGTTACCACGATTCCGCTTGCACGCTGCTGCAGGATGGAGTCCTGGTCGCCGCCGTTCAGGAAGAACGATTCTCGAGGGTTAAGAATGACAAATCCTTTCCCGCTCGCGCTTTCCTCTACTGCCTTCAGGAGGGCGGAATCACAATCGCGGATGTGGACGGCATTGGCTACTATGAAGACCCCTGCCTGAAGCTCGGCCGGCAAATCTGGATGGGATTCATGCCAAACCTTCCAGCTGCGCGCCGGGATTCGATCCTTGATCGGATGTCCCGAACGCAACCCCAACAAATGATTGCAGACATTCTGGGGTACGAAGGGCGCATAGAGGTATTCGATCACCACCTTTCTCACGCGGCCAGCAGCTACTACTTTTCTGGTTTCGAGGAGTCCGCCATTCTAACGGTTGACGGCGTCGGCGATTGGGCCACTACCACATACGGCTACGGCAGAGGTCCAAACATCGAACGCTTCGAACAGGTCGACTTCCCGGATTCGCTCGGCTTCTTCTACAGCGCGATCACTGGTTACCTCGGTTTCGAGGTTAACGAAGGTGAGTACAAAGTGATGGGTCTGGCGCCTTACGGCGAGCCGGATTACGCCGATCAGATTCGCAAGTTGGTGGACGTCACTTCTGAAGGTCAATACCGCCTCAACATGAAATACTTCGGTTTTCTATCCGAAGACCGCATGTTCACGGACGAACTGGCGACCTTGTTGGGCCAACCTCCGCGGGATCCGGAGTCGGAGCTTACTCAATTCCATATGGACGTCGCGCGCAGCGTGCAGGTAGTGCTCGAAGAAATACTGCTTGAAAAAACTCGCTATCTGCACACGAAGGTCCCGAGCGAAAACCTGTGCATGGCCGGTGGAGTGGCGCTAAACGTTGTGGCGAATGGAAGATGCCTCAGGGAGGGGCCGTTCAAGCGGCTCTTTGTGCAACCCGCTGCGGGGGATGCCGGTGGGGCAATTGGGGCTGCCGCCCTGACCCATGTTCGGGTGACAGGCGAGCCGCCGCTCGTCAAGCAAATGGAGCACGTTTACCTTGGCCCAGCCAATTCAGTGTCCGATGCGTACAGGTTCCTTAAAGCGTCCTCAGCCAAGTTTCAGGACTTTCGCGGCAGGGAAGACGATCTAATCAGCTATACGGTTGACTGCCTGCTTGAAGGAAAGGTAATAGGCTGGGCTCAGGGACGGATGGAGTTTGGGCCACGAGCACTGGGTGGAAGATCGATTCTTGCGGATCCCCGCCGGCCTGAGATGCGTGATCGCATTAACGCGCTGGTGAAGATGCGAGAAGGCTTTCGCCCGTTTGCTCCGGCGGTGTTGGAGTCGGAGTATCAAAAGCATTTTTCTCTTGATCACTCGTCACCGTTCATGCTGGAAACCTGTGACGTAATCTCACCGATCGACCTGCCATCCATTACACACATCGACGGCTCAGCGCGTATTCAGACGGTCAATGGAAATTCCAATCCTCGTTTTGCCAAACTGCTCGAAGAGTTCTACCGGCGGAGCGGCTGCCCCATCATCCTGAATACGTCGTTCAACATGCGGGGTGAGCCAATCGTGTGCACCCCCGGCGACGCGGTTAAATGTTTCAGCCGTTCGCAGATCGATCTACTTGTGGTTGAAGACTTCGTCCTCGATCGAGCGGGCATTCCGTCTTTCTGGGAAGGCTTGGGCCATTTCGCTGGTAAGGCACTGCCAGATAAGAACCGGGTGGTTGAACATTCGGTCTACACAATGCTCTAAACCATTTGAAAGAGAGTTCACGCTATGGAACGCCCGCCTGAATCTTTGAAATCTTTTGCCGACCGTATTGCGCGATCCGCAGGCTCCCAGGAAGCGGCCGAGATTATTCGCCTGCTCTGGACCTCCGGTTTGACCGGAGAAAATGCGAGCAAACGCGCCGCGGATGACACTCCTTCTACGCTCTACGCAAGCGAGCCACTAGTGCCCCCCAAGCTGTCCAGGCACATCGGGATCTGGGAGCGAAGAATAGAAAACGGTAAGACCTGCTTCGTTCGCCGGATCGAGGCCATGGAACAGTGGCACTTCTGGGCCAACATCGGACGCATTGAGGCCAAGGGATCCAAACTGCGCGTCCTATTCATAGGCGAGTCGGTGGCACGTGGATATCTCTACGATCCGGGTTTCACGCCTGCCTTAGCCCTACAAATGATTCTGGAGGAGCAGTTTGGCAAGGATCAGATTGAGGTTATTGATCTCGCCCGGACCAATCTCGCTTTCGAACTCAGAGAACTCTCCCTGGCCGCTCTCCAGCTTGAGCCCGATATAGCAATCATCTTCGCCGGCAATAATTGGGACAAAAAGACGTCGTTGCCGACGTTTGCCGATATCGCCGAAATGGATAAGGCTATAGAGACAGACGGTATGGTAGGAGTAAAGCGCGTTTCCGACCAGTACATCGCCAGGACAGCGAAGACCATCGTCAGCGAGATAACCACGGAGTACAAGAGCAGTGGTATCCCGCTCATTTGGATCATTCCCGAGTTCAATCTTGCCGACTGGCGCGAGCCATTTACCAATGCTCCATACCTCCCGGACAACCTGAACCGGGAGTGGATCACTGTGATGAAAGACGCTCGGAAAGCTCTCAACGAGGGCGATCCTGTAAGGGCGGAGGAGCTAGCGGCAAGAGCCGTCGAGATCGACCAGGGAGTCTGCGCGGCGTCCTATTACATTTTGGCGGATTGCCGTCGACTGGCGAACGACGTCGAGGCTGAAAGGAAATATCTGGAATTGGCCCGTGACGCGCAAAGCTGGGACAACTCCATCATGTACATTCCCAAGTCTTACGCGATAGTGCAGCAGATTCTGCGTGAAGAATTGCCTAAACAAGACGTTCAAGTAATCGATTTGCCGGCGCTCTTTAAGCAGCATCTGAATGGCGAAATACCCGGCGTTCGGCTGTTCATCGACTATTGTCACATGACTACCGAAGGGATTCAGATCGCAATGGGCGCAGCCGCCTCAAGTGTGCTGCGCGCGCTAAAGGGGGTCGACCAACCTTGGTACACCCTGGTGGGCGACCACATTGCCCCCTCGCCAGAGACCGAAGCAGAGGCATCATTCCTTGCCGCGATTCACGACGCGCACCGATACCAGGCATACGGTATGGTCCGCCATTTCTGCGCGCGAGCACTGAAGCATTCGGCGCACATTGCCGACCTAATGATCAATTACGTAGACCTTCAGGTTTTAAACAAGGCTCCGCTACGCATGAGTGAAGCGGAATTACAGATTTTTCAGGTGGGATCGCCGTTAGTTCATCGCTATCTATTTCCCAATAACGACAAACGGCTCGACAAAATACTTCTCACGGCGATTGTCGATGCGCTCGAGGAGGCCGGAATTCCAGCTAAGGGACGGCTCGAGAAACTGTACCGCGAGGAACACAGTACTACTCTTGCTGAGGCCAATCTGCTGAGTCCCTACTATTTGATGTCAGCCGGGCAGCCGCATGAATACGAAGCGACAATGTGGCCCGTGGCCCGTGTGGATTTCGATCCACGGTATTACAGGGCCTACTGGCCCGACTCGAGGTTCCTCTTTATCGGCGAAGCGGGTTACCCGCTCCACCTTTCCTTGACTTGCCGGCTCTCAAAACTCTCAATGGATGAAGGGAAGATCTCGGTTGCGTGCAACGGAAAGCCTCAGGTTGACATAACTATTAGCAAAAAGTGGAGCTCCTGGGAGATTAGCGTTCCGGCTGACGCCACCCGGGACGGGGTTAATGTGATCGAGGTGCATTGGCCCATACCCGAATTTCGCACCGATGAGGCACTCCGTGAAGTGACTACCAAACTGTGTCAAAGTAAGTATCCTGAATACTATCCCATCTTCGGCGAAATACATGCGTTCACCGCCTCGAGCGTAGCGGAAATCGCTGAAAGCCTTCACGAATCGGTGGAGGTCGCAGTCTCCCAAGCTGTCGCTTAATTCTCACAGGCTTCTCAAGGAAAAATCAGATGGCTTCGAAAATCGATTGTGTAGTTATCGGGTATAACGAGATCCCCTTTGACGGGTATGAAAAGTTTCTCCGGCGGTACGGAGAGAATACTGAAGCCTATCGCGATCTGAAATTCAGTTTCGTCGATCTTGGCGATAAGAAACTCGATTATGTCGGACTGATGAATCATGTTAGTTCGCTGGCCCGGGGAACCAATGGCTCCGCTCCGGAGGAGACTTATAAATCCGGTGACATTCCCAATCTCGCCGCCGCCTACCTCACTACGTTTCTGAGGCGACGAGGATTGCAAACGCAATACATAAACCTCTTTCAACACGAGAAACAGCGCTTGATTGACTTTCTCGCCGAGGATCCGTTGTGCGTAGCGATCACTACTACCTTCTACGTCGTAAATTTGCCGGTTAATGAAATGGTGGAGTTTATTCGGCAGCACAACAGCAAAGTGAAGATCATCGTCGGCGGGCCGCTTATCTCGAATCACCACCGGAATTATCAGGGCGAAGAGTTTGCTACGGCTGTCGACGATATTGGCGCGGATATCTATGTCATAGAAGGGCAGGGGGAGCTAACGCTTTCTCGAGTTGTAGATTGCCTGAAAAACGGCAATGACCTCGGTTCCGTTCCCAATCTCGTCTATGTTGAAAACGGCACGCTCACGCACACAAAGATCTCCGCCGAAAACAATTCGCTCGACGAGAACGTGATCGACTGGGGAGGCTTTCCGGATCAGGACCTTGGGCCCACCATTCAGACCAGAACCGCTCGCAGTTGCGCCTTCAAATGTTCATTCTGCAACTATCCCACCAGAGCGGGCGCGTTGACATTGGCGAGTCTTGAAACGCTCGAGAAGGAACTTGATTCAATGCAGCGGCTCGGTAACGTGACGAATGCCGTGTTCATCGACGACACCTTCAATGTTCCCTTTCCGCGCTTCAAAGAAATCTGCCGGATGATCATCCGGAATAAATACAACCTTAAGTGGTTCTCGTATTTTCGCTGCAGCAACTCAGATGAAGAAGCGATCGATTTAATGGCCCAAAGCGGCTGCCAGGGTGTGTTTCTCGGCGTCGAATCAGGTTCGCCGTCAATCCTCACAAACATGAACAAGTCCGCCACGGTCGAAAAATATCAGAAGGGAATCGAGTGGTTGCGCCAATACGGCATCCTGACGTTTGCTTCGATGATTACCGGTTTCCCGGGAGAAACCGAAACCACCGTTCAGGAGACAATTGACTTCATTCGTGAGACAAAGCCCGACTACTACCGCTCTCAAATGTGGTATTGCGAACCCGGCACACCCATTCAAAACCGGCGCGAGGAGTTCAGAATACAAGGAGAGGGATTCGTTTGGAACCATGCCACCATGGACAGTCTCGAGGCCATGGACCACATAGATCGAATGTTTCTGACCGTGAAGGAATCCATTTGGCTGCCGCAATGGTCCTTCGATTTTTGGATCATTCCATATCTCCTTGGCAAGGGCCTCTCGCTCGAGCAGTTCAAACAGTTCATGAGCGAGGCGCACAACATGTTGACACTGGAGATCGCTTCTCTTCCTGACGAGCAAAAACGTTCCCGTCAGCAAAAACATCTCGAGAACATGGTCGCCGGAGCTAAGGCCTGGCCGCAGTTTTCATCCGCAGCTCTACTCATTGAGGCATAGCATGCAATCTCTGCCTGAGTCATTGAAATCTTTTGCTAATCGAATCGCGAGGGCCGCCGTTTCCGACAACGCGGCTCAGATGGTTCGCCTGCTTCGCGTGACGGGTTTTTTTGGAGGTCCGCAAAACGACGCCAGTAACGCCTCCAACGGTGTGAGCGTTACAGATTTAGACGATGCCCTCGGTGGTGCGCCGGCAGCAAGCTATGGCGATCACGTGGGTATCTGGGGACGCAAAGTCGTCAACGGCAAAGTCACTTTTGTGCGCCGGATGGAAGATATGCCCGAATGGACTTACTGGGCTGACGTCGCCCGCATTGACGCAAAAAGTGAAAAGACACGCGTGTTGTTGATCGGCGAGTCGGTGGCGCGAGGGTATCTATACGATCCGGTATTCAATCCGGCTATGGCCCTTCAGATGATTCTCGAGTCGCAGTTTGGAGAGGACCAAGTAGAAGTTGTCGATCTGGCGCGGACCAATCTTGGTTTCCAAATCCTGGAGGTAGCCATCAACGCGCTCCAGATGGAGCCTGATATCGCCATCATCTTCGCCGGCAACAATTGGTACATATCTGAGCCGGCACCCTCCGGGGTGGCCGAGATCGACGGAGCAATCGCGAAGCACGGGATTGCCGGAGCAAAAAGGGTTATTGACGCGGAACTCGCTAGAACTGCCAGGCGCGTTGTGCAAGAAATTTCGGCGGCCTACGAAAGTAAAGGCGTTCCGCTGGTCTGGATCATCCCGGAATTCAATCTCCGCGATTGGCATGATCCGATAACGAACGCGCCCTATCTGCCTGATGGCCTGAACAAAGAGTGGCTGGAGTTGTTGGAAGAATCCTACAGCGCCTTGAATGATCAGGATTTTGAAAGAGCCACACTATTGGCCCACAGAATGATTGAAATTGACCAGGGCGTCTGTGTTGCAGGCCTTTACATGCTCGCGGAGTGCAGGCGGCGGGCTGACGATGTTGAGGGCGAAAGAAAATATCTGACCTTAGCTCGCGACGCCACCAGTTGGGACTTGTCAAGGGAGACCGTGCCCCGGTCTTACTCCTCAATGCAGGAGGCTGTACGCGAGGAAACCAAAAAACACAGCAATCAAATTATCGATCTCCCGGTGCTGTTCAAAGAGTATCTCGCGGGCGGAATACCTGACCGTCGTTTGTTCCTGGACTACTGTCATCTGACTACTGAAGGAATTCGAGTGGCGATGGGCGCCGCTGCGTCCTGTGTGCTGCGGGCACTAAAGGGCGTCGATCGGTCGTGGTACGGGCTGATAAGTGATCGGGTTGCTCCCTCGTCTGAGACAGAAGCTGAAGCATCATTTCTGGCAGCGATCACGAATGCTCACTGCTCGCAGCCTTCTGAGTTGGTCCAATATTTCTGTACCCGCGCTCTCAATCAATCGCGACATGTCGGCCAGTGGATGCTCGACTACATCGAGCTTCAAACCCAAACGTCAGTCCCGGTGCGCATGAGTGAAACAGAGGAACAGATGTGGAAAGTAGGCTCGCCCCTGATGCGCAATTTGTTGCGGTTGAATCGAAAGCGGCTGGACAGATTGCTCCTAAAGGTGAGCATCAATGCGCTTGAAGAAGTTGGAATAGAAGCTCGCGAGCGCGTGGAGCGGATCTGCCTGGAGGAGCACAGCGTAACCCATAGTCAAACCAATCTGCTGGACTACTACTACTGCGCCGCAGCGGATCAGCCCCAGGAATTGGTGTGGCTGCATTTAAGCGAAAGGTACCGGCCTGAGGCCGAGTATTACCGGGCTTACTGGCCAGAGTCGAGGTTCATCTTTGTGGGTGAATCAGGTTGCCCGGTTCGCCTCTCTTTGACCTGCCGCTTGCCGAAATCCACACCACGCAGCACTTCAATCACGTTAAGAGTGAATGGAAAACCGCAAGTTGAAATCGTCATTGGTTCCAAGTGGACCGCCTGGGACATAGATCTTCCCGGCGAAGTCGTACAGAACGGTTTAAATGAGATTGCAATTGGTTGGCCCATGCCTGAATTTGAAACTGGCGAGGCGCTTGAAAAAGCGAGACTGAAGCTCATCGAAAGAAAGTTTCCTGATTTCTATCCCGTCTTCGGAGAGATTCATACATTCGCAGCATCCGACGGCCAACAAGTCTCAACTTCCCCGGTCGTGCAAACAGAGTCCTCGCTGGTTCAAGTCGCTTAAATTTCAAAACACCGAAGTCATGACCCCGGCACTACCAACCGTTGTGCGATGGATAGTTGTCTCTTCCGCGCCCATAACGAGCCTGGTTTACCTGAAGAAGTGCTCATGCCGATGCTGATGTTACAACGATGACGTATCTGTTCGAATTTGTAATCAGAAGGATGCAAGCACGTCCCGAAGAAGTACGGGCGTAAGTCTCCTCACACTATCGTAGGGAAACACATGGGAGAAAGAAACGACACACTTGCACGTCGAAAATCGGAACTCGCGTCCCGCCGCGGAGCACTGTCCGCCCTGAAGCAACAAGAGCTCGACCGGCTCCTCAATAGGTCCGTCATTGAGGAATCGCCGGTGAGAATGATTCCCGCCCGTCCGGCAGACGAACCAGCTCCGCTCTCTTTCGCGCAAGAGAGATTGTGGTTCCTGTATCAGTTAGACCCTGAGAGCACCGCTTACAACGTTTGCTTTCCCTTACAGATAACCGGCCGGCTAAATCTTGTTGCACTCAACCAGAGCATCAACGAGGCGGTAAGGGGACACGAGTCGCTGAGAACTACCTTTGGAGCGGTGGACGGAAGGCCGGTTCAGATTATCAACCCGGCACGAAATCTCGATCTCCCGATAGTGGACCTGTCTTCAATACCCGACGCAAAACGGAAAGACGTTGTGCGGAAGCTCGTGCATGACGGAAGCCGGCGGCTTTTCGACCTTGCTGAGGGGCCACTTTTCCAACCGACTCTGGTTCGTGTCGGGAAAGACGAGCACGTCCTGCTGGTGCTGTTGCATCACATCATCTTCGATGAGTGGTCGAGGCAGCTTCTGGTTCGCGAAGTCGGGGAGATCTACCAGGCGTTCGACCAGGGTCATCCGTCATCATTGCCTGAGTTACCCATACAGTACTCAGACTTTGCCTACTGGCATCGCCAATCGCTGCGCGATGAATTGCTGGAACAAGAACTGTCCTACTGGCGAAAGCAGTTGGAAGATAGCCCGGCGATGATGAATCTCCCCACCGACCGTCCTCGCCCGCCGGTTATGACATACCAGGGGGATGCATTGCCAATCGTGGTCCCCGAGGCATTGACAGAAAAATTGAGATTCCTGACAAGGCAAACCGGAACCTCACTTTTCATGACACTGCTCGCCTCGTTCCAGATGTTGCTTTCCCGGTATACGGGTCAGGACGACATTGTGGTGGCGACGCCGGTTGCGGGACGACGCTCAGTTGATACAGAAAATCTCATTGGGTTCTTCGTCAACACTTTGCTGATACGGACCAGGCTCTCGGGGAACCCGCATCTTGGAGAAGTGATAGATCGAGTCCGGAAGGTAGTCCTGGAAGCACAAACGCACCAGGACCTACCGTTTGAAAAACTAGTCGAGGAACTGCATCCCGAACGCAGCCTGGGTCACGTACCATTCTTCGAAGTGATGTTCATCTTTACGAACAAGCCGAGAACTTTGATGGAGGTGCAGGACATAAGTATCAGCCTGCTTGAAGTGAGCTCCGGTACAGAGAAGTTTGGCTTGACCTTTGAAATCTCTGAAGGGTTTCATGAACTTAATTGCTTACTAAGCTATCGCACAGACTTATTCGACAGATCCACTATCGAACGATTAGGCCGGCACTGGCAGCGTTTGCTGGAAGCGATGGTGGCCGAGCCGGATCGATTGCTGTCGAACGTGGAATTGCTGGATGAAGCAGAGCAGGCGCAGATCCTAACTGAATGGAACGACACTCCGGTCCCATGGACCGAGCCTTCTTTCCTCAGCTTGTTTAATAATCAGGTTAGTCTTACTCCGGACGTGCCCGCGGCCCAATTTGCCGACCAATATCTAAGCTATCGCGAACTTGACGCGCGCGCGAATCAGCTGGCCCATCATCTTCTCGAACTGGGAGCTGGCGCCGACACGCGCGTGGGTATCTGCCTGGAACCCAGCCTGGAGATGGTAACTGCTGTGTTGGGCGTCCTGAAAGCGGGAGCTGCTTACGTACCGCTGGATCCGGCGTATCCGGCTGAGCGTCTCAACCTAATGCTCGACAATGCCCAGTGCCTGGTCTTGCTGACACGGGAGGACCGGGTCACGAGTCTTCCTGAAACTGAGGCAACAGTTTTATGTCTCGATCGAGATTGGCAGGAGATCGCGCGTGGGAGTAGCGCAGATCCGCGAGTGCGAATTGATCCGGAGAATCTCGTTAATGTCATCTATACCTCCGGCTCGACGGGTGTACCTAAAGGCGTCGCCATGACGCACCGAGCGCTGGGTAACCTCATTTGTTGGCAAAAAACCGAGCTGCCGCAACCGGCCAGAACGCTTCAGTTCGCATCCCTGAGCTTCGATGTTTCCTTCCAGGATATCTTGTCGACCTGGTGCTCCGGCGGGACCTTAATACTGGTAACAAATGAGCTGCGGCACGACGTGAATCGGATGGTAGCTTTGCTGGCTGCAGAGCAGGTGGAGAGAATCGATCTGCCTTTTGTTTATTTGCAGCATCTGGCGGAAGCGTGTGAGCAGGGCCCCGTGCCTACGAGTCTTCGGGACATTATTACGGCAGGAGAGCAGTTGGAATGCACCCCGCAAATCAGACAATTGTGCGAACGCCTGCAATGCGGTCTCTACAACCAATACGGACCAACCGAAACTCATGTTGTAACGCAACATGAATTGAGGGGGATAGATGCATGGCCCACTCTTGCCCCCATCGGACGACCGATTGCCAACACACAAATCTACATTCTCGATCGCGGTCTGCAGCCTGCGCCGATTGGAGTGCCGGGGGAGTTGTTTATCGGCGGCGCGAATGTCTCGCGCGGATACCTAAACCGGCCGGAATTAACCGCGGAAAAATTCGTGCCAAATTCGTTTGGCGACACGTCGGCAGGGCGTCTCTATCGCACGGGCGATCTGGCCCGCTATCTTCCTGACGGCACGATTGAGTTTCTAGGGCGCATCGACACACAGGTGAAGATCCGGGGCTTTCGCATCGAGTTAGGCGAAATTGAAGCAACGCTGAGAAAGCATCCTCAGGTCCTTCACGCCGTAGTGGTGGCCCGTGAAGAAACACGCCGCCAAAAACGTTTGGTCGCCTATGTAGTCGGAACCGAAGGAGTAGCGCCAAACATCAATGACCTCAAAACCTGGCTGAAAGAGCGCTTGCCGGCTTACATGGCGCCTTCGGACTGGATGGTATTGGATGAACTCCCATTGACGCCGAGCGGAAAGATCAACCGGGCGGCGTTACCCGAGTCAGACGGAGATCACTCACTCGAGAGTTTAGAGTTCTCGCCTCCACAGACCTTAATTGAAGAATTACTGGCCGCAATCTGGCAGCAGGTATTGGACCTTGAACAGGTTTCACGGGATGACAACTTCTTCTGGTTAGGTGGCCATTCGTTGTTGGCTACGCGTATCACGTCTCGGATTCGCGACACTTTCCACGTAGAAATGCCGGTACGTGTCCTTTTCGAGTCGCCCACAATTGCGGAGTTAGCGGTACGGATCGAGCAATTGACGCAATCGAGTTCCGCTTTAGAGTCGCAGCCGCTCGTTCCCCGGCCGGCGACCGCACCGTTGACTGTGTCCCACGCGCAGGAACGCCTGTGGTTCCTGGACCAGCTGATGCGGGATAACAACGCTTACAACCTCCCGGTGGCGATGCATATCAGTGCCCACCTCAATGTGATCGCTCTTGAACAGTCGTTGGCAGAAGTGATTCGACGTCACGAAGTTTTACGGACCACCTTCGCAATTGCGGAAGGTTCGCCGCAGCCGCTGATCGGATCTCCCGACTCGGTGAGCCTGTCTCATGTTGACTTGAGGTCCCTACCGTATGAAGAGCAAGAGATTGAAGCTACACGGTTAAGGCACGAGGATGCGTTAAGACCATTCAATCTGGCGACGGGACCACTACTGCGCGTCACCTTGGTTCGCTTCAGCACTGAGCGGTACCTGCTGCTGACCAACATGCACCACATCGTGAGCGATGGCTGGTCTATGGAAGTCCTGCTGCACGAGATGGAAACTCTTTATCAGAATTTCTCTAATGGAGCAGCTTCATCTCTACCGGAACTTGAACTCCAGTATGCCGACTACGCGCACTGGCAGCGCAACTGGTTGCAGGGAGAAGTGCTTGAAGCACAGTTGAACTATTGGAAGCGCCAGTTGGACGGCGCCCCTACGTTGCTGGAACTTCAGGCGGATCACACGCCGGTTACGAGTCTCCGGGGTCAGGCGGGGCATTATCCAGTGGTCTTCTCTCGGGATTTGTCTCGTTCGTTGCGCGAGTTCAGTCGCCGTGAGAGATCGACCCTCTTCATGACGCTGATGGCCGGATTTCACGCGCTGCTGCGACGTTATACAGATCAGAAAGACATCCTGGTCGGCACACCCATAGCCGGTCGCAGCCGTGCCGAGCTTGAGCCGCTTATCGGATTCTTCGTCAATATGGTTGCGCTCCGGACCAACTACGACGAAGACCCGAGCTTCAGAGAATTGCTTACGCAAGTGAGAGAGGCGGCGTTAGGAGCGTATGCCCATCAGGAAGTGCCATTTGAAAAACTGGTCGAAGAGATACAGCCTGAGCGAGCTATGGATCGCAATCCGATCTTCCAGGCTGTGTTCGCCCTTCAGAACGCGAAACAGCCCACTCTGCAAATGGAGGGGGTGAGTGTCCCGGCCGGAAACGCCGCGAGCCCGAAAACTAAATTCGATCTGGAAGTCTATCTTTCAGATGGACCGGGCGGTCTCACAGGCTCTTTCACCTACAGTCTGGATCTGTTCGAGCCGGCTTTCATTGCCCGAATGGTCGAGCGCTTTCAGCGGCTGATGGAAAAGGTTCTGGCCGAGCCAAATGCAGAGTTGTCGACGCTCTCACTGCTGGACGACTCGGAGTATCGCCAGGTGGTCGAGGAGTGGAACGACACCGCCGTGGCTTTGCCTGATTGGTGTATCCATCAGACCTTCGAGCAGGAAGCGGAGCAACGACCTGACGCGATAGCAGTCGAATTTGATCGTGAGCAACTTACCTATCAAGGGTTGAACCAGCGGGTTCATCATTTTGCGCAACGACTACGAGGCGAAGGTGTAGGCCCGGAAGTCTTTGTAGGAGTGATGTTGGAGCGGTCGGCGGAATTGATCGTGTCGTTGCTGGGGGTAGCCAGGGCAGGCGGAGTCTACGTTCCGATCAACTTGACCGATCCACCGAAGCGCATCCAGTTCATTCTGAAAGACTCCGGCGTGAAGGTACTGGTGACGACGAGACAGATCGCAGCCACATTGCCGGAAAATGATCTCACACTGATCTACGCAGAAGACGTTGACATAGACAATCGGACGACATTTGCGCCGGCTCTGCACACGCATGTCGCACCTGACAATCTCGCCTACCTGATGTACACCTCCGGATCAACCGGTACGCCAAAAGGTGTCGGGATTACCCATCGAAATGTGCTGCGGCTGGTAAGAGGCGCAAACTATGCCGACTTAAGTTCAGACGAAATTTTCATGCAGTTTGCTCCAGTCTCTTTCGACGCCTCGACGTTTGAGATTTGGGGATGCCTGCTAAACGGCGCCCGGTTGATGGTGTTTCCGCCGTACTTGCCATCTCTGAGTGAACTGGGAGAGTTTATTAACCGAACTCAGGTCACCACTCTATTTCTCACCACCGGCTTGTTCCACCAGTTTATCGATACCAATGCCACAAGCATCGGCGCAGTCAGACAACTGCTCACTGGTGGAGAAACTCTGTCTCCGGTCCATCTCAAAAAGGCGCTGGAGCAAATCGACGACTGCCGGATCGTGAACTGCTATGGGCCGACAGAGTCGACTGTAATGGCGTGCTGTTATCAGGTTGAGCGGGAGCGGCCGGCGACTTCAGTGCCGATTGGGCGCCCCGTTTCCAACACGCGCCTTTACGTTGTCAATGCGATGCAGCCGGCAGGAGTTGATGAGCGTGGCGAGCTATTCATCGGCGGCGATGGGTTGGGACGCGGTTATCACAACCGGCCCGACCTTACCGCCGAGCGCTTCATGCCAGATCCGTACGGCCCTCAGCCTGGAGGCCGGCTCTACCGAACCGGTGACGGTGCTCGCTATCTGGCTCACGGGGCCCTTCGATTTCTCGGGCGCGTCGACGATCAGATCAAGATCAGCGGGTTCAGGATCGAACCCGGCGAGATCGAAACAGTGCTATCTGAGCACCCAGCGGTGTCGAAAGCCCTGGTTCTGGCAAGGGAAGCTGCTACGGGTGACCGGCGCCTGGTCGCCTACTTTGTCACCAACGGAGGGCCGGAAACGAGCGGCGAAGAGCTGAAGAAATATCTCCAGGAACGGCTGCCCAGTTACATGGTGCCATCGGCCTGGGTCCCGTTAGTCGAGTTGCCATTAAAACCTAGCGGGAAGGTAGACCGCGCTGCGCTGCCCGATCCGGATCTCACGCGGTTGGAGTCGACGACATCATTCCAGGCTCCGCGAACACAAACCGAGGAAATCCTGGCGGGAATCTGGGAGCGAGTGCTCGGCGTGGAACGAATCGGAAGAGCCGACGACTTCTTCTCACTAGGCGGATACTCGCTGTTGGCAACAAGAATAATCTCGCGAATTCGCGAGAGCTTCCAAGTGGAATTGCCGGTCCGCAGCATCTTCGAGTGGCCCACCCTGGCAGAGTTAGCCCAACGCATTGAAGAGACGATGCGTTCCGGTAGGACGGTGACGCTTCCTCCACTGCAACGGCTCACTGGCACGGCGCAGTTACCACTCTCGTATGCGCAGCAGCGAATCTGGTTCCTCGACCAGTTAATGCCGCACAGCAATGCCTACAACATTCCAGTCGGCTTTCGCGTTAGTGGTCCACTGAATGTGATCGCGCTCCAGCAGAGTCTCAACGAGACGGTCCAACGTCACGAGTCTCTGCGGACAAATTTCATTAATGTTGACGGACAGCCCATTCAGGTCATCGCCCCCAGCCGAACGCAGGATCTCCCGGTAATTAGTCTCGAGACTTTCCCGGAGGCGGAACGAGAATTCCTGGTCCAAGAGCGCGCTCTCGAAGAAGGTCAACGACCTTTTGACTTAGCCTCGGATTCACTATTCCGCACCACCTTATTCCGTCTCGGTGAACAGGAACACGTTTTGTTATTGGTGATGCATCACATCATTTCCGATGGGTGGTCCATCGATGTTTTGATGAGAGATGTACCGCGAGCTTATAACGCGCTTCGTCGGGGCCTGCCTCCGGATCTGCCTGAGTTGCTAATCCAGTACTCTGACTATGCGTATTGGCAGCGCCAGTGGTTGCAGGGTGAGGTTCTTGCGGAGGAACTGTCCTATTGGCGCAATCAGTTGGACGGCAGCGTGACGGAATTGAATTTGCCGACCGATCACCCGCGTCCGTCCGCCTTGTCCCTGCAAGGAAATGCGGTCGTTTTCGAAGTGCCCGAATGGCTGACTGAAAAACTCCGGGAGCTTAGCCAGTCAGAGGGAAGCACGCTTTTCATCACATTGCTGGCCTCCTTCCAGATATTACTCGGAGGCTACAGCGGCCAGGATGATATCTCAGTGGGAACACCGGTCGCAGGCCGACGGTGGGTCGAAACTGAGGACCTGATCGGGTTCTTCATCAACACTCTGGTGATGCGCACGAGATTGTCCGGCGACCCGACGATTCGGGAAGTGCTCCGTCGTGTGCGGGAAGTGACTCTGGAGGCGCAGACACACCAGGATGTGCCGTTTGAAAAACTCGTCGAAGAGCTCCAGCCGCAGCGGACTTTGAGCCACGGGCCGCTGTTCCAAACGATGTTCGTATTTCTAAATGAGGGCCAGGAGCTGGAGGCCCCGGAGGGTCTGGCCTTTTCCGGCATTGAATTAAACCACGGAACTGAGAAGAACGATTTAACACTACAGGTCGTCGAGCAGCACAACAGGTTGGTTGGTTCACTAAGCTACAGCACTGACTTATTTGATGAGAGTACGATCCGGCGCATGACTGCCCACTGGCAGCGAGTACTCGAAGCTATCGTTGCCGATCCGGAGCAGTTACTGCGAGATGTTGAGCTGTTGAGCACTGACGAGCGGAGTCAGATGCTCCGGGAGTGGAACGCAACTGGGTCTGACTTCCCTGAGAATATCTGCCTGCAGGAGCTATTCGAAATGCAGGTCGCGCGAACGCCAGACGCCGTGGCCGTGAGTTTTGAAGGTCAACGGTTGTCATACGCTGAGCTGCATTGTCGGGCAAATCAGTTGGCCCACTATCTGCGGAAGGCAGGAGTTGGACCAGAGACGCCGGTAGCTATTTACCTAGAGCGTTCGGTGGAAATGATCGTTGCTCTATTGGGAGTGCTTAAGGCCGGAGGCGCCTACCTGCCGCTTGAAACGGCGCAACCAAAAGGACGCCTGCAGTACGTATTGGAAGACGCGCAAGCGCCCGTGATCCTGGCCCAGGCTCGAACGGCACAGATGCTGCCCGAGCATCGCGCTCAAGTAATCTGTCTCGACTCTGACTGGCCCATCGTGGCGCAGGAAGCGGAAGAGACTCCTGCTACAAACACGACCGCTGACAACTTGGCCTATGTGATTTACACCTCAGGCTCGACCGGGGGCGCCAGAGGCGTTATGGTCCAGCACCGCTCGGTCGTAAATCTGGCAACTTCACTGCGCGAGAAAGTCTATCCGGCGGATGGGTCTCCGCTCTCTGTTAGCGTTAATGCACCGTTGATGTTTGATTCGTCGGTCAAACAATTGATTCAACTACTCTACGGACATGAGTTGTGCGTTATTCCGGAGGAGATTCGCAGAGATGGCGACGAGCTAGTCAAGTATCTCCTACTTCACCAGATAGATGTGTTGGATTGCACCCCTTCGCAGTTGCGACTGCTCCTGGCCGGCGGACTGTTCGCGAATGCTGCACCACCTCCTCAATTGGTGCTCGCGGGCGGTGAAGCGATTGACGAAGAGACCTGGCATCTGCTCGCCTCGACTAAGCAGACAACGTTCTTCAACGTTTATGGTCCAACAGAGTGTACGGTCGACACCACTGTGCGGCAGATAGAGCCAACATCGACCGAGGTCTTGATCGGCTCTCCGCTCGACAACGTGCAAACATACGTGCTCGATGCGCACAGTCGTCCAGTCCCGCTTGGAGTTAGCGCCGAACTGTTTATCGGCGGCGCTGGAGTGGCTCGCGGATACCTGACGGAACCCGATCTGACTGCCGAGAGATTTTTGCCGGATCCCTTCAGCGGCAAATCAGGAGCACGCGTGTATCGCTCCGGCGATCGCGTGCGTTATCGACCCGGTGGAGAAATTAGTTTCCTTGGGCGATTGGATTATCAGGTAAAGATTCGTGGACACCGCATCGAGCCAGGAGAAGTTGAAGCCGCACTGCGAAAAGACCCCCAGGTGCGTGAAGCGGTGGTCATCGAGAGGGAAGAGCGGAGCGGCGACAAGCGCCTGGTCGCCTACATTGTTACCGAGCACCAAGCGAGCCTGGCGTTAACGGCGCTGCAGCAGAGCTTAAGAGAACAACTTCCCGATTACATGATGCCGACCGGCTGGGTCCAGCTCGACCAAATACCCTTGACCCCCAACGGTAAAGTCGATCGCGCAGCATTGCCTGAACCGGGAAGGACGCGACTGGACACTGGCCAGAGCTTCGTCGCCCCGCCGACATTAATCGAAGAAGCGCTGGCGGCGATCTGGCGACAAGTGCTGGACGTGGACCAGGTTGAGAGAAACGACAATTTCTTCTGGCTGGGCGGCCACTCGCTGATGGCAACAAGAATCATTTCGCGCATCCGCGAGAGTTTTCAGGTTGAGCTGCCAGTTCGCAATCTCTTTGAGTCGCCGACATTGACGGCACTGTCAGATCGTATCGAGTCCGCAATGCGATCCGGTTCGAGCATGGCTGCGCCTGCAATCAAGGCGCTGCCCTACGATGACCAGATACCCTTGTCGTATGCGCAGCAGCGGCTATGGTTCTTGAACCAGTTGATGCCGGGCAGCAACGCGTACAACTTGCCGGCGCAAATGGTTATCGATGCGCAGATAAATATTGGAGCATTTCAACAAGCATTGAATGAAGTGATGCGCCGCCACGAAGCATTGCGCACCACGTTTGCGCTGGTCGGAAATCATCCGGTGCAGCGAATCCGTCCGCCGGCGGCTCTGAAGTTACCGCTGGTTGACTTGCGCGGATTGGATCCTGGCGAGCGGCGCGTCATCGCTGAGCGTTTAGAACAGAAAACCTCGCTACGGACGTTTGATCTGGAAACCGGGCCATTGGTTCGGGCCAATTTAATCCGGGTAGACGAACAGGAATACCTGTTTCTGTTGAGCATGCACCACATTGTCACCGACGGGTGGTCCATGGGGGTGCTGCTGCACGAAGTCGAGACTCTTTATGAGGCATTCTCGCAAGGCTTGTCGTCGCCGCTGCCTGAGCTCGAGGTGCAGTATGCGGACTATGCGCGCTGGCAACGTGAGTGGCTGAAGGATGAAGTACTGAAGGGGGAGGTCGCCTTCTGGAAGCGACAACTCGATGGCGCGCCAACGCTGCTGGAGCTGGAGACGGATCACCCACGCCAGTTGATGCGGACGCTCCGCGGCGCCCAACAACCGGTAGTCTTCTCTGAAGAAGTTTCTAGGTGGTTAAGAGAGTTTCAACGGGAGGAAGGCGCTACTCTTTTCATGCTGCTGATGGCCGGCTTCCATGCGCTCTTGTGGCGTTATACCGGCCAGAAGGACATCCTGGTCGGCACACCGACCGCTGGCCGCAGCCGGGTTGAGCTTGAACCGATGATCGGATTCTTCGTCAACATGGTTCCGATCCGGACAAACTTCAGCCAGGTTCCCACCTTCCGAGATCTGGTCAAGCAGGTGAGAGACGCGTCGCTATCAGCATACACGCATCAGGAGTTGCCCTTCGACAAGCTGGTCGAGGAGTTGCAGCCCAGGCGAGCGCCGGGACGAAATCCGATTTTCCAGGCGATCCTCGCGTTTCAGAATGCTGCGCCGCAATTGTCGATGGCCCAGGTGAGTCTGCCGGTTGGCGCACCGATGAGCGCAGACGTCAAGTTCGATCTGGAGGTCCATCTCCGTGACACGCCGGAAGGCGTGAGAGGCTGGTTTGTCTATAGTCCTGAATTGTTCGAACCGGCTTTCATCTCCCGCATGGTCGACCACTTCCAACAGTTGTTTGAGAAAGCCATGGTTGAACCGGACAGTGAGCTGTCCACACTGTCATTGTTGGACCAGGCGGAGTATCGGCAGGTCGTCGAGGAGTGGAACGAAACAGATGCTCCTGTGCCGGAAGGTTGTATCCACCAGATCTTTGAACAGGAAGTTCAGCAACGTCCGGACAAGATCGCGATCGAGTCTTTGCAGGAGCAAATCAGTTATCGCGAATTGAATCGGCGGGCGAACAAGCTTGCGCGACGACTGCAACGTGAGGGGGTTGAAGCGGAAACTTTCGTCGGCGTGATGGTGGAGCGGTCGCCAGAGCTGATCGTTTCGCTGCTGGGGATAGGCAAGGCGGGCGGTGTTTACGTACCGATCAATCTGGGGGATCCGCCGAAGCGCGTCCAGTTCATTCTGGAAGATGCAGGCGTGAAGGTGCTGCTGACAACCAGGCAAATTGCGGCGAACCTGGCGGCAAATGATTTGACGCTGGTTTACGTCGACGCAGAAGACGATCCGCAGGCGTCGGCTGAGGAGAACGTGCGACTGGATGTCACACCGGACAACCTGGCCTATCTGATGTACACCTCCGGATCGACGGGAACGCCAAAAGGCGTGGGCATCACACATCGGAACGTAGTGGGATTTGTTAAGGCTGCCAACTATGCCAATCTGAGTTCGGAAGAGATTTTCCTGCACCTTGCTCCGATTTCGTTCGATGCGTCGACGTTTGAGATCTGGAGCTCTCTGTTGAACGGCGCGCTGCTGGTGGTATACCCACCTGGCTTGCCCTCGCTGAGCGAATTGGGAGAGTTGGTTACGCGGACCCAGGTCACCACTCTGTTCCTCACCACGGGATTGTTCCACCAGTTTGTCGACACCAGCGTTAGCAACATTGGCGCAGTCAGGCAATTGCTCACTGGTGGCGACGCGTTGTCTCCCACGCTGTTGCAAAAGGGACTCGAGCAGATCGAAAACATCTCGATCGTGAACTGCTATGGACCAACGGAGTCTACTGTGATGGCGTGCTGCTATGCCGTTGAGCGGGATCGGCCAGCGACTACAGTACCCATCGGACGGCCCATTCCAAACACGCGTCTTTACGTGATCAATGCCATGCAACCGGCGGGCGTTGGCGAACGAGGTGAGCTATTCATCGGTGGCCACGGACTCGGACGCGGTTATTTCAACCGGCCCGATCTCACCGCTGAGCGGTTCCTTCCCGATCCATACGGTCCTCAACCTGGCGGCCGGCTCTACCGCACGGGTGACGCGGCCCGTTACCTGAATGATGGACTCATACAATTCCTCGGCCGGGTCGATGATCAGGTCAAGATAAGCGGGTTCCGCATAGAGCCGCGCGAAATTGAAGCAATGCTCTCGACCCATCCAGGCCTACGAGCAGCCGTGGTGGTGGCGAAAGAAGAATCTCAGGGTCAGAAGTTCCTGGTCGCGTACTTTGTGCCCAATTCTGAAAACGGGCCAGGCAGCGACGACTTGCGAGCCTATTTAAAAGAGCGCCTGCCGGAGTATATGGTTCCGTCGGTGTACGTGCCGCTTGATGCTTTGCCGTTGACCGCGCATGGCAAGGTTGATCGCGCCGCATTGCCGGCACCGCAGGTTTCGCTTAGTCGCGCGGGCAGAGAGTACCTGGCACCACAAAACGATTTGCAACAGCAGTTGGTCGATATCTGGGAAGAACTGTTCAAGATTCATCCGATCGGCATCGCGGATAACTTTTTCGAACTGGGCGGCCACTCGTTGCAGATGATCATGCTGGTGGCCCGTGTCGAGGAACGGCTGGGCAAGCGAGTAGCGATGGCCGAGTTGTTTGACGATCCGACGATCGAGCACCTGGCCGGGCTGATCGGTCATGGCAAGGATAATTTGTTCCAATCGCTGATCGTACCGCTGCGTGCGGAAGGGACCCAGCCGGCATTCTTTGGGCCGCACGCGAGCGGCGGGAATGTCTGGTGCTACAAGGCACTGGTCCAGAATCTCAGCGACGATCAGCCATTCTTCGGAGTCCAGCCGCGCGAGCCGGAGAATGGGGCGGTGGTGTATCACACCGAGGTCGAGGCGATGGCCACGGACTATGTTCAGGCGATTCGAGGATTCCAGCCGGTCGGCCCGTATTGGTTGGCTGGTTGGTCCATGGGTGGAGTGATCGCTTTTGAAATGGCCAGACAACTACAACAATTGGGAGAAGAAGTTGGGATGCTGGCTATCATGGATGCCGGCGTGCCGGAGGCCAAAGAATCGGAGTACAACTGGGCAATTCTGCTTTCTATCTTTGCCTTTGACCTGGGACTCACACAAGAGCACCTCAAGCGGGCGCCGAATTGGACCCCTCTTCCGCAGATGGCTGAACTTCGCCAGCTATGGGTGGTAGCCAGGCGCGCGGGGGTTGTGCCATCCGAGATGACACTCATCGAATTCCGCAAAGTTTTTGACATCTTCAAGATCCACGCTAACACGACACGCCGTTATAGACCCGGACAGTTTCAGGGTCGAATCACACTCTTCTGTCCAGCAGACGACTTTGAGCAGGCCGTTTTCAGCAAGGACCCCGGAGAGGCCACAGAGCAACCGGAGCATATCAAACTTGATCCCTCCAAGGGCTGGGGAAGTCTGGCCACAGAAGGTGTGGATGTACACCACGTCCCCGGCAATCACTTTTCGATGCTTCAGGAGCCAAATGTTCAGATTCTGGGTGCGCAACTCAGGCAGTGCATTGAAGACGTGCGGGCCAGGCGCAAGGATCCAAACCAATAGACCATAGGGATTCAACTGAATGGGACATCTACTCAAACTAATACATGTCGTTGGCAAATGGTCGAAGGGGATTCGCCACTCCCGGAAGATGATCGGGCTCGCCGTCCTCACGAGTTTCATTGCGGGTGTCGGTTACACGATGCTGATCGCGCTTATCAAGACGGCCCTGGGAGGGGGGTTGACCTCACAGCCGGAACTGGTTTGGACATTTTTTGCTTTCTGTCTCGCGATTCCCATCTGCGGATTCGCGTCCCAAATGGTCTTGCTCTACCTCACTTCCAAAGCTGCGTATGAGCTGCGCATTCAACTCTCGCGTCAGATCCTGGCGGCGCCCCTTCGGCAACTGGAAAAACTTGGACCACCTCGTCTGCTCGCTACCGCCACACAGGATATCGGAAGTGTAATCGAGTTGGTCAACGTTCTACCGCAGATGCTTACGCAACTGGCAATGATGCTGGGCTGTGTCGTTTATCTCGGTTGGCTATCCTGGAAACTCTTGCTGATCATGGTGGGTTATATGGCGATAGGGTTACTCACCCATCAGTTACCTTTGTTGCGGGCGTTTCGATACTTTCGACTGGTGCGCGAACAGTGGGACGCGATGTACAAGGCGTTTCATGGAGTAGTCATGGGCACCAAGGAGCTCAAGCTGAATCGTCGTCGCCGCGAGGCGTTCCTCTCGGAAGAACTCGAGCCGGCGGCGGCGGGCCTCAGAGATTACGGAATAAAGGGCAACAAAATTGCGATGGCGGTTTCGAATTGGGGACAGATCCTGTTTTTCATCTTCATCGGACTGCTCCTGTTCGCAACGCCATCTTTGATCACCATTGACCCTCAGGTGCTGATCGGCTACACGATCGCGGTCCTTTTCCTGATCACACCGCTGACTATGATACTGAACCAGATTCCGGCATTGGAAAGAGCCTATCTGGCTGCAGAGCGGATCGAGGAATTAGGCTTTTCGCTCAATGCCTCGAAACCGGAGAGTCTCGTGGCGAGCCAAAATCCCGACACGACCTGGCAGCGGCTGGACCTGGTCAACGTCACTCACTCGTATAGCCGGGGAGGAGACACGGAGTTTCAACTGGGACCGATCAACCTTACGCTTTATCCAGGTGAGCTAATCTTTCTTGTCGGCGGGAACGGGAGTGGCAAAACCACTCTCGTGAAGCTGCTGATGGGTTTGTATGAGCCTGAATCCGGAGAGATTCTCCTTGACGAACAGCGAATTACTTTGAAGGAGCAGGATGACTATCGGCAGCAATTTTCCGTCGTCTTCTACGATTTTTACTTATTCGAACGCCTCTTTGGTTTTGAGGCAAAAGATATTGACGCTCAAAGTCAGAAATATCTCGACCTGCTGCAACTGAGTCACAAGCTGACGATCAAAGACGGAAATCTTTCCACCGTCGATCTGTCACAAGGCCAGCGAAAACGAGTGACGCTCTTGAACGCCTATCTCGAGGACCGTCCGATTTATATTTTTGACGAGTGGGCCGCGGATCAAGACCCGCAGTTCAAACGAATCTTCTACTATGAATTGGTACCGGAGTTGAAGAGTCGCGGCAAAACAGTAGTCGTAATTTCCCACGATGATCGGTATTACGGATTAGCTGATCGCCTGATTAAGCTGGAATCAGGCAAGGTCGAATCCGATCAGCCGGTCGACCGCCCCGAGTCTGTTTTAACCACCGCAGTTCCCGTGATGTAGGCAAAAATCCCGGCATGTATTTGTGTGAGGTAGTGTTGTCCCGATTTCTTGCTAAAGGGATCTGGCTCGGATAACCTAGCTACCGAACGGCAATTGGCTCAATCGTCAAGTTGGAGGTTCGCGATAATAATGCTCGCTGATCTAGTGCAGGACATCCGATATGGCTTCCGCTCACTGCTAAAGAATCCCCTCTTCGCACTGGTGGCAGTTTTAACAATAGCTATTGGAATCGGTGTGAATGTGGTGGTTTTCACGCTCGTGGAACGCATTCTTTTGAATCCGCTTCCATACAACGAGCCGGATCGCATCGTCCGGATGGTCCAGTCTTATCCCGAGATGGGATTGGCAAGTTGGGGTCTCTCACCCGCAACCTATACGGCATACCGCAATGGCCAAAAGTCCTTCGACGCCTTCGCTGTATATCAGAATAGCGGGACTATCCTTACCGGATCGGACAAGGCTGAGTATGTTCAAGCCTGCAAGGTGACGGCGGACTTCTTCAAAGTGTTTGGTGTGAGTCCCGCGCTTGGTCGAACCTTTGCACCTGATGAAGACACTGCCGGTAAGGAAAACGTGGTCGTCATAGGTCACAGTCTGTGGCTTAGTCGTTTCGGCGGCGATCCACAGATTGTTGGAAAACAGGTAACACTGAGTGACGTGCCAGCTCAGGTGATCGGCGTGATGCCGCCGAGTTTCCAATTCCCACTGCCAGAAACCCAGGTGTGGACTCCGCTGGTGCTGAATCCTCAGGCGACCGCACCATTTACGATGTCCGCAGTCGGTCGGCTGAAGCAGGGTTTTTCGACCTCGAGCGCAGTTTCGGATACGACGAGTGTGCTGTGGAATGCGGCCACGGAGAATCCAAAAATCATTACCCGAAAGAGTCCACCTCCGGCCGGCGCAGGACTGAAGACTATTATTACTCCTCTCAAAGAAGTGGTGGTGGGAAACATCAGGAGTCGTTTGCTGATCGCTCAAGTTGCGGTGGCATTTGTCTTACTCATTGCGTGCGCAAATGTGGCCAACCTTTTACTGAGCAGAGCGACTCGGCGGACCCCTGAAATTGCGTTACGTCTCGCGCTGGGGGCGTCGCCCGGACGAATTATCCGGCAACTAATCACTGAGAGCGTGCTCCTGGCAACAGTGGGTGCGGTTGCGGGAGTCGCATTGGCGTGGGTTTCTCTAAAAGCGCTGACACAAACATATGCAGACGGAATTCCGCGCATCCAGGAGGCTGGCATTGGCGGCGTTGTGCTCCTTGTTACTATTGCGGCCACCCTCATCACCGGCCTGCTGTTCGGAGTGATTCCTGCATTTAGAGCTTACTGGCTCGGCGTAAAAGGCGGGATGACCGAGGGACAACGGGGAAGCGCCGGGCAGGGAAGCCGCCGAATGAATTCTACGCTGGTGGTGGTGCAGCTTGCGTTGTCTCTCGTGCTGTTGGTTGGCGCGGGGCTGGTTCTGAAGAGCTTTCAAAGTTTGATGCGCGTTGAACCGGGTTTCGATGAAGAGAAAGTGTTAACGATGATCGTGCCGGTCTCGAACAAGAAAGGTCCGCCGGAACAGTTGTTGGGGTTCTACCAGCGATTACTCGAAGATGTGCGCGCTCTGCCGGGAGTAAACGGCGCGGCAATCTCGTCGAACATACCCTTCAGCGGCCGCCAGGCCGTCGATGCGCACATCGTTGAAGGGATGGAACCTCGGGGAGGCGATGCGCCGCAGGCTGAAATAAAGGTCGTCGGTCCGGGCTATTTCAAGACAATGGGGATGACGCTTTTGCAGGGTCGCGACTTTAATGAGTCGGACTTTTTCAACGATCCTGAAACAGACATGGGGCGGCTGGTTGCGATCGTTGATCAAACACTGGCGCGCGCTTACTGGCCGGACGGTAACGCTCTCGGCAAGCGGATTCGCACGGGTGATCCCGAATGGTTCACCATCATCGGAGTTGTTGCCTCAGTGAAAGAGCAGAGCCTTTCGACCGATTCAATTCCACATCTTTACTTTACGCCCAAGCAGGTAGGTTTCGTTTATGGCCAGAGCCGGGATCAGAACCGAATGTTTCTGGTCGTAAAGACTGACAACCCGAACAGCGTTGCTCCAGCAATCCGCGACAGAGTCCGAGCACTCGACCCTGACGTGCCGGTGTATTCCATTAGCACAATGAGTGAAAACATTTTGAAGCGGCTCGGCGCTCTACGGCTTATCAATTTTCTGCTGACAGCGTTTAGTGTGATAGCTCTACTGCTGGCTGCCATCGGTACCTATGGAGTCATGTCTGTTTCCGTCAACAACCGGACGCATGAGTTTGCCATTCGCCAGGCGCTCGGGGCCCAACCTCGAAGTCTACTGGTTTCAGTCATGAAGCAAGGCTTCGTGCTCGCTGCGTTAGGCATCGCTTTCGGGTTGCTCGGTTCATGGGGCGTTACGCGAGCCATATCAAGTCAGTTGTTTGGGGTGAGCACGACCGATCCTCTGGTTTTCACGGTCACTTCGGCCATTCTCGTCTCGGTCGCCCTAATGGCTTCCTTCTTGCCCGCGCTCCGCGCAGCGAGAACAGATCCGGCGGTGGTATTGCGCCAGTCCTGACCGCCACGGTGTCATTCCACAAGAGGGTCGTCTCTCCTCACCAACCTGCGAACGCAGGGCGGTCAGGTCGCCGGGCCTTCACAGGTTAATCAGCAACAAACCTCAATCTCTAACTACTTTAATCAGAACCTACGGCGGATAGGCTCAACTCAATCACAACGCCGCAACACGCTCTGATTTCCACTAAGATCTCCGAGTCAGGATTCCGCTGGTAGAAGGAAAATCGTCTATGAACGTACTGGGACTCAGCTTCAGCGATCACGAGGCTTCAGCCGCGCTGGTGATTGATGGCAAACTGACTTCGGCTATCGCGCGTGAACGAGTGACGCGACTGAAGCGTGACGGAATCAGATGGGGAGGCTGCCGCCTCGATCTGACACCGGCGATCCAGTATTGCCTGGAAACGAACGGACTGGCGCTTGACGACGTTGACCTCATAGTATGGAGTCACACCGATCATCTTCCGGCCGAGGAAGTCTACCAGTCGTTGGCGGCGGAAGGTGGAATCGATATCCGCACCCGTCCCCTACTGTCGATCCCACATCATTTTGCGCACGCGTGTGGCGCCTATTACTCCTCGCCTTTCAAGGGCGACGTCGCCGTGATGATTGTTGACGGTGCCGGCGGACCCTATGACGCCATGTTAAAGAACTGCACCGGCCCTGAGCCCGAGAAGATCGTCGGCGGATCAGTGCTAATCCAGAATCTCTCTCCTCTTGAGGGCGACGCTGCGAGAGAACTCGAAAGCTTTTATCGGTTCACCGATCAGGGCGGTGAAGTGCTCAGAAAAATCATCGGGCACTGGTGTGGAATTGGGGCAGTGTACGGCCAGACGTCGAAACTGATCTTCGGTGACTATCTCGATGCCGGCAAGACTATGGGACTGGCGCCATATGGGCGTCCGTACTCGACCAGGATGTTTCTGGAAGCGACTGGCCCGGAAGATTCGCGCGCCTTCACGCGATTGACTTCTCAGGAGCGCGCCGGCCTCGAAAGCCGCATCGAAAAATGGCGGCGTCATACGACCTCTTCAAACTACAAGAGTGAGCTCCTGACGGACTTCACGGCGAGTCTTCAGTTGGAAACCGAAGAAGCCCTGCTCGAGCATGCCCGGTGGATTCAAAAACACACAGGCCTTAAGCGGCTGTGTTTCTCTGGCGGCGTAGCCTTGAATTGCGTCGCTAATACACGTCTTGCGGAGGAAACAGGGTTCGAAGAAATCTTTGTCCCTCCATGTCCTGGCGATGATGGAATTTCCGTCGGTTGCGCCCTTTACGGCGCCTCAATCAACGGCGGCGTCCAGCCGGTTACGAATCCAGCCTATCTGGGCCATGACTATTCTCACGATCCCGAAGCGATAGAAGCTCTGGGCCTTAAGAGATGTTTTCAGGATCGGAATCTTTTCGAGAGTATGGCCCAGGAGATCGCGAGTGGCGCGGTCATAGCTTGGTTTGAAGGAGGGGCCGAACTAGGTCCGCGAGCGTTGGGCCATCGAAGCTTTCTCGGAGACCCCAGACGCGCCGATACGCGCGAGCGTCTGAACGCGGAGATCAAGAATCGCGAATCATTCAGGCCCTTTGCGCCGGTCGTGCTGAGTGAAGCGGTTTCGGATTACTTTGTCGAGTCAAACCCCAGCTACTTCATGTCCTTTGTTGCCCAGGTCCGAGAAGAAAAGCGCAACGTTATTCCCGCCGTCACCCACGTAGACGGGTCGGCGCGCTATCAGGTTCTGAGGAATGAGGACAACCCAACACTGTTCAAGTTAATCAGCGCTTTTGCACGGCTGACCGGGATTCCCATGCTGTTGAATACATCCTTCAACCGGGCCGGAGAACCATTGGTCGAAACGCCGGCTGATGCTGCACGTTGCGTAGTGTCGTCAACAGCGGATTATCTTGTGGTTGACCAGATACCTTATCGAAACGTTTCTACTGGTGGGCTGTGGCACTCGACAGCCTATGCAGGCGTGGGGATGGCGGCCCAAGGTTCGCCCAGCCGGCTTACCGATCGCGCATAAAGGTTTCACTCCTGGTTTTAACGCGCCTACTAAACGGAATCACAGACTTAGGCTCACGATGCCAAAGCGTACTGACCTTCACAAAATACTGATCATTGGATCAGGCCCGATCGTTATTGGACAAGGGTGCGAGTTTGATTATTCCGGCACTCAAGCGTGCAAAGCGTTGAGGCAGGAGGGATATAGCACCATCCTGGTGAATTCCAATCCGGCGACGATCATGACCGATCCCGAGACCTCAGACGTCACTTACATCGAGCCGCTCACTGTGGATTCTGTGTCAGCCATTATCCGCCGTGAACGCCCGGATGCGCTTCTGCCCACCGTGGGTGGCCAGACTGCTCTGAACCTGGCGATTGCCCTGGACGAATTATCGGTGCTTGAGGAATGCGGAGTGGAACTCATTGGCGCCCGGCGAGAAGCGATTAAGATCGCCGAGGATCGTATGTTGTTCAAACAGGCGATGGATGAAGCTGGGTTGCTGATGCCACGCGGAGGTTTTGCCCACTGCTGGGACGATGCCCAGCCTCTGGTTGAACGAACGGGCTACCCGGCCATCATTCGACCGTCGTTCACCCTCGGAGGCACCGGCGGTGGCATTGCTTACAACCCTGAAGAGTTTGAAGTGATCGTGCGTCGTGGCTTGGCCGCTTCGCCCACTCAAGAGGTGTTGATTGAAGAGTCCATCCTGGGCTGGAAAGAGTTTGAGTTAGAGGTAATGCGCGATCTTGCGGACAACGTTGTGATTATTTGCTCGATTGAGAATTTTGATCCGATGGGTGTACATACCGGTGACTCGATCACGGTAGCGCCGGCTCAGACGCTAACAGATGTCGAATATCAGCGAATGCGAGATATGGCGATCACCGTGATGCGCAAAGTCGGCGTCGAAACCGGCGGCTCGAATATTCAGTTTGCCGTCAACCCCGAAAATGGTGAGATACGGATCATCGAGATGAACCCGCGCGTTTCGCGCTCCTCGGCCCTGGCCTCAAAGGCTACCGGCTTTCCGATTGCCAAGATTGCAGCAAAACTCGCTGTTGGCTACACGCTTGACGAAATTCCCAACGACATTACGAGAATAACGCCCGCCTCCTTCGAGCCGACCATTGACTACGTGGTTGCGAAGATTCCCAAGTGGAACTTTGAAAAGTTCGCCGAGGCCAGGGACGAACTGGGAACGCAGATGAAATCGGTCGGAGAAGTAATGGCGATCGGCCGTACTTTCAAAGAAGCACTCTTCAAAGGGTTACGTTCGCTTGAAGCAGTTAATCCGCTTCGGCTTGAAGACGTGTCGTTAGATGAATTAGAGCGAAAGCTTGCGCGCCCAAACTCGCAGCGGTTCTCATACTTGACTTACGCCATAGGTCAGGGCATCTCGTTGTCGGAAATCCACCGGCTCTCGCGTATCGATCCATGGTTTCTCGATCAGCTCTCGGCGGTGATGGAAACTCAAGCTGAAGTGGAGGGACAGCAACTCGAAGAGATTTCGATGTCGACCCTTGCGCTGTTCAAAGAGATGGGCCTTTCCGATCGACGCCTCGCTTACCTGACTGGGTGCACCGAGGATGAGGCGCGCGCCTATCGCAAGAGCGTTGGCATCGCTCCAGTCTATAAACGGGTGGACACTTGCGGCGCTGAGTTTGAGTCCTTCACGCCCTACCTCTATTCAACGTACGAATCAGAAGATGAAGCTGCACCCACGGACGCGCGCAAGATCATGATCCTGGGTTCGGGGCCCAATCGAATCGGGCAGGGAATTGAATTCGATTACTGCTGTTGCCATGCTGCATTCGCGTTGCGCGAGGCCGGCTACGAAACAATCATGGTCAACTGTAATCCGGAGACCGTGTCGACTGATTACGACACATCGGATCGGCTTTACTTTGAACCTCTCACATTCGAAGACGTGATGAATATTGTCGACGTGGAAAAGCCCGATGGCGTCATCGTGCAGTTTGGCGGTCAAACGCCGCTCAATCTGGCGATGCCTCTGCAGAGGGCCGGCGTACCGATAATCGGCACTTCGCCGGATTCTATCGATCTGGCCGAGGATCGCCAGCAGTTTGGATCGCTGCTTCGTAAGCTCGGAATTCCTCAGCCGGAAAACGGCCTTGCTGCAACCATCGATGAGGCAAGAGTAATTGCCGGTCGTATTGGTTATCCGGTGTTAGTCCGTCCCAGTTACGTCCTGGGTGGACGAGCGATGGCCATCGTTTATGACGAAGAGAGTTTGGACCACTATGTACGGGCAGCGATGGAAATTACTCCCGACCGTCCAGTCCTAATCGACAAGTTCCTGGAGCAGGCTGCGGAATTCGACGTCGACGCTCTGGCGGACGAGAGTGGTTGCGTGATCGCCGGGATTCAGGAACACATTGAGGAGGCCGGGATTCACTCCGGTGATTCGTCATGTGTGTTACCCCCCGTTCGCATCGATCCCGAGCATCTCGAGACGATGCGTCTTTATACGCGCAAGATGGCCCGTGCGCTTTCGGTCAAGGGCTTGATGAATGTGCAATTCGCGATTAAGGACCATCGAGTGTTTGTTCTCGAAGTGAATCCCCGCGCCTCACGGACCGTTCCTTTTGTCTCGAAAGCTACCGGTGTAGCAATCGCGCGGATTGCCGCGCTGGTGATGTCTGGAACGAGTCTTAAAACCTTCAATCTGCCGGACGAACTGACAGTATCTCGATTTTTTGTTAAATCTCCGGTGTTCCCGTTCGGAAAGTTTCCGGAGGTCGATCCAGTGCTGGGCCCGGAAATGCATTCGACCGGAGAAGTGATGGGTATTGGCGATACCTTTGGCGAGGCCTACGGGAAGGCAATGATCGCCGCTGGGCTAACACTTCCAGAAAGCGGTACTGCTTTTATCAGCGTCAACCATCGAGATAAAGGGCACGCGGTAGTGCTGGCGCGTCGTCTGGCTCGGTTCGGGTTCAAGCTCATGGCCACAGGGGGTACGGCTGCCAGACTACGCGAAGTTGGTCTTGAAGTTGAAGAAGTTTTCAGAGTCAACGAAGGCCGCCCAAATATCGTAGACCACATCAAGCGCCGAGACGTAGCTTTGATCATAAATACTCCACTGGGTGGTGCTTCACATCGTGACGAGCAAGAAGTTCGTCATGCAGCTCTCCAGTACAACATTCCCTGTGTGACAACCATGACGGGTGCGCGAGCTATTGTCGAGGCAATCGGCGCCTACAACAGCAATAAGCCCTGTGTGTATTCACTGCAGGAGCTGCATGCACTGCGCAGCCTCGCAGCTGCCTAATAGATGATCAGGTTCGGATCCCTCACCGTTGCACCTGGTGGCTGACGAGATTCTCCATATCAAAACATTACAGCGATCCCTCGGTGTTCTTCCCGAGTGGTCTCTCAAGAATTGTCACCTCTTAAGTACGCCCAATAGTTTTGGATTAGAGGGCGGCAATGACCAAACAGTTGAGCCTCAAGGAGTAACTCTATGGATCCCGTGAATATAAGGCCTCGTTACATAAACAAGCTCGATCAGGTGAGTGCATTGAGTGAGGAAGAGAGGCAACAACTCAAGCCGGTGGCCGAAAAATTCGCCTTCCGGACTAATGATTATTACCAGTCGCTCATTGATTGGAACGATCCGGACGATCCGATTCGCCGAATCGTCATGCCAGACCTTCAGGAGCTGGACGAGTTCGGAGAAATGGACGCTTCTGACGAGCTCTCTTACACCGTGCTCAAGGGCCTGGAACATAAGTACGCCGACACTGCCTTGCTACTGGTGAATAATGTCTGCGGAGCCTACTGCCGTTTCTGTTTCCGCAAGCGTCTCTTTACCGACACCAACGATGAAGTAACCAACGATATTACTGAGGCAGTCGCCTACATCAAACAACACCCGGAAATCAATAACGTGTTGTTGTCAGGTGGCGATCCCTTGATCATGTCAACCGGAAAATTGCGCATAATTCTTCAACAACTGCGGGAAATCGATCATGTGAGGATCATCCGCATTGGCACGAAGATGACTGCATTCGATCCGTATCGAATCCTCAACGATCCATCGCTGCTCGAGACGCTGAGCGAGTACAGTTTGCCGGACCGGAAGATATTTGTGATGGCCCACTTCAACCATCCGCGGGAGTTAACCGAACAGGCTTTGAAGGGCTTGCAGTTGTTGCAGAAGGCCGGCGCAATCACCGTAAACCAATCACCCCTCATCCGCGGTGTTAACGACAAACCTGAGATCATCGCCGAGCTATTCAGCACATTGTCATACAACGGAGTCGTGCCCTATTACCTCTTCCTTTGTCGTCCCACGCTTGGCAATGAACCGTACATGGTTCCGATCGAACGAGGATTGGAAATATTTGAAGAAGCCCGGCGTCGTCTTGCCGGGCTGGCAAAGCAGGCGCGGCTTTGCATGTCTCATCGCACTGGGAAAATCGAAGTAGTGGGAAAAATGGAGAACAAAATCGTGTTTCGCTATCACCGTGCGCCCAACCCGCTAGATTGCGGACGCGTAATGATTTTCGACAGCGACCCATCGGCGGGGTGGCTGGATGATTACATGAAGAAGGAAACGGTGATTGGTTCACAAGTGAGGGTCCAGGCTCAGCCCGTGGCAGGCTGAAGCTGGCGGAAAACCGTTACTCGGGTCGGGACAAAGAAATGGCAAGCAGTCGCGACATGTTCAATCTGATGGGGGCCTTATCGCAGCCAGCCGTTGATGCTGCGAACCGGGAGTTCTACGGGCGACTTACGTATCCATGGCCTCAAATGACCTATCCCACTTATGCCGATCGACATTGCGGAACAGTTTTCCTGAACCAGGAACTCGGCGATTGGAGCCACAAACGGATACCGCCAGGTCCGCGGATATGGATTGCCGGTTGCGGTTCGAATCAAGCCACTCTAACAGCATTGAAATTTCCAAACGCAGACATAGTGGCCACCGATATTTCCGCGCCATCGCTCGCCGTGTGCGAAAAAAATCTGTCTCAAGTCGGCGCCAGGAATGTAACGCTTAAAGAACAGAGCATAAATGAGACCGAGTTTGCGGACGAATTCGATTACATCATCTGTACCGGCGTGATTCATCACAATTCCGATCCATCAATACCGATCGCTCGCTTGGCGGCTGCTCTGAAACCTGAGGGCATTCTGGAACTCGGTGTCTACAACTACTACCACCGAATTCTGACGACTGCCTATCAAAAGGCGATGCGCTATCTCTTCATGGACGATTCGGAGGTCGGCCTGGATGAGCAGTTGGACGTCACCAGGGATTTAATGGAACGGTTTCCGGTAGAGAACACGATGAGCTTTTACTTGAAACACGAAAGAGATCAGTCGCGCGAGTACCTCGCAGATTCTTTCCTGCAACCGGTTGAGCACAGCTACACGGTAGAGTCCCTCGTAGCGCTTCTGGAAATAGCCGGCCTTGAGATCGATCTTCCCTGTGTATACGTCTTCGATAAATCGGCAGGAAAACTATCCTGGAACCTCGAGTTCGATAATGAAATTGCAGCCAGCCACTATTCGAAGCTGCCGGACATTGAGCGTTGGCAAATAAGCAACTTGCTACTGGTGGAACAATCTCCCAGCCTTTTCTTCTATGTCCAACGAAACGATTCCCACATCAAGAGAAAATCAGAAGCGGAAGTCTGCCAAGAGTTTCTCGACACGAAATTTGCGAGATACAACACCACCATAACTAACTTTGTCAGTCGAAACGGGAATTACGAATTTAACGCAACGCCCATTCCTCATCCTAGTCCCCGCGTCCCGGTGGACCAGACGGTTCGCAGCATTTTTAAAGAGATCAGTTCTGAATGCACGATTCGCGAAATTCTCCAGGCCTTAAGTATCAAGCCCACGTTTAATTTCGTAAATCGCGTCCGCACCCAACTTACCACGCCACACTTTCCATACTTGAAGGCCGTGCAGCGAACCTAGAACAAGGCTGCGCAAGGAGTAGTAATGAACCAGTCTACGTTTAAGAAGGATGCTCTCGAGTGCTTGGTACTCGGGCATTACGATTTAGGTTTTGATTTTCACGAGGGCCTACAAAGATCGAAGGGGCTCTCGTCAGGCGAGTATCGCAACCTCAGGATGGACTTCATCACCCTGGAAGACCGGAAATTGCCGTTTTTGGAAGTGCTTAATCAACAGACCGGTCAGCGAATGCATTGGACGGAGATGACGCAAGTCGCGCCTGTCTATCTGGCCAGCTTTCTTCGCCACTTAGGTATCAACGCCGAGTTCTCGAGCTTTTTTCATACAAAGAGAGACGAGTTGAACGAGTTACTAAGCCGGCGCCCAAAAGTGATCGCGGTGACCACTACTCTTTACTTGACGCCGCTCGTGGCCAAGGAGGTAGTGAAGTTTATCCGTGAGGAGAGTCCGGATTCCTTGATCGTCGTGGGAGGTCCGCTCATAGATAACCTTGCGTACCATCTGGAGGAGGCTGATTTCCGGCTAATCCTCGAAGACATGGGTGGGGATATTTACGTTCAGCAAAAACAAGGCGAGCAGACGCTGGCAAACTTGTTGATGAAGCTGCGAGAGAGTAACGACCTGAGCAAGGTGAGGAACCTCTATATCAAGTGGCAGGGTCAGTTTGTGTTTACCGGAGCCGAAGCGGAGTTTTCGCTGTCCCCAATCGATTGGAACAACTACCGCAACAAGGACCTGGGTTCGACCCTGCAAACGCGCACTGCCTTAAGTTGTCCCTTCCGTTGCACGTTTTGTGACTATCCGGTGAGAGCAGGGAAGTGGGTACCGCAAGAGATTTCGGGAGTAGAGAAAGAATTGTGTCAGATTCAAGAGCGGTCAAGTGTGCGAAATCTGGTTTTCATCGACGATACATTCAATGTTCCAGCCGATCGCTTCAAAGAGATATTGCGAATGATGATCCGCAATCAGTTTACCTTCCGTTGGTATTCGTATTTGCGATGTAACATCATGGACGAAGAACTTTGCGACCTGATGGCCCGGAGCAATTGTGGCGGCGTGTTTTTGGGCATCGAATCCGGAGACCCGGATGTGCTCAAGATTATGAAAAAGGTGGCCACCCCAGAGCAGTATCTGCGGGGTATGAAGTTGTTGAATGCCAGCGGAATCATGACCTTTGCCTCTCTAATAATCGGATTCCCCGGTGAAACTAAGCGGACCGTGGAAAATACGATTCAGTTATTGCAGGACGCTGGACCAACATTCTTCCGGGGAGAGATCTGGTACAACAATCCTCGCGCTCCAATCTATTCCAAGACTAAGGATCAACATGGAATCTCTGGCATGGGATACCAGTGGCGACACAATACGATGGAATGGCAGGAGGGTTGCGAGATGGTATCGAATTTATTTAGATCTGTGACCAATTCGACGTGGCTGCCGATGTACGACTTCGATTTTTGGATCTTGCCTTATCTGGAAGGGAAAGGGCTCTCTGTGGATCAGATCAAGAAATTCGTGGGCGCCTGCGATGATCTGCTTTCAATGGAAATTGACGTCCCCAGAGGAGGACAACGGATTACCGACCGGCCGCTGGCAGAAAACAATCTGCGGCAAATCTGCGAAGAGATCAAACGCACCAGTTTCGCGGCTGCCGCTGCTTACTGAGGCGGGCGGCGAATCACCATTTCGATTTTGAGCACAGCAAGCCTGATCAGTCGAGCGCTGTGCGTTTGAAGGACAGCTCATTACAAGTCTGCGGAGGAGGATAACAAATGTCTTTGCAACATGATGAAGATGAAGACAAAACCATCTACAAAGTGGTAGTCAATCACGAGGAGCAATACTCCATCTGGCCTGAATACAAAGAAAACGCGCTCGGATGGAGCGATGCTGGAAAAGTCGGTCCTAAGGCTGAGTGCCTGGCTTACATTAAAGAAGTGTGGACCGACATGAGGCCGCTCAGCTTGAGAAAGAAAATGGAAGAGATGGCCCAGAACCCGCTGCCCTCTCCACCTTCTACCGATGCGGGCCCGAGAGGCGAGAGCCTTGTTGATCGATTATGCCTTGGGGACCATCCGGTCGTATTCAGCCAGCGTCCTGAGCCGTCAGTCAAAGGCTTAAAGGAGGCCCTCGATAATGGCTACGTACGCATTAAATTCACGAACACTAAGGGCGGCACGGAACTTGGTCTTAGAGTTGATAAGGAAGCCACTGATTTTGTTAACGCGAACTTTGAGGAAGGAACGGGACAAGTACGAGTTGTGGGTGGTTTGTCTCTCGACTACACAGAGGTCCGGTGCATCGCAAGCATTGATTTAAAGACGCTCGATGGCCTCGGCCATTTGGAGAAGGTAGAAAACGCGGCGATCGGCTGAAGTCGAACAATACGGCGGCCTTCTTTAAGGAGCGTAACGTGGAGACCGTGTCTCAAAGACGAACTCCAACCCCCTGGTTCAGTTGTTCGAAGCCCAATCCCCAGGCTGCGATGCGTTTGTTTTGCTTTCCATATGCTGGAGGTGGAGCCTCGATCTACCGAGGGTGGGAGAATTACTTACCCGCGGGGGTCGAGGTCTGGCCAGTGCAACCGCCGGGTCGAGGTAGCCGCTTTAAGGAATCTGCTTTCGCTACGATGGACTCTTTGGTGACAGCGGCCGCGACGGCGATCAAGCCATTTCTAGATCTTCCTATCACACTCTTTGGGCACAGCGTAGGCGCTCTGGCAAGTTTTGAGTTGGCCCATTTACTTGCCGACGAATACGGTGTCAACGTGAGTCATCTCTTCGTTTCGGGAGCCCGTGGGCCACAACTACCAAGAAACCTGCACAGGATTCACGACCTCCCGGAAGATGAATTCATAACGGAATTGAAAGCGCTTAACGGCACACCGCCGGAAGTTTTGGAGAACCCGGAATTGATGAGGATGATCAGCGCGACTTTGCGCGCGGACTTCGCGATCGCGGATACGTATTCTTCTTCGAGCCGGCGTCCGTTGAACTGCCCTATCACGGTGTTTGGTGGTCTGGAAGATAATCTCGTGTCCCGGGAGGATCTGGAAGCATGGCAGATCCACACAACGAACTCATTTGATCTATGGCAACTGCCCGGAGACCATTTTTTCATTCACACCGCCGATTCGTTGATCCTGCAAATTCTATCTCGCGAGATCAAGAAGTTAATTAATCGAGATTAGCCTGGCATTCGTCTGTCGCAGCCTTCTTGGTACCTCATTCAAACCTTCCAAACTGTTGAGATCGGCGAAGACTCGATCCGGAGGAAAACATCGTGGCTTGGATCAATTCGTCAGGTAAAACCATCAACTGGAACATGGCCTCTTTGATCAAAGAAGGGTCAGTCAGGGCGATTCTGGTGGCTCTTTTTCTCGTGCTGGCTGCAACTTTCAGTATTCGTGAACTCGATCCGCCCGCTTCAGTTGCTGCTACTGGCTCCCCAGACTCATTTTCCGCCAGTCGCGCATTTCGGCATTTGGCAGTGATTGCCGAAAAACCGCATCCCATGGGCTCGATCGAACATGCGGCAGTCCGAGACTACCTAATGGGCCAATTGACTGAAGCAGGTCTCGAGCCGCAAGTTCAACGGGCAACCATCACCATCAAGAAGGGACCACCGGTGGAAGTGGGAGCGGTTGAAAACGTTCTTGCCCGTCTTAAAGGTACGACGGCCGGGAAAGCAGTAATGTTGGTAGCGCATTACGATTCAGCGCTCAATAGCTTTGGCGCAAGTGACGATGGATCGTCCGTGGCATCCTTGCTCGAAACCCTCAGAGTTCTCAGGGCAGGGCCTCCGCTAAAGAATGATGTTGTTTTTCTCTTTACGGACGCTGAGGAAAATGGATTGCTCGGAGCGCGCGCATTTGCGGATGAGCACGTGTGGGCCAAAGATGTCGGAGTGGTGCTCAATTTCGAAGCGCGCGGCAATAGCGGTCCTGTAATGATGTTTGAGATTTCCGACGACAACGGATGGCTGATCAGGCAGTTTGGGCAGGCAGCTCCTTTTCCTGTCGCCCACTCGCTTTCTTACGAGATCTATAAATTGCTGCCGAACGATACGGACTTATCCGTCCTCAAGAAGGCGGGAATGCCGGGATTTAACTTTGCCAATATTGACGGTATCAGTCGATATCACACTCCACTCGACAACCTGCAAGGTGTGGACCAGGATAGTCTTCAGCATCGGGGATCGTATGCCTTGGCGCTCACGCGTCATTTCGGAAACCTGGATCTCAGTCAGACAAGGGAGAGAAATGTAATCTACTTCGATCTGTTTGGGAACGTGTTGGTCCACTATTCAACTGTTTGGGTGATACCGTTGACGCTGCTAGTTTCCGCCTTGTTTGTGACGCTCTTATTTGTGGGCTTCCGAAAACAAAAGCTAACAGTTCGAGGAATTACATGGGGCTTCCTTTCTCTCTTCGTAAGCATTGTGGTTGCTTCGCTGGCGGGATGGTTACTCTGGAAAGCTGTATGGATGGTTCTCGCGGGCCCCTCAGCAGAAGCCACTCAAAGTCGACTGCTGCTATTGGGTTTTGTGGCCCTCGCCATAGCGTCGACTTCTGCCGTTTATGCCCTCGTTCGGAATCGAGCTAACGGCGAAAGCTTTGCGGCTGGAGCGTTGCTGTGGTGGGTGATTCTCATGGTTATCACCAGCATTTTCTTACCAGGCGGCACTTTTATTTTTCACTGGCCGCTCCTCTTCAGCATGATCGGGCTGGGATGGATGATGTGGGCGACGGAAAATAAGAAGAGGAGTAGCTTGCTCAACGCGCTGATTCTGAGTCTTTGCGCATTGCCGGGAATCATCTTGCTGGTTCCCGTCATTTATCAAATCTTCGTAGGTCTGACGCTAAACTGGATCTTATTGGTAATCGCAATGGTAGTCTTGTTTTTCGGACTCCTTCTGCCGCTTCGCTCAATCGATGCGCCGTTCAAATGGGTATTGCCTGGAACAGCTGCTGGGGCAGCCATCATTCTACTTGTAGCTGGTGTTCTGACTAATGCCGGAAATGCGGAGAGATCTTCAAACCGAATCTATTACGCCCTGAACGCGGATACCGGAAAGGCAGTCTGGGCCACCGACCCTACTGGTCGTGATGCTCGGACGTCGCAGTTCTTTGCTGGAAGCGAAGAAAAAGGGAGTCTGGCAGACTTTGCATACGCGAAAACGTCAAGACAGTACACGATTAATTCCGCTCCAGATGCGCAATTGCCGGCACCCGAAATGTCGGTGCTTGAGGACAAATCGGTAGACGGCGTGCGTACTCTCCGGATGCGAGTTTCGTCGCCCAGGCGAGCCGGTGTACTGTCTGTTTACCTTGATTCCAAAGCTCAGCTCGTTAGAGCCCTGATCAACGATAAGCCGATCGATGAGGAACGAGACCGATCACCGTCTTCCTCAGAGGCAAAAAGTCAGTGGGGATTAACCATTGATGGGTTTCCACAAGAGGGGGTTGAATTGCAATTGCAGTTCAGAGCATCTGAGCCCTTAAAGATTAGGCTGGTTGATCAGTCTTACGGGCTGCCCCCCGTCAATCCCGCAACCAATTCCCAACTTCTTACCCCAGCAGCGAGACCAGATGTGACCCTGCTCGCTAAATCCTTTTCCCTATAACACTGAAAATCATCAATTCCGCATGCGAAAACGGGCGCCTTCTGGCGCCCGTTTTGCTGTCCGCCCATCGGCGGCTAATCCAGGGAAGTGAAATTCTCATGCGAACCCAACAAGGTGGGAATCGATCGTCGTCGTCAAGGATGTTGCGAAATTGAATTCGAACGAAGGAAGCGGTGACGCCGGCTCTACCGGCTTGCGCCCGGTTGGCCGCTCTTACCAGGGGCTCTCTGGAGTAAGTCTCTACTGACGACCAGGCATCCCTGATAGTTGATGGCCGTGAGCAACACAATAACGCGATCTCTTTCGTTGGTCTCACGATCCAAAATGCCCATGAAATTCCTCAAGGGGCCAGCCCTAACGATTACCTTATCGCCCCGCTTGAGTTCATCACCGATCTGGATAAAACCATCACTGTCAATTCGATCGTAAATAAGGCGGATGATGTCTTCATCGACGGAGACCGGCCTTCCGCCGAAACTGACAATCTGGTGAACACCGCGCGTAAACCAGATTTTTGATAACTGTTTACGTGCATCGAATTTGGCAAAGATGTACCGTGGGAATAGAGGCCGGGAGATGTAGGATGGTGCGCCAGTGAACTGATTATGACGCCGCATTCTTAGCTTCGGGCTCAAAGTCTCTACGCCCCACGCTAATAGGTTGTTGTTAGCTCTCGCTTCTTGCTTTGGATGTGTGTGTACTACATACCATCGAGGTATATCCTCTTCATTTTCAATTCTCATGATGGCTCCATTTTGGGCGTAAATGGAGTCTCAAATCCAAACACTTCCCCGTCCGACTCAGACGAGATCTATCCAGGATCCCCTATGCCAGGCATAAAAAAATTGCTATATCACTTGGCAATCAGTTGATGATTGGCTTTGGCGAACTTGGAAAGTCGAAGACCGACCGGGTAGGTATCATGCATTGTGACTCCTGAAACTATGTCTTGAGTCCACACTGCACTTTGCGTTATGATGCGGCTTGTCGAGCGACACACTCTTACGCTTTTGCAGTGAGGGCTGTGTTGTCTAGATGCTCCGTCGTTATGGCCATAATGACGGAGCCTTAACTCAAACTCCTCTTTCCTAACAAAATATTCAAATTTTAATTGTCTTGTGTGAAGACTTACTCATCTTAGGTGTACCACGCCTCCTTGTTCACGTCTTTTTGAATGGCAGGTAAGTCTGAAGCATGCCGAGTCCCATGCATTTGCAAGAGTGGATGCTCTGAATACACTGCCGCACTTTCATTCGAAGCCATCCCCAGCCATGGTTAACAGATTGGCTGATTACTGATTTACTGTTCGGGCCCACCGCGAAGGCGGTCGAGCTGGCCCTTGTTTACCTGTCTCAAACCGCAGGGAGACCGTGCAGGTAAGGGAACCATTTACGTGAGACGGTGATAATGATACTCCTTTCTGATCATGTGTCAACCGGAAATAGCAAGGTTCCTTGCAATGTTAACTGGCTATGAATCTAACGGTGTGATATTAAGGGAAAATAGAAGTAACTGTCTGGCGAGTGTCGCCTTAGGTTCGAGCTCGACCGTACTCGTAGAAGTGCGAAATTATGTTGGACGGCTTGGCCGGCCGCACTCTTACTCTCTCACTCGTTTTTGGACCGCATGGTCCACCGCTTTTTCGCGCTTCTGCTCGAATAGGTCGGGAGAAACGTGGCGAATCGTGGGAGATTCCTGATGAAGAACAACAATGCTGCCGAAGGCGAGGACGACTGGCAATCGGCGCCCGAGCGGCTCCACGCGCGGCGTGATGAAGTGCATGTATGGAGGGCCTCGCTTAAGCGTACGGCCACTGAGATCGCTACGCTCGGGGGTTTGCTATCAGACGACGAGCGAGACCGCGCGAACAAGTTTCATTTCACACGTGACAGGGCCAACTTTACTGTTGCGCACGGAGTCCTACGGATAATCCTGGGGTTGTACTTGGGCCTGCCTCCCACCCGGCTACGCTTCACTCATAATCCTTACGGGAAACCGTCGCTCGATGAAGGCGTTGTTGGTGAATCGCTTTTCTTTAACCTCTCGCACGCCGGAGACATCGCGCTCTACGCCGTCGCACTCGGCCGCGAGGTCGGCGTGGATGTCGAGCGGGTCCGCGACGACATCGAGTGCGGAGGTATCGCCGACCGGTTCTTCTCACCCCGTGAGGTGGCTACCTTGCGCGCGCTGCCGCCGGAGTCGCAGACGCGCGCCTTCTTCGATTGCTGGACGCGCAAGGAGGCTTACATAAAAGCGCGCGGGGAAGGCCTTTCGATATCGCTCGATAGCTTCGACGTATCGCTCTCGCCGGGTGAAGCCGCCACTTTGCTGGCCCTGCGCGACGACGCGAATGAGGGCAGATGGACACTTCGGGAGCTCTCGCTGGAACCCGGTTATGTTGGCGCTGTCGCGGTCGAAGGGGGCCGCTGGCGTCTCTGCTGTTGGCAGTGGGGCGATCAAGCTGCTTGAGGCCGCACGTCTGTCCATCGGGCCGCCTGCTCAAGGGGTGTTGTCAGGCGGTTCCCGGTCATCGCGTGGTAAATAACTCTCAAAGGCAAAAAGCGTGGTTCTGGTTCCGTCCGCGCTACGAAGCATCAATTCGTTAAGAGTCGGCGGGAACTTCGGGACTCTATTCAAAGCCTGAAAATGGTCCTTAAATTTATTGTTCTGCCCAAGTCCGTAAAAAAACTTTTCATGCCGCTTCAAGGTTCGATTCCAGAAGACTATCTCGCCCCTAGTCTCCTGACCGGGTTTGATCTGGTGGATATTCGCCTCATAGGTCTGACTGTTAATGACGCTGAGTATATTTCTGCCGTGCAAGTCGAAAGTGAGGCGCCAATCTCGAGGGTCGGGCTGGTTGTTGAAAACCACGCTCTTCCAGGTACCGGCGAAGCGACGCCAGTCTTCTCGTGGTCGCTCAAAGGTGAAGGTACCTAACACCGCATAGTGGTCCGAGAGATCGTTCAGGGTGATTTTCCTCTCTCGCATCCTCGGGTGTGTATAGACATCGTAAGGCGTCCGAAACCTTATAGTTTCAAGTGCAGAACTCCTGGGCCTTGGGCGAATCGGTGATGGCTGGGGATCATTAGCGTACAACACGTAATCGAGGGTGGTCGGCTGATCCTGATCGCCTTTTAATTCATTGCCGGGGTCACTGGTAGGAGTGTGACGCGATCTGTTTTCGGGCATGGCCGCCTGCAATGTACGCAGCATGTTCTCTCGTTCTGGTGCGTTTGCATAATCCACATTGAAATCTCCGGCCAGCAACGCCGGGATCCAATAAAGGCCTATCTTGTCCAACATTTTTCGAAACTCAAGAAACTGGCCTGTTCGACGGGGAGCATGATCGCCGGACTGCGTATGCGTGCCGAAAACATTGAAAAGAAAGCCCTCCTTTTCGATCAGCGCCCATAACACTCCTTTTTGGGCGCGCTTGTCATCACCGAATCCGTTAACATAGACGATTTCCCCACCATCTAAAAACGGCCATTTGCTCATGATGAAGATCCCACCATCTGAGCCCGAAAAGCTATCCTTGCCGACAACTTTGGACGAATGCCGGAATCCGCCACGAGCCACAGCCTCCCTGAGCTTATCGCGGGCGCCGTTATCAAAAGCCTCTTGAAAGACAACCACGTCATAGTCGCCCTGAGCTATCAAGTTTCCAATTAACTCGGCGCGTTGGTTATTGACGAACTTGAGGTCCACATTCGCATCAGTCAGACCTAGTCCTCGTCCGATATCAGCAATAATATCGACGATGGTCGCTTTTATGCCCAGAAAGTCACCGCCTAGGTCGCGCATGAAGACGTTGTAACTAAGTACTTTCAAAGTGATCTCGGTAGCCATGATTTTGTTCCTCTCAAGGACAGAATTTGTGAGAGCGACGGACTTCTACAGTTTTCGTTGCTCCAAAGCGATCCACTTAGTGACTGCCCGTTTTCCGCCTATTTGAATTGCAGGGTCACCAAGTGGCCGCGGCTGATCGTCACGAGATGGATCGCTAAGGTGCGCCGGCCTCTCTGGCTATCTTGATGTTGTCAATCAGGACCACCGTATCAGTCGTGCGATCCATATCGGGGTATTGGGCGGTTAACTCGAAAACCAGTTGGACCTTTTTGCCGTTCATCCGCTGCGCTATTTCGGTGATATCTATAGAGGCGTGTTGCCACCCCGTAGCTTTGGCGGTGCCTTCCGATGGAAGGTCAATTGTCGTTGGTCTAAACTTGCTGCACTCCTTCTCGACATCTGTGGCCAGAACATGATGATAGAGCTCAAAGTAATCCTCTCCGACCAGACGTACCCAAAGTGCGTCCGGTGAAGAAGTCAAACTTTCGCATTGCTGCTCGGTGTTGAGGTTCCAGTCGAATTCGATCCGAGTGACATCCGTGGGAAGGCAGAATTCCTGTTGCAACCACCCAAACCAGTAATTTTTCGTGGTGGTCTTGGACACTATCCCCATGTAGTCGCCGCTTTCCGGTTGGATGTCGCCGAGTTGGCCCAATACTGTTGACTCAAATGCGAAGTCCCATCCATCCACGTCCCCCGCCTCAAAACCGCCGTTCAAAAGCAGGTTCGGCCTTTCGAGTTCTTCGGAACCGACCATCTCAAAAAGGGCTCCGCGCGCTCTCCTTTCTCGTTCCATGTCTTCAGGGGTATTACAAAAGGCGAATAGGTTCCCATTCCGTTGCAGGCACGGCAAGATGTCATACTGGTTAGGGGTGAACGCCCCATCTGCTCCCCCCGTAACTTTCAAAGGATCACTCAGAAACTTCTCGAAAAAGTCCAGGGCAACCTCTCTCGCCCATATTGCGGAGACCACTTTTGAAAAGCCGAGGTAGGTCTTTGCCCCTTGCTGGAGAAACGCCCGCGACATCGTGTCGTTCGCGGCTGAGTGACAGGTCCCTAAGTAAACGAGGCTGTTCGGAAACTCTCCCTCTGAGTAGTAGGGAATAAAAGTCGGAAGAATTCCGAATTTGGTCTGGGGCAAGTTAGCTTCCGTGTTCGACATCGACACGATTCCCAGACGGCCTGACACGAGGTCGAATTCGCGTTGACTGACCGCAGCAGTCGTGGCCTCTTCGGAAGTAATAAGACTGTAAACCTCGGTCCCGATCGGGAGCCCATGAAATCCGTTGCGAGGGCCAAACAGTCCCTGCCAAAGCTTGGTTCCATGACTAACGATCGCGACGATGCCGTACCGGTCAAGGTTCTTAAAACTATCAACTGAGGCGGCCTGATCGAGGAGATAGGTGACCTCATATACAGGACAGGCTTTCTCTTCGAATAACTGTTTGAGTTCAGCGCTTTCGTCAGCCGGGGCAAATTGCGAATGAAAGGGCGAAAGGATGATTGCCCGCCGGCTGTCGATCTTGTTCTCTTCTTCTTCCTCATCCTCAGAGCTATCGGCCATTGGCACGGTCGAAAGTGCGGACGCGAAGTTGCTAAATTCTGTTGAGCTCGATCGATTCAGGGTTGGAGACCCGCTGCTTCCTCCTCCGCGGGTTCCCGGTTGGACCAGGTAAATGGCGCCGATGATGCCAGGGGAATAGAGCACGGAAATCGTGCTGTCATCCGCCGAGAGTCCCGCGGTGATAACCAAAGGGTTTTGGCGCAATTGGGCCAGCACAGAAGCTCGTGCCTCTGCTTCGCCCACGGACAGAGATAGTGTAGCGAAGTCTTGCGCGGCGCCTTGCTGCGTTGAAAGAATGGCGTTGATCTGCGCGTCAGTGAGGCGATCGTAAAATCCCAGCTGCAATGGCTTCGACTTCAACTCAGTCCCGTTCTGCTGGTAACTAATGCGGAAGAGTAGTTGCTCCGAACTGACCGCCGTATACACGTTGCGGAAACTGAAGACACCATCGCCGGCCAGAAGATCGCCCTGCTCTGCGTCTCCGTTATCACGCAGCATTCCTTCGACGCCAAGCACGTTGCCGGCAGCGTCAATTCTTTGGAGCGTTACCGGGGGTGCGCCGGAAGTGTGGTCGTAAGGAATTCGCGCGCTGACAGTTACCTGTTCACTTTCGCCAACAAAGATCACGTCTGGAGCCAGCCGAACGCCCTTGATCTGCGACACTTCTTGCTCGACTACTTCCGGACTTCTCGTCACATTCAACGTTGTGGAAGTATGGTTTCCCGCACGGTCCATCGCTTCAACCACGATCGGATTCTGACCAGGGTTGAGCGATCGCACGCAGGTAAAGCTCGCGCCGGAAAGCGTTGCAGCCACGCCGTCGCATGTGATGTTTGCGACGCCGGAGAGCGCGTCGCTAATCGTACCGGTCACAGTCAGTGTCGGATCGCTAACGACCGCACCGTTTGCCGGCGAAGTTACATTGAGGACCGGCGAAGTCTTGTCCAGATTTATTGTGAGAGATGCCTGGCTGCTGTTTTGCGCTCGATCTGTTGCCGTTCCGGTAACCAGCTGTGCCGCGCCATCGCCCGTGACCGTCACCGGCGATGGACAATTCTCAATGCCGCTGATGCTGTCGCCGCAGCTGAAGCTTACCGTGACGTTTGTATTGTTCCAGCCAAGTGCGTTCGGAGAGGGCGCTGCCGCAGCGGTGATATTGGGCGGCCGAGTATCAACGCCTACGACCCGGAGTGTGAAGCCGGTTTTGGGGGCGCTTCGCAATTCAACCGCTATAGAGTTCGTGGTGGCAGGTACGAGCGGCCTTTCGATCAAACGCACATTTTGATTGAAGTCTGATGGCGACGTGATTTGCCGGCCATTCACAGTAACGACCGCGCTTGAAGCACCGGCAAACTGTGAATTGAGGCCGCCGTTGAAAATCTGGAGCCTGTATTCGGCCTGCGTGTTGAGCAGTGTGAAGTTTCTTAGGTCCGGGGCAGGCTTCCCGGCGCTACGCACGAAATCCGCGGGTCCGTAGGCGAGAAAGAGTCCGCGCTCGAGTTGCGGCGCGGAAGTAGGAAGAACCGACCAGCCCAAACAGATTGAGGAGATAACCAGTCCAAAAGCGATCACTGGTCCAAACTTTCTACCTCGCACCAAATAAATGTGTTTCTGGCTAGCGCATTTATCAAACCGCCAATGGCGAACAGCGTTGCGAATCTCTTATGTCTCATAAACTTTAAGTCCTTATTCCTATGGGGTATTGTTGAATCTTCAATTCTGGATGTCGTTCTGTGACGCCGGCTAATTCTCCATCGTCAGAATCGGGTCGCCGCTTCCTATCACTCCCGCAACCGAGCAATGCGACGGAAGGTGTCAATCTGCGGATTCTCCAGGACGACATTCGCTTCTCCGTTTTGATGGAGCAATCCGTTAGGTGTTTGGGAATGCGACTCGACGAGGGCGCCACACTCAGGGCACTCGAGCGAGATGGCCTGGTTACGCGGGTCGACCATCAACCGCTCTTCTGTCTCGACGATGATCTCGATAGTTCTGCGCTTCATCATTCCGCCTCCGGATTTGGCAGTTGTTTGCCCCGGTGCAGCGGGAGAACGTAGAATTCCCGCGCGTCGACGTTCGTGCATTCGATTCGTGCAGTTGTCATGCGGCGCATAATGTCTGCATGCGTCCGCTTAAGTCTTGAGGAAGTTCTTGGAAAGTTCTTGGTTTGTTCTTGGGAGCAAAATGTTGAGTAAAGAGGAACAAACAACGAGACTTTACGAATTTGGTCCGTTCTGCGCGGATGCCGGCGAGCGTGTCCTGCGCCGCGCAGGAGAACCTCTGCCACTCGCTCCGAAGCTCTTTGAGACGCTGCTGGTGTTAGTGAAAAACAGCGGCCGCATCGTCGAGAAGAGTGAGTTGATGGAGGCGGTGTGGCCGGAGACCTTCGTTGAAGAAAGCAACCTGACGGCGAACATCTCACTGCTGCGCAAGATTCTCGGTGCTCGCGATGACGGGAAGGGGTACATCGAGACTGTTGCGCGTCGCGGCTACCGCTTTGCGGGCGAAGTCACAGAGTCCGAAAACGGCGGCGAAGAGATTCTGCTTCGCCGACGCACCCGGACGCGCATTATTGCCACCGAAGAGGACGACGAAACGCCCGCTCTCCTGGTGGGAGCGGACAGTGCGCGCAAAGAAATAGAGGATAGGTACCAGCCGGCGAGGGAATTATCAACTGACTTGCCGAGCTTACAGCTGCTGCCGTCATCTTTGAGATCAGAGGTTAAAGCGCCCCAGCAGGTTTCGAGCGTTCAGGTCATTCTTAACGAGCTCAGGCGCCATAAGAAAACCTCGGTGTTAGCGCTCGTTGGGTTGTTTCTGGTAATCGCCGGTGCCGTTTTCGCGTGGCAGAAGTTCGCAGATCTGAAGGCTGCCGCGCCGGCGCGGACGATGAAGATCACAAGACTGACAACCGGCGGCCGCGTCAACAACACCGTGATAGCCGGGAGCACCTCAATCTCGGCTGATGGCAAGTTTGTTGTGTTTGCGCTCACCGAGGCCGGTCGCCAAAGTCTCTGGACGCGACAAGTTTTGACCGGCAGCGATGTGCAGATCGTGGCGCCCGCCGAGGGTGGAATTCTTGGAACGACGATTTCACGCGATAATGAATTCGTCTATTACGTTTGGGGTGACCATTACGTCTGGGATGATAAAGACAGCCCGCGGGACACACTGTTCCAGGTACCCGTCTTTGGTGGCACGCCTCGCAAGGTCCTGACGGGAGTTAACAGCCCCGTCACTTTTTCTCCTGACGGCCATCGCTTCGCCTTTCTTCGCAACCTTAGAGACCAGGGTGGAGTCTCACTGATGGTAGCCAACGCGGATGGCAGCGGTGAGCGCACACTCGCCACACGAACGGGTTACGATTTCTTTTACAGTGCCGGGCCTTCATGGTCGCCAGATGGGAAGGTAATCGCGTGTGCGGCCGGAACTCTTAAAGGCGGGTTGTCTACGACCGTGGTTGAGGTGCCAGCCGAGGGAGGTTCGGAGAAACCGCTCACCTCCCAAAAATGGCCGCTAAAGCTTCATCGAGTCATTTGGTTAGGAGATGGTACCGGCCTCATCTTGAGTGCGGATATTCAAGGGACCTCCGGTACGCAGCTGTGGTTCATATCCTACCCGGAAGGTAAGGCGCGTCGAATTACAAATGACCTCAACGGTTACGGCACCTTTAGTCTGGGCTTGACGGCAGACAACAGTACGATTGTCACGGTGCTTGATGACCCGTCGATGCAGATCTGGACCACGGCTGTGAGTGGGCCTCCAAGTCTCCCCAGTCAGATTTCTCATGGAAAGATAGACGGCGCTCGTGGTTTGGACTGGATGCCTGACGGCAAAATCGTATACGTCACCGAAGGAACCGATAATACCGAGCTCCGGATCATGAACGCGGATGGCACTGACAGCAGACCACTGACTTCAGATCCCTATATCAAAGATTACCCCGCAGTTTCACCCGATGGGAATTATGTTTTCTTTGCCACCCGAAAAAGCGGTACGCCCGACGTTTGGAGGATCAATGTCGATGGCAGCAACCTCAAACAGATAACATCCGGAGAATCTGCGGACTACGCTCCGACTTGTTCTCCAGACGGTCAATGGATCACTTTCACCTCAACGCGTTCGGGAACGAATGGTCTATGGAAAGTTTCCGTGGATGGCGGCGAGCCTGTGCTGCTAACAGACAGGCCTGCTACACGTGGCTCGTTTTCGCCTGATGGGAAGTTGATAGCATGCGGCTATTTCGTGGAAGGCGCGAAGCAACCCTGGAAGATAGCGCTCATACCCTTTGCCGGCGGCCCGCCAGTCAAACTATTTGAGATGCCCCAGAGCGTTAATTTCTGGGCCGGACTTTGGTGGACACCAGACGCTCGCGCATTTTTCTACACTGACACTCGGAATGGCGTTTCCAATATTTGGAGTCAGCCGGTTGACGGTGGGAAGGCAGTGCAGATCACAAACTTCGACACTGAGACCATATTACATTTCGCGCGTTCGCGAGACGGGAAAAACCTGGCTCTGTCACGCGGCCATCCAACTGCCGATGTCGTCCTGATTAAGGATTTCAAGTAAAGCTCAGAACTCTTCTGCCGACACCGCACTATTCTTCGTTGTCGAAAAGCCGTACCGGCGAAGGGGAGCGTCTCGTGTGATCGACACCGAAGTCGGCTACAAGGGCGGCTGGCTGGAAAATCCTACGTACGCCGATACACACCACAGCAAATCGGGGCACGCCGATTTCTGTTGGATAAACTACGCTTGCTCGATGAGCACAACCTCACTCGTTTCGACACCGCGGACGAAGGCGAGTGAACGCCCCTTTCTGGACCAGTCGAAGACGAGGATCCGCTCAGCCTTGAACCGGTCAGTTGCTTTGGCGGACACCAACTGATAACCGGTTGTTGCTGAAACACATGATTCGCTGTCAATCTAGCTGATGAAATCCGAGTCGCAGCGTGTCCAAACTTTTCTGGCGTCCGAGCCTTCCGCTATGGGAACCGTTTACGAAGAATTTGAAGCTGAGCTTGCGGAATGGAGCACCACTTATGCTGGACGTCCGCGCCGCCTGATGCTTCGTCTTTTCCTGTTGGCACTCGAGCGCGAGGAGATCGTCTCGGTTGGTTACCGCGAGGACTTGATTGCGGTCCACCTGAGAGCGATGCCGATTTCCGAAAGCGAGCGTGAGGTTATTCGTCATGCTTTGCTTTGGACGTGGAAAGATGAGGAGATGCACGCGATCTACATTCGTGGCGCCATCTTCAAAGTCGGAAACTTTCCTCTCCGTGCGCGCGCGCTCTTCACTCAGGTTGCGGGTGCTGTCGGCGGTTGGTCCACCTCGGTTCGCCAGCACGTGCGCTGGTCAGACGCACCACTCTCGAGAGCCACAGCCACATTAATCTCCTGGGCTGGATTCATTAGCGGAAAGATTCCGCAGGGAGTCCGTCAACATCTGCAATACCGTTCGTTTCGGGATTTCTGCCTCTTCAATGTCGACGCTGAAAAGACGGCATGGCTGTGCTGGCAACGTTTGATAGAGCTCACCAGCGGGCAGCCATTCATGCTGCCATCTTTAATAGACGACTTTCGCCGCATCATGGACGATGAAGATCGGCACCGGAGGATCTTTGAGATATTGGCCGCAGCCCTCGATGAAAACGATCAGATGGTTCCCGGAGAAACTGCTGACTCGCTTTCACAAAAAATCCAGAAGATTGGAGAGTATTTCGTACCACGTGCACTTCGCGGCGGTCGAGTTGTTACGAGTGCACTCGGCAGCGGCGCGCGCGTTACAGTTGTGCAAGGGCGAACCGTCGACGAAAAGCTATCGCTTTTCCGGAGTCTTCTGGAAAACACAAAGCTCAAGGAGCAGCTTGAGTCGCGAGCGCACAGTCTGGACAAACCGATCAGTGAATTGCGAGTGGCCATCAAGCCGGCGTTCATGCTCGGCTATCACCGGCGAGACCAGTCAATGATTACTGACAAGCAACTATTGGAGGAGTTGGCTCTTTATCTGAAGGCGTGCGGTTGCAAGGATGTAGCAGTTGTCGAAGGCCGGAATATTTACGATCAGTTTTACGGAAATCGCTCAGTTGATGAGGTAGCCCGATACTTCGATATCTCTTCTCCGCACTTTCGCGTTGTAGATCTCTCTGATGAACAAATACCACATGCTTACTTTCGCGGGATGGGCCAATACACGGTGGGCCATACCTGGAAAGACGCAGACTTTCGCATTTCGTTCGCCAAAATGAAGAGCCATCCGGTCGAGCTGGTTCACCTCACAATCGGAAACCTCGAAGGCATCGGCGCGCGATGCGACGACTTTCTTTTCGCTGAGCGTCAGGCGGAGCGTGAAACCGCAACCATGATGTTGCTGGACGAATTTCCTCCACACTTTTCAATGATCGATGCGTATGAGCTGGCTGCTGATGGTCTGGTCGGTGTGATGGGCTGCCCGCGGCCTGTAACGCCTCTGCGATTCTATGCCGGCGCCGACGCCCTTGCCGTCGACATGGTAGCGATGCGTCACATGGGTCTGACCGATCCTCACGAGTCGAGCACTCTGCGGGCGGCCTGCCATTGGTTCGGTGACCCACGTAAAAACATTACGATCGACGGGCCAGATGAGCCGCTGCCGAGTTGGCGCACTCCACATTACAGCGACATATCAACCATGCTCAGTTTTGTCGCACTGCCAGTTTACGTGCTCGGTAGCGCGCGAGGTGCGCTCTTCGTGCCGCAAATGGATCTCGAAGCGTTTCCACCGCTGCGCCACCAGGGTTGGCCATTGCGAGCTGGGCGCCGGGTTATACAAAGCCTCATAGGACTCCGCCATCAAGAATGACTCATCGCGTTGTCATCATTGGCGCAGGCATGGGCGGCTTGACCGCGGCCATACGGCTGGCTCGAAAAGGCTTGAGTGTCCGCGTAATCGAAGCACGTGCAGAAGCTGGGGGGCTGGCATCGGGGTTTGAGAAGGATGGTCTTAAATTTGATGCCGGCCCATATGTGCTACTTGATCGGCCGGGACTTGAATGGGCCTTTCAGGCTGTGGGTCTCGAACTCTCCGACCATGTCAGTCTCCGCAGAATCGATGACGTTTATGAGGTGTTATCGAGTGAAGGAGTCACAGTTCGTTTCTTTGGAGACCTGAAGAAAACGGCAGTAGGCTTTGACGCTCTGTGGCCTGGGAGCGGAAAGCTGTACGAGGATTTCGTAGCTGCGACCGGGAAAACCCATAAACTCCTTAGCCCCCTACTTCACGTCTCACGACCCGGACCTTCTCAACTTTTAACCGGAGGACGATTCACCCGCATCCCGTTTTTGCTTCGGTCGTTGAGATCTATTCTGGCCGGCACAAATCTTCCGCTGCCGGTGGTAGAAGCCATTGCAATTTGGACGCAGATCGCGGGACAGCGAATGGAGGATGCGCCGAGTCCGCTGGCTTTTGTTCCGGCGTTGATCCATTCAGTCGGTGCTTTCTATCCGGTTGACGGAATTGCGACGATCCCGCGCGCGTTGGAACGAGTGGCGAAAGAAGCTGGAGTTGAATTCCAATACAACACACGAGTCCGGAGGATTGTGTGTGAAGGTGGCAGCATCAGCGGCGTCGAAACCGGTGAGGGTGAGTTTCTAGACGCTGACGCGGTTGTTTCCAACTACAGCGGCATCGGTACATACCTTGAGATGCTAGAGGCGACGCCCGCAGGCGCGCGACAAAAGCTAAATAGGCTTCCACTGCAATCACCTGGAGCGTGTGCTTATCTTGCAATCAAAGGTGAAGCGAAGCCGCCCTACCTTCGATTCAAAACCTTCGGCAGCAGGGAGCTCTGTAGACTTCTGGTCATGCCAGCAGTCGTAGCTCCTGAGTTGACGAGGAATGGTTGGTCTCCTGCTCGCTTGATTAGTCCGATGCGACATGAAGAAGCCGAGCGCCTGGGAGTTGAAGGGCAACGCGGATATCTTGACCAGCTCATAAAAGAGAGTTGGTGGCGCGATGGTCTGGACGACTATCGCGTGGTGGAGACACGCGTCCCGGCGGAATGGGGCACGCAGTTTAATCTTTATAAAGACAGCATGAATCCCGTTATGACCGCCGGTTTCATGCGTGCCGGAAGGTTGGCCCACAGGAGCCCGCACGCTAGAGGGCTTTATCTGGCGGGTAGCTCAACGCATCCCGGGCAGTGGGTCAGCTTTTGCGCCATTTCCGGAATCCTGGCTGCGGACGATTTGTTAGAGGACCTCGGGTGATGTTGCAGGCAAACATGCAACTGCTCAATTCAGGGCAGCGTTTGCGAATTGCTCGCGCGGGTAGTGGGCCGCCGTTGATTTTTCTTCATGGCTATCCCGACAACTTACAGATTTGGTCCGAGTTGGCACCGCGCCTGACAGATCAGTTTGAAGTCATAGCATTCGACTGGCCGGGGATGGGCTATAGCGACGCGTGGCCTGGTGGTACCACTCCCTTTCACATGGCCGATCGTTTACTCAAGATTCTCGATGAACTCGAAATCGAACGCGCCACCCTGGTCGGAATGGACATGGGTGGTCAACCTGCGCTCGTGTTTGCGGCGCAGCATCCTGAGCGAATGCATCATCTGGTGGTGATGAACTCATTGGTCTGGTGGGACGAGAAAACTTCGTGGGAGATTCAACTGTTGCGCAAATACGGTTGGAACCGCTTCATCATTCGCAACTTTCCCCGCCTGGTATTCAATCGGGCCGAGATGACTTTTCTACCACGCGGCGTAAAACTTCCATCAGAGGTCCGAGCTGATCTCTGGAGCAGTTTTTCGCAGAGGAAAGTCCGTCTCTTTATCGCTCGTCTTTGTGCTGGTTATCAGGGAACTCTGGATCGGTTACCTGATTTGTACAAGACAATCACTTGCCCCACGCTTGTGCTCTGGGGAGAGCACGATCAGCATTTTCCGCCTGACCACGCAAGACGGCTTCAACAAGCAATCAAGGGATCAAGTTTGCAAATCATTCCTCGAGCGGAACACTGGATGGCCTGGTATCTCGCTGATGCGGTGGCCGAATCAATTCGCGCGTTCACTCACGATTCCTCAACTAGCCTGGTCTAACCAGCAACACGCCTCCACCGCCGCTGAACATTCCCGCCACGCAACCCGTCATCAAGGTCGCTAACGTAGCCGCCAGCAAGGCTTGCAGGCCGAGGCTGGCGAGGTCGTCGCGTCGCGATGGAGCAAGTGCGGCAGTGCCACCGACAAAGATTGCCATTGCTGCGACATGTGCGAACCCGCAAAGCGCGTAACTCAGAATCACCACGGTTCGAGGATCGGATATCTCTCCGCTCGAAATTAACTGTGCGAGATGGTTGTAGGAGAACACCTCAGTCAGGATCACTCGCTCCGCCAACAAGCGAGCTGCTATGGGAACATCGCTCGACTGCAGTCCAAGCAAATAAGCGAACGGATAGAAACACCAGCCCAGGACTCTCACACACGAGAGCGGCTCGCTCATTCCCAACCAGGTGCTGCCGGCGCCGAGCAATTTGTCGACCAGGGCGACGATTCCGAGGATTGCGATGAGCAGCGCAGAAACCCCGGCCGCCAGCTTGAGCCCGTCCATTGCTCCTTCGATTATTGAGCTGATCAGGTTCTTTGAACGTGCCGACTCATCTTCGCGAGGCACTGCCGCAAGCGTCTCCGGAGTTTCCGTTTCAGGAATGAGTAATTTGGAAACGACCACGCACGCAGGAATCGCAAGAAGGGAAGCAGAGATCAGGTGACCGGCTATCTGCGGAAACACGCCCGCAAGAAACGCTACATAAACTCCGAGTGTGCTCGAGGCGACCGTGGCCATGCCGGTAGTCAACACCAGCAACAACTCTGAGCGCGTCATCTTCTCCAGATAGGGGCGCACCACGAGTGCAGATTCAATACCAACAAAGATATTCGCAGCGCTGGAGAGTGATTCAGCACCGCTGATTTTCATCGTGCGATGGAAGAGCCTGGCGAAGAGTCGGACAAATATCTGCAGCACTCGCAGGTGGTAAAGCATGGCGGTAAACGCCGCAAAGAAAATCACCACGGGAAGCACTTGAAAGACAAGGATGAACCCGACAGAGCCCGTCTCGCCGGGACTCGCGGCGAGCGGTCCAAACAGGAACACCGAGCCGCTCTTTGAAGCGTTGAGCAAGACCAGCACCGCATTGTTGAGCCAGAGTAAGGCCCGATGCGAACCAGGGAGGCGAAAGATAATCAGACCAAGCAGAAGTTGCAGGCCCGCTCCCCAGGCTATCGTCCGCCAGGCGATCTTTCGGCGGTTACTCGAAAGCAACCAGGCGATTCCCGCGAAGATCAGGAAGCCCGCGACTGACAACGCGTGATGAAGCATCTCGTTTCATCCTTATTGGTTCTGAAACCTTGCTGTTGCTCAACCGTTCTCTGTGCCACCTCAGTGTCCTCTGTGTCTCGTGGTGAATAAAACGAAGACTCACCACAGAGGCACAGAAGACACTGAGAGGCTGCCCAGAGAGTTTATTGCAGGGGCCGTAAGATACGAGATGAGGCTGTGGGAGGCAACTCGAATTTTGTCTTTGTGTTGATTCGTGAGATTCGTGTGATTTGGATCGTTAGCTTGAGTCGGAAGAATACGATATTGAAGCTCCCGGCGCTCGAAACCGCGTGGTGGTACTGACCTCATGGCGATGACCGTCGTCACGGACAGCGATTGATCCTTGCCACGTTTGCTCCCCTCGCACAATAATGCAGCCGCTGAATCTTCACTCATCGGAGGTTTCTCATGGCCGAAAAACTTACTGCTCGCGAATACTGGTCGAAGGCGGTTGAGTCATGGTTTGACGGGAAGGCGCAACAAGCGATTGAGGAAGGTCGCTTGGCGATGAAGCTCGATCCAAGCCTTGCCCGACCGCATTGGGTAGTGGGCCACGCCTATTTGCGTATGGAACCGCCGGACCGTGAGTCGGCACTAAAAGAGTTTCGCGAACTGGTGCGGAAGGATCCACGTTGGATTGAGGGTCATGCAGCTCTGGCGGGCGCCTTAAGGCTACAGGGGCGAAACGCGGAAGCTCTTAACTCCATTCGTGAAGTATTGCGACTCAAACCGGACAACGCCTGGGCGAAGCTTGAACTGAGCAAACACCTGCTTGAGCGCGGCGAATTCCGCGAGGCGGTTGGCGTACTCATGGGCAAGCCCACTCCTCCGACCTTCTGCACAGTGGCGGATGCACACTTGTTGAGGGCGGAGCTGTGGTGGAACAGCAGCCACGCGGAGGCGCGCGCGGAGTGGGAATACATTTTGACGTTGGACGAAACGATCCCGGCCTATCGAGCGGCGCAGGTTGAGGCGCGGAGGCGGTTGAAGAGCAGTGAAGAGTGAAAGTGATGAGTTATGAGTTATGAGT